>Ga0082335_1001302_pt2 | contig 45634 bp, 38 predicted proteins | sample Subgrocontami58m_FD_72375 | JGI IMG/M metagenome (GOLD analysis project Ga0082335, IMG submission 72375) | Subsurface groundwater microbial communities from S. Glens Falls, New York, USA - GMW37 contaminated, 5.8 m (SPADES assembly) (version 2) ...
TCCGGCCTCTCAGCTCCTCCACGAGGCGCTCGATCCCGATCAATGCGACGCGGGCCTTGTCGGTGAGGTCGAGCAGATTGAGATCGGTAATCTGGTCTTTCAGCTGCTGGAAATCGGACGGCATCGATGGGATTTCCGGAACGCCATCGACGCTGCCGATCAGGGTGGCCGGCGTGTCGGGATGGAAGTCGAGGTCGACATTCAACTGCCCGGTCACCAGGCTTTGCGTGACAAGCTGCGCGCGCAATCCTGCCTTCACCGCGAGTTGGAAATCGCCCGCGCCGGCGCCGAGGGCGCCGGTGGTCCAGGTGACCTGCCCGGGCTCGATTTCCAGGTACACGGGGATCACTGGGACCAGATCGGGCAGTTTGATGTAAACTTTCATGCTGCGAACGGTCCCGACCTTGACACCGCGCAAGGTCACGGGGGCTCCGACCGTCAGTCCGGCGACCGAGTCCCGGAAGTGGACCAGCACGCGCAGGTTGTGCGTAAACAGCCGTGTCCCGCCAAACAGCAGGATCGCGACGACCGCGATGGCGGCGGCGCCGAGGACGAAGGCGCCAACGGCCGCGGACTTACCCACCGCCATGGCTACCCCGCGCAGATCCGACCTGTTCGTCGGGAGGGCGTTGCCGGGTCATGAAGGCATGCACGGTGGGATGGTCACAACTGTCGCGCAGAACCCGTGGCGCGCCGTGCGCGATCGCGGTGCCGGAGTCCGCGTCCAGGAAGATGCCATCGTCGCAGATCGCCAGCAGGCTGGGCAGTTCGTGGCTGACCATGACGACGGTCATTCCAAACCCGTCCCGCAGTTCCAGGATCAGGTCGTCGAGCCGGCGAGCGGAGATCGGGTCCAGTCCAGCGGATGGCTCATCCAAAAACAGGATGTCCGGATCGAGGGAAAGGGCGCGCGCGATGCCGACTCGTTTTTTCATGCCGCCACTCAACGCCGCCGGCATCACAGAGGTTGCTGTATCCAATCCGACGAGGGACAGTTTCAATTGCGCCAGGGCCCTGATCGATGCGTCATCCAGTTCGGTGAACATCCGCATCGGCAATGCGACGTTTTCCTCGGCGGTCATCGAACTCCAGATTGCGCCACTTTGGAATACGACCCCGAAGCGGCGGCCGATTTCAGTGCGACGTTCCTCGGTCGCGGCCCAGTAGTCGGTGTCATCGACATGGATCGTGCCCGCACTGGGACGCAGCAGGCCGATCATGGCTTTCATCAGGGTGCTCTTGCCGCAGCCACTTCCGCCCATGATGGCAAAGATCGATCGCCCGGCGACGGTGAATGACACATCGTGCTGCACGATCCTGGCGCCATACCCAAAGGTCAGCCCATCGACACGCAGCTTGGGTTCGGTGCTTTCAGTGTCCATGGTGTCAGAAGTCCAATGAGTTGGCGCAGACCGCGAAGACCGCATCCAGCGCGATAACCCCGACGATCCCGATCACCACGGCTGTTGTCGCCGCTCGGCCAACATCGGCGGCGCTGCGCCCGGCGTTCAGGCCGGAGCGACAGCCAGCGATCGCGATCAGGGTCCCGAAGGTGATACTTTTCCCCAATCCAAATAGGATTTGGCTGCCGCCCACCGACGCTCGTGTCTGTTCGATGAAGGCCTCGGGGGAAATGTTCAGCATGGAGACCGCCACGCCAAAGCCACCGAATATGCCGACCGCGGCGCCATAAAAATACAGCAGCGGCATCATACAGGTCAGCGCGATGACACGGGGCAGAACCAGATAGTCGTAAACCGGTACGCCGATTGCGCGCAGCGCGTCGATTTCCTCGTTGCCCTGCATGGTCGCGATGTGCGCGGCATAGGCGCCGCCGGTCCGCCCCGACATGACGATCGCGGTCATCAGTGCCGCCATTTCCCGCACCATCGCGATGCCGACGAGATTGGCGATATAGATATCAGCGCCGAATTTGCGCAGTTGCACGGCACCCACGAAGGCCAGAATACTGCCAACCAGGACGTTCACGATCGTCACGATCGGCAAGGCGCCGATGCCTGCGTCATACATGCAGGTCACCAGGTCTCCCCCCCGCATCCGGACCCTGCCGCGTACCGCAGCCCCGCCGCGCAGAACCGTGTCCCCGACAAGGGCCATGACATCCCGGCCATCCGACCACAGGGCAAGGAACGCCCGACCGACCCGGGCGAACAGGTTGACGCGATCAACCTCCGGCTCGATCTCCGGCGCGGCCTCTCGGGTCAATGCCAGCAGACGGCAGGCCGCCGGAGGCAGGCCGGTTTCGTCAAGGTCCGGACCAGTTCCCTGCAAGGCCCGCCGGAGCGCGATGACGAAAGCGAGCAGGGCGCTGTCCCAATGTCCCAGACCACTGGTATCGAAGGCAACGACCGTGATCGCGGAATCCTCGGCGGTTGTGGCGTCCAGGATCTGCCGGGCGGCGCCAGGTTCGGCGCCGGTATCGAGGCGCGCGATCCAGTGCCCGGTCAGACAAATGGTCAGGCGCGTGGCATCGATCCGGGTCGTCCACCCACGCCCGGCAAGCGGCGGCGTGTTCATCGCCAGCCCGAACCTGCGCGCCCCGAGACCGCTCGCCCCGAACCCGCGCACCCCGAGTCCATGCACTCCGAGACCACGCGCCCCGAGCCGTCTCGCCCAAAACCTTTGAACCAGTGCAAGGGGTGGATGGTCATACGGGGCGGTTCCGGTATCCGCGTATCCTGGCCGGACGCGTCCAGGCGTTTGCTGCCAATGTCCGCACGAGCGGTTCCAGTTGCCTTGCTGCCCCGACGGGGGCCCCCCGCGGTCGCGGTTATCCGACGATTGGTGGCCATGCGGTCGGTTGTCGTACCCTCGGGCATGGTCGCCGCCATAGCCATACCCATAACCGGGGCCGCGATCAACGATTCAGGCCGCGAGGGCCAGGCACAGCAGCAGCTTTCATTGCAAATCCCACTTGTGTCAGACGGCCGACGGGGCCGTGCCGATTCCATTCAGATGACTTTTCCGACCGGCATCGTTCGATGCGTGCATTTTCCGATCAGGTTGGACCATACGCCCGATGGGTGAGATAGTTCCCGTACGACCGGTTCGCGAAGACCCCGCCGGGGATGGCGCGTCAAGCAGATCGGACCATGCTCTCATGCCAAAAAACGCCAAAGCTCAGGGAGGCAAATAAATGCAATCGACGGTGCCCCGGACCTCACCGGGCCCCCGGGGCGTATCGCGTGACGTCGTCGCCGGCCTGTTTCTGCTGCTGCTGGCTGCCGGTGCCTTTGTCGCGTGCCTCGACCTCGCGATCGAGGATGCGGGCGCGGTCGGCCCGGGCCTCATGCCCAAAGCGGTCGCCCTGCTGACGGCCGGGTTCGGAGCCCTGATCCTGGTCATCGGGCTGATGTCGCCCGGGGGCCGCATCGACGGTATCGCCTTGCGTGGACCGATCTTCGTGCTTGGCGCGGTCGCCGTGTTCGCGGCGACCATCCGCCCGTTGGGACTGGCCATCGCCGGCCCGCTCGCGATGATTATCGCCGCCTGTGCCGACGAAGGCGTGCGGACGGTGGAGATCATCGTTTTCGCGTTCCTGATGTCGGTGCTTTGCATCGGGCTGTTCAAGTATCTGTTGCAGCTTCCGATCCCGCTCGCGCCCCTGTTGTTGGGCTACTAAGCATGGAGGACCTGTTCGGCAACATCTCGCTCGGGTTCAGTGTCGCCCTGGGGTTCAAGAATCTCGGGCTTTGTTTCCTGGGCTGCCTGATCGGCACCCTGATCGGCGTGCTGCCCGGGGTTGGTCCCGTCGCCACCATCTCGATGTTGTTGCCCATCACGTTCGGCATCGATCCGATCGGGGCGCTGATCATGCTCGCGGGCATCTATTACGGCGCACAATATGGCGGGTCCACCACGGCGATCCTGGTCAATATTCCCGGCGAGGCGACGGCCGTCGTCACCGTGCTGGACGGCCATCAAATGGCACGTCAAGGCCGAGCGGGAGTGGCACTGGGGATCGCGGCGATGGGATCATTTATCGCGGGGACGGCTGCCACGCTGATCATCGCGGCGCTGGCCGTCCCGCTGTCCCGCTTCGCACTCCTCTTCCGACCAGCCGATTATTTCGCCCTCATGGTGCTCGGCCTCATGCTGGCGGTCGCTCTGGCGCGCGGCTCGGTGCCCAAGGCCATCGCGATGATCCTGGTAGGCATCCTGCTTTCCACCATCGGGCGCGATCTGGAAACCGGCGATGAGCGCCTGACCTTCGGCTGGAGCGAGATCGACGACGGCATCGATTTCGCGGTCATCGCCATGGGCGTGTTCGGATTCGCCGAAATCCTGCGCAACCTGGAGGCACCGGAGGCTCGCGATGTCGTGCGCCAGCGCATCGGCAGCCTTCTGCCCGGCATGGCCGACTTGAAGGCCTCGGCCATGCCAGTTCTGCGCGGTACCGGGCTTGGCGCGTTCCTCGGGCTGTTGCCGGGCAACGGCGCCGTCCTGGCGCCGTTCGCGTCCTACACGATCGAAAAGAAGCTCGCCCGCGACCCGTCCCGGTTCGGCAAAGGCGCGATCGAGGGCGTGGCCGGGCCGGAGGCGGCCAACAACGCCGGCGCGCAGACCGCGTTCATCCCGCTCTTGACCCTGGGAATCCCGCCCAATGCCGTGATGGCGCTGATGATTGGCGCGATGACCATCCATAACCTGGTGCCAGGGCCCGAGATCATTACCAAGCGCCCGCATCTGTTCTGGGGCATGATCGCGTCGATGTGGATCGGCAACCTGATGCTGCTGGTCATCAACCTGCCACTGGTTGGCCTCTGGGTGCGCCTGTTGCAGGTCCCCTACCGGCTGCTGTTTCCCGCCATCGTGCTGTTCTGCTGCATCGGGATCTACTCGGTGAACAACAATCCCTTGGACGTCTATCTGACGGCCGTGTTCGGGCTGGTGGGCTATCTGCTGATCAAACTGGATTTTGAGCCTGCGCCGATGTTGCTGGGTTTCGTCCTGGGGCGCCTGCTGGAGGAGAAATTGCGACAGGCGCTGGCGATCTCGCAGGGCAGCCTGTCGACGTTCATCGACCACCGGATCGCGGCCGGCATGCTGGCTCTCAGCCTGGTGATTGCCGTGGTCGCGATGCTGCCGAGCATCCGCAATCGCCGGGACAAGGCATTTGCTGATTGACCGCGGGCCGGACGATAACGGTCTGGCGGGGTGGCCGATTTTTGGTCTGACGACACCGCGGCAATCTGATAAGAGCGCAAACAATCACGCGGACGCACGCAATGTCCCGCGAACAAGGGGAGGACACATGTTTCGGGTCTCATTCAACGCCAGGACTGCCAGACGCCATACGCGACGCGTTGGCGCCGCCTTGGGCACGACCCTGCTCATCGCCGGGCTTACCACCGGTGTGGCCCCCGGTCAGGCAAGCGCGCAGACATTCCCCGAACGCAGCATCACCTTGATCGTGCCGTTCGCGGCTGGCGGCGCGTCGGATGTGTCGTCCCGCATCATGGGCGAAGCGATGTCGACGCAATTGGGGCAGTCGGTGGTGATCGAGAATGTGGCCGGCGCGGGTGGCGCGACAGGATCGTTGCGTGGCAAGAATGCCAAGCCCGATGGCTACACCATTGGTTTCGGGCATATGGGCACACACGCCGCGTCCGTCGCCACCAGCCCGAAGCTGCCCTATGACCCGCGAACCGATTACGATTATCTGGGCATCCATCTGATCACACCGAACCTTCTGATCGTGCGGAAGGACTTCCCGGCGCAAACCCTGCAGGAGTTCATTGCCTATGCGAAGGACAAGCGCAAGGGACTGAAGATGGCCCATAACGGGCTGGGCTCGCTGTCGCACCTGACCTGTCTGCTGTTCTTCCAGCAGATCGACGTTGACCCGACCTATGTCGTCTATCGCGGCTTCGGGCAGACCATCAACGATATCCTGTCGGGCGCCGTGGATGGGACATGCGACCTGGTAGCCTCGGTCAGCCCGCATGTGACAGGTGGATCGGTGCGCGCGTTCGGCGTTGCCGCCGATACGCGATCGCCCGTGTTGCCGGATGTGCCGACAGCGACGGAAGGGGGCTTGCCGTCCTTCAAGGCCGAAAGCTGGCTGGGCCTCTACGCGCCGAAGGGCCTGCCGCCCGCCGTGCTGGCGCGCCTGCGAGAGGCGCAGTTGAAATCGCTGGACGACCCCGTGGTACAGAAGAAATTCTTCGACCTGGGTGGCTCCGTGCCGAAGCAAGCGGATCGTGGCGGCGACCGGATGCTGGAAATCGTGAAGAGCGATGTCGCCCGCTGGAGCGAGGTGGTGAAGAAGGCCGGTGGTGTCGAGGAAAAGCCGCAGTAGTTCGGTCCTGCCCGGTTCCGGCTGTCTGGCAGACAGCCGGAACCATTTTCGGGCAGGCTTTGAGCGTGATCACGCCGAGCGGAGCGTAACACCGTGTGACACCAACGGGCCGAACGGCAGACTCATCGCGAGATCATCAACCCGTTGAGAACGCAGAGAACTGCCGGGCTGTGATGAGTCGATGTGTCTGCCAGTTGGTAGGAATCACGCGACACAACAGAGAGCCAAAGCGGTTTACCGTTTCCGCTCATGATGAAACCGGACTAGCTGAGGGTGATCCTGGCCTCTCGAATGACCAAGCTATTTGCGTCCCAGTCCCGCTCGAAGAATGCCGCCATCTCTTCAGGCGTTTGAATCGCCGGCATGAAACTGATCTCCCGCAGGCGCTGGATCATGTCGGGCGTCTTGGAAATCTCCACGATCTTGCTGTTGAGTATCCGGACGATCTCCTTCGACGTTCCCGCCGGCGCCCAGGTGGAGAACCAGATCGGCACGTCCATGTCGGGATAGCCGGCTTCGGTCAATGTCGGGACGTCCGGAAAATCCCAGTGTCGCGTGGGATTATTGATCGCCAGGAGGCGGAGCTTGCCGGCTTTGACATGCGGATAGACGACCATTTCGTTCATCATGTGCACATGGCCCGCCAGCAGGTCGATCAGCGCATCGCCACTGCCGCGATAGGGCACGTGCAGGATATCGATGCCAGCCCGCAGCTTGAGCGTTTCGATCCGCATCTGCGTCGACGTCCCAAGCCCGGCAGACCCGTACGCCAGTTTCCCCGGGTTCTTCTTGGCATAGGCAACCACGTCGGCCAGAGTGTTGAGGCCGAGCGATTGGATGATGACGAAGCCGCCGACCACATCGCCGGCACGCGCGACCGGCATCAGGTCCTTGCGCGCGTCGTACCCCACCTTGCGTAATTGCGGGACAACATTGAGCGCTGAGTTGGGGGTGACGAGAAAGGTCGTTCCATCCGGGGCCGACCGCGCTGCCGCCTCCGCCCCGATGGTGCCCGAGGCGCCTCCCTTGTTTTCAACGACGAACGGCACCCCGAAGGCTTGGGTCAATTTGTCGGCCCAGGGTCGGACCATGGTGTCACCGGCGCCGCCCGGCGCATAGGGCATGATCAATCTTACGGGCTTATTGGGCCAGGTTTCCTGTCCATAGGCACGCTGGATGGCCGGTGTTGCAAGTACAGTGCCCAGTCCTGCTATGACGGAGCGACGGTTCAGCTTGATTTGTCGGGTCGGCATTGCGTCTTCTCCCTGTAAAGGTTTCTTGATTGACGGCTCGCCTTGCGGCCGGTTTGTCCGGCTCGGACTCAAATCTTGACGACTGGACTGTGGTCCATGCAAGAAAAATCGGCTTGGCATTTCAGATTTGTTGCTGCCGGACCGTGTCACCGGCGCAAGAAGACCGCGCCGCGTTTGAGTGCGGCTTCACCCAAGCGGTCTCACCCTGACTGGAAGCGGCAAGGCGCTCCAGTGGCTTGTTTTGTCGCACGATACACGCGCTGTTACGGTCCGCCCGGCGTGATCATGCTCTAAGTGTCCGTCCGGAAACATAATGCACCTTTTCAGAGGGATACCGTGGCCGTCTGGTGCGTTGCGGCCCCTCATCGATGGCCCCGCATCGCTTTCGGGGCCGCGCCTGCCAGCCGACTCACGGTATCCCTCTGAAAAGGCACACTATGTTCCCGAACGGACACTGAGTGTCCGTCCGGAAACATGATGCACTTTTCAGGAGGATACCGTGGCCGTCTGGTGCGTTGCGGCCCCTCATCGATGACCCCGCGTCGCTTTCGGGGCCGCGCCTGCCAGCCGACTCACGGTATCCCTCTGAAAAGGCACACTATGTTCCCGGACGGACACTGAGTGTCCGTCCGGGAACATGATGCACTTTTCAGGAGGATACCGTGGCCGTCTGGTGCGTTGCGGCCCCTCATCGATGACCCCGCATCGCTTTCGGGGCCGCGCCTGCCAGCCGACTCACGGTACCCCTCTGGAAAGGCACACTATGTTTCCGAACGGACACGAACAGATGGAACCGCCCGCAGGCCTCGAACCATGCGGCCTACGAGGCGGGGGCTCTCAGCCCAAAGTGATTTTGGCCGCGCGAATGGCCTCGGCATTGGCCTGCCAATCACGCTCGAAGAACGCCGCCATCTCTTCCGGGGTCTGCACCACGGACACGAAACTGATCTCGCGCAGCTTCTGCGTCATTTCCGCCGTCCGGGCGATTTCCGCGATCTTGCGGCTGAAGATGCGGATGATCTCTGGCGAGGTGCCGGCCGGCGCGTAGACGCCCAGCCAGATCGGCACGTCGGCATCAGGATAGCCCGCCTCCGTCATGGTCGGGACGTCCGGGTAATCCCAGTGTCGCGTGGGATTGTTGACCGCCAGCAGGGTCAGCTTGCCGGCTTTGACATGTGGATAGATCACGGTTTCGTTCATCATGTGGACATGGCCGGCCAGCAGGTCGATCAAAGCATCGCCGCTGCCGCGATAGGGTATGTGCAGGATGTCGATGCCCGCGCGCAGCTTCAGCGTTTCCACCCGCATTTGCGCGGATGTGCCCAATCCAGACGAGCCGAACACCAGCTTGCCAGGATTTTGCTTCGCGTAGGCAACGAGCTCCGCCATGGTCTTGATCCCGAACGACTGCAGGATCACGAAGCCGGCGAGCAGATCGCCCACGCGGCCAACGGGCATGAAGTCCTTGTGCGGGTCATATCCGACCTTGCGCAACTGCGGCAGGACATTCAGGGCGGAGTTCGGTGTCATCAGGAATGTCGTGCCATCGGGGTTTGCGCGCGCCACGGCCTCCGCCCCGATCGTGCCGGAGGCACCACCCTTGTTTTCCACCACGAAGGGCACGCCAAACGCATGGGTCAACCGTTCTGCCCACGGGCGTGCGCAGGAGTCGCCGGCGCCACCTGGCGCATAGGGCATGACGATCCTGACCGGCTTGTTCGGCCAGGTGTCCTGCGCGCGGGCGGCATGTATGGCTGGGGTCGCCAAGGTTGCGCCAAGACCGGCGATAGCGGCACGACGGTTCATCTTGCTTTGCGTGATCGGCATGTCGTTCGGCTCCCTATGGGGATCTTCTTATTCTGACAGCAGAGCGAGCCGCTTGACCGGCTCTTTCTGTGGGATTCTGGGCACACCCCAGGAAAATGCAAGAACAATCGCGGCGCCTCGGTGAATCCGCCCACGCGGCAAGAATTCACCTCCGATACTGATGTTGAATGGAAATTTCTTTCGACTCGACAGAACGCTATCAATCGCCAGGACGAAACACCGCCTTGCCGGAAATCCGTCGAGCCCGCAGCGCTTCGGCAATTTCGGCGAAGTCTCGCCAGCTTCGTTCGACCCCGACCACTGGACGCAAACTTCCCTCGGCAATCAGTGAAACCAGCAACGCCAGATCGGGTGCGAAGCGCTCCTCGGCCTCCGACGTGAAATAAAAGAAGCTTTGGATCCGGGCGTTCTGGGCACCGCGGAAATCCGCGAAGGAGATCGTCGACGGCACCGTGGACGAGTTCCCATAGACGACCACGGTGCCGTTCGGCTCAATCAGCTTCAGCGCATGGGACAGCGAGGCGCCGCCACCGGATTCCAGGATCAACCAATAGCGGCCGGACGCGGCTTCGATCCCCTCGACCACGTCGGCGGCCCCCAGGTCGGTCATTCCGGCGGCCCGGTCCGCCCGCCCGACAACGGCGGTGACCTGGGCGCCGGATCGCGCCGCGATCTGCACCGCCAGGGTGCCCACGCCCCCGGCGGCCCCGGTCACCAGGACCCGCCGTCCGACCAATGCGCCGCCCAACCGCAAGGTACGCAGGGCGGTCAGACCGGCGACCGGCAATGTCGCGGCCTGGGCGAACGAGACGCTCTCCGGCAGCACCGCCACCCGGTTGGTCGCAACCGCGGCCCGCTCCGCCCAGCCAAACTCATCCATCAGCGCCACGACACGTGTCCCGACCGGCGGCCCACCGCCGTCCGCCGCCGCTTGCAAGACGACGCCGCTCACATCCTGACCGGGTATCCACCCCTCGCCATTCCGCGTGATCGAGGCCAGTTCGCCACGATTGAGCGAAAAGGCATGCACCGCGATCAAGGCCTGGTTGGCCGCGGGAATGGGCTCCGCGACCTCCCGTATCGCCATCGGTGCAAGGCTGTCGGGCGTGGTGACCAGTGCCAGCATGGTTCTACCCTTCCCGCGTCAGGTGTTCGGTAGCGGCAACGGCTCTCCGGCGAAGAAGCGGCGCGGATTGTCGTCCAGGATGGAGAAGATCTCCGCGTCCGACAGGCCGCGCTGGCGCAGCATGGGCACGAAATCGGTGAACAGATAGGTATAGGGTGGCGGCCAGTTGCCCGCGGCCTTCAGAGTATCGATGTGCGCCTGCTCCTCGGCCGAGACCTGACGCGCCATCTTGCCCAGCCAGCCGCAATGGCGGTCCTGCGACATCATGATCTGCGCCCGGTGGCCGGAGCGGACCAGCGTCACCAGATTGTCCGCGCGCACCGCATCCGGCTGCAGGCGCTGGATGCCGATGCGGTCGAACCCGATATAGGAACCGCCGTCGACAACCCGCTTGTGGTAGGATGGGTCAGGATTGCCGCAGCAATGACCGATCAGGCATTGATGCGCCGGCACGCCGCCCTTGGCGAAGGCGGCCTGCTGCTCCGGCCCGTTCACGCCATCCTGCGTGTGGGTAATGATCGGCACCCCGGTTGCTTTCTGAGCGATGCAGGCAGCGTCCAGGAACTTCATTTCCAGCGGGGTGATATCCGGCGCGCCGGTCGCCACCTTGATCGCACCCGCCTTGACACCGGTGTTGCCGATGCCGTGGGTGATTTCCCGGATGTAGAGTTCGGCGATTTCCTCGGTGGTGCGGGCGCGCCAGTAGAACGGCAGACCCAGCATCTCGAAATAGAACCCGGTCGTGCAAACCACGTTCATTTCGGATTTTTCGGCAATTTCCTTCATCATGGCAGCGTCGCGGCCAAGCTCGATAGGGCACGGGTCGACGAAGGTCCGCACGCCGTGTTCCTCACGCAACTGGCGCAGGCGCTTGACCGCCTCGGCCACGAAGCCGGCCCGGTCGAAAATGGCGGTGGGATCGAATTCGGCGCCCGAGAACGCGATGAACAGATGCTCATGCATCAAGGTGCGGCCGAGGGCGGTGAGGGGGATGGAGCCGGTGACGGTTTGGACTTGCATGAAGGCTTCCTGGCTGCCGAGATGTTGGAACATGATCCGCCCCCACCGTCATTCCAGGTTCGACCCGGTATGACGGTGGGGGATGGTTTCGATACGAAGCCGAGTGCCGGGTTCAAACGGTGCCCGTAATCTCCTGCCACAGACGTCTGGTCTCGCCGCGCGGATCGTTCTCGATCCGACAGGTCGACGCCAGCGACAACGTGGCCCGCCGGTCGGTGTCATAGGCGGGCCAGTCCGGGATCGAAGCATCGGTCGGCACACCGGAACGGGCAAAGGCGGCCCAGACCCCGGACATGGTCGCCGCGAGCCGCAGCGCGTCCGCACTCAGATCCGTCAGCTGTGTCAGGTCGAGCGTGTCGAACACGAACGGCACGTCCATCGCGTGCGGCGCCTTGAGCCGACCGCCATGCACAGGCGTCTCCCAGTCGAACGAATACATCCAGACCGGTGCCCGTCTCTTGGCGGTTCGGCGTTGCGCCAACACCAGCGACCTGATCCGAAAATTGCTATCGGTCGTTGTCGCAATCAGCCGTTCGGCCGGGCTCGCGTTCGGATACAGGCGTCCATACGTTTCCAACACGCGGTCGGCATGTTCGCCTGCCAGGGCGACCACGCGGGCGCGAAGCTCGCCCTCGGTCAGGGTGCGGTGCCATACCTTGTCGTCGGTCGCCATGAAGATCGTGGTCTCGTCCTTCATGTCGCCGATGATCAGCGGAATATCGGCGGACACGTCCGGCGCGTCGGGGTCGAACGGATGGCGTGGGACGACATCGCCATCCACCACCGGCCCGAACGGATAGCGGTCCATGAGCGGCGTCGGCGACGGACCCAGCGCCTTCTGCGCCGGATTGACCGCGGCGAGCAGGGCCGCGATCGGCACAGCCTGCAAGCGGCCGATGTCGCCGGCGGTCAGGCCGAGTTCCTTCAAGACAGCGTCCGTCAGTTTCGCCGCACGCTCCTGGGTGCGCAGGCGGATGCAGGCGCCGCTCTGGATGATCGCGCGATGAAACAACCCTCGCGCGGACGGCATGGCCAGCAGGACGCTCACCTTCCCGCCGCCGCCGGATTCGCCGAAGATCGTGACATTGTCGGGATCGCCACCGAACGCCGCGGCGTTGTCGCGGACCCATTCCAGCGCGGCGACCATATCCAAGGTGCCGGCGTTGCCGGACCGCGCGAACGTAGAAGGCGCGATCGACGAAAGATCCAGATGGCCAAAAATATTCAGGCGCTGGTTGACATTGATCACGACGACATCGCCGCGGCGGGCCAGCCGGCTGCCTTGCAACCGGGCCTGGTTGGCATTGCCATAGGCGAACGCGCCGCCATGGAACCACACCATGACCGGCCGCTTCGCTCCATCCGCCGCCGGGGTCCAGACATTGACGGTCAGGCAGTCCTCGGTTTCCGGCGACGGATCGGGCACACCGGACAAGGTTTCCAGTTCCGGCCGCGTCGCGGCACGCAAGCCCGCCTGCGGGGCCTTGCCGGTGTAGTCCAACGCATCCCGCACCCCGCCCCAAGCTGTCGGCCGCACCGGTGGCATGAAACGATTGGCACCCGAAGTCGGCGCACCATACGGCACGGATTTGAACGCAAGCACGCCGTCGATGACCGCGCCGCGCACTCGGCCCGCCGTCGTTTCCACCACCGGCGACCGGCCTGCCGCACTGGCAGACACGGCTCCCCCTCTCAGTCCCCCCTCTGGCGCGAGATCGTTTGGCATAGTTTCCTCCTGGTTGCCGGAAAGCATGCTGCCGTGGCGGCGGCCTGTCGATACCCCGGGGGAGGATACAGACCATGCAAGACGCCACCGACGGCGCCCCATCCAGGCATGATGATGCGAACCATGCGGACGCACGACGCAACGCCAATCACCGCTTCACCTTGAAGGCCCGCCCGACCGGCATCCCCGGCCCGGAGCATTTCAACGAGGACGTGGTGCCGATCCGCGCGCCGGAGGCCGGGGAGTTGCTGGTCGAGACTCTGTATCTCTCCATCGACCCCGCCATGCGATCCTGGATCGGCGATGCACCCGGATACACCAGGCGGATCGAGATTGGCGACCCGATGCGCGCGGGCGGCATCGCGCGGGTGGTGGAAAGCCGAGCGGAGGGGTTCAAGAGGGGGGATATTGTGCAGGGACGGACGGGGTGGCAGTCGCATCCCACCCTGAAAGGACGCGAGACCCAGCATCTCGACCTGTCCCTCGGCACCATCGACGATTGGCTGGGTCCCCTCGGCACCAGCGCCCTGACCGCCTATTTCGGCATACGCGATGTCGGCGCGCTGAAGCCAGGGGAGACCTTGCTGGTCTCCGCCGCAGCGGGCGGGGTCGGACAGATCGCGTCGCAGATGGGCAGGATCGAGGCCTGCCGGGTCGTCGGCATCGCCGGTGGGCCGGAGAAATGCCGGTTCCTGACCGAGACATTGGGGCTGGACGCGGCGATCGACTACAAATCAGTGCCCGACCTGACGGAAGCGATCCGACAGGCCTGTCCCGAGGGCATCGATGTCTATTTCGACAATGTGGGTGGGGAGACCCTGGATGCCGCACTGGCGAACATGCGCCTCGGTGGCCGGATCGTTTGCTGCGGCCGCATCTCACAGGCGGCGGCAACGGAGCCTTATGGCGTGCGCAACCTGGGCATGATGGGCGGGCGACGAATGCGGATGCAGAGCTACATCGTGTTCGACTACCACGATCGGTATGCCGAGGCGCGGACATGGCTCGCTGCCCAGTTGCGGGCGGGACGGCTGCAACAGAAGCTGCATATCGAGGAAGGTCTGGACCGCGCGCCGGCGGCGCTGGGCATGCTGTTCCGGGGTGGCAATACCGGGAAACTGGTGGTGCGGGTGGCGCGATAGAGCGGGATCACGGGGCCGCCCCTATGCGTTGACGCCCCAGCCCCCATCTCCCGCCTGACCGAACAGGGGACCGAGCATGGCCGAACAGGCGAACCTGCTGAGAGGCGAAACCTCGCCCTATCTGCTGCAACATGTCGACAACCCGGTGCACTGGCGGCCCTGGGGGGCGGCGGCGCTGGAGGAAGCCCGGACGAACGGCAAGCCGATCCTGGTGTCCATCGGCTATGCCGCCTGCCATTGGTGCCACGTCATGGCGCATGAATCCTTCGAGGATCCGGAAACCGCCGCACTGATGAACCGCCTGTTCGTCAACATCAAGATCGACCGCGAAGAGCGCCCGGATATCGACCACATCTACATGTCCGCCTTGCATGCCCTGGGCGAGTCCGGCGGTTGGCCGCTGACGATGTTCCTGGCCCCGGATGGCGCTCCGTTCTGGGGCGGCACCTATTTTCCGCCCGAGCCCCGCTGGGGTCGCCCGTCATTCCGTCAGGTGCTGCAAGGCGTGGCGGAGGCCTACCGGACCGGCGCCGATGCGGTCGTCAAGAACACGGCCGCCTTGCGCCAGCATCTCGCGGTGGAATTCGCCGCGAAGACCGGCGATCTGCCCGGACCAGATGCGCTGGATTTGGTGGCCCGGGCCTATCTGGGCGCCGTCGACCCCGATCATGGCGGGCTGAAAGGCGCCCCGAAATTCCCCAATCCGACCGTATTCCGCTTCCTGTGGCAGGACGCTTTCCGCACCGGCGATCCCGCCGGCCATGAGGCCCTGCATCTGACGCTGCGACGTATGTCCCAAGGCGGTATCTACGACCATCTGGGCGGCGGATTTTGCCGCTATTCCACCGACGCGATCTGGCTGGTCCCGCATTTCGAAAAGATGTTGTACGACAACGCCCAGTTACTCGAACTGCTGGCCCTGGCGCATGCCCATCGGCCGGACCCGCTCTATGCGGAACGCGCCGCCGAAACCGTGGCGTGGATGGTGCGGGACATGACCGCGGAAACCGTGCACGGGCGCGCCGCATTCGCCGCCTCCGAGGATGCCGACAGCGAGGGCGAGGAAGGCCGGTTCTATGTTTGGAGCGACACTGAAATCGACCGCCTGACCGGGAATTTGTCACCCGCGTTCAAGCAGGCCTACGACGTTTCACCCAATGGCAACTGGGAAGGCCGCGTGATCCTGCGGCGGCTCGCCGAACGCGGCTCCCCCGAGGCCGAAGCCGCTTTGGCCGAAGCCCGGGAAATCCTGTTCCGTGCCCGGGAGCGGCGCATCCGCCCGGGCCGCGACGACAAGGTGCTGGCCGACTGGAACGGTCTGGCGATCGCGGGCCTGGTCCGGGCGTCCTCTGTGTTCCGACGCCCTGACTGGCTGGCCCGCGCCGCAACGGCGTTCGACTTTGTGATCGCGGCCATGTCTGGCCCGGATGGCCGCATCCAGCATGCGTTCCGCCAAGGGCGCGTATCCGCCACCGGGTTGCTGGATGACCAGGCGTGCATGGCGCGGGCCGCACTGGCGCTGCATGAGGCAACCGGGCTGGCCGTCTACCTGGACCATGCCATGCGTCTGGTGGAAATCGCGCGCACCCTGTTCTCCGATGGACAGGGCGGGTTCTACACCACCGCCGCGGACGCCACGGATGTGCCCCTGGCGCGTCCCAGAACCGCCTCCGACAATGCTACCCCGGCAGCGAATGGGGTCATGGCGGAGGTCATCGCTCGCCTGTACCACCTGACCGGGGATCCGATCTGGCGCGCGCGGGCCGAGGCTCTGCTGCGCGCCTTCTCCGGCGACCGCGGGGCGCTGACCGGGATGCCCGGTTTGCTCGCCGCTGCCGATATGCTGGAAGAGGCGGCCAGCGTGGTGATCGTGGGGGATGGTGCACATCCGCTCACCTCGGCTCTGATGGATGCAGCGCTGGCCTGCCCGGACCCGGCGTCGGTTGTTATCCGGAGCATTTCGGGCAACGATGTCCCGGCGGGGCATCCGGCGCATGGGCGGAGCCCCGGCCAGGGTGGTGCCGCGGCCTATGTCTGCCGGCACAATACCTGCGGATTGCCGGTAACCAATCCGGTCGCATTGGAAGAGGCGATCCGACGGCGGCGGCCCCGGCCTGGCTGAGCCGCGGGCGAGCCTGCGTCCGCCGCCCCTCTTGATCGTGAGCCAGCCCAGGTATTCCGATCGCGACAGATGCTGTCCACCCGTCGCACCAATCGGAACACCGAATTAAAGATCCAGTATTCCGTGCCTCCGGAAACATCCGTCGGATATCAGAACACTACGTCTCCGTGCCTGATGTCCCAGCATCACCCGCCGCCTGCTTACGCGGACGTCCAGCACTTTGGCGGCCGGTCACGGTTTTGCGGCTGGCTTTCGCGGTCGCGGTGCGCGTCGCCGCCTTCTTGCCTGTAGACTTGCGAGGTGCGGTCTTGACAGCCGCCGAACGGGACGTTGTTTTCCGGGCTGATGCCTTGCCGACCGATGGCTTTGCGCCAGCCTTCTTCCTGGGGGCCGATTTCGGCGCCGACACGGATTTGCTCACCGCCGTCTTCCGGTTCGGCGCCTTGCCTCCAGCCTTCCGCTTCGCTGCCGTCTTGGCCGACGCTTTCGCGGCGACCGTCCTGGCGCCTGCTTTCTTCGCCCCAACGGTCTTCGCGGCACTCGCCTTCTTGGCAGCCGGCTTCGTTGCGGCGGTCCTCGACGCGGCCTTCTTGGCCGCCGACTTCTTGGCCGGAGCCTTGCCGGACGCCTTTCCAGACGCCTTGCGGGCGGGAGCCTTCGCCGCCGCTTTCGCCCCGATTTTCTTGCCGGCCGCCTTACGCGACGGCGACTTCGCTCCGGTCTTGCGTGTGCTGGCCCGCATGGCCAAAGGCTGCGCGCCCGGGATCTCGGTTGTCGTGTCTTCCGTGCTCACCAGTGATGACTCCTGTTCAAAGCGATTCTGCCCATCGTGATCCCGAACACGCACCGGGCCGCGGTCGCATTCGTTCCATGGCAGTCGCCATATTGTTGGTTTTCTAATGACAGCATTTCACCTTGGCGGTGATGGTCGCGCCCCGTCGGAGCGGTTCCGGCCAAACACGGATTGAGACGCATCGGCACCAGACCTATCGGTCGGGCACCGCGCCGGCCGATGTTTGAGCAACGACGTCGATTGTCGATGCAACGGGTCCGGACGATGCCCGGTTCGATGCCCGGTGCCATTTGAGGACGGACCGCTCGGTCGGTGCAAATCCGGTTCGCATCGAACCGGAACGATGTTTCTGGACGTGAACAACCTAGACCCACACTGGATGGATTGGAGTGGATGAACGTCATCGGGACGAGGTCGCGGTCCATGGACCGTCCTTCCGTGCTGGGTGACCAGCGCCCCTCACCCATGCCATCGGGCGACTCGATTCGCGATCACGTCTACCGCTATTCCCTGGCCGACAGTCATATGTCAACGAAAACCCACAATTTTTGTTGACCTTTCCGAAAAATTCCTGCCCTCGCTCCACCCCGCCAAACAACAAAACCGCCGCGACATCGCTGCCGCGGCGGTTCCATCTCGAAAAATCCCAGTGTTTCAGAGGCGCTTTTCAATCGGGACGAATGTACGGTCCTCCGGCCCGATGTAATTCGCGGTCGGACGGATCAGCTTGTTGTCGATACGCTGTTCCATCACATGCGCGGCCCAGCCGGACGTGCGCGCGATTACGAACAGCGGCGTAAACATCGCCATGGGGACCCCCAGCATGTGGTAGCTGATGGCACTGAACCAATCGAGATTGGCGAACATCTTCTTGGCATCGGACATCGTCGCCTCGATTCGGTCCGCGATGTCGTACAGACGCATCGATCCAGCCGACTGCGACAGGCGGCGTGCGACTTCCTTGATCACGGCGTTGCGAGGATCGGAGATCGTGTAGACGGCGTGACCGAAGCCGATCACGACCTCCCGGTTGGCGATGCGACGGCGGATATCGGCCTCCGCCTCATCGGGATTGGCGTAGCGGTTCTGGATCTCGAACGATACCTCATTGGCACCGCCGTGCTTCGGACCGCGCAACGCGCCGATGCCCGCGGTGATCGCCGAATACATGTCGGCTCCCGTGCCCGCGACAACACGGCAGGTGAAGGTAGACGCGTTGAACTCATGCTCCGCATACAGGATCAGCGAGGTATGCATCGCGCGCGCGAACATGTCGCTGGGCTTCCGGCCATGCAGCAGGTGCAGAAAATGGCCGCCGATGTTGTCGTCGTCGGTTTCCACATCGATGCGCTTGCCGTTGTGCGCGTAATGGAACCAGTACAACAGCATCGAGCCCAGCGATGCCATCAGCCGATCGGCGATGTCACGCGCGCCCGCTGGGTTCTGATCGTCCTTTTCCGGCAACACGCAGCCCAGCGCGGATACGCCGGTGCGCATGACGTCCATCGGATGCGCCGCCGCGGGCAAGGCCTCCAACGTGGCTTTGACCGAAGCCGGCAGTCCACGCAGGGAAATCAGCTTGGCCTTGTAGGATGCCAATTCCGCCTTGGTCGGCAGGCTGCCATGCACCAGCAGGTAGGCGATTTCCTCGAACTCACAGGTATCAGCAACATCGAGGATGTTGTAGCCGCGATAATGCAGGTCGTTGCCGGAACGTCCGACCGTGCACAAAGCGGTGTTGCCGGCGGTGATGCCGGACAGGCCGACACCCTTCTTGGCGCGATTGGGAAGTGCCGCGGTATCGCTCATGGTTTCGTCCCTCCTTACAGAATGTCCCGCTTGCCGAAGGCAAGCTTACAGAATGCCAGGCTTGCCGACCGCAAGCGTGCCCGCCGGCAGTGCCACGTTCAACTGGTGCAAATCGCCCGCCGGCAATTTCGCCAGATCCTGCACGGCCTCCAGGAAGCGGTTCGATTCGCGCGTCGTGATCAACCCATCGGTCAAGGTCTGGAACTTGCGGATATAGTCGTCGCGGCCGAACGGCTTCGCTCCCAACGGATGCGCGTTGGCGACAGCCATCTCATCCTCGATCTTCGAGCCGTCACGCATGAAGATTTCGACCCGACCACCAAACGACAGTTCATTGGGATCGGTCGCGCGGTAACGGCGGGTCCATTCCGGATCTTCCCGCGTTTCGATCTTGTGCCACAACCGAACCGTATCGGCCTGCCCGGCGCGCTTCGGCGTGTAGCTGTCGACATGGTGCCAGGTGCCATCCTGCAGCGCCACGGCGAAGATATACATGATCGAGTGATCGAGGGTCTCGCGACTGGCCTTCGGGTCCATCTTCTGCGGATCGTTGGCGCCGGTGCCGATCACGTAATGCGTGTGATGGCTGGTGTGGATAACGATCTTCTCGATCTGGTCGAAATCCTTGATCGATTCACGCATCCGGAACGCCAGGTCGATCAACGCCTGCGACTGGTATTCGGCGCTGTGTTCCTTCGTGTAGCTGTCCATGATGCCACGCTTCGCCTCACCGGACTCCGGCAGGGGCACATGGTAGACGGCCTGCGGCCCACCGAGCATATACGCGATCACGCTGTCCTCGCCTTCATAGATCGGGCTGGGTGCACCTTCGCCGCGCATCACCCGGTCCACCGCTTCCACCGCGAGCTTGCCGGCATGCGCGGGCGCATAGGCCTTCCAGGAGCTGATTTCGCCCTTGCGGGATTGCCTTGTGGAGAAGCTGACATGCAGGGCTTGCTGCACGGCCTGATAGATCACGTCCTGCTTCAGGCCGAGCAGGGTGCCGATTCCGGCGGCCTGGGCGGGGCACAGATGGGCGATGTGGTCTTTCTTGAATTCGTGCAGGCAGATCGCTCGCACCAGGTTGATCTGAATTTCATACCCCGTGGCCAGACCGCGGATCAGATCGCGCCCCGATTTCTCCATCGTCTGCGCGACGGCGAGGATCGGCGGGATGTTATCACCTGGATGCGAATAATCCGCCGCCAGGAACGTGTCGTGCATGTCGAGTTCGCGCACCGCGGTGCCATTCGCCCAGGCTGCCCATTCCGGGGTTACCCGCTTGCCGGCCGCGGCACCGAACACCGTCGCCCCACCCTTGTGCGGACGCGCCAAAGCCATGTCGCGAGCGGACACCACGGGGCGGCGGTTGATGGCGGCGATCGCCACCGACGCATTGTCGATGATGCGGTTGATGATCATGGCCGCGACGTCTCTCTGGACCGCGACGCGGTCGGTGGCGACCCCGGCGATCTTCCAGGCCAGTTGATCCTCGCGCTTCAGGGGCGTCTTCGACGGGTACACCCTGACTTCATGGGTTATCATTCAATGCCTCCGTTATGCGCGGGACCGAAGGGTTGGCTGATCATCCGGCGCGGTCTAGCCTGAGCCCCAGGCCAATGGTCTGCTTCGTAAGGTCGCGCCGCCGGAACGGCAAGCGCATGCGTGCCAGCTTCACCCAGGAATTCAGGTGATACCGTGTCCACTCCGTTCGATTGCGTCATCATCGGCACGATCGTCACCACCGACAGCATCGTGCCAGGCGGCTATGTGGCGATTCGTGGGGAAACCATTGCCGCGATCGGCCAGGGCGCCCCGCCTCCGGCGCGGGAAACCATCGACCATGGTCAGCGGCTGATCCTGCCAGGTCTGGTCGACGGCCACATGCACACGTCGTCGTCGACCGGCTGGCCGGGAATCGAGAGTGCTACCCGTTGCGCGGCGGCCGGCGGCGTCACGACCTGCTGCGACATGCCCTATGATGTACCGAAACCGGTCACCGACGCCGCGCTCCTGCTCGACAAGATCGGCTGGGTGGAGCGGACGGCCCATGTCGACATGGCGCTCTATGGCACCATCACCAAGACGGGCGGCATCGGCGCGATCCCCGAACTCGCCGCCGCCGGGATCTCCGCGTTCAAGCTTTCGACCTATGAATACGACGCCGTTCGTTTCCCGCGCATCGACCATCCGACGATGCTGGCGGCGTTCCGGGAGATCGCCAAGACCGGCCTGCCGGTGGCGATCCATAACGAAGACCAGGAACTGGTGGAGAAACTGACCGGCGAAGCCCGCGCCGCCGGCCGCACCGACCCGATCATGCATTGTCGAACCCGTCCCGCTTTGGCCGAATCCATGGCCGACCTCGAAATCTTCGAGATGGCGCTGGAGACCGGGGCGCATGTGCATATCGCGCATTCCTCCATCGCCCGCGGGTTTGAACTGGCGGAAGCGTTCCGGGGGATGGGTGCTACGACGACGGGAGAGGCGTGCATCCAGTATCTGTGCATGACCGAAGACGACCTGATCCGCCTGCGGGGTCTCGGCAAGTGCAACCCACCCTTCCGCACCGCCGAGGAAGTGGAGCGGATGTGGCAATGCCTGGTGGCCGACAAGATCGCCTATATCTCCACCGACCACGCCCCCTGGCCGATCGAGCGCAAGCAATTCGACGACATTTTTGCCTGCGGTGCCGGACTGACCGGCTTGCAGAGTTTCGCACCGTTGATGTTCACCTTGCTGGATGAACGCGGCCTGTCACCGACCTTGATGGCGACCTATTGCGCCGAACGCAGCGCTCGCCTGCACGGCATCTGGCCCAAGAAGGGGGCGATCCGGGTCGGTTCGGACGCGGATCTGTTGGTGCTGGAACGCGGCGATTTCGTCTTCGATCAGGCTTCGATCGTCGATCGGCCGGAAATGCGCTGGTCCCCCTATCACGGGCGAGCGATGCGGGCTCGGGTGGCATCGACCTATCTGAGGGGCCGGCTGATCTGGGATGGCTCCAACGTGCTGGCTCAGCCTGGCGATGGTGCCTTCGTGCGGCGGGGTTAGGGTTCAGACTTCGACGGCACGATCCGTGGAGTCAGAATTCCGGCGCCCCCCGGGAGGGCGGTTCCGCAAATTGGAACTGGTCCCGCTTTACCGACGCTCGATCAGGATCCCAATATTAATGTCGAAAATCGCTTCTGCCGCGTGGCAGGAACAAAAGATGCCTGCTCGTCCGGTGCCCTGTGAACATGTGCGCCTTCCGATCGCGGCCGGGCCCGGCCCGACTGTCTTTAAGCCCTGGCCTTGATTTTCTTAATAATTCACTGAAATCAGGGCCGGCAACCAAACACCGCGTCCCGGTTAATCCGGCCCTCCAGCCGCCGAGTTCCGCGCAATTCGCCACTTGGCCGACACCCAAGAAAAAAGAACCAAACGGGTCCATCTTAAGGGTCCGTTAACCTTCGCCTGTCATGTCTTCACTCGGTCGGCACGGAAGCCGGCCCGAAACGGGAGACTTCGTGATGAGCGGAATCAGCGGCGTTGCGGGTGGAGCATTTGCGGCGGCAGCCGAGATCGAGAAATCGGCCCCGAAGCGGGCAGAACCCGATCACGGCCGGGATCGGTCCTCGGAGAGGACGGCGGAAATACAGAAATCCGACAAGAAGGAACAATCGCGGGCCCTTGACATCCACGTCTGAAGGCGGCTCCGCAACTGGCCGCGACAGCTATCGGATGATCGCGGTATGAGCGTGCGGCGCCGACAGAGCCAACCCGACCGCCAATGACGCGGCGGCCTGACAGGGTTCGATAACCGGCAATCCGACAGCCGCCTCGATAGCGGCTCGATGGTGGGCCATGCCCGTGCATCCCAGGATGATGGTCTCGGCACCCGATGACGCCAGTTCATGCCCGGCCTCGATCAGACGGGCTCGGGCAGACCCGGGCTGTAGCAAGGTTTCCATGGTGACGTTCAGCGCCACTTCCGCGGCAAGCCGATCGTCCAGGCCCATCGCACGCAGCGCCAACCGATGCCGAGCTTTGGAAGCTTCGACGATCGCGATGACGCCAAAACGTTCGGCACGTGCCACGGCGGTGGCAATCGCCGACCGGAATACGCCTAACACCGGACGAGAGGTGGTGGCGCGCGCGGCTTCGATGCCGGGATCGGAGGCGCAGGCAATCACGTAGATATCAGCCGGGGTGCGTTCGATCAGCCGACACATCGGCTCGACCACGCCATGCCAGTCGCGCCAGTCATAGATCGCCGGCGGCCCCTCGGTCAGCGTCACCACGTCCAGGCTCGGTCCGCCAGGAAAGCGAAACGGCGCCACCGCGTCGGAGATGCCTTGGGTGCAGTCCACCGAACAGTTCGGATTGATGATCAGAATACGTGCCATGCGTACAGTGTCCCGCCACTGACACGGGGCTGCAAGACCGTGTTTCGCCAGGGGAAACACACAGTTGTGCTTCTCCGCCAATTGCTGGCGCCCGCCAGCGGGAGGACAACAAATGTGGTGTTGCGGTGCAGCATGGCCTATCCTGCCACACGGCAAGACGACCTGGCCCGCAAGGAACCACCATGGCCCCTATCCAATGGCAGCCCGACCGCGTGATCGAGCCGCCGGCATCGCCGCCGCCTCCCCTCTCGACCGCCATCGGCCGCGGCCTGCTCGGCCGCTGCCCCTCCTGCGGCAAGAGCCACATGTTCAACGGCTTCCTGCGCGTGGTTCCCTCCTGCCTGAACTGCGCCGCGCCGCTCGGCCTTGCCCGCGCCGATGATTTCCCGCCCTACCTCACCATTCTGGTCGTCGGCCATATCGTGGTGCCGCTGATGATGTTCGTCGATCGGGCGCATCAGCCCTCGACCTTCACCATGGCGGCAACCTTTCTGCCGCTGACCCTGTTCCTGTGTCTGGCCCTGCTGCGGCCGATCAAGGGTGGCACGGTGGGCCTGATGGTCACCCTGAACATGTTGAAAAGCGACCCCACCGGGGCATGACGCACACGCTCCCCTTGGCATCCCCTTCAGCACCCTCGGAAGCGCCCGCCGTGGCGACCTCCACGCTCGCGCGCCTGGCACGCGTCGTCCTGGCCAATGAGGCGTCGACCACCCTCTCCCCCTTCATCGAAGCGGACCGGGAGCAGGCGGTGGCCGACCTTGCGGCAGCCAACCATTTCCTGCCATTGACGACCATCTCGGTCCCCGGCCCGTATGTGCTGCATCTGGCCATCCGAGACGGGCGCCTGATCTTCGACATCCGCAATTGCGACGACGCCCCGATCTCCGCCATCGGCCTGGTGCTGGGCCCATTCCGCAGGCTGGTGAAGGACTACCAGCTTCTGGTGGACAGCCACATCAAGGCGGTCGAGGAGGGACGCGAAGCACGCATTCAGGCCATCGACATGGGCCGCCGGGGTCTGCACAACGAGGGTGCGGAGTTGATGAAACAGCGCCTCGCGGGCAAGATCGATATCGATTTCGACACGGCCCGCCGCCTGTTCACGCTGGTCTGCGTGCTGCATCAAAAGGTCTCGGCGCGATGAAAGTCGATGGAATTGCGTATCGCGGAGTCTGGGTCGATCCCCAGGACACTGTCTCGGTCCACATCATCGATCAGACCCGCCTCCCCTGGGCGCTGGAGATCCTGCGCCTGACCGAGCGCGATCAGGTGGCGCATGCCATCCGTTCCATGCAGGTGCGTGGGGCGCCGTTGATTGGCGCGGTGGCCGCTTATGGTCTGTGTCTTGCTCTGCGGGAAGATGCCTCAACCGACGCGATGGAGCGGGACGCCGCCATGCTGGCCGAAACCCGCCCGACCGCGATCAATCTGCGGTGGGCGATCGATCGGATGCTCACCCGGCTGCGCAACACGCCGGCGCGGGAGCGCGTCTCCGTCGCCTACCAGGAAGCCGCCGCGATTGCCGATGAGGACGCGGCCCAGAACGAAGCCATTGGCCGGCATGGATTGCCGTTGATCGAACAGGCGGTGAAGCCCGGCCAGCGGGTGAACGTGCTGACCCATTGCAACGCCGGCTGGTTGGCGACCGTTGACTGGGGCACCGCCCTGGCACCGATCTACATGGCCCATGACTCTAGGATCGACCTGCATGTCTGGGTCGATGAGACGCGCCCGCGCAACCAGGGCGCCTCTCTGACCGCGTGGGAACTGGGCAAGCACGGCGTCCCCCACACCGTGATCGCCGACAATGCCGGCGGACATCTGATGCAGCACGGCCAGGTGGATCTGGCGATCGTCGGCACCGATCGGGTGACCCGGACGGGCGATGTCGCCAACAAGATCGGCACCTATCTGAAGGCGCTCGCCGCCCGCGACAACGACGTCCCGTTCTGGGTGGCGCTTCCATCCACCACCATCGACTGGACCGTCGCCAACGGGCTGCGCGAAATCCCGATCGAGGAGCGCGCGCCGGCCGAGGTCACGGACATGACCGGACTACTGCCCGACGGCACGATCGCCACCATGCGGATCGCCGCCAGCGGCAGTCCCGCCGCCAACCCCGCCTTCGACGTGACCCCGTCTCGGCTGGTCACCGGCCTGATCACGGAGCGGGGGCGCTGCGATGCCAGCGCCGCCGGCCTGCTGGCATTGTTTCCCGAGCGGGCGTGACCGGACCTTGACCGGACTCGTTGCGACTGCGCCATCGGTCGAACCCGTTCCAACCTGCTTGCACCCTATCCGGCGACGGCCCTGCTGGCCCGCTCGCCCCTACCCCGGAGGCCTTCCCAATGACGCTTCGACGTTGCCTTCTCGCCGCCGCGTTCGGCCTGCTGACCTTGCCCGCCTTCGCCCAGCCGCAGGCTCCCTTCAAGACCGGCGTCGACGGGACCTTCGCACCCCACGCCATGCCCAAACTCGGCGGCGGCATGGAGGGGTTCCAGATCGACCTGTTCAATGACGTCGCGCGCCGGCTGAACCGCGGGATCATCATCGAGCCCGCCAGCTTCTCCGGCCTGATTCCCGCCTTGCAGGCCGGGCGTTACGACTTCCTGACCGCACCGACCACCGTCACGCCCGAACGGGCCGAGGCGCTGCTGTTCACCCAGGGCTATATCTGGACCGCCTATCAGTTCGGCATCAAGAAAGGCTCCGCCCCGATCAAGGATTGGGCCGACCTGAAGGGCAAGGTCGTCGCGGTCAACAAGGGCACGCCTTATGAAAACCTCGCCAAGAAGATGGGCGAGCAACACGGATTCACGGTGCAGACCTTCGACACCAACCCGGACGCGGTGCAGGCCGTGGTGTCCGGTCATGCCTACGCCAACCTCGCCGGCAACACCGTCGTCCGCTATGCCGCGCGCCGCAATCCGATGTTCGTTGCCGATTGGACGCTGACGGAAACGCGGGCGCATTGGGCAACGCCGTTCCGCAAGGACTCCGCCGTTCTCCGTGGACAGATCGAGGACGTGCTGAAATGCATGAAGCAGGACGGCACCATCGCCGCTCTGTCCGAGAAATGGTTCGGCGCCAAACCCGCCGCCGACGATCTGGAAAACGTCGTCGCCCCAGGGCATGGGATTGCCGGCCTGCCCGGATACGAGCCGAACGCACCGGCCCCTGATTGTGCCTTGTATAAATAACGATCCGCCCTCGGGGTCCCGAGCAGCGGTGATCCGACGGGCTCGCCCGGAGGAAGCGGCGACCGTTCGGGATCTGGTGACCGCCGCCTATAGCCCCTACATCGCACGGATCGGCACGCAACCTGGACCGATGCTGGACGATTACGAGCGACGGATCGCGGACGAGCAGGCCTGGGTGTTGGAGCACGATGGCCAGGTCCGCGCCATCCTGGTGCTGGAGGAGCAGGATGACAGCCTGCTGCTCGACAACGTCGCGGTGATGCCGAGCAGTCAGGGACAGGGCCTGGGTCGGCGTCTGATCGGGTTCGCCGTGGATGAGGCGCGACGTCGAGGATTCCGGGCGCTTCGGCTCTACACTCATGTGATGATGACAGAGAATATCGCGCTCTATCAGCGGGCGGGGTTCACCGAAACCCATCGGATCAGCGAGAAGGGCTTCGACCGGGTCTACATGAGCCTCGGCCTGGACAGTTAGAGTACGATCACGCCGAACAGACCGTCACGAGGGTGGCCGCTGTCGAAGCCTGGATGAGCACGCTCTGACGCCCTCACGATCGCCGCATTTGCGCCGTCATATTTGCGCCGTCACCTGGGCAGCACCGATCCGTTCCATTATCATTGCATACGGCCAGGTCCCTCGCGCCCCAGGGTTGGCTGCCGATCGCGTCACCGCCAACCGCAGATTACCGCCCATGGATGCTGTGCACCGCACTGCCGAACCGCAGGACAGATGCCGCGGACCGATCGTCGGCCCCGGACCGATCGTCCCACGATGGCCCGGATCGAAACCCGGGGACCGTATGGCGCTATCGCGCCCGATCAAGGCTCAACGCCAATGCACCTTCGTTCAACGGAGCATCCCGGCATCGATTCCATCGCTGCTTTCGCGACCGACGTAAAGGACATGCCGTGATGAATACGCCACGCGAACCGCACCCGGACATGAAGGTGCTGACGGACGCACAAAAGGTCGCCTATGGCGGCACCACGGTCGCCGAACAGCGCGCCGGTTGGACGGCCTATACCCGCAGCATCGCCCCCCTCGCCCCAACACGATCGCCGTGCGGGATCTGTATATCCCCACCCTCGATTGTGAGGTCCCGGTGCGGCTTTACCGCCCGGCCGACGCCGCCGGCGCGTTGCCCTGTATCATCTACATGCATGGCGGCGGGTTCATGAAAGGCGACCTGGACAGTTCCGACCCGATCGCCTGGGGCTTCACCCAGGAAGTTGGTGTCGCAACGGTCAGTGTCGATTACCGGTTGACCCCGGAATATCCCTATCCGGCTGCATTCAACGACTGCTTCGGCGTGTTGGCCTATCTGGCAGACCACGCGCGGGAGTTCGGGATCAATCCGATGCGCATAGCCCTGGCGGGCGACAGCGCGGGCGGTCATCTGGCGGCCTCGCTCTGCCTGGCCGCACGGGATCGCGGCGGCCCCCGCATCGCGGCCCAGGCCATCATCTACACGGTGATCGGGACCGAGATGACCGGTGGCTCCTATATCGACAACGCCGAGGGTTACGGGCTGACCACCGCGGCCTGCCACACCTACCTGAAGCTCCTGTTGACAGATCCCGCCAATCACTCAGACCCCTATGCTCGCCCCGCGATCGCCACCGACTTCTCGGGCCTGCCGCCAGCCTTCGTGATTTCCGCCGAACTGGACCCCGTCCGCGACGACGGGCGGTTATACGCGGCGAAACTGGCGCAAGCGGGCGTGGACGTGACCTACCGGGAGGCACGCGGCATGATTCACGGGTTCATGCGGGCCCGCTTTACCGGTGCGACCGCGAAGGCGGAATACGACCGGATCTGCGCCTTCCTGCAGCAACATCTGTTGCCGGGCGGTCAGCGCATCACTTCTTGATGTCTTTCTCCCGGTCCCGGAGCTTGCCGATCGGCTCCTGCAGGAAAGCGGCATAATCGTAGACGGTCTCGTCTTCCTGGTTCCAGCAGACATAGCCGCGACAGTCGCTGGGCCGCGCATCGTAGACGCCGCAAAGCCGGTCGTCGGTCAGGAACTGGCACGTCTTGAAGCCTTCCTTGATCCGCTTCTCGCCCTTTTTCGTGATTTCGACGATGTGCCGCTTCTCGAAATCAGGCACCGTCAGCTTCAAGTGCTTGGCGAGGCGCCGGATGTCCTCGCGCCCCACCCGCACATAGCCCGCCATGCGGCAACACAGCGCGGGGCACTTCATGCAGTCCAGGCGTTCGTGGGAAACCATCCCATAGCATCAGGATTGCCGGCTCCTGGCGCAAGAGGAAGCATGCGGCAAAACGCCGGCGGGAAGAGGCGGGCGGCAAGAGGCGGGCGGCAAGAGGCAGGCGGTTCCGGCTTCACCCTGGACGGCAGCGGACCAAATTCAACGGTCGCAAGGTCATGACGACCTCGTCGTTCTGGTTGCTGACCTCGACCAACCCCTGCACCAGGCCGCGATCCGGCTTGGAGCGTGACCGGCGCGCTTCCTGGATGGTGATCCGCGCCCGCAGCGTGTCGCCCGGACGCACCGGACGAAGCCAGCGCACCTCATCGATCCCCGGGCCCGCCAGACCGTTCTTCGGCAGGAAATTGGCGACGAACAGCCGCATCATCAGCCCGATGGTCTGCCATCCGCTCGCGATGACCTCGCCGAACGGTCCCTCCGCCGCCAGCGCCCGGTCCACATGCATGTCCTGCGGGTCGTACTGGCGCGCGAAGTCGATGATCTCCTGCTCGGTCACCGAAAACGAACCAAGCTCGAAGATCGCACCGACGGGATAGTCCTCAAAGAAACGCTGCGTGGGATCGGAGGGCAGACTGTGGGCCATGGGAGAAACCGGTCTGTTGCGGGTCGTTCAGCTACCATGCGATATCGCGGTCGACAACGCGCCGCCCATGTCCGTGCGGCCCCACGCCGCCCATGCCTCCAGCAGCACAGGAGTCTCCGAACATGCCTCCCATGTCACGCCGCACGGCGCTCTCCACTCTTGCCGGTGCCGCCTCGGCCGCGGTCCTGGCGCGACCCGCCATCGCCCAGGGCGCACCGTTGAAGGTCGGGCTGATGCTGCCGTTTTCCGGCACCTTCGCCGTGCTGGGAGAGAACATCGCCGCCGCCTTCGACCTCTGCCTGAAGGAGCATGGCGGCAAGTTTGGCGGCCGCGAGGTGACATTGGTGCGACTGGATGACGAATCCGATCCCTCCAAAGCCCCGGCCAATGTCAACCGGTTGCTGGGGCGGGATAACGTGGACGTGCTGGTCGGCACCGTCCATTCCGGCGTGGTGATGGCCCTGGTGCAGGCCGCGCGGGAGAAGGAGGTGCCGCTGATCATCCCGAACGCGGGCAATGTCGCTGCGACCCGGGATTTGTGCTCGCCCTATGTGTTCCGGTCATCATTCAGCAACTGGCAGCCGGCCTATGGCATGGGCAAGGCGCTGGCGGCGAAGGGCGTCAAGACGGCGGCGTGGGTCACCTGGGACTACGCGGCGGGGAAAGAATCCGGCGAGGGGTTCCGCGACGGCTTGCGCTCGGGTGGCGGCGAGCTGACAAAGATCCTGACCCTGCCCTTCCCCGAGACCAATTTCCAGCCTCTGCTGGCACAATTGCCCGACCTTGGCGTGGAGGCGGTCGGATCGTTCTTCGCCGGCGGCGGCGCGGTGCAGTTCGTGAAGGACTACGCGGCGGCCGGCTTGCGGGCGAAGCTGCCGCTCTGCGGATCCGGCTTCCTGACCGAAGGGGTCCTGAAGGCGCAGGGTTCGGCGGCGGAGGGCATCCAGACGGCGCTGCATTACGGCGACGGCCTGACAAACCCGAAAAACGTGACATTCCGGACCGCCTTCAAGGCCCTGACCAGCCGTGACGCGGATGTCTATGCCGTGCAGGGCTACGATGCCGGGCAGATGCTGGCGGCCGGGCTGGCCGCGACAAAGGGCGATGCCGCCGCCATCAAGCCGCTGGCCGCCGCGATCCGCGCCGCCAAGATCGACAGCCCGCGTGGAGCCTTCACCCTGTCCGCATCGCATAATCCGATCCAGACGATCTGGCTGCGCGAGGCAAAGAGAGGCGAGAACGTGGTGATCGGACCCGCGGCCGAAACGCTGGCCGACCCCGGCACCGGCTGCAAGATGCCCGCCTGATCGACGGGTAGGGTCGATCGGGATAAGGCGGGCAAGCGTGGGGGGCGATAGTCTGGACATAGACAATGGTTCTGGGTCCGATCCAGATAAAGTACCGGAAATCTGCCTCTTCTTGATCTGAGACCGACGGCCCGAACCATAGACCGACGCTCCGCCCCGTTACCGTCATTGCGGGGCTTGACCCGACAATGACGAGGGGAAACCATCGGTCAATCTGACGGCCGGTCGATATAAGACCGAAATATACCGCCTCTGTCGGCCCATGCCTTTGCCCGCCCCACGGCACCGGACGACAGGAAGCAGCCTGTCGCCACCAACGTACCGGAGGCCACGCATGCCGTGGTCACCGTCGACCACGCGCGACCGCCCCATCGCCGTATCGTCTCGCCTGATAAGACCGATGGACTGTCCAGCCGCCGGGCGGGCGCCCCAAATCCCGATGGGGCGCCGGGACCCGGCCGTCTCGGTTGCACAAGGCGGTCGTGTATGCCGGGACCATCGCCGCGGTTGGCAGGTCCGTCCAGTCACGGAAATTCGACTGTTCATGAAAAAGGAACGTTTCCCCACGAAAGGTTAACCACCGGCAAAAGCAACAATACCCCCGAGTCCCGCGCCTGATCGTAACGATACCCCCCACGATCCGCGCCTGACCGGAATGATTGCCGGCAACGCCGAACTTAAAGTGGAATCTTAAGAGACCGGATAAACACCGGTATTCCAACCGCCTGCCGGCCGAGCCTCAGACGGGCCGGCAACACCGGCGGCCACGCTGAAAACGCGGCCAGGCGGCATATCAATAATGACACAAATTTGTTAACCATGCTGGTTAACACCGGCCAATCCGTCGATCCCGCGGGAATTCCCGCCTGAAATGGCCGAAAATGCCGGCTTTCCAGGTTTCGTCTTGCCGCGAACGCGGTAACCGACCTAGCTATGAATGGAACGACTCAACCCAGGTTCACCTCTCCATGCACGCCGCGATTCGCTTTCGTCACCCGTTTCACCGCCGCAAAAGCCATGATCGGCACATCAGACTCACACACCAACGCGCGAAAACCGTGCCGCGGAGGCGGCCCGAAACAGCCGAGCGGGATGGGAGTGAGGCGGGAGGTGGAGATGGGGGGCGTCGGGTCGGTCATGGCGCCAGGTGGGAAACCGGTCGCGAGGCCAATACGGACGCCGATCGCGACACTGGGCGGCAATCGACCCATCCGGCCTCGGGGCAACCTGATGGTCAGCGCACGCTGGCGGTCGCCGTCACCCCAACCCGCCTGAGTCTGTCCGGCTCATGCCCGCTTGCGGGGCCGCGACCGGTGTGGCTTCAAGCGCCGGATGCCGGTGAGGCGGCGGGAATGACACACGACCAGGGGCAGGGTTGATAGACGGGATGGCATGACCGGTTTCCTCGCGCAGATGTTGAACGGGATCCAATACGGGCTGCTGCTGTTCCTGATCAGCAGCGGGTTGACATTGATCTTTGGCGTCATGGGCGTGATCAACCTGGCACACGGCAGTATGTTCATGATCGGCGCCTATCTGGCCTATGTCGTGACCGCCGCCGCCCTGCCGCTATGGGCCGCGCTGCTAGTGTCGATGCTGGCGGGCGCCCTGTTCGGCTCGGCCCTGGAGCGCCTGCTGTTCCGCCACTTCCGCAAACGCGAGCATCTGGATCAGGTTCTCCTGACCTTCGCCCTGATCCTGCTGTTCGAGGAGGCGCGCGCCGCCCTGATCGACAACCAGTTCCATAGCGTGCCGGTGCCGGCACTGCTGGATTTCTCCGTCCGCGTGGTCGGCGACTTCGCCTATTCCGCCTATCGCCTGGCCGTCCTGGTGGTCTGTCTGCTCGTCTCTGCCCTGATGGTCCTGTTCATCGAGTACACGAAAATCGGCTCCGCGATCCGCGCTTCCGCCGAATCACCCGAAATGGTCGATCTTCTCGGCCTCAACGCCGCCCGGATCCATACTTTGGTATTCGCGGCCGGGACCGCGCTGGCGATGCTGGCCGGTGCGCTCGCCGCACCGTTGCAGTCGGTCTATCCGGGCATGGGTGACGGGTTCCTGATCCTGTCCTTCGTTGTGGTGGTCATCGGCGGACTGGGATCGGTCGGGGGCGCATTCTGGGCCGCGTTGCTGGTCGGGCTGATCGACACCCTGGGCAAGGCCTATCTGCCGCAACTGGCGGGGATCGCGGTCTGCGGTATGATGGCCTTGGTTCTGCTGTGGCGGCCCACCGGGCTGTTCGCGCGAACATGAGGGGGATGGCCCGGGCTGCGACGCGCATCCGCCAGAATGCAAGGAACGTCGTCGGAAACGCGAAGATCCGCGCGGACGCGATGCCACGGTCCCCCTTGCTCGCGGCTGCTCCTCGGGGCGAGAGACGTCCGATGAGGTCGGAGCGCATGCTCGCCCTGCCGTCCCCGTGCCCGGGGCCATCCGCGTGACCAGTGCCGGTTTGCGCGGCAACCTGCTGCTGGGGCTGGCCGGGTTGGCGGTGGTCTCGATGCCGTTCTGGGCGTCTTCCTATCACATGCAACTGGCCTCGACCGCGATGATCGCCGCCATGTTCGCGCTGAGTTTGCAGCTTCTGGTCGGTGCCACCGGCCTGGTCAGCCTGGCACATGCGGCGTTTTTCGGTCTGGGCGCCTATGCCGTGCATCTGCTGAAACAGGCGCTGGGGGAGGTCCCCGTCGTGTTCCTGTCGTTGCCGGTCTCGGTCCTGGCCGCCGGGCTGGCCGCCGCGGTCATCGGGCCATTCGCGCTGCGGACCCGCGGGTTCTATTTCCTGATGACGACGCTGGCCTTCGGGCAGATGCTGTTCTTCCTGTTTCACGACACGCCATTGGGCGGCGGCACCGACGGGGTCTTCATCCAGCGGCCTTCCCTGGTCTGGGCGGTCCCACGGGCGCAACGCCCTGCCGTATTCCTGCTGCTGAATCTGGCCATCCTGGCTCTGATCTATGGCGGGTTGTGGGCGCTGATGCGGACCCTGTTCGGGCACGCGCTGCTGGGTATCCGCGCCAATGAGCACCGCATGCGGGCCATGGGCCACAACGTACAACGGCTGAAACTGGCCGCCTTCATCATCGCGGGCGCACTCGCCGGGCTGGCCGGTCACATGGCAGCCCTGACCGACGCCTTCGTCAGCCCGGAACTCCTCGGATGGCATCGGTCCGCCGAGGCCTTGCTGATGATCCTGCTGGGTGGGATCGGCGCCCTGCACGGTCCGATCCTGGGGGCTTTCGCGCTGACCTTCGTCCAGGAAATCGGCCATCTGGTGACCGAGCGCCAGAAACTGGTCGAGGGTGCGGTCATCCTGGCCGCCGTCCTGTTGTTGCGCCACGGCCTGGCGGGCATCCGACGATGACCGTCACACCGCGATCCACGGCCACGGGATCCACGGCCCCTGGATGCTCGGCCCCGGGATCCACTGCCTCACGATCCACGACCCTGCGCGCGCCAGCATCGCGAGCCCCGGCACTGCGAGCCATCAGCCTGACCCGGCGCTTCGGCGGATTGCTGGCCGTGTCCGACGTGTCCCTGACCCTTGAGACCGGCATCTTGCACGCCCTGATTGGCCCGAATGGCGCCGGCAAGAGCACGCTGATCAACCTTCTGGCCGGCGAACTGCCACCCTCGGATGGGCGTATCCTGCTGGACGAGACTGATGTCACCGCCTGGCCGGAATGGCGGCGCGCCCGGGTCGGCATCGGACGGACCTTCCAGCGCACGAACGTGATGGGCGGCATGACCGTGCTGGAGAATGTTCGTCTGGCCGCACAGGTGCACGCGACCCGCCTGATCCGTTCCGCCTCTCGCGATACCGGTCTGATCGAGACCGCCCGTGCCGCTCTGCGTCGCGTCGGGCTGGACGACGCCGAAGCCGAGATCGCTGCTACGCTCAGCCATGGGCGGCTGCGCCAGTTGGAGATTGCCATCGCCCTGGCCGGCCAGCCCAAAGTGCTATTGCTGGATGAGCCCCTGGCCGGCATGGGGGCCGAGGAAAGCGCGCCCCTGGCCGAACTGCTGCGCGCCCTGGCCCGCGACCATGCGGTCCTGCTGGTCGAGCATGACATGGACGTGGTGTTCGCCGTTGCCGACCTGATGACCGTGATGGTGGATGGCCGTGTCCTGGAACACGGGACGCTGGCTGATATCCGCGCCTCGGCCGCGGTGCGGGACGCCTATCTGGGCCATTCGGTGTCCGCGTGACCAGTTCGCCGATCATCCGGGCACCGATTATTGAGACGCCGACCATCACGGTGCCGATCATCGAGGCGCGCGGTCTGGGGGCCGGCTATGGCAACAGCCGGGTGCTGCACGATATCGACCTGACTGTCATGGCCGGCGAGACCGTCGGTCTGATGGGGCGAAACGGCATGGGCAAGACCACCTTAATCCGCGCCCTGCTGGGCCTGTTGCCCCCGCAACAGGGGAAAATCCTGTTGGACGGCGCGCAGGCCGATGACATGCCCGTGTTCCGGCGTGCCCGCCTGGGAATCGCCGTGGTGCCGGAGAACCGCGGCATCTTCGCCAGCCTGTCCGTGCTGGAAAACCTGCGCCTGGCCGCTCGCCGCGGCATCGATGGGTCCCCCGACTGGACCGAAGACCGGGTCCTGTCGCTGTTCCCTCGACTGACCCAGCGAATCGGCAACCGCGGCAACCAGCTCTCGGGCGGGGAGCAACAGATGCTGGCGATCGGACGCGCATTGATGACCAATCCGCGCCTGCTGATCCTGGATGAGGCCACCGAGGGCTTGGCGCCGCTGATCCGTGACGAGATCTGGCGCACCATCCGACTGGTGCGGGACGCCGGCGTGGCCTGCGTCATCGTGGACAAGACGGTTTCGGCGGTTCTGTCGCTGGCGGATCGAGTCGTGGTGCTGGTGAAGGGGCGCGTCGTCTACAGCGGTGGGCCGGAGGCGCTGCGATCGGATCCGGCGTTAATGCACCGGCATCTGGGCGTGGACGCATGAAGGGCGCTTCCCCGAAGGTATCGGGACATCGGATCGGTGGAGTTTTGCCCGTCCCCCAAAGCTACGGCATTCACAGGGTCTGCGGCGCGGAGAAAATCCTCTCCCGCCCCTTGCGGGAGGGGGAAGGGGGAGGGGTAAAGCCGCACGGACCCTGCTTCAAACCCCTCCCCCCGCCCCCTCCCGCAAGGGGCGGGGGAGAATTTTCTCCACCTGGCAGATATGTGGATGCTGAAACCATCAACGGGATCAGGCGACTCTCCTCCGCCCGAGCCTCACTCCCCCACCCGTGGACCTCCGATCTGCGCGCCGCGCCACCCCCAAAGTCCAGGCAGCATGAGTAGGCGCCCTGGATACCGCACGTGACGCCTGGCCTATCCCTTGTTCCGGCGCGCCTCCGCCAGAACCTCCTTGGCCAAAGGCAACATGGCGTAATCGACCATCGCGCCCTGATAGCTCACCGCGCCCAACCCAGCCTTCTCCGCCGCCTCGAACGCCGCGAGCAGCCCCTCGAAATAGGCGACTTCCTCCGCCGTCGGCCGGAACACCGCATTCGCGATCGCCACATGGGTCGGATGCATCACCGCCACCCCGGTGTAGCCAACATCCCGAGCCCGCCGGATCAGCCGTTCCACCGCCACCAGATCATCCTGCGGCGTCCCGAAAATCCCCGCCAACGGATACATCGCCCCGCCCGCGCGGCTGTCCAGCACCAGTTTGGACGCCAGATACAACTGCTCGATCCCGTCCGAGGTCGCGCGGAAGCCGAACGCATGGGCGAAGTCGCCGGATACCGGGCCACTCAGAGCCCCATGGATGCCACGCACCCGCGTGCTGGCCTTCGCCAGATCGCGCGCGCAATACATCCCCTGTGCGGTTTCCGGCAGCGGCAGGATGCCAACGGCACCATGCTCGACCCCGGCGCGGCCTTCGTAATAGCTTAGCATGTCGGCCAGACGAGAAATCTCCTCCGGCGCGGCAACTTTCGGCAGGACGATGGCCGTGAGCCCGTCGGTGATGGCGGCGGCGACCTCGGCCGGGGTACCGTCATACAGCGGCTGGATGCGCACGAAGGCGCCAACCCCGGCGGCCTTGAGTTCGGCGATCTCGCTTTTCAGATACTCCATCGCCTGCGGCTTGAATTGCGGCGGCACGGAATCCTCGATGTCCAGCACCGCGGCGCCCGGAGATACTCGGATCGCCTTGGCGACCCAGTCGCGGCGATGGGCTGGCACGAACAGCGCGGAACGGATGGGCCACATGACGCTTCTCTCTCCTTGATCAGGTGGCCCGCAGTGTGCGGAACCGACGCCCCCTTCGCAACCAGGCCAGCCGCAACCGAACCGACCGAACGACCTGGCGACCATGCCCCGCGGCGGCGCCCGGCATGTTTATCCCTTGCGCCGTTACCGCGAACCGGCTGTAGCCTCGAGTCGACGGCTCCTTCAACGGGGCCCGCAACCGGAGGCGCCCGTGTTCCAATCGTTCTTCATGACCCGCCGCTGGCTCGCCTGGTCCATCCTGGGCAGCGCACTGATACTGTTTGCCACCTGGTACAAGGTCGAACTCGACGTCAAGATCAACGAGTGGTTCGGGGAGTTCTACAACCTCATCCAAAAGGCACTGACCAAGCCGGGCGAGATCACGATGGAGGAGTATCTGGGTCAGATCGCGACATTCGGCAGGATCGCCGGATTGTACGTCCTGATCGCGGTATTCACCGACTTCTTCATCAAGCATTACGTGTTCCGCTGGCGCACCGCGATGAACGACTTCTACACAGCCCATTGGCAGGCCGTGCGCGGGATAGAGGGCGCGTCGCAGCGCGTCCAGGAAGACACGATGCGCTTTGCCCGTCTGGTGGAAGGTCTCGGCGTCAGTTTCATGCGCTCCCTGATGACCCTGTTCGCCTTCCTGCCGATCCTGTGGACCCTGTCGGCCCAGGTGAAGGAATTGCCCTGGATCGGGCCGGTCAGCCATTCCCTGGTATGGGTCGCGATCCTGTTCGCGCTCAGTGGCACCGTGCTGATGGCCGCAGTCGGCATCAAGTTGCCCGGGCTGGAGTTCGAAAACCAGCGCGTCGAGGCCGCCTACCGCAAGGAACTGGTCTACGGCGAGGACGACCACCAGCGTGCCGGTCCCGCCCAGGTCGGGGTGTTGTTCGGAAATGTGCGGTACAACTATTTCCGGCTGTTCTTCCACTACATGTATTTCGATATTGCCCGGTATTCGTATCTGCAATTCGGCGTGCTGGTGCCCTACATCGCGCTGGGCCCGACACTTGTTACGGGAGCAATCACGTTGGGGCTGATGCAGCAGATCGTGCGCGCGTTCGGCCGGGTCGAAAGCTCATTCCAGTATCTGGTCAACAGTTGGACGACGATTGTCGAACTGATCTCGGTCTACAAGCGGCTACGGGCGTTCGAACGACAGATCCGGACCTATGGGTCTCAGCCCGGTCCGTCCGTTCCCGTCGGGGCCGATTAGGTGGTACGGTTGGGACCATGGACGGGCGGCCAGCCCGAACCGTGGCCACCAGCCCTGCCCCGCTGGTCTGCCCCGCTGGTCTGCCCCCCTGGTCTGCCCCCCTGGGCTGCCCTCCTTGGGCGCGCCCGCTTGCATTGTCCACCAACAGGCGGATTGTTCGTCCCAATGACACCAACCCGGGAGCATCCGATGACCACTCTGCCGCTGACTGGATTGAAGGTTCTGGACCTGACCGCCCATCGCGCCGGCCCGACCGCCGTGCGCCAATTGGCCGATTGGGGCGCCGATGTCATCAAGATCGAACCACCGGGAGAAGCCAAGGGTGATGTGGTCGGCGGCAACCGCCATGGCTTCGACTTCCAGAACCTGCACCGCAACAAGCGCGGCATGACCCTGAACCTGAAGGCGCCGGAAGCCCACGCCATCTTCATGAAAATGGCCGAGACCGCCGACGTAGTCGTGGAAAACTACCGCTCCGACGTGAAATTCCGCCTGAAAGTGGATTACGAGACGATCGCCAAGGTCAACCCGCGCATCGTCTACGGCAGCATCTCGGGTTTCGGGCAAAGCGGCCCGGATGCGACCCGCCCGGGCGTGGACCAGATCGCCCAGGGCATGGGCGGGCTGATGTCGATCACCGGCCTGCCCGGCCAGGGACCGGTGCGGGTCGGCATCCCGATCGCCGATCTGACCGCGGGGATTTTCCTGTCCCAGGCCATTCTGCTGGCGCTGATGCAGCGCGCCCAGACCGGCAAGGGGCAATGGGTGCATACCTCGCTGCTGGAAGCGCAGATCTTCATGCTCGACTTCCAGGCATCCCGCTGGCTGATCGCGCATGAGGTCCCCGGGCAGGCAGGCAACGACCACCCCACCGGGATCCCGACCGGGGTGTTCCCGACCGCGGACGGACACATCAACATCGCCGCCTCCGGCCAGGGATTGTGGGAACGCTTCGTCAAGGCGATCGGCTGGGAGGACGCGTTGTCCAACCCCGATTGGAAGACCGGCGGCCTGCGCTCGAAGAACCGCAAGGACCTGAATGAGCGCATCGGCGCCATCACCCGCACCAAACCCAGCGCCTATTGGCTGGAGACGATCAACAAGGCCGGGGTTCCGTGCGGGCCGATCAACGACATCGCGGGCGTGTTCGCCGAACCGCAGACCCAGCATCTGGGCATTGCCAGGCCGGTGCATCATCCCGTGCTGGGCGATATCCATGTCGTCGGCCAGCCGATCAACCTCACCGACAATCCGCAACCCGAGGCGCTCGGCCCCACCCCCGACCTGGGCCAGCACACCGACGCGATCCTGGGAGAACTGGGATACAACGCGGCGGCGATCGCCGATCTGCGGGCGAGAGGTATCGTTTGATTGGCAAATCCCAGCGCCCCTGTGATGCGAACGCCCGGCAATCCGTGGGATAGGAAATGATCCGGGAAGGCCCGCGCACGCTGATCGACAAGATATGGGACGCTCACGTCGTGGAGCGGTTCGGCGACGGTACCTGTGTCCTGTATATCGATCGTCACCTCCTGGATGAGATCCACAGCCCGCAGGCCTTCGAGGCGCTTCGGCTCGCCGGTCGTCCGGTACGCCGGCCGGATGCAACGATCGCTGTCGCCGATCATAATGTCCCGACCGATGATCGACGGGGCGGCATCCAGGACCCCACCTCCCGTCTTCAGGTGGAAACCTTGGAAGCGAACGCGCGCGCCTTCGGGGTGCCCTATATTCCGCTCGACGATGTGCGCCAGGGCATCGTGCACATCGTCGGGCCGGAACTGGGCCTGTCCCTGCCGGGCCAGACCATCGTCAGCGGCGATTCCCACGCCTCCACCCATGGAGCTCTCGGCGCGCTGGCATTCGGCATCGGCGCGTCGGAGGTCGAACACGTCCTCGCGACGCAGACCCTGCTGCAGAAACAACCCAGGACGATGAAAGTGGACGTCTCCGGTGCTCTGCCCTTCGGGACCACGGCCAAGGATGTTGCCCTGGCGATCGTCGGAAAAATCGGCGCGGCCGGGGCCAATGGCCACATAATCGAATATGGGGGCGACACGATCCGTGGCCTCGACATGGCCGGACGCATGACGGTGAGCAACATGGCGATCGAGTCGGGTGCGCGAGCCGGCCTGATGGCCCCGGATGAAACAACATTCGATTACGTCCGGGGACGAGACTACGCGCCAGGCTCCGATGTCTTTGAGCAGGCAGTCGCCTATTGGCGAACCTTGGCCACCGATGACGGCGCGACCTATGACCGGATCGTGACCCTGAACGCCGCCGATATCGCTCCGATGATCACCTGGGGCACCAATCCGGAAACCGCCGTTGCCATCACCGGGCGCGTGCCGGACCCGGAAGACGCCGCGGACGAAAGCGAACGCGCGCAACGCCGTCGCATGCTGGACTACATGGGCCTCGCGCCCGGACAGAGGCTGACCGATCTGAAGGTCGATGTCGTCTTCATCGGCTCCTGCACCAACGGCCGGATCGAGGACATCCGAGCGGCGGCGGCCGTGGTCAGAGGCCGAAAACTGGCCGACCGTGTCCGCGGGCTCGTCGTGCCAGGGTCCGGCCTGGTCAAGCGGCAGGCCGAACAGGAAGGTCTCGATCGGATTCTCAGGGAGGCGGGCTTCGAGTGGCGCGAGCCGGGCTGCTCCATGTGCATCGCCATGAACCAGGACAGGCTGTTGGCCGGTCAGCGCTGCGCCAGCACGTCGAACCGCAATTTCGAGGAACGGCAGGGGCCAAGCGGGCGGACGCATCTGGTATCCCCGGCGATGGCGGCGGCAGCGGCCGTGATGGGGCGGTTTGTCGATGTCAGAGACCTCGGGTGACACTGGTGGCCGGTTCGGCAGGCGCCGTAATCCATGCACAGGACTGTGCATCGTGTCTGATCCACAGTACCACGACCCTCCTATAACAGCCGTCGCAGAGGGGAGCCGCCATGACCTATCCGACCCATCTCCTGCCCACCACCGTCGTTGGCAGCTATCCGCAACCCGATTGGCTGGTGAACCGGGAAACCCTGCATCAGCACGGCGTGCCGCGCACGCACGCGCATGACATGTGGCGCATCGCCGAACCGCTTTTGGAGCAGGCGCAGGACGACGGCACCATCCTGGCGATCCGGGAAATGGAGCGAGCGGGCATCGACATCGTCTCGGACGGTGAAATCCGGCGCGAAAGCTATTCCAATCGCTTCGCCCTGGCGCTGGAGGGAATCGACTCTGACCAACCGGGTATGGTGCGCTCCCAGACCGGGCGCACCACCCCGGTCCCGCGCGTCGTCGGGCGCATCCGGCGGATCGCGGCGGTGGAAACCCGCGATGCCACGTTCCTGCTAGGCAACACCGACCGGGCGACCAAGATCACTCTGCCCGGCCCTTTCACCCTGGCTCTGCAAGCGCAGAACGACTTCTACAAGGATGAGGAAGAACTCGCGATGGACTATGCCATCGCGGTCAACGAAGAATTGAAGGACCTGAAAGCCACCGGCGTCGATGTGATCCAGTTGGACGAGCCATGGGTTCGGCAATCGCCCGAGAAAGCGGCCCGTTACGGCATCAAGGCCATCAACCGAGCGCTACAGGGTGTCGCTGGCCCGACCGTGGTGCATCTGTGCTTCGGTTACGCCGCCGTGGTGGCCAACAAACCCAGCGGCTACAGCTTCCTGCCGCAACTCGCCGACACCATCGCCGATCAGATCTCGATCGAGGCGGCGCAACCCCGGCTCGACCTCGGGGTTCTGAAGGACCTGTCGTCCAAGACCATCATGCTGGGCGTGCTGGATCTGGGCGACCCCAACGTCGAAGCGGCCGAGACCATCGCCGCACGCATTCGCAACGGATTGCGTTACGTGGACCCGACCAGGCTGATCCCGGCGCCGGATTGCGGGATGAAATACCTGCCCCGGGCGACGGCCTTCGGGAAACTCCGCGCCATGGCGGAAGGCGCAGCCATCGTACGGCGGGAACTGGCAGGGTAGCTCAGTCCGGCTTGACTTGGTGGCGCGGGTTCAATCCCGCCGGCAGGCCGAACGCCAACACCGCGGTAGCCAACGCCAGAACCGCCGCCAGCAGATAGGCATTCTGCAACGACAGGGCGATCACATCGGTCAGGCGAGCCACCTCGGCCACATCCATCGTGGCACGGACGCCCAGATCCAGCATCCGGTCCACGTCCCCCACGGCCGAGGGGTCGATCCGCAGCATGGTCGCGTTCATCACCGCGCCGCCGCCCGCAACCCCGGCAGCCTGGCCGATGAAGCGCAGGAACATGCTGGACGAGGTCGCCGCCCCGCGCTGCCGCCATGGCACCGAGGCCTGGATCGACACGATATAGACCGTGCTGCAGAACCCCATGCCGATCCCGATCACGAACGATCCGACACTGGCCCAAAGCGGCCCGTGCCCCGGTTGCAACAACACCAGCATCACGCTGCCGAAAAACAGACACAATCCGCCCAGGGCGGCGGTCAACCGGTAGCTGGTGCGTGCCATCAAGCGCGCTCCGACCACGCTGGCGATCGCCCAACTGATGGACATGGCACCGAGGACGAGCCCTCCGGCGATCGCTGTCTCCCCCATCGCACCCTGCACATATGCGGGCAGGAAGGCGGAAACGCCCATCATCACCGCCCCGGAAAAGCAGTTGCCCAGGCTGCCCACGACCACGATCCGATTGCTGCGCCACAACTCCAGCGGCAGCATCGGTTCCGGCGTGGAGCGTTCGTGCAGGAACAGCACGATCAGAGCGATCACCCCAGTGGCAACCAAGCCTCCCAGTTGCGTGCCGGACAGGCGGCCAGCCTGCACCATGGCCAGCATCAGGGCTCCGCAGGCCAGCAGCAGCAACAACGACCCGATCCAATCGATGCGATGGGACCGGTGCTGGACGCTTTCCTTGAGATAGATCGCAAGGATGGTCATCGCGGCGATCCCGATCGGCACATTGACCCAAAAAACCACGCGCCAACTGACATACTGGATCAAGAAAGCGCCCAGGGACGGCCCCAGCACCGCGGAGACACCGAACACCGAGGACACCAGTCCCTGGATCTTGCCGCGTTCCGTCGGGGAATAGATATCGCCCAGAATGGTGGCCGCGATCGGCTGGATGGCGCCCGCACCAATGCCCTCCAGCGCGCGGAAACAGATCAGCGACGGCATGTCCCACGCCAGGCCACAGAGGATGGAGCCGGACAGGAACATGATCGTGCCAATGATCATGACCGGCTTGCGTCCGTATTGATCTGCCAGGCGGCCATAGATCGGAATGCTGACGGCCTGTGTCAGCAAATAGATCGTGAACACCCAACTGAACACATTGAACCCACCCAGATCGGCCACTATGCTCGGCAAGGTGGTCGCAACGATCGAGCTTTCGACCGCCGGCATGAACGTGGCCATCAGGCAACCGGCGAGCACCAGCCTGCGCCAGCCATCGGCGCTCCGGACCGCCCCGCCGGCGCTTGTTCCGTCATTGGGCATGCACGGGTCCCTGCCGATCCTGGATTTCCTCGGCTGTGGTTCTGTCATCGGGCAGCGCGGAAGACAATGGCGACCAACGCGATCGGGGCCGGTGGTGCTGTTCGCGGAGGCAGGATTGGTCTGCCGGACACGGGAACGACACGACGGAACGCAACACGGCCGCGGGGCGAAGCGGCTCCCCCAGGCCCGCGCCACGCGCCGACGATCTTAGGCGACGCGCCACAATAACCGCTCCAACTGGCGGAAGGTCGGCGAGCCTCACCACGTTGAGCACAGGCCCACCACCTCCGACTTCGCCGCACTCAACACCACAAATCGTGAATGGCGCGTCCGCACCCGCCATGACGCTTGGAGGGCGGTGCTCAACGCCAGGCGAAGCAGGTATTGGCGCGCATCGCCTGAGTGTCTGTTCGGGAACATGAAGCGCTTTTTCAAAGGGATATCATGAGTCGGCTGGCAGGCGCGGTCCCGAAAGCGATGCGGGGACATCGGTGAGGGGCCGTAACGCACCAGACGACCATGAGATCCCTTTGAAAAAGCGCTTCATGATCCCGAACAGACACCAAGGAGAATCGCCGGAGGTTCCGGCGACCGGGGTGCGCGTTGCCGACAATGGCACCGCGAAACAGGCACACACGCCGCGTCGCACGCCCGATTCGAACACGTGCGGGTGGTTTTTGCGCGGGTGAGAGGTCATGATCGATCCCAGATATTCACTTTATGTTCTAGTCTGACGGGACGTCTCATGGCAAGGAAATTCGCGTTCGGGCTGAATCCCCAGGTGAGGATCAGTCGGTAAACCATTGATAGGATGTAGTTTGTAGAAATAATGTGCAGTTGGTTAAGGCGCGCGTCTTTGTTTTTGAGAACGCGCGGACGGGGCCTGTCGCGGTCTTCGCTGTATTTGAGACCTGACATCACGATCGTCCGCCATGGCACTGACATCACCCGGCGATTCAGATCGTTTTGAGAGCTTACTTTAGCTCCGGCGGCCGACGCATTCGTTGCGAAACACTGCGGAAAACCGGGGTTTCCGTTACGAATCCATGCGGGATTCGGGGGTATTTGTTCCGCTTCCTGGTCATTAACCCGTGACCCCTATCCGCCTCGAAAATCACCAATTTCTGCCTGCTTTATAGGCAATAATTTTTCCTCTGCCCGACTCCGGTCACAACGCCGGATTGGGGGGCCGATAGATCGGCAAGGCTCGATTGGCACCGGGGCGGGCATCCCGATGGACCTCGTAACGTCCTGGCCGTTACGTATCGGTGTAGAAACCATGTCACCTTCCGGGTCGCGCCCAGGAGAGGCGCCGGCCAAACGAAATGGCCCCCGGGGCATGGTCCGAGAGGCTCGCACGGCCAAGCTGGACTTTCCGCAATTTCCGAGGAAAATACGTCTTATCAATAGGTTATATCAAACCGGCCATTGTCGCTAAACCACTTATTATATTGAATTTCGTCGAAAAATTCGGAAAGTCGAGCCAAGGTGACGCCCAAGCATGTCCGCTCCGATCGTGCATCACCAAACTGTGTCCGCGTTGTTCATCCCGCATGGACCGGCTCGTTGAGCCCTGGACGTTACTATAAGCAAATTGAAGGCCCCTCTCGCATTATCTGCCGGGAGTGGACGGTTTCCGGCAGCTTGAAGACCAAATCCGCCGGTGGTTCGGCCGCGACATCCTGCAATGCCCCCCTAAACTGAGACACGAAAAAAGAGGCACACTGTTCAACAAGGAGAACAAGTGTGTCGAAGACCAAAACACGCTGGACGCGCGAGTTTAAGCTTCTGGCCCTGTCCCGGATGGAGGATGCGGGCGACGTGACGGCATT
>Ga0082335_1001654_pt1 | contig 45627 bp, 50 predicted proteins | sample Subgrocontami58m_FD_72375 | JGI IMG/M metagenome (GOLD analysis project Ga0082335, IMG submission 72375) | Subsurface groundwater microbial communities from S. Glens Falls, New York, USA - GMW37 contaminated, 5.8 m (SPADES assembly) (version 2) ...
ATACCTGTCGTTCGACAAGAACAACTACCTCACCGAAGGCCTTGCATCTGCAAACGGCGGCATCGGCAGGGGGTCATACAGCGCATACGCCTTCCGCCCCACAAATTCGCTTTATGGGGGCAGCGCCGGAGCGGCCGTCACGGTAAAAACCAACGATGCCACCGACACGAACAAAATGAGCTTCGCAACCATTTACGGGGCGGTGCGGGAAAACCCGCTGAAAAACCCGCAGCTTAATGAAAGGAGGCTGTTTTCACTGCAGGAGCGCATCAACGCGCTTGGCATATCGATATCATCAAGCAGCGCGATGGACATGCTGAATGTGAAGCAGCGGAACGGCCTCTACACCAACTGGCTTGGCCAGGCAAGGAACATCGCTACCGACATGGTGTCCGAGCTTCCATGGTATGACCTGTCATACAATTGGCTTGCCACCGGCTCTATGGGGGTGCACAGCCCGGAATTCACCGGAAAATTCACCTATGCCCTGACAACCGGGGGGAATTTCTACTATTCTGCCATCAGCCTCAAGAACAAGTTTGCCCTTATGGGCGGCTACTTCAATCCTACTCCGAAAGGCGGCACGCAGGATCCTGTCGAGTGGTTCTTCTCGACAAAATTCATGCCATCGGACGAGTTCACGTTCGGCGCAATCGTGTCGCACACGCGCGACAAGAAGGACGTGTTCACGCTTCAGGCGTCGCTTGAAAACGCGTTCGGCACTTCCATATCCTGGGGGCCAGAATCCGAATATTACCGCGTAAACCTCAAAGTGGGTCCGGAAAGCGCAACCGGAGTGATAAACTTCGCCCAGCTTCCCACCTTCACCACTATCGAGGCGGGTGCGAACATCCAGCTTGCAAGCTCGCTTTACCTTGCAGCCGCAGCCAGGAACATCTCGGTGCACCGCAAGCCCGGCATGGCCGGCGGTTATACTGCAGAAACCAAGGCCGCCCTCAACCTCGGCTTCATCCCCGAGAATGTAAACGTGCAGCAGGGCGTGCTCGGGCTCACCTTCCTATCAGGCAGGACTGCCGTGGATGTGACCGGCACGCTCACCAAAATCGGGTGGAAAGGCGCGCCATACGACTATTTCATCCAGACGCGCGTCCAAATCAACCCATGGTAAATCCGTAAATTGCGCGGTGCTGCCTGTGCTTTCCATCCTTTTTTCCATTTCCGGAAATGTTCCGCAGGCGGGCGAGGGGGCGCGCCTTATGTCCCTTCTTTTTTTGGTTTCCGGCAGGGTGCAGGGCGTGAATTTCCGGGGCACAGCCAAATTCATCGCCGAAAAATACGGCGTGTTCGGGTATGCGCAGAACGAGGATGACGGCACCGTCACCGTGCTTGCGCAGGGGGAAAAGGAAGGCGTGGAAAGGTTTTTCGCCGAGGTTTCCTCGCTCAACCGCCCCAATTTTGCCCGCGTGCAAAAAACAAGCGTCATTGAAAAAAAGGAAATCAAAAAAGCCGATGCTGCGCATTTTGAAATCAGATAGGGTGAAGGGAAAAGCCCGAAATCCAGCAATTTTTTCTACTTGAACAGGAATGCAAATCCAAGCAGCGCGCCAACCGCTGCGCAAATCATGTTCGTAGTTGCCTTGGTGCCGATTCCTTTCTCCTCAAGCACTCCTGCAAGCGAATCCGCAAAAGACCCTGCAAAGCCAATGGCGCCAATGTACACAATTGTCCAAATGGAAAATGCCGGGTTAAGCAGCCAGAATCCGGCTCCGATTATCAGCGCCCCGTCAAGTGACATGAGGGTGCCAAGCAAGGATATGCATCCGGATTCCCCCCGTTTTCCTTTCTTAAAGCTCAGCAAGCTTACCGGCTCGCTGCCAAGCACGCCCAATTCCGAGGCGAACTTGTCTGCCGCAATCGCGGCCACTGCGCCAACATACGCGCCCGCCCCGATGAATGGAAATGCCACTGCGGCGGCGGTGGGTATCAATCCGTTTGCAAGGACGTTTTCCCAGCTCCGCTCATGCTCGTATAGCCCGATTTCCCGTTTTTTCGCAAATCCGTATTTCGTTACCGCGACAGACATCACAAGGAAAAGCAGGAAAAGCCAGAACATGTACTGCGGGCCGGATGCGAGCACAAGCGCCCCCATCACAAGCGCCAGCCCAAGGCCGAACTTGTCAAGCAGCGTGGGGTTTGTTTCGGATGCCATATGTATCAAAACAAGGGGGGAAATAAAAAGCCAACTGGATGGCATTACCTTTTGCGGCAGGCCGATGTGCCAAGGGCGACCCCTATTGCGGCTGGTTGGCGTCGTCTATTTCCTGAATCGTGGAGTCGAGCCCCGCATCCTCGGTTATATCCGCCGGGAATTGGACGTTTGCAGGCTGCTGCGAAGCCGGGGATTGCTGCGTTTGGGCTGGCTGCCCTGGCGCCTGCGAAGTGCACCCAAGCAGCAGCATGGCAGATGCAAGCAAGGCAAAAACTGCAATCAGTGTTTTCATTCAATCACCGTGAATTCCTTGGCGCCCTGTTCGCCTTTGCCTCCTCCCTCGCCTGCTGGATGAATTGCTTCCAAGCATCCGCGGCTTCCCGCAGCACTGCCTTTTTCGCCTCTGCCCCCTGCGCCGCATCGAACTTCAATTTCAATTCCTCAAGCTTTGCAATTATCGAGGTTATGGTTTCGTTGCCCACTCCGAATTTTGCAAGCCTTTCCGCCTTCTCCTCCAAATTGTACATCCTGAATTTGGCCTCCTCATAAACATTCTTTCGCACTTCGGACATGCATTTTCCAATGCCGGGGTTTGTCCAGTTGGTGCTATTGCCGGTTGCGTTAGTTCCATTCCTTGCGTTTGTCCAGTTTGCGCCCCTAACCTGCAGCTTGCATTCCTCTACTGCCTCTTTCGCCCTCTTTGTGATGTTGAGCGCATTCCGCACGCACGAAAACCTGCTGTCATCCCCCTGCTCGAACCTGCACGGCTGTATTATGTGGTATCGTGCAAGGCACTCCCTTCTTGTGTCATTTGTCAAATTGCGGCACTCTTCCGGCAAATAGTACAATCCCTCTTCCTCCTCCTCGCTCGGAAGCTCCAGCCTGCATTTTATCCGCCCGCGCATGCCCCCCTCGTCCCTGCACTTCAGTTCGCTTTCGTTTATGGCAAGCATCGCAGCCTGCATAAGCGTGATGTTGTTTCGAAGCGCATACTGCCTAAGCTCCCCGATATTTTTCATTCTTATCCTAATGTCGCCATTCCCATCTTCCCACTTCTTTTCATCCTGCCCATCGCGCGTCCTTCCGCCCTCGCCGTCTGAATCCCTGCCCCTGCCAGTTCCGGAGCCGTCATCGCCATCCCCGCTCGAATTGTCGGCACCGCTTGAATTCCCATCTGCCCCTGCAGATGGCGCGTTTTTGTCCTCATCCTCGCTTGGGTTGTCATCAGAGCCCCGCGCGTTGCCTGAGCTTCCGCTTGAACTGCCAGAAAATGCGAAAAATACCCCTGCCGCAAGCAGAATTATTGCCAATGCCAAAAGCGCGTTTTTCATAATTCAAACTGGGTAGGCGTTCCTTAAATAGGTTGCTACCAATTCCCCCCGACCATCAGCTTTTCTTCACAGGCAGGGGCTGAGGCTAAGCGGCGTTTCTATCCGGGGCTTGTGCAACCCTATCTAAAGAATTTTAAGCTCTTAAATCCAAGGCAAAAAGCATGGAAGGACTCTTGCCCCATCTTCGAGGCATGGAATTTGGCGATTTCGGGAAAAAGGGGAGCAGGGTTTTGATGGATATTGTTGAAGAGGTCGAGCCCGGGCTGAAATTGGAAACTTCAGATCCGGCAATGCTGCTTTATGACCTTTACATAAGTGCGGAAAACCCCAAAGAGGCTGAAAAAATAAGGAACGCCTGCCAGGGCGTGATTCTTGGGATGCAGGCCGGGGGGAAACAAGTTGATACAGCTAGAGAAGGCCGGAAAATGCAAATTCCCGTGCATACGCCAAGGCAGGTTTTGCAAGAAACTGCAAGTGTAAATTTATCCTTTGATTCTTCGAAGTCTGAAGCCCTGTTCTTGCGAATATCCAATGCAGCTGCATTGATGGAAAAAGGCATGGAGCTTTTCGGTTCAGCCGCTGCTTCTAGGAAGAACGACCAAGAGCGGGCGATTTTCACGCTCGTGCAGCATCTTGCGGAAAACGGGCACGGCAGGCTTGCCGAACAGATTTTTGAAAAACAACGCAAAAATTTAGATGGAAAAATAGCAGACTCGGTTAGAGCGGATTACTATCTGGCAGAATATATCCTTGGAAAAAATGAGGGATTGGAAAAGTTGTCCAGTGGCAGAGTTCCTTATTTCATGCAGGAGATTGGCGCCAGCCTTGAGAGGATGGGATACGGCAAGGAGGCTGAAGCAATCTACATGGAAGCGGAAAATCGGATGATGGCGTCACTAATTGAGGAAGCTAAAGAGAACCTGTGGAAGAATACTGAGCCGTATGGATATGGGGGGAGGGTAGTTGAAAAAATACTTGGAGATGAAACCTCCCCGGAAAAATTCCTTCGGCGCCTTGTCGAAATTGAAAAAGGGCGGGATGGCAAGGTATATCAAGAATTAGAAAAGGAAAGAAGTGGATTGGAACCTGCTTATGAATCGCTAAAAAAAGCTTCCGAAGGGGATTTCAATAAATATTCTGTCATGCGCGGGAATGTACTGGATATCGATTTGCAAATTCGCAGGATAAGCACGGAAGATTTAGAAGATGCACTAATAAACCGGAAAAACCATTTGGCATGGCTTGAGGAAGCCAGCGGAACAAAATCCGGGGAAATTTCGAACTACGAAGATGAACTGAAGCGGATAGGCGTGGCAATCAGAAGCGAAACTAAGGGTAGAAAAAAGACGGTTGTGCAAGAACTAGAGCGTGCCAGAAGTAAATTGAAAGAAACTATTGATCGGATAGGCCAAACAAAGAAAGAGATCGGCGAATTTCAAATAAAACTAGCTGAAGAGAATGCTAGGTGGAATGAACTTAATGGTAAAAAATCCGATGAAGAAGAAAAATGCCGAAACTTTAAACAGGCCGTAATTGTCCCCCATGAGCAAAAGCTTCAGCCTATTTCCGCAGAAATCGAAACAATAGGGCAAAGTCTGGTTGTTCTGAAAAAGGATGCGAATGTAATATCAATTCTCCGACAGAACGCCATCAATATGGCCAAATTTTTAGCAGAATTGCGCCTTGAGATGGCGCGCATGAAAACTGCAGATGGGAAAAAAGATGACGCGATGAAGCTCGCGGACTCGGCGTTTGAGATGTTGAAAACGCTGGATGATGGGGACGTTTGGAAATTCCAGAACATGGGCGACTTTTACGCATTCAGGCTTGGCGACTTTTTGAAAGCCAATGAAGCATACGGCCAGAACAAGGGAGAGGCAGATGGCTGGAATTACCGGCAATTTCGGGATGCAATCAAGATTTTTGCAGGGAATAAACATGTTGATTTTAAGGATAGGGAATGGCTGAATGGCCTTGTAAATGCCATTGATTTGATTGATGACGCGGTTGGCGAGGAAAGAGGCTCGGAGGATTTTGCAAAAAAAATCCGCGAAGTGGTGGATTTTGCAAAAAGCTATACATCCGATGGAAGAGACTCAAAGGCCCGCAGTGACTTTGTAAGAGAAACCGTGGCTGGGATGGTTGCCGGATTGGGGCTTTACAACGAAGCTTTTGAAGTCGTGGCGAGCACAAAATATGCCGACCGTAGTGATGCCATTGACGAAATCCTGAAAATGATGGACAAGCTCGGTCCGGCAGAGTTGAAGAAGGTTGAACTTGGCAAGGTGTCGGAACTAATCGGAGAGAAGGTGCATGATTATTACCGTGCATCCAAAGATTCTCTTGCCATGCTTCAGGCGAGGAAGGGAGAACTTGCCAATGCTGCAAAAAGCATGGAATGGGCGAAGGAAAACTCCATGTATTGTGCTGTGACGGTAGGGGCACAACTCATCGCCAGCTTCCCGATAATGCCGCCCGAGCAGGCGGCAAGGTTTGTGGAGGCTGCCCTTGAAAAAAATGCCGACGGAGTCATATCCGCGATTGGAGCGATGTATTCCGCAGAGGAGCGGAATGAAATCGTCCACAACCTGAGCCCGAAAGATGGAAGGCGTGCCAGATACCTCCTTGCGGTCGGGTCGCAAGCAATGCCTTTCGGCGAGTTAAGCCAGATTGAACTCAAGGCAATCCAGCAGAAAAACCTCCCGAGGGATGACAGCTGATTTTTGCAGGTCAAGCCGCCTCCGGCAAGGAAAGCGGCATTTCAGTGAAGGGCAGCCTGCCGGGCAATGCCACTTCTTTAGCCGATGTTTTCCGCGAAGGTTTTGCGGAATATTGCCGGGCTGAACTCGGCGCCCTGCGTTTTGTTTTTAGCTTGGAATTTCCATGTTGCCTAACGGCAACTACCTCCAACGCTGCGTGTTGAAGGCGAAGTTTGTTCGCAAACTTTGTGCTTAGCAGATGCGCTATTGCCGCCTAATCCTCAAGTATCTTCCGTACGAATTCCGGCCTCTCTGTTCCAGGGTGTTGTGCAGCCGATATATCCGTGGCTGTTGCCGGTATAGAATTCCGAACTGGCGCGGCATCCGTTTTTTGCTCGCCCGTTGCGGCTTTCGGATACACAAACTCCAAGTTGCCTTTATATGTCCAGCATTGAAATCCTTTCTGCTCAAGGAATTTCTTAGCCTCAACAACCTGAATGTTGTTCTTATCCAAAGTCGATTTGTAAAAGCTCCTCTGGTCTCCCGGATTGTTTTTCAGAGTATCTAAGTCATATCCGCCAAAGAACTTTTCCAATTCTAAATCCCCATCTTTGCCATTGAGCCCCTGCGGTTTCACACCATCCTCGGTTTTTGGAACGTCTATTGTTTGCTTGCTGTCTGCGGCTTTCGGATACACTATTTTCAAATAGCCATCTGTGTCTATCGAGCATTCGAACCCTTTTTGCTCAAGGAATTCCTTAGCCTCATCAGCTGAAATTTTGTCCCTATCCAATTGCGATTTGAGAACCCACTCACTGTTATCCGGATTGTTTTTCGCATAATTTCCCGCACTGTATTTATTGCCAAAGAAATAATCCTCCAGTTTCGCATCTCCTTTCACTTCTGCCGTCTTGGCATCCGCGGGAGCACCGCCCGCAGCATCCGAAATAGCTGGTATCTCATCTCTTTTCGCTTCCGCCTTCATGGCGTCCGTTTTTTGCTTGCGATTTTCCCTCGCTTTTATCCTAAACGCCTTGTTTATTTCCATTATAATAGTTTCGGCAAGCAATGCAATGAGTAGCCCCAACACAATCATTGCGCCCTTGACATATCCATTACCGTTATCCCAAGTCAGCCTGATTTTCTGTGCCTGCTTTTGGGCAAAATCCGACACCGAGTTTACACCAGAGCTGAAGAAATTCCCGGCATCTGATGCTGCAGTGCCCGTCCAATTCAAAATATCGTCGAAAGCCGTGCCAATCCAGCTTTTGCTTTCAGTGCCGCCGGACATCTGGGCGGCTTTATTCTGTTCTTCCGCATTTGTTTCCTTGGCTGGTTTGTCTTTTTGAATTTGGGTTTTATTCAATGCCTGCTGTTTGCCTCCCGCCTGCTGCGGGGTGCCGCTTGCCGCTTTGCTGCCGCCAAGTTGAGTGCTGCCGCCTGCCGTCTTGCTGCCGCCAAGTTGAGTGCTGCCAGCTGGAACACTGGTGCCGCCAGCCTGAGGCGCAATCCCCAATTGGATTCCGGGATTATTCGCCCAATTCCAGGATGGGAAAATGAACCCCATGACTTTTTTTATCGCTTTGAGTGTGGATTGCCTCATTTCCTTCGGGTCATGCCCTGCCATCTGGTGTATGGTTTCAAGCTGCTTCGCGGTAATCACGAGCTTGTCGCCAACATGCACAAGATTTGCATTTTTGATGCCGTTGTCTTTTGCGGTTTTCAGCGCCTGAAGATAGAGCGCCCTGCCAAGCTCCCTGCCATTCATATCCTTGCCGGTAAACTGATTTTGAGGGTATTCCTTGTTGTGCAGGTTTGCAAGGGTTCCGATGATATAGCTGTTTTTAATCTTGTGCCCTGCGCTCCATTTGCTGTCAATTGTCTGTTCTATTTTGCCTTGCTGTGAAAATATGTCATCTGCCGCCTTGTCGGCCGGCTGCAGCCTGGCATTCAAAGGCGCCAGGAAAACAAGCCCAAGGGCAAATGCGTATCTAAAACCCGCGGCTCCGAAAAGTTTAATTTTCACAGGCGGATTCAGCAGCTTTTTTTCACGCATCCCAATTTGGATGTTCAATGATTTCAGCCTATTTTCAAACGCCAGCCCCTGGCCGGGCGCATTCGCGGCATCCCGAAGCAAATCGGCCTTCTGCTTGTAAAAAATAGACAGCTTGTTGTCCCTGCCGAGCTTTCTTTCCTCACACACTGCTTTGGAGTGGAACACATCCATTGCCTTGAAAGCCCTCTTATGCGAATATTGATTCCCGTTTGCAGCGCGATAATCCACCAAACCACCGTACATTATTGTGCAGGCGGAGATATATAAAGCTTTCCATCTTTGTTTACTTTTAAACACATCTGGTCTGAAGGAGGTTCCACTAAGCCCCCATCTATGCTGCAAAACTAGGGTTTCTTCACGACTAGCGGGCTTGCGTATGGCGCCATGATTTTGGCAGTCTGGTCAAGCGCCCTCTCCACATCCTTCTCCGACTTGCAGCCCGTGCAGATTATCTTGCCGTTCTTGAAAAGCAATAGCGAGCTTTTCGGCTCTTTCAGCTTGAATATTGCGCCGGGAAACTGCTCAGGCTCGTATTCGACATTCTTCACCTTATATGCAATCGAGTAGAGGTCAAGCTCCACATTCATCGAAGCCGAAGCCACGATATTCTCAACAGTAAACGACGGCTTGCCCTTCTTCGCCTTGCTCTTGGTGAAATTAATCAGCATTTTCTGCGTCTTCTCAATCGCGGCAAGCACTTCCTTCTCGCTCCGGCAGCCGGTGCAGATGATTTTCCCGTTCTTGAAAAGCAGAAGCGAGCTCTTGGGCTCCTTCATCTTGAAAATGGCGCCGGGGAACTGCTCGGGCTCATATTCCACGTCGTGCACCTTGTATGCAATCGAGTAAAGGTCCAAGTCAAGCTCCAAGTTGGCAGAAGCTACCATATTCACGATGGAATAAGTCGGCTTGCCTATTGTGAACTTTTTTGCCATTTTCCCACCCCGTGAGGGGAATTCGTCGATATATAAACATTGCGAAGGAAACCTTTTTAAAGCAGCTTTTGCCAATCTATTCATAGAAGCGCAGCGCGCGGGCGGGGAGGCTCCTTTTGTCAATAGGTGCCCTTCTGCTAGCGTGCTTGCCGAATTGGTGTTTTTATGAGAAGGTCTTTAGGGAAAATGTCAAAACGCACGCGCTTGCTGGGCAAATCCGGCAGGAAGCTCACCCCCACGATGATACTGCGCACATACAAGGTCGGGCAGCTGGTGCTCATAGCCCCCCAGAGCAGGTATGAGGGCATGCCGCATCCCCGCTACAGGGGCAGGGTGGGCACCGTAAGAGAGTTGCGCGGAAGGGCATATGTGGTCAGGATACGGGATGGCAACAGCATAAAGCCGCTCGTGGTGCCGGGAGTGCACCTAAGCCCGAAAGACAAGGGGGCAAAACCCGCTGCAAAGGCAAAATCCCCTGCCAAGGGCAATTGAGGTTGTTATTATGATAGGCAAAAGAACCGAAGACGCAAGGCCCGCATCCTTGCCTGAAGTGAAGGAGCTGCTTGAGGCACGGGCAGTGCAGCCTGATTTTGGCTACGAGCAGCAGACCAGCCTCGACTATTCCAAGAAGTTCGCCAAAATCGAAAAGGCAAAAGCCGACAAGCTGGTTGCCGCACTGATGGAAATCGACGGCATGAAAATCGAGACCGCGGTGAAGCTTGCGGATATCCTGCCCTCGTACAAATCCACATTGCCATCCGTATTCGCAAAGGACAAGACTCCCCTAAGCGATGCAATAGCCGCAAAAGTGATGGAAACGCTGGAGTCTTTCAGGAAATAAGGCGGGTGCAAAACATGGAAATGGAAGAGCATGCATATGTGCTTGATTTCATGCCCAACGGCCGCTCATCCGAGCGTGTGCCCGAGCCGATAGCCCAGCTCATCGGCGAAAACCACTTCACCCTCCTTGAGGTTACAGTAAAGCCCGGCGCCCAGATGTCCCTTGGCCAGCGCGTGTATGCGGGCAGGGAAGTGAGGCAGGAAGTGGACAGGATAAGAAAGCGCATTGAATATCCCGACCTTTCCGCTGCGGCCAGAAGCGAGCTTCCGCGCGTGCTTTCCTCCATAGTGAAGGCGCGCGAGGCTCATTTCGTGAATTTCTTCAACAAGGCCGGCCCGCTTTCCATAAGGCTGCACCAGCTTGAGATAATGCACGGCATAGGGAAGAAGCACCTTTCCCAAATCCTCGACGCACGCGACAGCAAGCAGTTTGAGAATTTTGCCGACATACGCGCGCGCGTTTCGCTTCTTCCCGACCCTGCCGCCCTTGTGGTGGCGCGCATAATGGAGGAGCTTGAGGGCAAGTCCGTGCACTACCTGTTTGTCAGGCCGCCCTCAAAGCGCGAGGAATAGGCGATGGAAAAGCCTTTCCACTTCAATAAGAGGCACGGCAAAAAAGGGCAAGGCAAATCCATTTCTTCCCCCCAATCCCAGCCAGGCGCATTGCCCCGGGATTTCGTGCAGAAAAAAAGCCTGGGGCAGCATTTCCTATCCGACCAATCCATACTTTCTTTCGAAGCCGAAAGGCTTTCCTGCGAAGGGCAGGGTGTGCTTGAAATCGGCGCCGGCGATGGCAGGCTGTCGGAGAAAATACTCGCCCAAAACCCCTCTTCCCTTACTCTTGTGGAGCTTGACTTGGGGCTTGCCAAATTCCTTCGGAACAGGTTTCGGAAGGAAAAAAGGGTTGTTGTGGCAGAGGCGGACATTTTAGGCTATCTAGGTTCCACGCCTCTTTTGCCCCCCGTTATCACCGGCAACATCCCATATAAAATTTCAGGCCCCCTATTCGCCCTCCTTTCGAAATCGGATTTCACACGCGCCCTTTTCTGTGTGCAGGCGGAAATGGCACAGCGGCTTTGCGCAAAGCCAGGCACCCATGACTGGGGGAAGCTTTCCGTATTCTTGCAGCACAAATACGAAGTGAAAACACTGCTCAAAGTCCCGCCCGGCGCGTTTTCCCCCCCTCCGAAAGTGGAATCGGCAATAATCGAGCTTCTTCAAAAGAAAAAAATGGAAATCCTGCCGCTGCCTGAAAATTTCGAGCAGGTGGTTTCCGCCCTTTTTTCCCACCGCCTCCAGTCCGTGGGCAATGCGCTTTTCCATTCAAGGCATATTTTTTGCCTTGGCAAGGAAGATGCCAAGCAGCTGGCAAATACGATTATATACTCCAAAAGGAAGGTTTTCATGCTCCAGGAAACAGAGCTTGCGGAGATTGCGCAGGCGGTTTTGGGGCGAAAAAGTTGAGCGCATGAGCCAAAAAAGCCTGCAGTCAATGTCCCCGCGCGAACGGTACACCAAGCTTCTCATACTGGCAAGCTCGGAAATATCCCTTCTTACTGCAGTGCTGCTTCTGTTCTTCATCTATTCCTACGGCGAAAACCTCTATCTGGCATCGTTTTCGCTTGGCATGCTTCTTGTGGGCTCACTGCTAATTAGGCACAGCATCCAAATCGCCCAGATAGTGCTGGTAGTTTCAGTCCTGATAGTGGAGGTTATTTTCCTTCTCAATGCCGACCTGCCCTCATTGCTCCCCTCCTGGTTCACTCCGGATGCAGTGCCGGTCCTGATTGTGCTTCTGGACCTTGTCATCATCTTCCAGGTAATCAAAAGCGGGGGCCTTCCAGGGGAGCGGTCCTGAATTTTTTCATTAGCTTGGAATTTCTAAAATTCCAAGGCGCACAAATTTTTTCAAATTTGTGCTGCCCTTTCCAGTTTTCTTTTCTGGGTTTTTGGCGCGCTTTTTATTGTATCTGTAAATCCTATCGGATTTCCAGATGCGGACAAAGCTTTGCGAAGCTTTGTCCTTGCCTCAAGTCCACCATCTTTTCCTTGTTTAGCACCGGCTTTTTCCACATCTGGCTTACCTTCGTCTTTCCTGTAGAAGTTTTTCCAGGCCGAAAAAGCGACTGCGGCAAGTATCGAAAGCAAAACAAACGAGAATGCGGCTATCTGCGCCCAATCCGCCTCAGCCGCCCCCTGCCCACCTGCAAATTCCTGCTCTGACACCGTTACTGCCTTCCTCTGCCCCCCGAATTCCACCAGCCATATTCCGGATGTTTCCACCTTCATCCTGCCCTGCCCGTTTTTCAGCGCAAGCAAAAACTCCTGCCCGCCAGGCGAAATTATTTTTGCGGTGCCGTTTCCCGCCCCATCCACAAGCAGCTGCAAATCCTCCCCGGCAAGGGGTGAATTTGAAAGCATCACGTACTCTTGGGAAAAAACACGCGCGCAAAGCAAAAGAAGGAAAAACACGTTGCGCATTTTACACGCTGCCATTATTCCGCCCAACCTGCACTATTCCCATCACATTGCAGGCTTCACTTTTTTCGCCAGTTCCTTGTCCGACAATGCCAATATCCTAATCGCAAGCAAAGCGGCATTTTTCGCGTTGTCTATGCCTACCGTTGCAACAGGCACCCCGCCCGGTATCTGCATCGATGAAAGCAGCGCATCCAAGCCGTCCAATTTCACATTGAGCGGCACGCCAATCACGGGCTTTGTGGTTTTCGATGCAACAACTCCCGGAAGGGCAGCAGAAAGTCCTGCCATGCAAATGAAAACCTCCGCCCCGCTTTTCGCAACCGCTTCATCCACCTTTGCCGGCGCCCTGTGCGCCGAAGCGACCACTGTTTCGCTTTTCACTCCGTATTCATCCAGCACTTTCCTGCATTTCTCCGCATGCGGCATGTCGGATTCGCTCCCGAGCATAATCAAAACGTCAACCATCAAACCCACCCCGCAATTCCCCCCGTCGCAATCCTGCTTCCGCATCACTGTCATCTCATCACAAAGTTCTTCCCGGTCAATTTCTCATAAGCCTCAACGTATTTATTCGTAGTGCCGCTTATCACTTCATCCGGCAGGGTTGGGGCGGGCGGCTTCTTGTCCCAGTTTATCCCTTCCAAATAATCCCGCACAAATTGCTTGTCATAGGAGGGCGGCGAAATCCCTTCCTTGTAGCTTTCCTTCGGCCAATACCTGCTCGAATCCGGAGTCAATGCCTCGTCAATCCAAACCAGTTTTCCCGCCTCATCAAGCCCAAACTCAAACTTAGTGTCCGCAAGGATTATGCCGCAGCTTTCGGCATGCTTTGCCGCCTCATTGTAGAGTTTTATCGACACCCGCTCAATCTCATCATAAGCCTGCCCCACCAAATCCCTTCCTTCAGCAGGCGAAACATTTACGTCATGCCCCACATCCGCCTTTGTCGAGGGCGTGAAAAGCGGCCTTGCCAGTTTGCTTGCCTGCCTCATGCCATCAGGCAATCTTATCCCGCACACGCTTTTCTTCTCGCAGTATTCCTTCCATCCGCTCCCCACCAAATATCCGCGCACCACGCATTCCATCTTAATCGGCTTGCACCTCTTCACCACCATCGCCCTTCCATTCAGCCATTTGGGCAATCCGGGGGGCATCTGCACACTTACCATGTGGTGCGGCACAGCATGCGCCAATTTTGAAAACCAGAAAGCGGACAGCATGTTGAGCACCTGCCCCTTGTAAGGTATGCCCTGCCCGAACACAACGTCGAAAGCGCTAAGGCGGTCTGTTGCTATCATAAGCAAATTGCCATCCGGCAATTCGTAAGTGTCCCTAACCTTCCCCTTTGACACCTGCTTTAGGGGCAAATCGGTTTTCGTAATTACTTCAGCCATTTTTTCCACCATGTTTCCCTTTGCTTTTCCTAGAAACTCCATATATTATCAAATCATGGTCTATCTTTTCCGTCTTTCCATGACCTTTAGATTCGAACATCTTGGCAGTGGCAATAAGGTCTTTCCAGCCATATTTCTTTTCAGTATTTTCAACCAGCACTTTCCCCATGGGTGCAATCTTTAGGGGCAAATCCGTTATTTTATCTGCTCGTGGCATTCAATCAACCGCTCAATTTTTTTGTAAGCCTTTTTTGCATTTCCTTGTCAAACGTAAGCACGTCCGCGCCTAATTTTGAGGCTAAAAAAATAACCGCAGAATCCGGCACGCTTAGCCCCCTCCCATTCTCGAAAAACCAGGTTATTATATCGTCAAGCTCTGCCTGGCTGAAATGGTAAATGCGAATCTGCTTGTTTTGAACAAGTTCCTCGTAAGCCTCCTTGGATGATGGAAGGCTATCCTTGATATTGAGGACCCCCAGCGTTTCGTAAAGTATCAGGTTCGGAAGCATAAATGTTTCGCCAGAAAACTTTTCGAAGAGCTTATCCGCCCTTTCTGTGTTATCGTCAAATGGCAAATATAACGAAACCAGGAAAGAAGAGTCAAGAACTATCACGGGAAACACCATAAAGGACAAGGTCGTGGTCTATCTTTTCCTTTTTCCTTGTATTTTTCGCTCTCCGCGCCCGGACGGTGGCAAGTATGTCTCTTATGGTGTATTTCTTTTCCTCGGGCTTTTCAGAAATATACCAGCGTATCACTTCGCTGTAGCTTGCGTTTTTCGCCTTTTTCAGCCTGGTAAGCTTTTCGTAAACGTCGTCTGCAACATTTATCAGTTCGCTCATGGTGTATATGTATACATATATGTTTATATTACTTCCAACTAGGCTGCGGCATACTTTCCGGCACCGTTTTTTTTGCCCCCAGAAAGCTTTATATATACACGAGTATATAATATTTACAACAGGAGTTGATGGTTATGCCCGCAATATTCCATGACAAGTCGAACCGCCAAGAGGCGTTCGCCGAATTCCTCCAGAACAAATTCGGCAAAAATCACGAACTCACCAAGCAAGACCTGCTTTCCCTAATCCAAAAAGACTTCAATGACAAATCCATCAATAAAACCACAATAGGCAGTGCAGGAAGTCTCTGCAGCTGGTACGCTTTATCGGAAGACCGCCAGGGGAAAAACCGCATCTTCTACATTCTTGAAGACCTAGGCTACGCCAAAACATTCGGCATAACCGAAGCCGAAGTAAAGCAGTCAGGCATAGACAAAATCACACACGCCCGCGACATCTTTTTCTCAAAAGAAAACCGCCAAAGCGTATTCCAGGAATTCCTCCAGAACAAATTCGGCAAAAATCACGAACTCACCAAGCAAGACCTGCTTTCATTGGGGCGAAAAGACGTCGCTGACAAATCCATCAATAAAACCACAATAGGCAGTGCAGGAAGTCTCTACCACTGGTACACTTTATCGAAAGACCGCCAGGGGAAAAGCATCAGCTTCCACCTGCTTGAAGACCTGGGCTACGCCAAAACATTCGGCATAACCGAAGCCGAAGTAAAGCAGTCAGGCATAGACAGAACCACACACGCCCGCGACATCTTTTCCTCAAAAGAAAACCGCCAAATCGTATTCCAAAAATTCCTCCAGAACAAATTACAAAAACCACCTGACCAAATCACCAAGCAAGACCTGCTTTCCCTAATCCGAAAAGACTTCGCTGACAAATCCATCAATAAAACCACAATAGGCAGTGCAGTAAGTCTCTACAGCTGGTACGCTTTAACGGAAGACCGCCAGGGGAAAAACGTCATCTTCTACATTCTTGAAGACCTGGGCTACGCCCAAGAATTCGGCATAACAGAAAACGATGTGAAATTCCGCAGGAAAATAGTTTTCGTAGAAGACAAGCTGATTCCTGCAGAGCAAAAGCCGCAGGAAGAGCTTACTGAGCCACTTTTTCAGCACGACGAGCAGCATGTTGTGCAGGTGGTGTTTTCAACAGTGAAAAATGGCAACTCCCATCCGAAGCCGACGCAATCATTGCGAGAGAGGGCATTGCAGTACTATTTCCCGGGCATTTTGGCTGTTAGTAGCAAGAAGGCCTACGATGTGCTTCCTGAAGCAAAAGAAGGGGCAAAATTCGTAATACACTCTTTCTATCCACTTGATGGCATTTACCAGAAAGGCCTTGCCCTGCTTGGCTATGAAATCAAAAGCCAGAACCTGACAAACTCCCAGCTTAACGGGATTTATTTCTCTGTTGTGGAGCGCGCCACCGTGCAGAATAACGCGGAGATTATGTTCAGGAACGACCTCAACCCCTACAATAATGCCCTGCACATACTGGGCCAATATTCAAGGCTGGCGCATGATTCAAAAACGCAGGCGGAGTTGCACATCGCAATAGACCTTGCCTTGGACTGGATTGCCCAAATGAAAAAAGAAGGCGTTCTGCCCGGGGTTCAGATGGATTATGTTGAAGCGCACGGCATGGCAAAGCTTTGTTCGATGGAACAGCGGGCAATGGACCGCCTTGGCTTGGCTATGGTATATGACAAGCGCTTTGGGCGCGCCATAAGCAAATACGACATGCAAGAAATACGGAAGAATTCATCCCTTGCAATGCGCACTCTCGGGAAAGTCCAAACAAAACTGGAAACCCGGAAAACGCGCGCGATAGAGCGCACAAAGATGGGCTAATGCTTCAAATCGCTGCAATCAGTATTCCAGCCAGCCCAGCCATGAGCGCATAAAGGCTGGTTTTGCGGAAAGCGGCAAGCCTTTCCTGCCCCAACTCCTTCGCTACAACTATCTCATATGCCATTGCCAAAAACGCCAAAGTCGAAATTGCCACCAATCCTGCCGACAGCGCCATGAACGGCAGGGCATATGAATAGAGCAGCCAGAATGCGCCTATCGCAAAAATAACATATGCAACAGCAGCAACAATCAGTGCATTCCGCGTGCCAATCATTATCGGCAATGTTTTCGCCTTCCTTGCAACCCTGTCCCCTTCCATGTCCTGCGCGGATTTGATTATTTCCCTTCCCACCCCTGCAAAAAACGCAATAATGCAAACAAGCCAAATGGCGGCAGGCAAAGAATAAACCGCATCCGGTTTCACAACCGCTGCGCCAAATACGAATGCAATTGCCATTGACAGGGCGATGTAAATGTTGCCGACAAGGGGCAAATCCTTCAACCTATAGTCGTAGGCTATTGACAAAGCCGAGAACACCACTGCAATCGCGCCCGCAGCCGGATTAATCAAAAATGCAAAAGCAATCCCCAAAACAAACCCGGCAACAACCGTTATTTTCGCCGCGCCTTCCCCTATTTCGCCGTTCACAAGAGGCCTGTCGGTTCTTTTATTGTGCCTGTCGGCTTCCACGTCAAGCAGGTCATTCAATGCAAATGCAGCCACCTGTATGCAAATAGGCACAAGAAGCGCAAGGGCAAATTGAGTTGGGGCTAGTGTCAATCCTGACGCCTTCAACACTATCATTATGCCAATCAGCACGCCAACTGATGACATTATGCCATGGTCGGCGCGCGTGAGGGAAAGCCAGGCTGAAAGCTTGTTTTTCATATTTCCAACCTTCTAGTTGTTTCCAATCCTTCCGGGTATCCTGTCATATTTTTGCCTGTAAGCCTCAACGAAGTTCTCAAAATGCCCGTCATCGAGATAATCCCCGACTGTCGTCCAGTTTTTTCCATGCCCCTTTGCAAAATCCGCAAGCACTTCGTGCAATGGCGGGTCGTTTGGCTTAAGGAAGTTATTTATCCAAACCAACGCTTCAAGATTCTGTTCCGGGGCGGCTCCAATGTCAGCCAGTGCCGCTTTCATTTGTTTTAACTGCCATGGCTGGATATACCCCAGCCTTGCCAACCGGATGGCAATTCCCATGAGGTCATTGCTCGTAATCGTGTTTGCAAACATGCTGCTTTGGAAAAATTCAAGCAAGGGCATGATGCCCTTTACGCTTTCAATGAGTTCGGGCAGCTTTATGCCGTCTTTTAGCGCATCGAGCATGTAGCCTTCCATGCTTGAAAGGTTTGCCGGCGAAGTTGCGAATCCGGCTTTTTTGACGGATTCCTTAATCATTCCGAACGTTTCAGGGTGCGTTGCCTCCAGAATTGACAGCGATACCGATTTTTCCAGAGCTTTTTCCGCCACCTCCTTTGGAACTTTGGGGTAGTTCGAAGCCAACTCCTCTGAAACATCGGCAAATATCTCCAAGAACCGCTCCCTTTCCACCCCACGCTTGCCTGAAAATTCTATTGCCTGGTGGAGCTCTCCAACCAGCAAGCTTTGGGGGCCGAGCATTTCGATATGCTTTCTTAGCTCCGCACTATCTTCCATATGTGTCAGGATTTTTACGGCCTCATCGCTCATGCCCCCTTTCCCGCCCCACGCCTTGTGGTGGCCGTTCCTATACTCCCACAACTCGCCGGCATTTTTAACCAGTGCATGCTCATGCGTGCCTTTTGGGTGTTCCGGGAACGTTTCCCTGATGGGCGGCAGCTCAAACTTCCCAGCGTCCCCGGTCTGACCAATTTTTTCCATTTTTGAATAGTTCTCTGCGTCCGCTATGATCTTCGAGCGGGCATTCCGGGCCTGTTCTTCAATTGTGGCGGCTTTTTTCCCAGCCTTAAACTGCCTTGCCATCTCATCCGCCATTGCATTCGGGGGAACGTCACCTTCCATGGCAATTTGCATCTGCCGGTATAGGCTTGCAATATTCTTGGGGGTTTGCTGGTATCCCGCATCCTTTATTGCGCCAAGAAGCAATCCGTATTCTTTCGGGTGCTTTGCCTCCAATACTGCGATGCCAAGCACTTCATGGAGCGCTTTTTCAAATTCCATTTTTCCCACTTGCGCATTGCCCTCGGTCATCTTGGCGAACATGTTGTAGAACCAGTTCCTTGAAACTCCTTGCTTATTGGCAAAATCGCAGGCAAGCATCAGGTCTGCGGAATTCGCCTCCAGCCCGTACGTTTTTGCCAGGCCATTGACGATTTCCCGCTCTTTGCCCCCAATTTTATTCTTTAACAGGAGTTTTTCAGCGCCGCTTATTTTCCTATTCTCCACTATGCACGAAAAGCATTCCACGGAAACTTTATGGAAGGTTTCCTCGGCATCAAGCCAGCCAAGGATTTTTTTATCCACCTTTGAATAAATCCGCTCTTCCCCAGCACTTTTTTCATTTATTTTCCCCTTCTCAATTTTCCATTCTTCCAACCGTGTTTTTTCAATCTTCCATTCCAGTTCTTGTTTAATTTCAAGCTCGCTCATTTCCGTCTTAACCCCGCCTTGTTTTTTCACTTTCCCCGCTCCAGCCTCGGCCTTCCCGAATCTTGCCGCCTTGAAGCCAAGGGCAAAAACCGAGAAAACTGCCACATTCTGCAGGAACACCACCGCAGCCTCCCCAAGCTCAAGGTGCGTCTTTGCATTGCGCACGTGCTCTCCCAATTCCTCAAGCTGGGTGCGCGCCTTCCTTGCGGTTTCAGCCAATTCCCCCTTTCCCAGCCTATTCTCCATATTTTTAAGCTCGGAGGAAAGCCTGGTTATTGCATCGAGGGGGTCCTTGAAAAACTCCCGCAGCCTCTCATCAACCAGCTCCCTGCCGCAAGCTTCGATTGCAGTGAAAAAGGCGCTTCCAATCAGGATGCCGGCAGACTGCTCCTTGGCAAATTTCTTTGCCCCTGATTTAATTGCCTGCCAGGTGATTGCCCCAGCCGCCCTCGCCCCTCCTGCAGCCAACCCTCCAATGCCGGACATGACCGAGGCTATCATTGCAACATCAAGCGCCCGCTCAAACGCATCAAACCATGTCAGCTTGTGCTCCTCCAATTTCACTCCGAAATCCACCAGCGCAAACTGGTAGCGCACATACGCATCCGAAGCGCCCCTGAAGGCATTGGCGAATTCCTCCATTGTGCATTGCGAGTTTGCGGCAGTTTCCAGGCTTGAATACGATTTCCGGAATTGCGCGTACTGCTGCCCAAGCTCCCCATAGCTGTCAAAGAGCGCGGCATATTTTGGCGCAGCCTCCTTCCAGTGCGAGACGAAATATGCCGCCTCCTGCACAGTCGGCGCGCCCAAAAAATTCCCGGTTGATGCCCTTCCCTTAAGCTGCACCCATGCATAATCCAGCATGCTTTCCTTGGCAATTTTCTCGCCAAGGGGTTTTCTCTCAAAGGCTTTCACCATTTCTTTTTGGGCAGCATCCGCATTTTTCACAGTCTTTGAAAACGAGTCCAGCACGCCTTTCTTTGCCCCATCAAGGGAGAAGCCCGGAGTTTCCTGCTTTTTTGCCCCTCCCTGCCCCATGCCGGATTTTGCCCTCTCCTCAATCCATTCATCAAGAGGCGGCTCTATCGGAAACGCCCCCCTTCTTGCCGCCTGCGCCATCATGCCATGCTTTGTTTTGCCAACCTTTAAATTCCTCCCCCGGCAAATCATTTGCAATGGCAAAAATCACAATCGCCCTAGTGCAGATGGAAATGCAGGAAGGCAAGGAGGCAAACCTAGCCCATGCATTGGAATTGATTTCACGCGCCGCAAAAAAGGGCGCGCAAATAGTGTGCCTGCCGGAGCTGTTCACTGCCCCGTATTTTGCGAATGTTGCAGGGGGAAAGGGGAAGGCTGCGGCTGATTTTGCAGAAGCAATCCCGGGCAAAACAACCGAAGCGCTTGCAAATGCGGCAAAAGCAAATGGGGTTGTCCTGGTTGCAGGCTCCATTTACGAGTCAGCAGGCGAAAACCATGCCGCGGGCAAAGGCAATTTCTTCAACACTTCCTGCGTTTTCGATGCCGATGGCAAATTGCTTGGAAAATACCGCAAGATGCACGTCCCGCAGGATGAAAGCTATTTTGAGAAGGATTATTTTGCGGATGGGGACACCGGGTTTGTTGTTTTCAAGACAAAATTCGGCAAGCTTGCCCCGTTAATCTGCTATGACCAATGGTTCCCTGAAGCCGCAAGGATTGCGGCATTGCAGGGTGCGGAAATAATTTTTTATCCAACTGCAATCGGGTTGGTTGATGGAGTTGAACAATCAGAGGGCAATTGGCAGGAGGCATGGGAAAATGTCATGCGCGGGCATGCCATTGCAAACGGTGTTGTGGTTGCTGCATGCAACCGCGCCGGAAAAGAGGGCAAGATGTCGTTTTGGGGCGGCTCATTCGTGTGCGATGCGTTCGGCAAGACATTGGCACGGGGCAAAAAAGAAGAGGAAATAGTAATTGCCGCAATCGACACCGAACATTCCAACTCCGTGCGCGAGGGCTGGAGATTCTTCTACAACCGGCGCCCGGAAAGCTACTCAAAAATCACTGAGAAAAAGTAGTGTTGTTATGGCAGTCGTGCCCACCCCCTCATCACTCGGCTATTTCATGCCCTCAGAGTGGCACGAGCATTCCGCCACTTGGCTTGCCTGGCCAAAAAACGCCCTGACTTTCCCGCCGCGCGTTTTGCCGCAGGTGGAGCAGACCTTCCTGCAGATGATTGCGGCAATTTCGCAGGGCGAGAGGTGCAATGTCCTGCTGGATTCTTTTGCAGCAATGGATAGGGTGGACAAGCTTATTGCAAATGCCGGGGCAAACACCGAAAATGTGGCGCTTCACCCAATCCAGAGCGCTGATGTGTGGATACGCGACTATGGCCCGACGTTTCTGGTCAACCGGCGCGGCGCAAATAAGGCTGCGGTGAAATGGGAATTCAACGCATGGGGCGGCAAGTACGATGATTTGCTGCCAGACAACCAAACAGGAAATGCCGTTGCAGCAGCATCGCATGCCGAAATTTTCCGCCCGGGCATAGTGATGGAAGGCGGCTCTTTCGATTCCAACGGGGCCGGCTCATTGCTCACAACAAAACAATGCCTTCTGAACAAAAACAGGAATCCAAATCTGAGCCAAAAGCAAATCGAGCAGCATCTGCATGATTTTCTTGGCGTAAACAGCATCATCTGGCTAAACGAGGGATTGGAAGGCGACGACACGGACGGACATGTGGATGATTTTGCAAGGTTTGTTTCACAAAAAAGCGTGGTGTGCTGCACGGAAAAAAGCCAATCCGACAAAAATTTCAAGCCGCTTGCAGAGGCAAAGCAAATTCTGCATGACGCAGGTTGTGAGGTTATTGGTTTGCCCATGCCCGCCCCCCTCATTGACAATGAGGAAAGCCGCCGCCTTCCCGCGTCGCATGCGAACTTTTACATATGCAATAAATCCGTACTTCTGCCGGCATTCGGCGGCGAGTCGGACAAGCAAGCAAGGGAAATCCTCGAAGGGTGCTTCAAGGGAAGGGAAATAGTTCTGATAAACTCAAAAGAGCTGGTTTTCGGCTATGGCGGAATACATTGCGCCACGCAGCAGGAGCCTAAAAATTAGCGCGGAACAAGGCTATTCCTCAACTAGCCATTCAACTATTTTCTGCCTTGCCTGCCCGTCGCTTAGCATTTCGGTGCCGTGCCCCAATCCGGAATAATTCACAACCTCTATTGCCGTATTTCCCACCTGCAATTTCTGCACCGAGTCAAAAGAATACAAATCCTCATCCGATGCAATTGCAAGCACTCCCCCGCCGTATTTCACCACTGCCTCCTCGCTTGGCACCCCCCTGAAGTCAAGCCCCGGGGACAAAAGCACAACTTTCGCAATCGGCTTTTTCCCTTCCGCGGCATACTGCAAAGCCAAATTCGCCCCGATGGATGCGCCAACCAAAGATGCCGGAAGCTTCCCATCGCCTGCCCTGTCATATAATGCGCCAAGCGCCCCGTCAATGTCCTTTTTGGATGAAAGCCAGTCTTCCGTTGAAAAGGACGAATATCCGCCCTTGTACGGGCTGCCCCCGTGCCCGCGCAAATCAATCGCAATAACCGCAATGCCCGATGATGCAAGCTGCCTTGCAAGAGTGTCATATGTTTTGCGGCTGGCGCCAAGCTGATGGACAAGCACTGCAACTGATTTCGGCTTGGAATTTGCAGGTATGTATGTTGTGCCGGCAATGCCCACGCCGTCAAGGGTTGCGAATTTTACGTCGTCAATGCTTATTCCGCCTGTTATTTCGTGCTTTTCCACGAACGGGACGTCGATGCTTGCATTGGGCAATTTTATTTCCGGCATTTTCGGGATATCCTTGCTGCTGATGTTTATCGCCGCGCCATCATCGCGCACTTTGGCGCTGTTTCCTGTAATCGAGGCAAGCAGCATAAGGGCTATTATCACGCCGACTGCCATCATAACGGCTTTTGCATCATCCATATTGACACTAACTGCATCGGTATTATAAATTCCTTGCTGCCAATTTCATCTGCCATGGAGGAAGGCTTTTTTTGGAGGGACGACCTGCAAAGCAAAACCAACCTTTAGAGGCGAAAGCTGAAAGGAGATGAGAAGAATGGGATACGGAAATGACAGGGGAACCGACTTTGGGCCAAAGCCCGTGAAGGTCGGGGACGAGATTGACCTCACGGTTGAGGCGGTAGCTGCTAAAGGTGATGGGATTGCCAAGAAAGACGGCTTCGTCATCTTCATCCGCGGCGGGCAGATGGGCCAGACGTACAAGGTGAAAATCACCGAAATAAAAGCCCGCTCTGCAATCGGGGAAATCGCAACTGGCGATGCGCCCGCAGCAGGGGATGCTACGGCGCCTACAGCTTGATTATTTTTCATTTTTTCTTTTTTTCAGCCTAATTTTTCCCAAATCCACATAAGCTCCGAGTTGAATTCAGCATAATTCCTTAGCTTGGCAATCAGATACATCATGTCCTGCGCATTCCTTGCCGGGTCGCCCCCCCCGCCCAACATTGCCTCCCTCATCCTGTAAAACGGATTCGAATCGCCTTGTTCTGCCCTGTCCTCCTTGTCCAGCAGGATCCCAAGAAGCCCGTCTATGTTGATGGCTTGCGCAATTCCCCCCTCAATTGCCTCGGTTACCCTATCCTTTGCGAAAGAAATTGCCTCCCGAATGCCACATATTTTTTCAGTTCTATTCTGCCGCAGGCGCCCATGCCTCCAGAGTATGTGCCTGGCAATGGTTGGCAGCGCACCGTCATCAATCAAATGCAACGGGGTGTGGCAGCTTATTTCCACCCCATCCACGGTTCTTGTCGTTCGAGTGCCCCATTGCTTTATTTCAGCCACAATCACATCCCTTTTGCCATCCGCCCCCATTTCCCTGAAATCCGATATTTCCTGCGAGTATTGCCCAAGCAAATAAGTCAGCGAAATTGCCTCGCAGAAGGTTTTGTCCTTCTCATAATGGAAAACCACTCGGAATATTTTCGCCTTTATATCTTCTTCGCCCATAGGGCCGAATTCCCTGCCGCCTATTCCGTCAAAGATATAGCTTACTTTTGACTCCTTGCCATTGCCGTCCTTGGTCCTCAGCCTCCAAAATTCATCCTTCCTTATCGCCTCCCTGACGGCGGATTCGGCTTTCTGCATCATAATCTGCCCGAATTCCTTTTTTTGGGTTGAAGTAAAAGTGCCGGTTGCATTAAAACTGCAGTTGGGATTGTTTCTGAATTCCCACCTGGCGCGCCTATATGTCATATCAAAGTTGTAATTTATGGATATTATAAACGTTGCCTGCACGCTCCATTTTTATTCTTCCCCCTGCATTTTTCCTTCATGTCGGGCTTTGCATCATTCATACTTTCGCGCGGCGCATTGAAAATCGCCAAATCCGAAAATGAGTACTTCAAACTGAAATCCGGAAGGCTTTCGCCTGTTTTCTTCAATGCAGGCTCGCTGATTGACGGGGAGGCATTGCACATCCTTGCCAACGCATACGCCGACAAAATAGCCGAACTTCTCAAGTCCGGCAAGCTTCCCTCTTTCGACTATGTTTTCGGGCCCGCCTACAAGGGAATCCCGCTTGGGGCGATAACATGCGCCGCCCTTTTTTCGCGCTACAACATCACAAAGAAATTCCTCTACGACCGCAAGGAGGCGAAGGAGCATGGCGATGTCAAAGCCGACAGCATTATTGTGGGGGCAAACCAGTTTTCCCATGGCGGAAGAATACTCATGATAGACGACGTGATTACAACTGGCGGGGCAAAATTGCAGGCATGGGAAAAAATCGCCAAGGTGCTCCACTCCCCGAAACTGGTCGGCATAATTGTGGCCGTGGACAGGCAGGAATGCGGCGGGGATGCGGAAAAGAAAACATCCGGCGCAGGCGAGGAAATCAAAAAGCAGCTCGGATGCGCTCTTTTCTCAATCCTTACAATGGGCGAAATATATTCGGCGCTTGCCCCGGCCCTTCCTGCCCCGGATTCCGCTTCCTGGCGCAAATACTTTGCCAAATGGGGCACGAAAGAGGCGCAAGTGTGGGCAGGCAAATAGGTGGTTTTTATGGCTCAATCGTACCTTTCGCTTCTTCGGGAAAACGCCCAGGCGCACCGCTCCATCGTTTGCTTTGGCCTTGACCCGGACATAAATAAAATTCCTGCCACAATAATAACAAATTCCACTGAGGAAAAAATCACAAAATTCTACTCGGATATAATCGATTCGCTGCCTTCTGACAAATCCTCTGTTTCCGCGCTGAAGCCGAATTACGCGTGGTTTGCCCAATACGGGTTTGATGGCCTGCGGGCATTGAAAGCCCTTATTGACAAATACCGGGGCAATTACACCATTATTTTCGATGGAAAAAGGGGGGACATCGGCACCTCATCCGAGGCGTATGCGCGCGAGGCATTTGATTTCTTTGGCGCGCACGCCCTCACGGTTTCCCCCTACATGGGCGAGGATTCGGTGAAGCCTTTCATCAAAAGGTGCAGCGAGGGCAGGGGGATTTACATCCTCTGCCGCACCTCCAATTCCGGGGCATCCGATTTCCAATCCCAAGATATGGCTCTAACTGAAAAACCCCTTTACATTTCCGTTGCGAAAAAAGCCCTTGAATGGCACGCCGACGGAGTGGGGCTTGTGATTGGCGCCACAAATACTGATGAATTGGAGGGAATTTACTGGGCAATTGAGCCAACAGGGAAAGAAGTGCCATTCCTGATTCCGGGCGTGGGTGCGCAGGGCGGCAGCGCCGCGGATGTTGCCAAAACACTTCGCAGCGTGGCAAGCGGGCAGCTTCTGCTCCACCGAATTAATGCCTCTTCTTCCATCGCGTATGCATGGCAGAAAAAAGAGACTTCGGATTACGTCGGGGCGGCACTTTCTGAAATAGACTCGATGAACAGGGCGATTGCTTTGCGGATTTGATTTGGCTTCTTATCCCGGAATATAATTGAGCGCATGGTATTGGGCATAGCTGAAGTAGCTGATGCTGTTCACCGCGTCCTTGAACTTGACTTGAATGTCATCGATAATCATAAGCAAGTGTGGCAAATCCTTCACCACAAGCGCGGTTTCAAAATCGGAGTGCCCGACCGTATCCTGCACAAGGTGGATATTGGGGTGCTGCCTGCAATATTCAAAAAGTTCCTTCTTGCGCTCGAACGACCTCAGCTCCAAATCCATCCTATATGTGGTGTAGCCCAATTTTGCTATGTCAAGCCCAAGATGGTAGCCGCAAATGATTTTCTTCTCATTAAGCCATGCGATGCGTTTGCGGATGGTGTCGGGCGGTATGCCAAGCTTGCGTGACAGCTCCATCGCGGATTGGCGGACATTTGGGGCATAAGCCTGAAGTATGCGCAAAGTCTTCCCATCAATATCCATTTTGTTGCCCACCCCGTATGCCCGGGTGGCAATGGCGGCATTCGAGAGGGATTTTAGGAAAAATGTCCGGTTGAAATCATAGATGGGGGCATAGAATGAGAAATGATAAGCGGCAATCTGCCCTTTGTAGCCTGTCATCAATTCATCCCACAAAGCGTGCACTCCAGATGGCTCTTTAGTGCCCATGAAAATTGCCAGGTCCCATTTGCCGTGCAGCTGCGTCAGCGTCCAGACCTGCGGCAGTTTCTTTATGTGCTCTATGAATGCGGCATACTGTTTCTGGGTCATCTGCTGGAAACGCAGGTAAATGCGGAATGAGAAATACCCCAGGCACGACATATCAACAATTGCCGGATATTGGGTTATGATTTTCGCCTCCTCCAGCCTCTTGAGGCGGAAAAGCGCAAACGGCTTTGAGCGCCGCAGGCGCTTGGCAAGGGTGGAAAGCGGCAGGCGCGAATCCTTGTCAAGCTCATAGAGTATCCGCCGGTCATAATCATCAAGTTTGAATATTTCGGCTTCCACTTTAATTTATTGGTTATTTAGGTATATAAAACCATCTGAAATAAAAAATTTTGAACAGAATTTATAAATATGTATTTGTGGTTAATTATATTATGAAGTGGTTGAGGTGATATGGGTGCGTTTCAACAAGGAAAAAGCCAAACCAAAAATAAGGGCAATGGCTGCGACTGCCGCCGCCCTCTTCCTAATCAACGGAAGCCTCCTATCCCCTTCCAAATCAAATGCCCAAGACTTATCGATGCAAATTGCCGGCACGTCATACAAAAACTCGAAGGAACATTCTCTTAGCCTTGGCTTCTCGTCCAAAAAGCCATTATCCTCCAATTTTGAAGCGGGATTTGACCTTTCTTTGGCAATTTCTAGCAATCCCGATATTGTGGAATCCTACCAATTCCAGCTTGCGTATAATGCGTCAGAGCGCCTGTCAATCACGCCTTATTTCTGGAAGGACCGGTTCTACGGCGTCGACCCTTATGCGGTTGGCATGGTCGTATCTATCGGGAAACTCAACCTGATAGCGGAATACGAAGCGCCGAAAACCGATGCAGACCCCAAAGTTTGGGCGGAAGGAATAAGCTATGGAATTGGCATGGGCAAATTCACCCTGACTCCCAAGCTCATTTTTTCGCAGTTGGGCGACAAGGTTGTCGATGTATTGGGCGGTGAAATCAAGCTTTCATACGATGCCGATTCCTTCAAGCCTTTCGCCAAGGCAAAAACATTGGGTTTTCTTTCTACTGGCGCCTGTTCGACCAATCTGCAGGCCGGATTGAGCATACCACTCTAAGCATCGACGAGAAGGGTGGCATAATCCGATTTAGCCAGTCCGCCCGGCAGCCTATTTCTTTTGCATATATTCCGCCGATATGTCAAGCAGCCCGCCGGCATCCGCCTTTTTCAGCTTTGTTTCCAAATCAAGGAGGCTCTTTTCCCATTTTGAAGAAGGCTGGTTGCTCACAATCCATGCTATCGGGTTGGCAATCGTTGCCTGCGGCATGGGGATGCCCCCGGGCGCATCGTTTTCCCAATTGTCATCCAATGCCGTCTTCCTGTATGTTGCCTGGTCAAGCATCCGCTCAATTATCGCAGGCGCTTTCGGGTGGTTTGCCGCCTTGTCAAAAACACCTGTCAAATCGCCTGCAACTTCGGTTCCAACAAGGAACTGGAGCACTTCCGACTGCCCCCTTGCATCCGGGTAGTATTTTTTCACCATGCCCCGCAGCTTTTCCACCTCGCCCGCGCCGATGGTTTTTTCGCCTATTTTCTTCCTGCATTCCTCAAGGAATTTCCAATCCGGCGCGCTTTGCGGCTGCTTTTCCTGCTCCCTAATCTTCTGCTCTACAAACGAAACCGCGCTTTCCGGCGTGCTGTAGCTGAACATGTATTTGGGCTGCCGCCCGCCCCCTGCCCCGATGCTTTTTTGGAAGCGCGCATATGCCTCCTCAAGCCTCTCTTTTGCGGCCGAATCGGTAAGCGTGCCCATTTCCGGGAATTCAGTGCGGGTTTTGAAAGTTTGCATCTGCTTCTTCCTCGGTTAATGAATAAAAATCGGGCAGTTTAGTGCAATAATTTTACTGTTTTATGCCCATAGCAGTAGATATACGCTTCTTCTGAATTCAGGGCTTTCCAAGGCTGTTTTTTACCCATGAAAGGAATTCTTCTTCCGAGTTGAATTTTCCCTCATGCATGGCAACGGCCTCCCCGTTGCGCAAAGCCACCTGCGTGGGGTAAAACCTCACCCCGTAATCTGCTTTGCCTGCATTAATCGGCGCCTGGTTGACTTTATCGAGAATTCCCTCTTGCGCGTTGCCATCCAGCATCCGAATTTCACTCCCGGGGTGTTTTGCGAGGCAGAAACGAACATGGGCTCAAATACCTTGCAGGGGGGGCATTTGGGGCCGTATATGCCGATTACGGCTGATTGGACCGATGTTAAAGCCGAATACTGCGCATCAGAAGAAATCTCAAGGGCTTTCCTCTCTGCCTCGCCAGGCCCTTCAGGGCGCCGAATTTGCATCATTGCCATAAGTGGATTAACCATGCAAAAGGATAAATTTGCTCCTGCAAATCCTATTGCATGGCATATTGCTCCTCCTCTGATTGGCTTGCGATGAAAAAGCCTGCAAAAAACAGCCGCAAGGGAGACAATGGCAGGCTGCTGATTATTGCCGGGAATGAAAAATACCACGGCAGCGCGGTTCTTGCCCTCTTGGCTGCGACACGCTTCTGCGACCTGGCTTACTTCCATTCCACCGTGGAAAATGCGAAAATCGCATCTTCTTTCCTCAAAAAAATAAAATTCTCCACTCCCTGCGTGATTTGCGGCAAGAGCGGCGAATTGGCAAGGCACATAAAAATTGCCGACGCAATCCTAATCGGGCCTGGAATCGGGAGGGGAAAAAAAGCAAGGGCGAATGTGGGGCGGGTAGTTGCAGCCAATAAGTTTTGCATATTGGATGCGGATGCGCTGCATCTTGTAACGCCAAAACAGCTTCATGCAAAATGCCTTATCACGCCCCACGAGGGCGAATTCAAGGCGCTGTTCGGAATTGCAGGCACGGAAGCAAATGTAAAAAAAATGGCAAAAAAATACGGGTGCGTAATTTTGAAGAAAGGGCCGGTGGATATTATCGCATCGCCGCACGCCTGCAAATTCAACCGCACGCACAATGCGGGCATGACAAAGGGCGGGACTGGCGATGTTTTGGCGGGATTGTGCGCAGCCCTTGTTTCCGCAGGCAATCCATTATTCGCCTCCGCATGTGCCGCAGCCTACCTTAACGGATTTGCGGGCAACTTGCTTTTACGCCGCCTGCATTATCATTTCAATGCCGAGGATTTGGCGCTTTCGCTTGCCGAAGCCGCGGCAAAAATTGAGAAAAAATAAATTTTGCTAGAACTTTCTTTCCCCTTTTTAACCCCCTTTATAAATGCCATTTTTCCTGGCGAAAACTATTTAAGCAATGCTTCAGTTCCAATTGCAGTGGGGTGGATTTTATGAAGTCTAGGGACTGCAATCCGGGAAAGGAATTTGTCTTCAAGATGCCAAATGGCACGGTGGTTGGCAGGGCAAAGAACATGATAGAGCTTGTCAACCTGATAAAAACCGCGCCCCTTGAAGCGGTATTATACCATGCAAAGGGCGGCCACATGCTTCCATGGCTGCAAATGCTCGGTGAAGCAAGTGCGGTAAGCAACCTCCGCGGCATGATAATCAACGACAAGACAGTGCGCGTTGCCCTTCTGCGTGCGCTAAGGTAAGCGCAATTTTCCCCTTATTTTATTTCCGCGGCTTTTTTTATCACGTTAAATGCCACTTCAAGCTCGGCTTCGGAGGCAAGGACAGAAACATACCCTTCCGCACTGCTCGATTCAACCTTGTTCATCCAATTTGAACGGATGTAAGAATCCACGCCTCCAAACGACACGTCGGATTCCTGCAAAATCACGCTGATTTCGGCGATGTTGTTGGGCCTTTGTTGGATAAGAATTTCCCGGCCCGCCCAGTTGCCAGAAGCCTGCCCGAACGTTCCCTTCATGCCCATTCCGTGCACGTTGGCCATATCAACTGCCTTTTCAAACACATTTTTGGCCTGCCCGGATTCGGTTTCCTTTTTCGCCCCGTCAAATGGCCACATCCTATCCCTCCAATATTGCCCCAGCAAGGAGCGGCAGCGCAACCGTGGCATCGCAGTCAATATGCACCGAATCTGCCTTGGAGTTTATTTTTCCCCAGCTCTTTGCCTCTTTCGTTCTTGCCCCGGACAATGAGCCGTCGTATTCCGTGCCTGTTGAAACATACACGGCATAATCAAATCCGCCGCGCAGCAGATTAACTCCGAGGGCGTGGTGCTTTGCAAACCCGCCGCCTAAAATTATCCCGCCAGTCTTGTTGGCATCAAGGGCAATCTGCGCCAATTTCCTCATGTCCCCTGTGACATCTATCCCGAATTCCGGATGCCTCTGCTTGAAAAAATAGATTTGCAGGCCGAATGCCCCGTCTGTGGGGCAGGGGCAGAAAATCGGAATGCTGTTTTTTGCAGCCTGGTAAACGAACGAATTCTTATCCTCAATTTCAAGCCCCAAATCAAAGATTATTTCCGAGGGCGAGAGCATCCTGCCCAGTTTTTTCTGCTTCGCCAATTCATTTTCAAAAAACGGCTTGAGAGTTTTTTCCAATCTGACATAATGCGAATTTTCCACAAGTATGTTTCCTATCCTGTTTATTCCCCGCCTGTTCAGCTCCACATCATTCTCGTCAAATGTGGCAAGCGAGAATTTGCCGGAGCGCTTCATCAGGTCTTCTTCTATTGAGCCTATGCCTGTAATTATCGCATCCACTTTTTTTGCAGCCACAATTTGCGCAATAAGCTCGCGCAAGCCGGAGGAAATCATATTCGAGGTGAATGTGAGGAAAACCTTGGCTTTCCCCTCCCTCATCTGCCTAATCAGCCTTGCGCCCCTGCCAATCTGCGTAGCCTGGAAGCCGATTCCTTCCATTGCTTGGGCTGCATCTGCCATGGGCATTTTTCCATCGTGCCTGTACCCTTTAACGTTTTCCGGCATATTGAAAATTGCCGTAAAGGCAGTATTTAAATGCCTCGTGCCAAAATTTCCACATGGAAATCATCTCCTTGCTGGCAATCTGCGCCATCTGCGGATTCTGCGCCAAATTCTCCGATGAGGTTGCAGAGCGGAAATTGCGGCTATTTGAGGCATATGCCCCGGCGCTTCTCTATGGGATACTGGCGGCTTTTGCAGCCGCAGGCGGGCAGGCATCGCTTTTCCTTGCAATGGCTGTTGCCTCAATTCTATCCGGAAAAATCGACCACCCACTGCACATCGCGGGATTATTGGCATTTGCCGCAACTATCGCATTTCTTCCACTGGCAACTTTCAGCCCATTCCTATTCTCCCTCTTCCTTGTTGCCGCGCTGCTTGACGAGCTTGAAATCAAAAGCAGGGCGATTGCGCTGTTTGCCGACAGGCGCCTCCTTCTCCCAACTTCAGCGCTTGTCGCAGGAATTTGGACAGGGGATTTCATCCCGCTTCTTGCCATTGTTTTATTTGACTTGGGCTATCATGGGGGAAGAATGGCAACCGATAAGCTGTTTCCAATTGCAGCCTTAGGCAAAAAAAGAAGGAAATAAGGACTGAAATTCCGCCAACCCGCCTATTTTCCCCGGAAATCCCCCTCCCCAAACTATATAACCAGGCAAATGCAGAATTTGCCCTATGGCAGACCTTGTTTTTGCCGCGCACTACCCGTTTTTATCCGAGGCAAAGGAATGGGTGAAACAGGCTGGCGCGCAAATAAATTCAGAAGCCATTTCACTTGGCGAGCAAAGGGTGGGAGCGTGCCTCAAAGGCGGGGCCATTGCCCCCCGCGCCTCCGAGCTTGAGGCGGATTTGCGCGCCGAAGTGCTTTCCTATGCCGCCTCCCGGGTGATTGCCGCATGCATGGCAAACCGCCTTGTCACAAGCAGGCTGGCAGTTGGCGAGGCAAAGCGCGCCTCGGCATTTTTGCGCAGCGCATCCGACCAGGCTAACGGCTTTGTGGAAAAGGCGGCTGCAGAGCTATCGCTGCATTTCGAGCAGCCTGGCGCGCAATATGCCCTGCCTGTCTGGGAATACCTGCTCAATACCCCGCGCTCAATCGACTACAAGCTAACCGTGCGCGAGCTTGCAGGCGGCAAAGTCAAGGTAAGCGCTCACCAGCGCCTGCGCATAATAGAGGAGGCTGTGCGCAAAAAAGTGGAAAGCTTCCCTCTTCCAAAAATGAAAGAGTGGCCACTGGAAGTTCAGGAAGCATCCTCGCGCCTGGTGAAGCTTCTTCCAAAAGAGGAAATTGCGCCCACCGCCATTGCCACCGAAGATTTCCCGCCCTGCATCCGAAAACTTATCGAGGATTTGCGCACCTCCATAAACGTGCCGCACAATGCCCGGTATGCGCTGGCAATCTACATGATAAAGGCGGGCCTGCCTGATGGGCAAATTGTGAAGCTATTCCAGAATGCGCCTGATTTTTCTGCGGAAACCACTTCTTACCAGGTGAAATACATCCGGCAAAAAGGCTATTCCATGCCTTCCTGCTCCACCATGGACACTTATGGCATCTGCATTGCCGACTGCCGCTGCGGCACGCCCACAAATTACAGGAAAAAATTCCATGGCGCCAACGCGGAAAGGAGCATGTCAAAGCCCGACGAACAGTTGTGATTTTATGAATTCCCCCCCGCATGAATGGCTTTCCTTGAAATTCGGCACATATTATTCAACTTGCCTTGTCAAGCCCTCAATCCGTGAAATATCCAAAAGGGAATTCGGATTCGGGGGGTGGGAAAAGAAAATCGAATTCAGGCACATGCAGTTTCCCAACGAGGCCGAATTCGTGAAGCAGCTTGTGCAGGACAGGCCACTCTACGTGTCCTGCTCGGCCGCGTATTATGAAATGCCAGCCGCGCGCCCGATGCAGAAGAAAAACTGGCTTGGCGCGGACCTGATTTTCGATTTGGATGCCGAGGCGCACTCATGCGCGCCATTCACGTGCGAGGAATGCTTTGCGAAAATAAAAATGCAGACGCAGCGCCTCATCGAGGAGTTCCTTATGCCGGATTTCGGGCTTTCCGAAAAAGACGTGCAAATCAACTTCTCCGGCAGCCGCGGCTACCATGTGCGCGTGTTCAAGGAGGAATTCTTCCCCCTTGGCAGGGAGGAGAGAAGGGAAATAGTGGATTACATACAGGGCACCGGGCTTGAATATTCCTCGCTTTTCCATGAGGAGGACAGGTCAATCACCATAGGGGAGCGCGCCTCGCATTTCAAGATGCTCTCGGGCCCGACTCCGACGCAGGGGGGCTACAGGGGAAAATTCGCCCGCGAGGCTGCGAAAATAATTTCCGTTCCTGAAAAAGCCGGCGCAATAAGCCCCAAGCTAAGGCATCCTGAAAACGCGCAGAAATTCCTCAAAGGCATGGAGGAGGGCGACTGGTCGCGCGTGCCAATCACCAAAAGGGACGAGAAATTCCGGGGCATCTTCGAGTCATTGCGCGTGAGGCTTTCCGACCAGGTGGATGCAAACGTCACTTGTGATACTTCCAAAATATTGCGCGTGCCCGACTCGATACACGGCGGCAGCGGCATGCTTGCTAAAACCATAAAATTATCCCAGCTTGAAAAATTCGACCCCACTGCCGATGCGCTTGCCTTCCCTTCCAGCAAAATGGAAAAAGTAAGATTCCTGCAGGCTATTCCCTCAATCGCATGGAATGGCGAAACCACGAACGAGCACCGCGCAGGCGCGGCGATGGAGCTTCCGGAAGGCCTGGCGGTTTATTTGGTTGCGAAAAAGGCGGCAGAGCCCGCCTGATTGCGTTTGCCCAAATGGGGCTGCCCAGGCCGCCTGAACAAGCCACTTTGCATAATCATTATATTGTTTGTTGCCCAACTTCCGCCTATGAGGCGCGAAATAGTCCTTCTGATTGCAATGCTTGCCCTGTTGGCGGGCCTGCTTTACTTCTCAAAGGCATTGCACACCACATCGGAAACAGACGCAAAGAAATTCTTCCTTGAAAACTTGGCGCAAAACTATCCTGCTGCGGATGTGCGCGAAATCATGGACGTGGTTTCCCTTGACGATGGCAAAACGCTGCGCCTTAAGGCGCGCGTATCATCAGGCTTAAGCACCCCATGCCCGGAGCGCCTGCATATTTACTACAACTTCCCGGCAAAGAATTTCATCTATGAGATAGAAAACATCACGGCAGGCTGCGTGGTGTGCCGCGACACGCCTACCTGCGTGATACTCTGGCCCGAAGAGGCGATAATCGCAAGCCACAAATACCCCGGCTCAAATGCAGCAGCCGGCTACCTTGCTTCATATTCCGATGCAGTGCCAAATGCCGCGATGCTGCCGCAATACGGCGGCATGCAGAACGTGTGGGAAGTGAAGTGGGACTCCCCATCTGCAAGCGATTCTGTGATTGTGCATATTTCCCAGCCTCAAAACAGCATAGTGGATGCGCTAAGCGTGCCAAAACCAGCCTAGATTTACAGGTGCTTTGTATGGCTTTCAATGCCCAAAAATTCATAGAAGAGCAAAGCGAAAAAGCCAGGAAGGCAATGGGGGAGGGCAGGGCAATCATTGCGCTGTCCGGGGGCGTGGATTCTTCGGTGTGCGCCGCCCTCATGGCCCGCGCAATAGGCAAAAACCTTGAAGCCATTTTTGTCGACACCGGCCTTATGCGCGAGAAAGAGGGGGAAAAAGTAAAGGCAATGGCAAAAAGGGCGGGCATAAACCTCAAAGTTGTTGACGCATCATCTCAATTCTTCCTTGCCCTCAAGGGCGTGGAAGACCCTGAAAAAAAGAGGAAAATAATCGGCGAGCAGTTCATACGCGTTTTTGAAAAGGAGGCAAAGCAATATGGCGCCACCTTTCTTGTGCAGGGCACAATCGCACCTGACTGGATAGAATCCGGCGGGGCTGGCAGGCACACCATAAAGTCGCACCACAACGTGGGCGGCCTGCCCAAGAAAATGGGGCTTAAATTATACGAGCCGCTTCGCGACTGCTACAAGCACGAAGTACGGCTGCTTGCAAAGGAATTGGGGCTGCCCCCTGAAATAGCCGACAGGCAGCCTTTCCCAGGTCCGGGCCTTGCCGTTCGGATTGTCGGGGGAATCACTGCGGAAAAGGCCGAAATAGCCAGGAAATGCTGCGCGATAGTTGAAGAGGAGATAGAAAAGGCGGCGGCTTCCAATTCCGCAGAACTTCCCTGGCAGTATTTTGCAGCCCTTCTTCCCACAAAAACCGTGGGCGTGAGGGGCGATGAGCGCTCCTACCAGTTCACCGTTGTTGTAAGGGCGGTGCGCTCCCTCGATGGAATGACGGCGAATTTTTCCCATCTTCCGCCTGATTTATTGCAGAAGATTTCCAGCAGGATAACAAACGAAGTAAGGGATGTGGGAAGGGTGCTCTACGACATCACCAACAAGCCTCCCTCCACCGTGGAATTGGAATAACCGCACCTCTGCCTTGCTGTGGAATCGGGCTACAGCTTACGCCCTGATGAAAAGATTAAATACCCTGTTTTGCATACATCCTCAGTTGGGTTGGGGTATTGCGGTGTTTGTGTTCCAATATCGTTGGGGCGATGAGAGCCCAAGCTCGGATAACCGGCGCAAAAAGCCGCCAGCCTCTGATGCGGGCAGCAAGAAAATAACGCCTCCAACCGACGTGCCATATTCAGAGCCCGGCAGGACCGCATCTGCAAAATCCGAAAAACCAGCCAATATGCCCCAGGAAGAGCCAGCGCCAAAAAAAGAAAAATCGCCCCAGGAAGACTCGGCGCCAAAAAGAACAAGTTCCGGCCCGGCATTTTTTGACAACATAAGCCGAGGAATTGGCAATGCCTGGAGAGGGTTTGAAAGAATTCCAAAAGATGCCAATATTTCCGCAACACTGTCCAATCCAACCCTAATGTCCACTCCGGTCCTTTCAGTGCGGAGCGAATATTTCGACCCTCTCCGTGCCCTCCATGACCCAAAAGGCGCGATAAGCCCCGACTTGCACGAAGGCTACAGGTTCAAAATAGCCGTGCCTGCAATACGGCTTGGCAGCAGCATATTCGGCAATACGCTCCTTCTTAAAAATGCGGCCCAATTCGCGGATTTTGCGGATTACTACCCAACTGCCGAGGAACAGGGCGTATGGGGGGCAGCAGCGCGCGACCAAGTTTATTCAGGCCCAAACTCGGTCAACCACGGGGCTCTGACCGAGCAAAAGGCAAGGGAATTTGCGCGTGCTGCCGTTAGCGAGCAGTTCAAAAACGCCCCCTACAAGGACAAGTTCGGGCCGCATCTGGGCGAGGCCCTTGAAAATATTTTCATGGCTGATTATTTCTCCAATGCCGCCAATGTGGCAAGGGAGCTTGGGGATGGCAAGGCTTTGGAATTGGCGCAGCAGGGCCAGAGGCGCGCGGGCGCGATGCTAATTGGCGCAGGCCTGAATTTCCTCACCCCTACAAAAAAAGACGCGGGCGCGGCCACATACTGGCTGCAAAGCGGCATGTCGAGCCTTCTTGCAAGCTCTGGTGTGGCAGGGCTGTCCGGCGAATTGCTTATCGGGGGCAAAAAAGACCGGGGCTACCTAGATTTTGATGCAAAGATTGCCCTCAGCCCATCTGCCACTATCCCGCTTACCAATTTCCAGCTGGCGCTCAATAACACCCTGCTTGGCATGGTGGAAGGGGCGTACTATTACCATCTGTCCGAGGGCAAGAATTCCAAAGTAACTATGAAGGTGGGCGTAAGCGCAGGCCTGCTCTTCCCAATGGGCAATTCGCAAATACTTGTGAGCAGGTATGAGCGCGAAGGCCGAAGCTTCGGCCTTCAGGCGCAAGGCCTGCAAGGCACAACTTTCGTGGGCAACCTGGATTTGGGCGTGGGCGGCACGCTTTTTGCAGGAAAAACCTCATCGCTATTGTTCGATGCCAAAGTGGGCCTTCCCCCGGCGCTGGTTGCCAGGATGGCGGGCGGGGCTATTTCAGATGTGCTAAAGGGGCGCTCAGGGCAATACTATGAAAACTGGGTTCCCCCTGTGGGCTATGATGTGGCTTACCGCACCCAGCTAAGCAAAGCCGTGCAGGATTCGTTCTTCCAGCTTGGCGCCACAGGGGTGGTGGCACTGCCTGGCGCCACAGTGGACCGGCTATATGCCAAAATAGGGTACGAAGGCAGGTCTGGCGGGAGAAAGCGCGTGCCAATAATCGGCACTGTCAACTTTCCACAGGGCGAACTTTCCGAAAGCCTTGTAATTGAAGCAAGGGGAAGCCCGATAAAGGGGCTCAACTTGCAAAGCCCGCTTGACAACCGCCTATTCATGGGAGCCATGATAGACTATGCAATGGATTCGGGCATCCGCGTTTTCGCAGAGGGCGGCGCCGAGGCAATGAAATGGGGCGAAAATCCGGTTCCCACTATCAATGTCGGGATTGGAATCAACCTGTCCCCGCGAAGCCAAAAAGCAAACGCTGTGAATCCGCGGGAATTCTAGGTACCGCCATAGGCGCGCCGATGCCGCGGGTAAGCACGGCATGCGTCCTATCCTGATTTGATAGTGCGCTCAAGCTTGAGGCATGCGCCATCGATTTTGGCGGCTTCGTCTATCCCTATCCAGTCGAACTGAATTGAAGTATTATCGTAATTTTTCAATTTGCACACGCCTTGTTTTTTTATAGCTTGCCCGTTTTCAGGCGTGATATTGAAGGAATACGCAATAAGGCAAGACTGCCCGGACAGCCTGCCCGCCCCCTCCACAGAATACGCATACGAGAATTTCCCCTCAAGTGGCACGGCTTCCTCGAACCGCATTTGCGCCTTGCTGCATTTTGCCAAAGCTTTTGCAAAACAGGCGGCGCTTGTGCCGCAGTCTGTATTTGTGGAAAGAGAATAAGCATACGCCCCAAACACCAGAACGATGATAATGCCGATTGCCACAATCGTGTATTCCTTTTTCTCCCCTGTTATGGCGTAATACAGGATTTGCGATAGCTCCATAACAATTGGCTTTCCTGCCAATGCTTTTATCCTTTTTTGCCCCAAACCCATCCATGAAAGCGGCAATAATCAACCTTGGAAGCCAATACACGCATGTCATCTGGCGCACCATGCGCGACCTTGGGGTGGAAGCCGCAATACATGATGTTTCCGCATCATCGGAAATTCTCGACTTCTTTGACACATACATACTTTCCGGAGGGCCTGGCAGCGCGCACCAGGACAAATACCCGTCTGCAGAGCGCCTCATCAAAAATACCGCATCGCAAAAATCACAAAAGCCAATCCTTGGCATTTGCTTGGGGCAGCAGCTTGTGGCGCACGTGCTTGGGGGAAAAGTGGAAAGGGGCAAATCCGCGGAATACGGCACTTCCACGATTGAAGTTGACGAGGAAGGCGCGCTCTTTTCCGGCGTGCCGAAAAAATTCACGGCCTGGGTGTCCCATTTTGACGAGGTGAAGAAAATGCCGGACGGATTCATTAGGCTTGCCCATTCCGACACCTGCGAAATAGAGAGCATGCAGCACGAGAAACTGCCGATTTACTGCACGCAGTTCCACCCGGAAGTGTGGCACACCGAGAACGGGGAGAAAATACTGCAGAATTTCGTTGAGGCGTGCGGGAAATAAATGGGTGAGTTTGCATGGGCGCTGTCCAATACGATGAAAATGCGGATGCCATTTACGTCAACATCAGCTCCAAAAAGGCATACCTGTCAATAGAGCTTAGCCAAAGCATAGTCGCGGATTTGTCTGAAAGCCGCAAAGTCGTAGGGGTGGAAATACTCGATGCCAGCGCGATGATTTCAGGCATCTTCCATAGGAAGGTTTCCCGCAGCAAAATTAAACGCCTGCTTTGCAACGTTTGGGGCAAGAACGAGCTCCACCTTGATTTCGGGTTCAAAGGCGAAAAGGACAGGCACGCATCGCTTGTAATTCCGGCATTTTATGAAAGCCCGATTATAGGCTTAGCTTGAGCGAATAATCCAAAAAAAGCATTCCTGGGAACATATTCGCAGCTATTGGCGCCAAATGACCCGGGAGTTTGCGTGTTGCCAGGGGGAGTAGCCCCGGGGATTGTTTGCACGCCGAGAACGGGGAGAAGATACTTTCGAATTTTGTAGAGGCGTGCAGGAAAACCTAACGCTTTTATTCCCCACTCTGTCAAGTATTCCCGCAGGGATGGCGGAGTCCGGTCAATCGCGATAGACTCAAGATCTCGTTCCTATTGCGAATATGCGGTGGGAAATCTATTGGCTTAGGCCTACGGGGGTTCAAATCCCTCTCCCTGCATCTCATTTTATTTCAAATTTCCATTTGTACAGGTATTAATAATGCACATTGAACAAGCATTCCGTGGTCATTGCGCCCAACAGCCTGAAATTCTGCCTGCTCGCCCTAACTCTGTTTTTCCTGCTGCCGGGCTGCGCGGACATGGCTAACCTTACAGATGCCACTTCGGGCAGCAAATGCCCTTCCGGCCAAATTTACGGCTCAGATCATTTATGTCACGACGAATGTGGCAACACCAAAAGCTATTGCTTGGGGACATCGCAATGCTATGAAGGGCAGTGCGTTTCCTGCAATAGCGGCAAATTTTTGGGGCCGGATGGCAAATGCCATTCAGTTGAAAAGCCCGCCAACTGCCCTTCCGGGCAAATTATTGGGCAGGATAAGCTTTGCCACGACGAGTGCGGAAACAACAACTATTGCACGCCTCCCAGCCAGTGCTACAACGGCCAATGCAAAGGCTGCAAGGCAGGCTATGTTTATGCCAGCGATGATGACCTGTGCCATCAGGTCTGCGGGGGCACTGGAACCTACTGCACAGGCACGTCGCACTGCTTCAACGGCCGGTGCTTAAGCTGCCCCTCCGGCCAAACCCTAAAAGCAGATGGCTTGTGCTATGCTGCGGGCAGCGGAACGGCAGCAAAATGCCAGCCGGGCTACATTTATGGCGATGACAAGTTATGCCACAAGCAATGCGGAAGCGGCAACATTTACTGCTCCTCAAACACACAGTGCTTCAACGGGCGCTGCCTCGGTTGTCCGAGCGGCCAATATCTTGGAAACGACGGCATGTGCCACACTGCCGGAGCCGGCTACTGCACTTCCGGCCTCATCTATGGCGACGATGGGTTCTGCCACCCAGAATGCGGCAACACCGGAACCTATTGCGACGGCACATTGGTCTGCCTCAATGGGCAGTGCATGGGCTGCAAAAACGGCCAATACCTCGGCACGGACGGATTCTGCTATTCCAACGACGACTATGCGTGGGCGGCAGACTACGTCGATGTAAGCTATACTGACGGGGGCGGCCCGGGGGATGTGAACGTCGTGATTGAATGCATTGCGGGCTGGCATCAGGTCACTGAAGATCTCTGCTGCATGGACGGATATGGATACGGCGGAGACAGCTACTGCTACCAAACCCAGTGAATGGCAAATTTACGCCGGAACAATTGGCAATTTACAATATCGTACTTGAAGCAAATATGGGTGCAATTGAAATAATACGGTCGGGGATAAACTACAGGGAAGTTCATCTTGCGGCTGAGAAAATCATTGCTCAAGGTTTGAAGGACTTTGGAATTCTCAAGGGCAATGTCGAAGACGCAATAGCAAATGGAGCGCATAGGCTGTTTTTTGTCCATGGACTTGGTCATGCAATGGGTTTGGATGACCATGATTGCGGCGACTACAAAGACCTTTCTGCCGGTCATAACGATGCAAATCCACGAAGTGACAAATTCAGATTAAAGTTCCTGAGATTCGCACGGGATTTGAAACCCGGACATGTCGTCACGGTTGAACCTGGAATTTATTTCATACCTGCGCTTCTAAGAACTCCAGAGTTGCGTGAAAAACATGGACAATTCGTGAATTTTGATTTGGCACTGAAGTTCGTTAATCCGATTTCAGGTATCAGGATTGAAGACGATGTTCTGGTAACAAAAACCGGGAAGGAAGTTCTTGGACCAAACATTCCAAAGAATCCACAGGACATAGAACTGGCAATGAAGAAGTAATTCATTGCATCGGTCCATTTATCTTTTTCACAATTCTTCTTCAGAGCGAAGTTTGCTTCCAATCATTCAGAAAACAAGTTCAATTTGATGGACAGAATATATTGTGGGCTTTTATCCCGTAAGAAAATGCTGCATTGAACTATATATCAATGCCCTCTCCCTGCACTTATTCCTATTTTTTCTGCACAGGAGGAACTGGCGGAGGGGAAGACGGTTTCGATTTCTGCTCCGAGGGCGGCGGCGGGCTTGCCATGGGGGGCTGTTTTCCCACGCTGAGGTGCTCCTGGTAGTAATGCAGCGTCACTCCGGCTATTATCACCACTATGCCGATGCCGACGATGATGAGCATGCTCTGGTCCGGCCGGCCAAGGGGCGACATTTCGGGCGGCTCCGAGCCTGGGGGCCTGCCCCCCTGCGCGGTGGTGGGGAGCACGAAAGTGTCCGAGGAGGTTTTCCGGTTTCCATCTGCATCCTGCGCCACGACCGTGTATTTTATCTGCGCTTCAGTCCCGGAGATCGGAATCAGGCCCTCATAAAAGTTATATCCTACCGCATACATCGGCACTTCCCTGTCCCCTCCGCTTATCGTGGTGTACACCAGCCTCACCGAGGCGTTGCCGGTGCGCATCCCGCTTGCATGCGTGGTGTTTTCATTCACCGCAGCGCGCACCTGCAGGAACCTGTCTTTCCACTGCGCCTCTATGCTCCCTATGTTCGGCGGATGGGTATCGAAATATATTGTAATCTGGTTGTTGGTTCCAAGGTTTGCGGGCACCACTTTCTTGAACTTCCCCCAATACACGCTTACCTGGGACTGGGGGTCGAATATGTCATCAAATCGGGCGTAGCCATCCGAATCCGTGTATTTCTGCTGCGCCCCGACATATACTTCGGTTGCAAGGGGCGCGCCATTGTCGTCGAGCACCCTTATGCTTGCGTTGTAAAGCTTTATGGTCAGGCTCAGGTACATGTCCCCCTTCACGTCGAGAGGGAGCTTCCTCTCAATTCCCCTGTATGAAGCGCTAACGGTCTGCTCCCCTTCCGGGACTATGAAAAACACTCCGCCGCCAGAATCCGATGTCTTGCTAAGATTTCCAACGCTCACAGGCACGGATAAGGGCTTGCCATCCTTGTCGGAAATGAAAATTGTAACCAGGTGCGCATCCACGGTTATGGTGCGCGGATATTCCCCCTTTCCCGCCTTGAATGAGCCGCTGCCTGTTGCGCCCCCGAATTTCACAGAAACGGTGTAGTCTAAATTGGTGTCATTCTTGTTGAATTCAGAGTTGCTGAAGTCGAAATACACCTTGCCCGTGGAGTTGGTGGTTTTCGGGCCAGCTGTGAACATGCCGCGGGTTCTCGTAATCTCATACGTGACCGAAACTTCCGCACCTTCCACGGCGTAGCCTGACTTGCTCCATACCCGTATGATGGTTTTCTCCCTGTAGCCTGCGAAAATTGCGTTTGACAGCAATGCGGCAAACAGCAAAACCATCAGGAATTTCGCATTTCCCATGTGCCACTATTGCCTCGATGTGTTTATTTAGATTTGGTTTTGAAAAGGGGATGCCGCCATGGCCGATTTGACTTGCCTTCCCCCTTTTTGCCTTTGGCTTGCGCTATGCATGCAAAAGTTGTATCGGATGCGCTCCGCGCCTCCGATGCCCACCAAAGCCCTGCTAGGCTTTGTTGGTTGTGCCAGCAGCAATCCGCGTTCCCGCCTAAGGGCAGTACAGGCAAGATCGTAAGCCATGCCTTGTAATGGATGGGAATAGCCATATAAACATGTAAATGCAATATCTTGCAATGCAATCGAAAAGAACCGCACTTATAGTCGGCGCATTCCAGCCCCCGTGCAGGCGGCATCTGGCCCTCTTTGACAGGGCAAGCGAATTGTCTGAAAATATCTTGGTTGCAATCAGGATGGAAGGCACCGCATCCTTTTTATTGTCCCTTGGGAATCTGAACGCCCTCAATGTCTATCGCCATTCATTTTTTCTTGAGAAGAAGGAAATAGCAGCGTGGGTAAATTCATTGGGCTCACGTTACGGAAAGGTTTCTTCTATCGGCTTTTTTGACGAGCCAGATGCCGGCTCTTTTTTTAGAAATGCTGCCTCGGCTACAGATATCAGCCAAAGCAACAAAAGCAATTTTGTGCTGGTGACATCTAATCCCAGATATGCACGCATTTTCCAGGACAACGGAGTGGAAGTCGACTTTGTTCGAACAAATTATGCTCCCGGCTATTTGCTAGATAGCGAAATCGTATACCGCCTGAATCTTACCCAACGGAAAAAGCTGAGGCAATTCGAAAGGCTAAAGGAAAACGCCGCCTGAAAGCGTTCGTATTTCAATAACGCTTCTGCTATGCCTTGAAAATTAAGTGCCAGCAGCAATCCGCGTTCCCGCCTAAGGGCAGTACAGGCAAGATCGTAAGCAGGCTTAACTGCCGAGTTCGAGATGGGATCGGGTGTGGCCCTGCTCCTATGGCCGCTGACAAATATAATATGGCGAAAGAGGTTTAAAAGGGTTTCTTCGTCTGCTAAACACATGCCAACTGCAATAATCATCCACGGCGCCCTCGGAAGCCCTTCCGAAAACTGGTTCCCCTGGCTGAAAAAAGAATTGGAGAAGCTCGGATACACTGTATTCGTGCCAGCGTTTCCAACGCCTGAAAACCAAACTTTGGAAAACTGGCTGAAGGTTTTTTCCCAAGATGAAAAACTGCTTGATGAAAATTCCATTCTTGTGGGGCACAGCCTCGGCTCTCCTTTCCTCCTGTCCGCAATTTCGCGCCTGAAAAAGCCGGTAAAGGCAGCCTATCTTGTTGCAGGCTTCCTCCACCCCTTGGGCATCCCCCAATTCGACCCGATTCTGCCCACATTCCTCAACTGCGATTTCAATTTCAAAAAAATCTGCGGCAATTGCCATAAATTCATTGTTTTCTCATCCGATAATGACCCGTATGTAAAAGCGGCGCAAGGGAGCGAGCTTGCCGATAAACTCGGGGCGGAATTTGTTTTGGTGAAAGGAGCGGGGCATTTCAACAAATCGGCAGGTTATGAAAAATTCGAATTGTTGCTTTCAAAAATAAAAGAAATTTAGCCCAATATCGGGAATGCCGCCCTTACTCCCGTAATGACAAACTGCACGCCCAGTGCGCACACCAATAAGCCCATTATCTTCGTCATCGCCCCGACGCCCTCCTTGCCCAATGTCCTGTCTATCACATCAGAATGCTTGAGCACGAAATAATTAATCGCGCAAGCAAGGAATATGGCGCACCATAGCGCAAATTCATGCCATAAGGTAACAGCCTGGCTTGCCAATACTACTGTGGTAGTAATAGCGCCTGGCCCGGATGTCATGGGTATTGCCAGCGGAACAACATACGCCTGTGCAACGTTAAGGCTGCCTTTCCCGCTTGTTTCCGAAGTGAATAGCATGCGTGTGCCTATTATGAACAGGATCAGCCCGCCCGCAATGCGGAATGATTCGATTGTAATGGAATATATCTGGAAAATGAAAAATCCGCTCACGGCGAAAATAATCAGCACGACAAATGCCACGATGCTAGTCAGGAACGCCACGCGGCTTTTTTCCTGGTTCTTCTGCCCCTTTGTCAATGAAAGGAAAATCCCTATGGTGGAAAAGGGATTGGTGATGGCAAGTATTGAAATAAACGCGGTGAATGCGAAAGCCCAAACATCAAGCGCCATGGAAGAAGAAACTGAACAAAGAATAAAAGGATGACTAAAGCCAAATAAAAATTGGGGAAAAGGAGAACGTAACGAATTTTGTTGAAACTCCATAAAAGCCATTCCGGCTAAAAAGCCGGTTGGACATATGGAGGGACAACATGGAAATAATGAACCAAGAGGAAGCCAAGGCTTTCCTCAAG
>Ga0082335_1001655_pt1 | contig 45615 bp, 44 predicted proteins | sample Subgrocontami58m_FD_72375 | JGI IMG/M metagenome (GOLD analysis project Ga0082335, IMG submission 72375) | Subsurface groundwater microbial communities from S. Glens Falls, New York, USA - GMW37 contaminated, 5.8 m (SPADES assembly) (version 2) ...
GGAAACGGTCAGCCGGTTGAACTGCCGGGCAATCATTGTCGGCCAGGGCAGCCTTACCGGGGAAATAAAGCTAAAGATCGAGAGAATGAAGCTGGATATAAATTTATATGGCTGGGCAAAAGATAAAACAGAAATAGCCGAGCTTATAAACCAATCGAAGCTGCTGGTCATGACTTCTTTCAATGAAGGCGGGCCGAGGGTGGTTTTTGAAGCTATAGCTTGCGGAGTTCCGGCTCTGGCTACGCCTGTAGGTCTTATGCTTGATTTCGGATCATTTATAACAATAGTGGATTGGAATCCCGCGGATATTGCCAAAAAAGCAAAAGATCTTTTATCCGATAAGAATGCCTATGATAATATAAGCATTAAAGGGCTCTCTGCTATAAAAGAATTCGATAAAAAAGAAGCTATTAAAAACTATGCTGATAAATTAAAAATGCTCATATGAAATTACTGATTATCACTCAAAAAGTGGATAAAAATGACCAGCTGCTTGGTTTTTTTATCGATTGGCTTAAGCTTTTTGCGGACAAATTTGAAAATGTCACCGTTCTCTGCATGAAAAGAGGCGAATTTGAATTGCCTGAAAATGTTAGAGTCATTTCTTTGGGTAAGGATAGCGGAGCCGGTAAATTAAGACAGCTCTTTAATTTTTATAGATATATTTTTCTTAGTAAAAAAGAATATGATGCCGTACTGGTCCACATGAATCCGATCTGGATGGTATTGGGCGGACCGGCCTGGCGGTTGTTAAGAAAGAAAACCTTTTTGTGGTACACCCATAAAGCCGTTACATTAAAACTCAAGCTGGCTGAAAAATTTGCCGATACTATATTCACAGCTTCCAAGGAAAGCTTCCGTTTAAAGTCCGGCAAAGTCGTGGTCATGGGCCACGGAATAGATACCAAATCGTTCAAACCTGATCCTAATAAGCTGCAAGCTGCCCGCCGTGAGCTAAAAATTCTGAGCGTAGGAAGGATAGCCCCGGTTAAAAACTACGAAACACTGATAGGCGCGGCAAATATTTTAAATCGCCGGGGATTAGATTTCTCGGTTACAATGGTGGGGGAAGCGGCTCTTGAGGAGGATAGAAGATACGAAATGGAAATCAAGAAAAAAATTGAAGAGCTCGGATTGGCGAGCAAATTTAATTTTGCGGGGAAAATAAATCATAGGGATCTGCCCGGAATTTATCAGTCACATGATATTTTTGTTCATTTAAGCAAAACCGGCAGCGTGGACAAGACCCTTTTGGAGGCCATGGCGTGCGGAATAAAGGTTTTAAGCTCAAATGATTCAGCCCGAGCTTTTTTGCCCGAGGAATTGTTATTTGATGAAAATGAACCCGCCGGCCTAGCGGATAAAATAATAAAGGTTAAAGATGCGGAATTATTTCCGGGGCTTCGAGATTATATACTCAATAGCCATAATTTAGAGAACCTGATAACTAATATCAACCGAATTATCAATGCTTAAAATTGGAGTTTATCCTTTTCCATTCAGCAGCAAGAATAATAAGTATATTAGCCTGCTTTATACCGGTTTGAGCCGGGCAGCCGGTGATTTTAAATGTGAAATAATAAATTGCGACAATAAATTTTCTAAACTTCTTAAACTTTCAAAAAATTCAGCGAAATTTGATAAAAATATAGTCCATATCCACTGGGTCAATTCGATTTATGGAAGCAGATTTCTGCCTAAGTCTATTATTCTGATGGTACTGAATTTCTTAATCCTGGTCTTTGTGAAAAAAATTAAAAAATTCAAAATATTCTGGACCAAACATAATTATTATTCCCATGACTTTTCCTATCCTTTTATTGACAGGATTGGCAGGCGTATCTTGTTTGGATTAGCTGATAAAATCATTGTTCAGCAGGAATCAGAATATGAAAGGGTAAAGCAAAATAAAAAATTTGCTTTCATTCCCCACGGTAATTATATAGGCGCATACGGACCTCTGGGAGACAGGCAGAGAATCAGGCGGAAACTTGGCATCGGCGATGATCAAATCCTGATTCTTTCGCTGGGTATCGTGAAGCCCTATAAAAAAATAGACAGCGTAATCAATGCTTTTAAAAAGACAGCCGGACCGGATCTGAAGTTATTAATAGCCGGCCAATGTTCCGAAGATTATGCGGAAATACTAAAAAACAAAGCAGACGGATCAGATAATATACTTCTCAATCTTAAATTTATCGAAGACGGGGAGATCCCTGATTATTTCGCGGCGGCTGATTTCTCAGTTTTTTGGTATGATGGATCTGTGCTGACCTCCGGCGGCATTATGCTCTCTCTTTCTTACGGCGTGCCGGTTATAGCCAGGAATATGCCGGCAAGCGAATTGATAAAAAATAATGAAAATGGTTTTATTTATGATACGGAAACTCAGTTAACATCCATACTAAACAACATAAAACTCAGCCAGTTTAACAGAGAAAAAATCATCAGCTCAATGGAGAATCTGAGTTGGGAACATATTGCCGGAAAACTGGCGGAAGAATTTCAAAAAAATGGATAATTCAATTCAAAAATTCCAAAATATCGGCTGGGAAAATCCTCTTGATAAGATGCATTTTTCCAGACGGATTGTGCTGGATAATTTTAAGGGATCCTCGGTTCTCGATATAGGCTGCGGGAGCGGCTTTTTGATGAAAAAATTAAAAGAGAAAAATCCTGAACTTAAAATAAGCGGCTTGGACATATCGCCGGTAGCAATTGAAAAAGCAAAACAGGAAGGTCTGGATTGCCGGCTTTATGACATAACTGAACCCTTGCCGTTTAATGATAATTCTTTCGAGTCAGCGATATTACTTGATGTTTTGGAGCATATGTTCCAACCGGAACCGGTCCTGAAGGAAGCGGCCAGAGTGGCAAGTAAACATGTTTATATTAGTGTTCCTAATTTCGTTTCTTTGCCGGCCAGAATTCAGGTAATGCTAGGCAGGGTGCCGGAAAATAATACTCTGCGTAAAGGGCATATTTTCTGGGTAACGCGGAAAGTAATACATAAGCTCATTGAAGATTGCGGCCTTTCGATCGAAAAAGAATTTATAAATACTTTTTGGGAAAATAAACCAGCAGTCGGCCCTATAATGAGAATGAATGCCGAATTATGGCCGGAATTATTCGGATTGTCCTTTGTTATTAAAGCGAAGAAATCCAACCAATGATTACAGAAAAAGACGTTGTAGATTATTACAATAAGATCTATGGGATAAAGGGCATCAATGCGATGAGGCCTTTCGGATACTATAGAAATGTTTTTTCTTATCTTTCCGCTGAGTCTGGCAAGAGATTATTGGATGTCGGCACCGGCACCGGCCATATCCTCAAGGCAGCTGTTGAAAAAAATCTTCAGTCTTACGGATGCGATATATCTCCCGAATCAGTCAAAATAGCCGGTAAGAATGTGCCTGAAGCCGAAATAACCGTTGCTTCCGGAGAAAATCTTCCCTACCAAAGCGATTTTTTCGATTATGTCGTTTGTTTCGGGAGCCTGGAGCATTTTCTGGATATGGACAAAGGCGTGAGTGAGATGATGAGGGTAGCTAAGCCAAATGCGAAATTTATGATAGTGGTCCCCAATCGGAATTTTTTCCTTTGGAGGATAAGGGGCGAGTATGGGACTAAGCAGCAAGATCTAAAAGAAACCTTGATGAGCTATGGCGAGTGGAGGGACTTTTTTAAAAAACATGGGTTAGAAGTGGTAAGAGCCTATCATGATCCTTGGCCCTGGCAGTCAGTAGGAATATTTAAGCACAAAAATCCATGGCGGATAGCAAGAAGAGCATTTTACCGTTTTATTTGGCTTTTTATGCCTCTTAGATACACTTATCAGTTTATATTAATCCTGAAATGATTTTTATCACATCTTATCCGTACATAGGGGAGCGGCACAGAAGGGTTTTCGATTTTTTTGAGAAGAAAGATGACCTTGTTTTTATTTTGCCGGAAAAATGGAAAATGAAAGGCGGAAAAATAGTCATGGAAGCAAAAGATGGAGACGGGCTAAAAATAATTCCCGCAAAAACGTATTTTTTCCATTCCAAATATCCGATTATAAGGGGCCATTTGAAGGGCTGGATGCCGGCTCTTAAGAAAATCTTAAAAAAAATGGCCCATCCCGGAGATATTTTGTACTCGGTATCCGAACCTAATCTCCTGACCACATACCTCAATGCCCGAATAGCCAAAAGAATGGGTCTTAAGCATATATTCTTTACCTGGCAGAACGTATCTTATAGGGAGAGGCTTTCTGGATTAAAGCTTAAAATTTCTGAGTGGCTTATAAAAAAGAATATTGCTCTAAGCTCCGGGGTAATATGCGGCAACAAAAAAGCCTTGGATGTTATAAAGTCTTATCTGGCCGATAATTACCCCTCTTTAGTGGCTCCAGTATCGGGGATGGATGCTGAAAAGTTCAGGCCGGGGATCCAGTCTGATTTCAGATCGAGCTATGGATTGGAAAATAAAACCATTCTGTTATTCGTGGGAGCTTTAGACCAAAGAAAAGGCATATTTAAACTTATTGATGCATTTACGGAAGCCCTAACTTCGGTGAAATCCCTGCATTTAGTTATAATCGGTTCCGGTCCCTCAGAAGAAGAACTTAAAAAATATGTTTTTGAAACCGGAATCCGCGAGAATATAACTGTTTTGCCATGGACAGATAACAAGGATCTCCCTGGTTACTTTTCTAATTCCGATATTTTCATTTATCTCTCCCAGCGTTATCGCGGTTGGGAGGAGCAATTCGGTTATTCTATTGCCGAAGCATCTTCCAGCGGGATTCCCGTTATTTCTACCAGAACGGGATCGATAGAAGACCTTGTTACCGACGGTCAAACGGGCATCCTGGTTGATCCTGATGACTCAAGAGGCATAGTTTCGGCCATACTTAAACTGGCGGAAGATAGAAATTTACGGATATCAATGGGAAATGCCGGCCGTGAGCATATTAAAAATAATTTTTCCCACGAGATTATAGCTAAAAAACTGGAAAATTTTCTGAGAAATATATGAGAATATTGTATCTAGCCAATTTGAGATTACCGACCGAAAAAGCTTATGGTATTCAAATTGCGAAAATGTGCGAGGCATTTGCCAATATCGGACACGAAGTAAAATTATTATACCCTTACCGCAAAAATACCGGCATAAAACAGGACTTATTTTCTTATTATTCTGTAAGAAATAATTTCTCAGCCCGGCGGATTGAATCCAAAGATTTCTATCTGCCTGGATTTTTGGACAAGATAACTTTTGTCGTAAAAAATTATTTTTCTGCCAGAATATTAGTTAGCGAAGCATTAAAAGAAAATGCTGATATTTATTACACCCGAGACGAAAGAATCGCCTATATTTTAAACAAGAAAGACAAAAATGTTGTTTTTGAATGCCACAGGTTTTCAAGTAAGAAAAAAGGACTCTATCTCTATTTCAAAAAAATTGTAGCCATTTCTAATGGTCTAAAGGAGGATTTGGTAAAATCTGGTGTTAAAGACGGTAATATATTAGTGGCAAGAGATGGAGTCGATCTTGACAATTTTAATATTGCCATAAACCAAGTTGAAGCGAGAAAAAAGCTCTATAGTGAATTCCATTGGGAGGCTTTTGCTCGTAAAAAAATTGCAGTTTATGTGGGACATCTTTATTTATGGAAAGGAGTGGGTGTCTTTTCAGAAACAGCCGAACGTCTTTCTGGAATAAATCCAAACTATTTACTATTTGTTTTCGGCGGTACTAATAAGAAAGATAGCAATATATTGAAAGAAGAATTGAAAAATATTGAAAATAAACTTCACCCCAATCTTGTACCTATTTTTTATGGGAATTTTCCCCATCAGGCAGTTCCCCATATTCTAAAAGCGGCTGATTGCGCAATATTAACCGGAAATGAGTCCGAGGTAATTTCGGCCAAATATACCTCGCCTTTAAAAATGTTTGAGTATATGGCTTCCGGCTGCCCCATTGTGGCTCAAGATTTGCCATCTTTTAGAGAGGTTTTAAACAATGAAAACTCTTTTTTAGTTACACCAGGGAATGCAAAAGAACTAGCGGACAAGATAAGTTATATTTTCGAGAATGAGGAGGAGGCCAAAAACAAAGCCGCTAAGGCCTTGGATGATGTTCAAAATTATACCTGGAGGAAGAGAGCTGAAAAGATAATCTCCTATTTACAAAATTAATAAATACTGTAGAATCTTAATAAATCCTAATAAAAGGTCAGGGGCGCTGAATGGCAAAAGTATTGGTAACCGGAGCTAGCGGTTTCATCGGAGCCAATCTGGTGAGATCATTATTGTACCAAGGACACGAAGTCCACATTTTACTTCGAGATCCAGGGATTCGGATGCGCCTTGAGCAGCTTAAAAATCAATTGGTACGGCATTACGCGGAATTATCTGATCCGGCTTCTATTCTTAATATGGTTAGCCATATTGAGCCGGACTTGGTTTTCCATCTAGCCCATTATGGCGGAAATTCATCTGAGAATAATACTGCTTTGATCAGAAAGGTGATTATTGACGGCACGGCCGGGTTATTCGATGCCTGCCTGAAAGTCGGATCAGCCAAAGCTATTGTTAATGCGGGAAGCTCTTCTGAATACGGTGCAAAAGCGGTTCCCATGAAAGAAGATATGCCCCTGGAACCCAATACTTATTACGGTTGTGCTAAGGTCTGGGCGACTTTTTACGGGCAGCATTTAGCTCGTGAAAAAGGTCTGCCCGTTATCACTCTGAGGCCATTTTCTGTATTTGGTCCTTGGGAAGCATCAAAACGATTTATTCCAAAGGCAATTCTAGCTTCTCTCCAGGGGGAAGGAATCCTGCGAATTTCAGATGGGAATATTGTTCGTGATTTTATCTTTGTTGATGATGTCGTGAGGGCTTTTATAGCCGCTGCCGGAAGTGACTGCTTTGGCCAAGTTTTCAACATCGGTTACGGGGAGCAGATGAAGCTTTTGGAAGCGGTTGCGCTAATTCAAAAACATCTTAATAAAAAGATAAAGATTGAAAGCGGCGGCGAGTGCCGGAGCTTTGACCGGGCTAATACTATGTGGCAAGCCGACATCTCCAAAGCTAAGGATCTGCTGGATTGGCAGCCCCAAGTTTCTCGGGAAGAGGGAATGAGAAGAACCATAGAATGGTTTTGGCAAAACTTGGAGCTATACAATGTCTAAGGATCTGTCGGCCAAACTAAGAACCCACGCCTTTAATGTCCGGCGGGATATAATCAGAACCTCGGCCCGAGCAGGCTCTATCCATATCGCTTCATCTCTCTCGTCTGTTGATATCCTTGTGGCTCTTTATTTCCACATTCTCCGGTTTGATCCCAAAGATCCGGATGATCCCGGGCGGGATAAGCTGATTTTCAGTAAGGGCCATGGCGGCCTGGGTCTTTACTGCGTTCTTGCTGAGCGTGGAATTATTTCACAAGAATTACTGGAAAGATACGGACAAGATCATACACCCTTAGCCGTACATCCGGTTCGGGGTTCGACTCCGGGAATAGAAGCTACAACTGGCTCTTTGGGCCATGGCCTCGGAATGGGTTTAGGGTTGGCATTGGCTCAAAACCGCGACAGACTGCCGGGCCGCACCTTTGTTGTTCTTAGTGACGGCGAGTGCGATGAGGGATCAACCTGGGAAGCAATAATGCTTGCGGGACATCTAAAACTTGGTAACTTGGCAGCGATCGTTGACTATAATAAGATCCAGGGCTTCGGAAATGTAAAAGAGATTTTGGATCTTGAGCCGTTTGCGGCTAAGTGGCGGGCTAATAACTGGGAAACCGTCGAGATTGACGGTCATGATTTTGCGGAGATAATTCCGGCGCTTTGTAACATTCCTTCAAAACCAGGCAAGCCGACTGTGGTTATTGCCCACACGATCAAGGGCAAGGGTTTGCCATTTATGGAAAACAAGCTGGAGTGGCATTACCGCAATGTTGTTTTGGCAGATTTGGAAAAAGTTTTGAGGGAGGTATACTAATGCGCTCCGCTTTCATAGATGAACTGAGTCGATTGGCTTCAGCGGATAAGAATGTTTGGCTGATAACGGGTGATCTTGGATTTAATGTTTTTGAGAATTTCAGGGACAGTTTTCCTGAACAGTATCTGAATGTCGGCGTGGCGGAACAGAACCTAATGAGCGTAGCCGCAGGACTGGCTATGGCCGGGAAGAAGGTATTTGCCTATTCTATCTCCACCTTTGCTACAATGCGTCCATATGAACAGATACGCAATGATATTTGCTACCAAAATCTGCCTGTTTTCGTAATCGGAGGCGGCAGCGCATTCAGCTATAGTACTTTTGGCTGTACTCACTCTGCTTTGGAAGATTTAGGACTGATGAGGCTTCTGCCCAATATGGCAGTTATGGCTCCCGGCGATCCTTTAGAGGTTAAGTCTCTGGTAAGAGAAGTTTATAATCGAAATAGCCCAGCATACATTCGTATCGCTAAAAGAGGTGAACCAACTATTCACGCGGAAAATTCTAATATTGTTTTGGGGAAAGCTATCCAAATTAGCAGAGGCAATGACATATCCATTTTGGTTTGCGGCCGCCAATTACCCAATGCCGTGAAAGCCGGTAATATCCTTGAAACGGAAGGGATCGGATGCCGTGTATTAAGCTTCCATACGATCAAACCGTTGGATGCGGAGGCGGTTACGAAGGCGGCTAAAGAAACCGGCCACCTCGTTACGATAGAAGAACATTTTCTTTGTGGCGGGTTTGGCAGCGCCGTAGCAGAAGTTCTTTCTGATAATAAAGTACAGGTCTTTTTAACTAGACTGGGTGTTGCAGACGAATTTCCTAAAGGGGTCGGCAGTCAGGAATATTTTCTGGATCAATACGGATTAACGACTGGCGGAATCGTTAAAACATGCAAAGAACTTTTGATTTAATGCCCGTGCAGTATGCACGGGCATTTTTTGTTGCAAAAACCTCATAATTATTATAGGTTAGTGGACAGCACCTAAAGTAAAATAGAGTGGAAAACCATCCGTTCACCCCCGGCAAAGACAGGGTTTATTACAGTAAAGCAATTTTTAGCGAAAAAGAAATTGCTGCCGTAGTGGAGTGTCTGAACAGCGATTGGCTCGGAATAGGCGAATATACAAGAGAATTTGAAAAAAGAGTAGCAAAAGTATTCGGCCAGAACCATGCTTTATTCGTTAACTCGGGATCTTCAGCAAATTTATTGGGGATAAGAGTTTTACGCCTGCCAAAAGGAAGAGAAGTCGTGACTCCGGCTTGTACCTTCTCAACGACAGTCAATCCATTAATAGAATCAGGGCTTGTCCCGATGTTTGTTGATGTGGAGCTTGATACCTACAACACCACGCCGGATCTAGTTGAGGAGGCGATTACTCCAAAGACGGTGGCGATAATGGTCCCGCATTTATTGGGCAACTTAAATGATATGGAACGTTTGCACCAGATTGCTGATATATATGGCCTTTGGCTGATCGAAGACAGTTGTGATAGCATAGGCGGCGCAATAAATGGCGAGCCTACGGGTAAATATGCGGATGTAAGTACGACTAGCTTTTATGCCTCGCATATAATGACGGCAATGGGCGGCGGCGGTATGGTAATGTTCAAAGATGAGCAGCACGCGGGAACCGCCCAAACTTTACGGGATTGGGGCAGGGCAGCGGCTGAATACTTTGATGAACATCCGGATATTCGTTTCAATTTTTTTCTGGACGACATAAGGTATGACGGTAAATTTGTTTTTAATGAAAGAGGATTTAACTTTAAAGCGATCGATCCGCAGGCAGCTTTCGGACTAGTCCAGCTATCCAGGTTAGAAGAATTTCAGGCTGTCCGCAGGCGTAATTTTGAAAGCCTATATCGATTTTTCGCTAAATTTCCTGAACATTTTATTCTTCCGCGGCAGCAGGTAGCTAAAGCAGATGTGAGGTGGCTGGCTTTCCCGATCACGATTTGCCCCGATTCTCCTATTGAACGCACTCATTTTCAGCTTTATTTGGAAGAAAATAAAATCCAGACGCGGACTCTATTCTCCGGGAATATCCTCCGCCATCCGCCTTACCGTAATATTTGCCATAAGGTTGCTGGTAGCCTGGTAAATTCAGACAGAATTTTGGCGCAGAGCTTGCTTATCGGATGCCATCATGGCCTTCGCCAGGAGCATCTGGACTACATTCAGCAGATAGTTGAAGATTATCTGAAAAAGATCTAGAATAAAAGGGGTATATAACCCCTTTTTTTATGGCTAACTTACATATTATTAAGACCGAATTATTCTTCATAAAGCGTCTTTTGCAGGAGGGATACGGGCCTAAGTATTGGTGGTCGTATGCGAAAAACAGATTTTTTGGTAATTATCTATTCACTCGGCTGCCCAGATGTGATTACGCGGCTGATTCTGATTTTGAGCTGCACACAATTTGCTCAAGGCATGGCCAAGGTCTTTGGATGTTTGCCTGGATGCTTAACTCTTTTTTGTATAATTCCGGGCTGAAACCGATGGTGATCATTCATGACGATGGAACTCTTGATAAGAAAACCGCGGAACTGATAAAAGATAAGTTCCCGAACACTAAAATAATGTTTCGCAGTGAAACTGCCAGACAAATATTAGAAATGCCGGATGTGCCTGATATTGTGAAAAAAGCAAGAAAGGAAGGCCATTTTTTCCTGGACAGGCTGTTGAATATCATGATATTCAGCAAGGCCAAAAAAATTATTGTTACCGATGTCGACATTCTTTATTATAAGTTGCCGGCAGAGATAGTGGACTTTATTTCAGGAAGATCTGAATTTGACGCCTTGGCGCAGAGGCAAATAAACGAAGATATCATCATGGATATGAGGATGGATGAGAGTTATTCCCGGAAATATAAAATTGAAGAAAAAAAAGTTGCTCTCATGAATGGGGGTTATACTCTTTATAACAAGGAAAAATTGAACCTAGGCCAGCTTTCAGAATATCTTGAGCATACCAGCAGGCCTCTTTCGGATTATTTTATAGAAATGATAGGATGGGCGTGCATTTTGGCTCAGCTTAACTTTAAATTTTTATCTCCGGAGAGATATGCGATCAAAGGATTTCTTAACGACAAAATGGTTATGAAACACTATACTAGCCCTCGCCGATATGAAATGTTTGCCTATGGGATAGATAAGGCCAGAGAAAAAATAGAAAATGGGAAATAATAAATTACAGAATAAAAAGGTTTTGGTTACCGGTGGCGCCGGTTTTTTAGGTTCTCATATGTGCGATATGCTGATTGGGAAGGGCGCTGGAGTGGTTTGCGTTGATAATTTATCTAACGGCAGATTGGCTAATATTATCCATTTAAAAAACAACAGAAGTTTCAAATTCTATAAAAAGGACATTAATTATAAGAAGCAAATAACGCCTATTTTTGATAAAGAAAAACCTGATTATGTGATGCATTATGCGGCAATGGTCGGCGTCAAAAGGACCAGCGAAAATCCTTTGGAAGTTTTTAAGGATATGGAAGGAATTAAAAATATTGCCGAGCTGTCAAAGCTATATGGGATCCGAAAGATACTATTCACTTCTTCCTCGGAGGTATATGGCGAGCCGGTAAAACTGCCGATCGCTGAAGATGACACATTTAATAGTAAATGGCCCTATGGTCTGGTTAAAATATTAGGTGAGCAGTATTTTAGGGCCTATCATCAGAAATACGGGATTCCCGTTACCGTTGTCAGATTCTTTAATGTTTATGGGCCGAGGCAGGATTTTGGCGATTCCGGATTTGTGGTTTCAGTATTTTTAAAAAAAGCCCTCGAGGGCAAGCCATTGGATATTTTTGGCGATGGCCAGCAAACAAGAGATTTTGTTTATGTAGATGACAATATAAGGCTGACACTTAAGGCTTTTCTAAACGATAAAGTGGATAGCCATCCCATGAACATCGGCTCCGGGAAGTCGATAAGAATTTTGGATCTATCCGGAGAAATAAAGAAGATATACCCTCAATTACAGGTAATTCATAGACCGGCAAGGAGCAAGGGGGAGATAAAATATCGGACCCCAGATATAAGCTTTATGAAAAAAATGGTCAAGGATGAGCCGAAAACTGGATTAGAGGTGGGGTTGCTCAGAACTCTTAATTTTTTGAAGAATGGAAAGTAATTTCTACAGGACTTATTTTAAGCTGGAGAAAGAGAATTGGTGGTTTAGGGTCAGGAGAAACATTATTTTTTGGTTTTTAAATAAATATAAGATCGGACCGGAAAAAAAGATTCTGGATTACGGATGCGGATCAGGCTTTTTAGTCGGACAGATGCAGGAGCGGGGACTAGATGCTTTTGGAGCCGATCTATCCGAGGAAGCGATCCGAGTAGGACTTAGCCGGGGCGTAAAAAATCTCTATATGGAAGACAGGCTGGACTTCCCTGACGAATCTTTCGATGTGATACTGGCATTGGATGTCATAGAGCATATAGAAGATGATTACGGAGCTCTAGGAAGGCTTCAGAAGCTTTTAAAGCCCGGGGGGTGCATGATAATCACGGTCCCGGCTTATCAATGGATGTGGGGATTGCAGGATGAAGTTGCCCATCATTTCAGGCGATACAGCATGAGCTCGATCTTAAAACTGATATCTGCCCAGCAGAGCCTTACGGTAATTAAAAAAAGCTATTTCAACACATTCCTATTCCTGCCCGTAGCTCTGATAAGGATAATTAGCAAGATTTTTAACCTGAAAAGCAGAGAATCGGATTTTGATATAAATAGCAGCTTTTTAAATATACTGCTTTATAATATATTTAATTTGGAAGCAAAATTACTGAGATATGTTAATTTTCTTTTCGGAGTGTCAATTCTTCTCATAATTCGTAAATACAAGAATGAAAAGTAATAAAATCCTATTAATCATACTGATAGTTATCTTTTTGGGGACCCGCCTTTTGGGGTTGGGGCATATTTACCATCAGGATGAGTACAGATGGGCAAGTATTGCGGATCCATTCTTTGGAAATCTAGAAAGTCCGCATCCGCCTTTGTCGGAATTTTTATATAAATTAGCCGGTAAATTTTTAGGTTTTGATTATCTGAGGGCCGTCCCTATCCTATTTAGTTTTCTAAGCCTCATTCTCCTGTATCTGGTAGTCAAAAAGCTGACCGGCAAATCGGCTGCCGGTTTAATAGCCGTAGGTCTATTCATCATAAATATTTACAGCGCTATTGCTAATCTTCAGATAGATATAGACGGAGCGCTATTACCGTTTTTTGTCTTGCTTGGCTATTATGCTTATATTTACCTGGCTGAGAATCCCAAAGACAAAAAATATTGGTTTCTGTTTGTTCTCTCTATTATCGGCGGTTTTTTGACCAAGTTGAGTTTTATATTGTTTTTAGTCACATTTATTATTTATTTTGTTCTAAATAATTTCGTTAAGGGCGAGAAAAAGATAAATTTTAAAAAATTAATATATTTTTTGGTGCCCATGGTGCTCTTTGCCGGCTTATTTTACTTATTATATGCGATAAAGTTTGGATTTATTATAAGATATGCCGAAAGTTTTAATGTTTTTAATTTTGGATCAAGGAAATATTTTGATTTCACGTTCAAAGTTTTTAAATCGCTGGTTTGGCTATCTCCGCTTTTATCATGGCCGTTAATAGCAGGGCTATTTGACCGCGCGGTATTTAAGAAATATGGATTTTGGTATCTCTATATTCTTATTAACGCTATTTTCTACGCAGTGGCTTTTGATTTTACGACAAGAACTATCGAAAGATACCTGATGTTTCTGATAATACCCGCCATTATAATTACAAGCAGCATTTTATATGATGCTTTTTCGAGGTACAAAGGATATAATTCCGGGCAGATAATAAAAGCTTTAGCGTTTTTTGCCGTAATTACCATTATTATTTTATCCTTGCCTTATCAAGTCTTGCCGCTTGATCCGAAAACAGGATATGTCCAAAAAGTGAAATCGCTGGATTTCAATTTCTTGATACCATTCAGCGGCGGTTCAGGACCATCAGGTTTTTATTTTTCCGCTCAGTTCATCCTTTGGAGCTGGGCCTTGTCCCTTATCTTCTGGCTGGCAGTTCTTTTCAGGTCTAAATATGCCAAATTCACCCTTTTATTATTTGTTGTTTTTGGTGTTGGCTATAACGTATTGTTCCTGAACGAGTACTTAGGGAAAAGCATATACGGCAATGTCCCCGCAATATCAAAGAAAACTATCGATTATGTTATTGAGAACAAGGACATCCAAAATGTTATAACTTATTATGATATTGGAGCATACTATTTAAGGAAGAGCGGCCAGTATTCGTCGCGCTTTTATACATCTTTGAGCCGGGACTATACTCCTAAACTATCTACTTTTGAGGGATACTATATGATCGTTGATTTCCCGCCTATTGATAAAACCGGCCGCTATTGGCGGCTAATCTCCCGCTGTAAACTAGAAAAAACTTTCTCTGAAAAAAATATAAATTCTTATATTTTTAACTGCACAAAGTCTTCCGGTTCTCTGGACAAATTGAATAATTGATGTAAGGTTTGTATAAATGAAGAAAGACCTGAATCCTTATTTATCCGTAATTATCCCTCTTTTTAATGAGCAGGAGGTGATCCCGGAGCTCATAAGTCAGTTGTTTTCGGTTTGCAGGCTTTTGAACAAGTCCTTTGAGGTTATATTCATAGATGATGGTTCTTTGGACAGAACCCCGGATATATTAAAGGAAGCTGCCAAAAAGGATCCGAGGGTCAAAATTGCTAAATTCTCGAGAAATTTTGGCCATCAGGCTGCCTTTAGCGCCGGTCTCGATCTAGCTTCAGGCAAATTCATAATAACTATGGATGGCGATCTCCAGCATCCGCCCCAGCTTATTCCTGAATTCCTAAGATATGCCGAAGAAGGATATGATATTGTCATCGGTGAAAGAATTTCTAAAAGTCAAAACTTAATAGCTCAGGATAAAGCCAAGACTACCGTTTATAAGCTCTTAAGTGCTATCACTAACCTTGAATTCAGGAATGCTTCAGATTTTGCCCTTTATTCAGAGCGGGTGGTAAGGGCTTTAAGGAGCCTGCCCGAAAAAGAAAGATTTTTGAGGGGCATGGTTCAATGGATTGGATTCAAAAAAAAATACCTGCCCTATGCAGTTCAGGCGCGCCAATATGGCAAGGCAAAATATAATTTAAAAAAATTATTTGCCTTGATCATGAGCGGTGTTACTTCCTTCTCGGCCTTCCCTTTAAGGCTGGCATTTTGGGTGGGCCTCGGGATCTTTATTTCCTGTATTGTTTTCTCGGCTTATGTCATTATTGACCACTATATAAATCCCAATCCACTGATAGCAGGCTGGGCCACAGTTGTTATCTTAATTTCAGGGTTAGGAGGCATTCAGCTTATGGTTCTGGGCGTAGTCGGGGAATATCTGTATAAGATGTTCAATGAGATCAAGGGCCGGCCTTTATATATTGTTTCTGAAACGCATAATGTCGATAAAGAAAGGATAGAGCCTACTCCCTATGGAGTCCACATACTATAAAAATCCCAACTTTCTTATAATCGCCGACGATTTAGGGCTTCATCAAGCGGTAAATGAGGGAATCATTTTTTTATTAAAAAATAAATATATAACCGGCGCTTCTTTAATGGCCAATGGCCAGGCTTTTGATGATGCTGTCGGAAAAATTAAGGATATTCCTCCGGAGTCATTGATCGGTATTCATTTGGTTCTGGTTGAAGAAAAGCCCATAGCTGGACTGAAAATCTATAAAAATTATTACAGTTTTTTGATTAGTTATATTCTGGGCCGGGTCAAAATTGATGATGTTGAGAAAGAATTCAGAGCTCAAATCAGGAAGTGTCTTGATGCCGGGGTATTGCCGAAGTTCTTAAACAGCCATCAGCATCTTCACCTTTTGCCGGGGATAATGGACGTAACAATAAAAGTAGCCAATGAGTTCGGAATAAAATATATCAGGCTTGTAAATGAGCCGATAATATTCAGCTTCGGCAAGATTTTCAGGATCGCCCAACTTTTGTTTCTCAGATTTTTATCCGGCCTTGCCTTAAGAAAAATTAAAAAAAATGGCATCTCTTCCAATGATATTTTTGTCGGATTCATCAATGCCGGGAATTTAAAACCTGAGGATGCGGCGCTGGCCGGTAAACTAGGCAAGGAGAATAAAGATAGAATCGTAGAATTGGGCTGCCACCCTGGCTTTGAGAGCGAAGACCTGGAGGCAAAGTATAAGAATTGGGGAGTCTATAATTGGAGAAGAGAGTTGGAAATATTCTCTTGATTGTTTCGGATAGTTTGCTATCATATTATTATGATTGGATATCTCATAATATTGCTATTATTTGCCGTTGAACCTCTATCTGCCCATGCTTATTTAGACCCTGGGACCGGGAGTTTTATCATACAGGTCGTTATTGCCGCAGTAGCGGGTATTTCATTCAGCTTAAAAATTTATTGGAAGAAGATGGCCGGACAATTATCCCGTGTTTTTAAGAGGGAGAAAAAAGATGGAGAATAGCCGACAACTAGGTATTCCAAGTTCTTTCCGAGATCCGAGCGGGTTCCTTTTTTTTAAAGAGGGGATTCTATATCGGCAAATTAATTTATCCGGTAAAGAAAATTACAATGAGTTCATCGCCTCAGGTTTATACAGAGAACTTTCCGAAAAAGAATGGCTGATAAAGCATGAAGAGGTAAGAAATAATGGAAGCGGATATAAGTTGATAAGGCCGGAGGTCATAAATTTTATATCCTATCCGTATGAATGGTGCTTCAGCCAGCTTAAGGATGCGGCTCTGCTGACCCTTGAGATCCAGAAGAAAGCGCTTGAACTGGGGATGTCTTTAAAAGATGCCAGCGCTTATAATATTCAATTCAAGGATAGCCGGCCGATATTAATAGATACGCTTTCTTTCGAGAAATATAAGGAGGGACAACCCTGGGTTGCATATAGGCAATTCTGCCAGCATTTTTTGGCTCCCTTGGCCCTGATGGCATATAAAGATATAAGGTTAGGCCAACTATTAAGGATATATATAGATGGCGTGCCACTTGATCTGGCAAGCCGTTTGTTGCCTTGGCGCACGTATTTTAAGCTGTCGCTTCTTTCCCATATTCATTTCCACTCCAAAGCCCAGAATTTATTTTCCGACAAAGAAATTTCCGGCCAAAAATATAAGATGAGTAAGTGGAGCATGCTTTCACTTTTGGATAATATGGGATCTTCCATTAAGTCAATGAAATGGAATCCCAAAGGGACGGAATGGGGCGACTATTATGAATTTACAAATTATTCCATTGAAGCCATGTCAGAGAAAGAAAAAATTGTTGAGTGCATGCTTATCCAGGCCAACCCAAAAACGGTTTGGGATCTGGGCGCTAATACGGGATTATTCAGCCGATTAGCCAGCAGAAAGGGTATAGAAACTGTATCTCTTGATGTGGATCCTGCCGCAGTGGAGAAAAACTATCGAGAAGTAAAATTGAGAAAAGAAAAAAACATCCTTCCTCTTTTAATTGATTTGACTAACCCCAGCTCGGCGATCGGCTGGGCAAACGAAGAGCGAATGTCGTTCCGATCAAGAGGTCCGGCGGATTTAGCTATGGCTTTGGCGTTAACACATCATCTAGCTATTTCAAATAATCTGCCATTTGATCATATAGCTAAATTTTTTAGTCAGATTTGCAGCCGTCTGATAATAGAATTTGTGCCAAAGGAGGATTCCCAGGTCCAAAAACTTCTTAAAACACGGGAAGATATTTTTGACAATTATGACCAAGACTCTTTCGAAAGAGAATTCATTGAGTTTTTCAGGATAGAAAAAAGCCAAAAGTTAAGCGATTCGGGAAGGGTGCTTTATCTTATGGCAAAAAAATAATATGGCCAAATTAATTAAATTTACTCCATTTTTGTTAGCCATTCTTCCAGTCATTTTTCTTTATGATCAGAATAAAAATGAAGTAGCCTATCAGGTTATATGGTGGCCGCTGTTTTTTGTAATTCTTTTAGCCGGCATTGTGTTTTTTATCGTCAGTTATTTTGAAAAAAATTCAACTAAGGCAATTCTTTTTACCTCTTTAGCTATTATTATCCTTTTATATTATGGGTTTGTTTACGATATTGCATACGGTACTGAATTTTATGGTTTAGTTTGGGGGAGGCATAAATACCTGTTTCCTTTCTGGATACTCATCAGCGCCGTTGGATTGTATCGGTTAAAAATTACAAAAATAAATTTGGACAATCTGCTTCAGGCGATCTGCTTTTCAGCCTTTATTATGGTTCTAATTTCGGTTTGGGGGTCTGTCTATTATAATTTAACCAAACCGGATATTAAAAAAGATTTGGTAAATGGCGAGTCGGCTATGCACCTCGATGATAAACAGAAGATTAATCTATCCGGACCTCTGCCCGACATATATTATATAATACCGGATGCATATGCCGGGCCTAAGGTTTTAGAAAAATATTTTAATTTTAATAATAATGAATTTTATAAACACCTTGAAAAAAGCGGCTTTAAAATAGCGCAAAACAGCAAAAGCAGTTATCCTAATACTTTTTTTTCAATATCTTCCACGCTTAATATGGAGCGCATAAATTATTTGACTGATATTCTGGGTAAGGATTCAAATGACTATAATTCGATAAAGCAGATCTTTAATGACAATAAGGTGTTGAGGCAATTGCAGTCAGCCGGTTATAAATATGTGCATTTTGATTCCGATTATACGACATTTCTGGAAGGTGACCCCCTTGCCGTGGAAACGCCTCTGGATATTTTTTCCAGAATACTCCTGAAATTTACGATTTTAAGGCCGTTCGGGGGAAGATATGGGTTCAAAGAGGAAGCTATTAATGATCGGCTCAGAGATAATATCCTTACTGTTCTTGAATCTTTGGAGGGTACGGTAGTTGAGGCAGGGCCTCCAAAATTTGTTTTTGCTCATATTACCTCGCCCCACGGTCCCTATGTATTTAATCGGGACGGGGGGAAAGTAAACGGTCAGTTCGATAATAATATTGATGAGATGAATTTTTATATAGATCAACTGATATTCATCAACAAAAGGTTGACAGCTGTAGTCGACAAAATATTGGCCGATTCTAAAACTCCGCCCATAATTATAATCCAATCTGATCATGGTTTTTATGTTCCCCGGGAGATTCTTACCGGCCCCGATTATGAGGTCCTTAAATTTAATGTCAGGATGGAAAATTTTAGCGCTTATTACTTGCCGAAAAATAGATGCAAATCCTCTCTGCCGCAATCCATTAATGCCGTAAATACCTTTAGATTTGTCTTTGACCAATGTTTTGGAACAAGATACGGCTTATTGGAGAACGAGAGCTATTATTTTACAAACCAAAGCAGGCCATATGATCTGATCAAAGTGGATTACTCTAAGGATCCAATTTAGCTTTCTATGAAAATTCTTTATGCTAGCCGGTCCAAACTCAGCCATTCCGTTAATGCTGTTTATCTGAAGGGCTTAAGAGCCAATAATATTAATGTGGAGGAACTTTTTATTCAGCATAAAGAATATCCGGATTTTATTAAATATCTATTCAGGCACAGGAATTCTTTTGACATTATCTTAATCGGCTATGACAGTCCTTTTTTAGCCTGCCTGGCTAAGTTATTCTCAAATAAGAAAGTGGTCTATAATGCCCTTTGCTCCGTCTATGAGCGTCTCATTATTTCTCGGGCTCTTGCCCCTAAATATTCCATAAAAGCTGCTTACTACTGGCTGTCTGATCTTTTGGCCGTACATAGCGCTGATCTAACAATGGTGGAAACGGATGGCCAAGCAGAATATTTTAGAAAAATCTTCTTTTTACCTAAAAATAAAATTTTTAAAGCCTGGACCGGGGTTGATGACGACAGGTTTTGCGGTAATGATCGTAACATCGAAAGATTTCAGTCATTTACTGCTGTTTTCCGCGGCCAGTTCCTGCCTGAAGCAGGCGTTGATATTCTTATAGAATCCGCAAAATTATTAAGCGGTAAGGACATCAGAATTCTATTGATCGGCGGGGGACTCGAGACGCCAAAGGTGCGCCGTCTTATTGGAGAATTGAAGCCTGATAATCTGGAATTCATAAATAGTTTTCTTCCGGATAATGAATTGAGGCTTTTGATGGAGAGATCCCATTTGTCTTTAGGGCAGCTGGCCAATCATCCAAGATTAGAACGGACCATACCTCATAAAGCATATGAAGCTTTGGCTATGCGGCTGCCCTATCTTACAGCCGCAAATAAAGGCATTTTGGAACTCCTTGAGAACGGGGAGACGTGTATAACTTGCGAACCGGCTAGCGCTGAATCTTTGGCGGAAAAAATATTATGGGCCAAAAATAATCCCGATAAATTGGATAAAATAGCAGAGAACGGTTTCCGGCTCTATAATCAGAATCTAAGGCCGGAGATTCTGGCGAAAAATTTGCTGAACAGACTGGTATAAGGCGGCATATTTGCCTGCCATTATCTTTATATTAAATTTAACTACTGCATTCTCCCTGGATATGTCTGACATTTTTTTTAACTCTTCGGGAGATAGCCGAAGCATTAGCTCTAAACCATTTTTTAAATCTTCCGAATCTCTATAAGCGGCAATGTAACCTGTTTTTTTGTGCTCAATCAGTTCCGGAATTCCGCCCGTATTGAATGAAACTGCCGGCAGGCCGCAGGCTATAGCCTCCAGGATTACCAGAGGACAATTATCGGCTATCGATGGGTAGAGCAGTATATCCGCAGCAGAATAAAATTTGGCCAATATCTCCGGATCGCTTACATAGCTGACTATTCTTGCGTTTGCTTCAGTCTTGTTTTCTATTCCTCCCAGATTGATGAAATAATGGTTTGGATTATCGGCGAAAAACTCTTTTACGCTTTCGGCATAATTTCCTCCTTTCCACGGATTTAATTTTCCTTTCTTGGCCACGATCAAAACTATTTTTTTATCCTGAGGCAGTCCTAAATCTTTACGGCATAGGCTTTTCGGATAGGGCCGGAATATATCAGTATCGACACCATTATAAATTACGGAGATAGATTTATCTCTTAAAACACTTTGGGATACTTTGTCGGCTAACCATTTGGACGGCGTTACTATATAAAAATTGGATCTCTGATAAATTTCTCTTTTCCTTTTTTCAAGATATCTCTCGTTGTGCCAGGCTATCGGCGGATATATGTCCAGGCTTGGGCAGGTAAAGAATCCATTTTTTTTAAGCTCGCCGTCAAAGGCATGGGCGCAGTGGGCGGTGATTGGCCACATATCGTGAAATGTCCAGATCACGGGTTTCACGGCCGAAATCTTTCTCATTAAGTTGAGATTAAAATAATTCGTATGGAGGTTATGGCAATGGATTATGTCGGCATTTTTAAATTCTTGCATCCTTAAAATATTCCCGGATGGGAACAGGTCTAGGTCGTTTGCCAGATAATATGAAAGCTTTTTGAGTATTCTTCTCCGCAGATTACTGTACGGTCTTATTAATTTAACATCATCATCTTCTGAATATTTTCTTGAAACCAAAAAAGAGGTTTGGTGGCCCATTTTAGCCAGTTCATTTTTTAGGAGGTATGCTACTTTCCCGGCTCCGCCACGGGTATCAGATGTATTTATCTGGAGAATATTCATATCCAATTTTTTATTTGTTTTTTGAATTCTTCCAAATTCCAATCGCGGGCTATAAACCGGGGAAGGGCATAGATGTCGGATCTGTTCGTTACTCTTTCGTGTATATTGGCGCAGGCATGGCTGAATCCTGATTCCTTAACCAATCTGATCGTATTTTGGTCGAAACTATCCAGACCCCCGAACGGGTACGCAAAACTTAATAGAGGCGTTCCGATAATATTTTCTATCGATTTTTTACTCTCCGCTATTTCCTTTTGCTGTTCGGCTATGCCAATTTTTCTCAGCTTAGGATGGGTTATCGTATGGGCGCCGATTTCAATCAGGTTGCAGCCGGCTATCTCTCTCAATTCATCTTTTGTCATCGGCCTGCCCCGGTCTTTGGTCGGAGTTTGTTCATCCCAATAGAATTCTGCAGCTGAACCGGCGGTCGCAAAAATAGTTGCCGGTATATTTAATTCTTTAAGAATAGGCAAGGCGTTATAAAGATTGTCAGCATAACCGTCATCGAATGTTATTGCCAGGCTATTATTCTTTAATTTCCCCTCTCTTACCCATCTAACCATTTGCGCCAGGGGAACGATGTGGAAATTTTCTTTAAGAAATTTTAATTGTTCTCTGAAGTTCTCGGGATCCGTACATAGGCGATGGGGATCAGAACCGGTTTTTGCGATCCGATGATATAAAACAATATAAGCAGTGGGAAGAAAAATATTTCCCATCTTTTTTTTAAAATGAATTAGAAATCGATAGATCTTTTTTAGGAATCTCATCATTTTACGGCTTTAACGGTTACGATGCATGGGAAGTTAGGATCATTGTAATTCAATTCTCTTTTGGATAATTCTTCTTGCGCTTGGCCAACCCAAAAAGCGGTTCCGGACAGAACATTTCCCCAGCTTCTTACTTCGAGGCTAGCGAAGTGTTTATTGTTGAATATGTATCTGGCTGAAGCCTCCGTAAAGCGCCAAAAATCCCCGCTGGGGCCCGATCTGGCGTCGATGCGGCTCATTACCGGAAGGGTTGCCAAAATAGCCCCCCCAGGCTTTAAAACCCTATGGCATTCCTTTATGGCCGAATCATAATCGTCAATGAACTGAAGAACTTGGGTTAGAATGAGGCAATCATAAGTATTGGCGGGTATTTCAGCTAAATTCCGAATATCCGCATAAATGTTGGCTTTGGCATTATCTTTATTAATATCCAGGACATCAGACTTCGAAATATTCTTACCTAGTTTCTGGGTATAAGTATTATTTTCTATTTCTAGGCAATGGCCTGTGATTAAACTCTTATTTTCTTCAAGAAATTTTTCAATGTAGTATCTATCCACCGGTTCGCCGCGGTTAGAGCCATAATTGAAACTAATCGGCTTTAAGCTTCGAGAAAGAAAATAGAACCAGCCCGGTTTAAACATTCTTCTTAGAATTGTTTTCCTTGATTTTGGCATAAATAAGTAAATAATATTGGGTTTTGTTCTGGAGCCTAAAAGGAGGTTTAAGCCGGGGGTTTATTCTATAATCAAAATGATTTATCAGATATTTGAAATTATTTCTCTCAAGGATACTCAATAATTCTCCTAAATTCTGATTTTGATCGGCAAAGGAGTGCCATTCAAGGCATATTTGCCTTATATTTTGGATTTTCCCGCTCTGTTCCAACTCTCTAATAACTTCTAATTCTGCCCCCTCAATATTTAATTTAAGGAAATCAATCGGTGAATTTATATACTCGCTTAACTTCCTTACGTTGATAGAACTGCTCCCATCCTCAGAAACTTTGCCTCCATCTGTCTGGTTGTTATCGAAATTAATTCTACCACTCTTTGAATAAAGGCCAGCTTCTATAATCTGTACATTTTCTATACGATTAATACTGATATTTCTTCTTAGCAGCTCCAGGGAATTCGGGTCAGGTTCAAATATAATGATTTTTGACCCAGGATAAATGTATTTAAAATATAGAGCCGATGTTCCGATATGGCCTCCGCCGTCTATTATAAGAGGCGACTGGTTATCGGATTGGAAATGGTAGGCTTTTTTATTAAAAATAATATCATATTCGGAAAACAAAGATTTCGGATCATTATAAAAAACCAAATAGTCCCAAATCCTCGTCTTATGAGGCTTAAATCTCTTTTGAAATCTTCTATATAGCTTAAGTTTTAAGTACGTTAACAAATTATGGGAATTTAATTTCGGAGAAGTCTATCATCGGAAATACGTCCAAATAGCTGTTGGGGGTAGCATTCCATATTTTAATGTCCGGATAAAGCTTTGAAACTTTGTTCCTGAATAAGCGGTAATTTTTAAACAATTGATAGACATGGGCAATATTTTCTTCATAGGTCATATTCAGATCTCGCGGAACGGCAAGCCTTTTAATAACTTCATCGTTTTTAACGTCAGCTTCGGTTACCTCATCTTTATGGGCATAGTTGTAAGATATGGATTTGCCTGGCCCTCGGCCAATATTAAAGGATAAGAAATTATGTTCGCAACCCAATAAGTAAATTTCATCAAAACCCAAATAAACAGCGATCATCATGCACAGGAGCATTGAATTTTTAGGCCAGGGCAAATATCTGTCCAGGTCAATATTGAAAGGAAATCTTTGGCTCATAATTCCCTGAATCCCCAAGTAATAGAGCTTATGATTTTTAAACAAATTATGCTTTTCGATATAATTTCTAGCTTCTAGACTGACCAATATGATTGTGTTCGGGTTTATGGACCGGTCTTTCTTCTCAAATTGCTTATTCCAGTGAGCAGATTCTCCTTCGGTAAAATATACCGAGTCGCCGATAACATAAAATTTAGGATTCAAAGCTTCAAATTGAGGATTATTATCAAACTCTCCCATCGCAAAAGTATATTCATCTTTTAGCTGGCCTAGATCTAGCTCTTTTACTGATGGACCGCCGCCTATTAAAAAGCAGCGTTTACCTTTGTATTCTCTGGAAAGTTCTTTATTCCTCGCTAGAAGATTTCTATATTTAATACCTAAGAATCTTGGGAGAAAGTAGTTTCTATAAAAATAACTATATAGTTTTTTGAATTTGCTCATAATACTTAAGATGCGATACTTGTTCTTCTATTGTCGGCAGATATTTTTTATCTGCCAGGAATGATCGAACCTGTTTATAGAGTCCGGGTTTAAAATCGATATCAACTTTGTCGTCTATTATCATATCCTCAATAGTCATAGAGCCATATTTTTGGATCTGAAGCTTTTCCAAAGGACGGAAAATAAGTTTCGATCTTTTAGTCATTATCTCAACGCTCCATCTCCCGGCTGATTCCCAATTGGCATGATAGGCGAATATGGCCTTTTTATCCGTTACGCCGGTGCCGGCATATATTGAACCTTGCGGATGCCATTTTAGTTTACCCGCTTTAAGAGAATATATTTTCTTTGGCCAGCCTCCCAAGAAAAAGGCCAGATCGATCACATGGGAAGAGTTTTGGATGAACCATTCCCTTTTAATCTTATCCGATTGGGTTAAACCTTCAACAATATAACTCCTCTCGGTAAAGTCGAAATTGAACGATAAAATGCCCTCCTCTTTAATTATCTCCCGGACTTTAATGGTTGAGGCATAGAATCTTCGGTTATAACCCACAAAGACCTTGGATCCTTTTTTTCGGGCGAGTTTGGCTACTTCTTTAATATCTTTGATATCTAGTCCTCCGGGCTTTTCGACAAGTATTTTCTTGCAGCCGGCATTAATGAGATCGCGAGTTGCGATTCCAAGCTGATCTTCGGTTACGGCCACAATAGCTGTCTGGGGATGCTTGTTATTTTTGAGCCATTCCCTAATTCCCCCCGAAACCGCCGGTAATCCGGTTTCTGCTTTGAATTTGTTTGCGGATTCTTGAGACCGGCTGACGGCATGGAAATTTAAGCTCATCGCCTTTAAAACCTTGGCATATTCCTTTCCCATATAGCCTGTGCCAGCGAGTAATAATGACATATTTAAATTGTATCAATTGGTGTCAAGAGGTGTCAAATTAGGTAAACGGATAAAAACTATATTTTTTCTTAGAGATTTTATTTAAAAAATTTAGCAGCGGTTCAAGGGCCATGAGATGGTATCGGGAAGATTCTTCATATAGCGGCAAGCCGCATCTCCCGGTTTTAATAAGATCTTCTACTAGAATAGTAGTCAGTTGGCTTTGATAGGGCAGGGCAGTGTTAACTTCTTGCCACTGCCATTCAGGAGATTTTGAAACCAGAGCTTTATTCTCGGATTCTTTAATAATGTATCTTTTGTCTTCGCTAAATATTTCAATTATTTTTGAGGACGAACCCTTGTCATCGCATCTAAATAGTCCGAAACTGCCGTTTTTGAATTTGGCCGTGAGCGTTCCTGTTATCTCCGAATATCCTTTTCTCTTGCTTTCCTTCGTTTTTTTATCAAGCAGGCGGGTATCTAGAGAAAACTCTTTTGATCCGGACAGAAAAGCCATATAGTCGAGATGATGGATCATATCCGTAGCCAGGCCAGATTGATTGCCATGCAGTATGTATGTGATGTTCTGCCTGCCAAACTCTTTCTTTAAACCGGCGTAGAAAGGCATCATTCGCATAGGACAATTGACCCAAGCTTTAATCTTCTTGGCCCTGAGCAGTTTCCCTATTTTGAAATAATCGTTCTTCTTGCTGAAGAGCAACTTCTCTAATATGAGATATCTAACCTTGGATCTTTTTAATAATTCTTGTGTTATAGCAACCCTTGGGCTCGAAGCAGTAGCTATTATAGCCAGGTCAAAATCCGTTTTATTTGGCAGACTTAATGTATATTCGACACTATGTGCAACTTTGCCGGCTGGCATTGATTCATATCTCTCTTCGGCCATTTTGAGAGATTCTTCCGATTTATCCACCACATAAATTTCTAAAGGAAACCTAACTGCCTTCAAGGCCTGGAGGTGTCTTGAACCAATCTGTCCCGCCCCAATTATTAATATTGATTTATTTGCCATGTTTCTTCTTGAGTAAGTTCCTTAATCTTTTAAGGTCATCTAATGTATCAAGGTCAAAATTCTTTTCGCCATCCATTATAAAGGGAATGGTTTTATTAGTGAACAACATCCCGGTTTTTTTGAAAGAATTAGCGTGGATGATATAGATAGCGCCATTGGGCATATAGACGGGAGGAAGGCTTTGCCTGTTCATGAACGGATATCGGTCATTAACTGATCCGGCCAGATATCCTTTTTCATCAGCCATGAATGTTTTTAGGTATTTTTTTTCAATCTCATAAACGCTGTTTAAAGCTGTGGCTTTGCTTTTTAGGAATATGTCCAATGCTTTATCTAAGTCCTTTTCGTCTCTTAAGGGGGATGTCGGTTGTAAATAGACAAGAATATCGGGAGAATATTTTTCTGTGTCTTTAAGGTAATCCATAGTATGAAAAATTAGAGGCTCCGGGGAAGCGGTATCTGTCGCTAATTTTGCCGGTCTCCTTATGGGTATAGCGCCATATTTGCCGGCTACTTCCAAAATCTCATTATCTTCAGATGAGACAACTATTTTATCTACATATTTTGATCTTCTTGCCGTATCTATGGTCCATGCCAATAAGGGCTTACCTCCAACTTGGACGATATTCTTTCTAGGTATCCCTTTTGATCCGCCCCGGGCGGGGATTATGGCTAGGATTTTTTTAGTTTTTATCTTCACGGTTAAATTTTTATAGCATTAGTTTCCGTTCTTATCAATATTGACATATGGCCTAGACTTTGTTATAGATGTGCAATCTTTTACAGAGGAATATTAGTGATCTGGGCAGCATGCAAAGATCCGGGCGGACTTAATGTCGTATTGCCGGTGGTCAAGGCATTGAGGGTTAAATATCCGGTTAATATCGTAACAAACGGCCCAATGGTGGCAGAAAATCTGTTGTCTCAAAATGAGCCTTTTATATATGCAGGATCGTTGGGTGAAGCAGTCGAATTCATGGATCTCTTATCTACTGAATTATTCTTTACGAGTATGTGCAGCTCGGGTATCGGCATAGAATTATCGGGTTATCTGAAAGGACTTTTTCCCACAGTTATGCTGCAAGATTTCTGGGGAGCATGGCTCAGCGATTTTGGAGAGGATCATCAGGCAGAATATATATGCGTTAACGATAAGACAGATGCTGGTTTTGTTGAAAAAGCTTGGCCGAATTTTCCAAAAAATAATATAAAAATTACCGGCTATCCATCCTTCGATAAATACGCATCGATAGATTGCGTTTCTATCCGCCAAAAAGTCTATTCTGAACTTAAGCTCGATCCGACCAGGCCGATGGTCTTGTTTGCCGGCCAGCTGTGGTATACAGCCGATGCCCTGCATGAAGTTGTGTATGCCCTGAATCAAATCAGGCGCGATGTTTATTTCGTTCCGAGATTCCATCCCAGAATGATGAGGACTCCTGAGTGGGAACGGGAAAAAACAAATTGTTTGGATGCGCTGTCGAGATATCGCGGAAGCTTGATCGAAGATACGTATATGTTCGATGGGCCTACAATCTTGGCAGCTGCAGATGTGGTTACGGGAATGTTCACAACTATGCTTCTGGAAGCGGCGGCTCTGGGGAAGCCGAATGTTTCTGTTCTCTATCCGGATTCAGGCATGAAGCAATTCCGGGCTGAGTGTCCGAACCTATCCGAATTTCCGCTGGTTGAAATGGGTTGTACTTATAAGGCGACAAAGGGAGATGAGCTAGTCCAGGCATTATCCCGAGTACTTGAAAATAGCAATGAATTAAGAGCTAACCAGGAAAAGAACTTTAAGCTTGACGGGCAGAATACCAAGAGAGTTGCAGATTTTATTGAGAGCTTGCTATAGGCTCTCTTTTTTATACTTTAAATAAATCTCAGATCTTGGAATTGTTTTTGAATCTTTCCTTTCCAGATCCGGCCTCTTTTTAAGGTTTTTAAAAAATTATAATCGCTTTTGCCATTTCCAAAAGCCTTGATGGGTTTAAATCGTGTCTTGTCTGAGGCAAACTTTGAGATAAGTTTGCTCAGATTGCCATCGCAGCTGACATTATGAATGCTGGGGATGTCTTTGGCGCGATTATTCTGTCTTGTTCCGATATTAATTGTTGGTACTCCGTAATAGGGCGCTTCTCTTATGCCAGAGCTGGAATTGCCGACAATAAAATGGGAATTTTTAAGAAGCGTTAAGAAATACTCAAATCTTATCGAGGGAAATAATTTAAACCTTGCATTCCCGAGCAGCTTTTTTTCGTAAATGTTTTGAATCGCATCAGTTCCCGGATCATTATTGGGATGAATAACGATATAATTCATGTCAGAGTTCAATACCGCGTCCGCGATAATATTGGCGTGGTTTTCAATTATATCCAACTCTGTTGTGACTGCATGATAGAGCAGGAGGGCATATTTATCATATTTGATACCGTATCTTTTTTTTGAAGACTCAAGCGAGGGGAGATCTTTTGAAAGCATTATATCGATATCGGGCGATCCGATCACAAAAATATCCTGGGGCTTTTCTCCCATTTGGACTAATCTTCTTTTGGCATCGTGATTGGCTACGAAATGGATGTGGGATATTTTGCTTATCGCGTGCCGCAAATGCTCGTCGATCGTGCCGGATATTTCCCCGCCTTCAATATGGGCGACCGGTATATTTTTAAATCCGGCGGCCAAAGCTCCGGCTAGGGCTTCAACTCTGTCGCCATGGACAACCACCAGATCAGGCCTAAACTCCTGTATATAATTGCCAAAGCCGATCAGCGTACTTGCCATTATCGATTCCATGGATGAATTGCCGGAATGATTGATATATTTGTATAAATTAGGCAATTTCTCTTTCTCCAGCTCGTCTACGGTATATCCATATCTCGAAAGCATATGCATGCCGGTAGCAAATACATGAGTTTCGAATTTATCCTCTTTGCTTAAAATATTTATAAGCGATTTTAATTTGCCGAAATCAGCCCGGGTTCCGGTCATAAAAACAATTCTTTTCTTTTTTGGATCTTTTATATATTTTTCCATTTTAGCTGTTCATTCTTCTTTATATCAGTTTTGGCAATTTTACCAAGGAGTTTATTATAGTGTTCAGCCTTTATCTCTCCGGTGCCGGGCCTTTTAACCCAGATGTTATCCTTCGTTATTTTTTCGCCTTTTTGGATGTCCTTTATTACTACGACTGTTGCGTAAGCGAAGTCTATTGTCGGTTTTTCTTCGGGTAGTATCCCTTTTTTCCCTCCCGATGCGGCATGGATGGCTCTTGATCCATTTATTAAATCTCTTAGATTCTCCGGGTCCATGGAGATATTAATATCCGGTCCGGGCCATTTTTTACTGGAGGTAAAATGCCTCTCAAGAATGGAAGCTCCCAAGCTCACTGCGCCCAGGCACGGATAATTCGACAGGGAATGGTCGCTTAGGCCCAGAACCGCATCGGGAAAAGCCTTTTTGAGCTCTAAAATTGCCCCCAGACGCACCTTTTGGTAGGGAGTGGGATAAATAGATGTACAATGCAATAAGGCATAAGATACCTTGTTTTTACGAAGTATCGAAACGCTCTTTTTGATAGCCCGGATGTTGTTCATCCCGGTACTTAGGATTATAGGTTTTTTGAAAGATGCTATATGTTCAATTAAAGGATAATTATTACATTCGCCCGAGCCGATCTTATAAGCTCGGACTTGCATTCTCTGTAAGCGGTCTGCCGCTGCTCTGGAAAAAGGCGTGGATAGATATATCATCCCAAGCGATTCGGTGTATTTTTTTAATTCAATTTCTTCTTTTTCGGACAGGCTGCAGCGGGCCATAATATCCCAGATAGATTCTTTGGCGTTGCCGGGTATTGTTTTTTTCGCAGCCGGCGCCATCTCGTCTTCGATGATATGGCATTGGAATTTAACGCACTCGGCCCCGCTCCTATGGGCATCATCAATCATCCTCTTTGCCTTTTTAAAACTGCCCTCATGATTTATGCCTATTTCGGCAATTACAAAAGGAGGATAGTCCAATCCTATTTTCCTTTTCCCGATGGTGATATGGGGATTTTTTGGCATTATATTTTTTTAAAAAATACTCTGATGTGATTGCTTAATTTTTGCTTGTCGATCACGGCCTGCATTACCGGTATAAGATCTTTTAATTTTTCATGGTATCCGGCCGGCTCCTCATATTCTTTCATGTAAAGATAATCCATAATGTCCAGTCCGTAATAATCTATTAGATGGACTTTAAATCCCGTTCTCCTAGCTAAGTAATCCAGGGATTCTGGGTCATAAAATGCAAAATGCTGAAAAGGCAGCAGGGTATTTTGCCGGCCGCCCATCAGATGGAATCCGGTCGAATGTATATGCGGCGTATAGGCCATAACAAAACCGCCGCGGATAAGCTTAGCGTTTAATATTTTGAAGAATTTCACCGGCTCGGCCAGATGTTCAAGCACGTCGAATAATGTCAGTACGTTATAAGCTCTGTCTGGCTCTTTGGCTAAGTCCGCCTTTTCAACATTTAATTTTTTCCGCTTGCAGATATTAACCAGAAAGTCAGCAAGCTCAAGCCCTTTATATTTTATTTTCTGGTCTTTGAGATGGCTTATGAAATATCCCGGTCCGCAGCCGATATCCAGCAATCTGACCTTATCTTTAGGCAGTTTTGTTTTTTCAAGAACATAATTAAGCCTTTCCGGCGCATAAGTTTTTTTCCTGTATTTGTAAGTATCCAGTATCTCTCTGGTCGTATCTTTTATATAAGCCGGGTCGTCGTATACTTCATGGCTGCCGAGTTCGGCTAGATCAATGTTCGGCGAGACCAGGCGGCATTTATCACATTCAAAAAGCGCGTATTTATTATATTTTAAGAACTCTTTGCCTTTTACCGAGCCGCACAAAAGACATCTGAACTGGTCCGGCTTTTTTATTGTATGCCCGAACCGTTTAAAAACCGACTCTCTGTATTCGAGCATATTCTTGAAAAACTCTTTACTCCTTAATTTGGCGGGATCGATATTAAAAATTTTATAGCCTTCAAAGATATTTCTCATTTGACCTGGTGTCTTAACTTCCACTCCTTGCCGTCTTTTTTCCAAAGATGCGGGGAGCGGCCGGCATTTATTAATTTCCAGAATTTGCTTTCGTCTATTGCTATATAATCCAGGAACTCCCTAAAATATTTTGCCGGAAATTCCGCATCATATCTTCTGACTAGGGCCACTCCTTCTTCGCGCGTAATCTTATTGTTCCTTATTTCCTGGGCCGCATCGTAGGTAGCCCGGCCGATGCCGAATTTGATAAGCGTCGTATAATAATGGAAAGGGTCGATTTTATCATCAATGCTGCTGTATTTGGAATAGCTACCCTCGGTTCTCTCAGTATTAGCCTGAAAACCGGTATGCTTTGAAGCATAGTAGTAGCATTCCTGGGAATCCCACTTTAAATAATAGCCGAGATAATGGACCCGGGTGCCGGTTTTTATGACCTCTTTCCTTGATAGGGGCAGATAAGGGTTTAGATCCCTGATCGATATTTTATTCTCTCGTATAAGTCTTTTTGCCGGAACGCCGCCAAGAAACAGTTTATCCAGAGATGTCTCATGAGCGTAAAATCGCTCCTGCATTATCGGGATCTCATTTTCTTTTATTTTATTGCCGTATTCAGCCTGGTTCTCGCCGTAAAATACCAGGGGTATGTTATATAATACCGAATATTTCGGACCTATGTACCGTTGGCCGATTATAAATGGCTGGAAAGGATGCAGAAGATTCTCAAAGGCCAGTTTAGTAAGCAATCTGTGAGCAATTCCGCTGGGGGTGAAAAGAATATTATCCAAGCCTCCGATATGCATCCAGTTCTGGAAGTTTTTCCAGCCGATGTCAGTATATAAATGCGGAGACCAGGTTACGGTCAGGGGATTCATTCCGTATTTATATTTCAAAATATGGGCGGTGTAAGCGCTGTCTTTTCCTCCGCTGCCCGGAACAATGCAGTCATAATGTCCGTTTTTGCTCCGGTATTTATTGCAGAGTTTTATCAACTCCTTTTCCCTTCTGTCCCAATCAATATTCTTATCTTTATATTCTGCGAACCTGCAAGCATCGCAGATGCCGTCTTGTCCAAAAGCTATTGTTTCTTTCTTCTCGTCTTTTTTATGCTTAAACTCGACCGTGGAACTCGGCCTTTGGTTGGAGATAACGCATTTCTCGCAAAAAACGACATTTTCCGGCAAACCGTATTTTATTTTCACTTTAGGCATTATTGAATGATTTTGATAAAATTTTCGATTATTTTCAACCCTACCGCGCCGCTTTTCTCGGGATGAAACTGGCAGCCGTATATATTCCCGCTCCTGATGGCTGAGCAGAATTTAAAATTGCCATACCTCGTGTAGGCCAAAGTATTCTCCGCATGAGACGGTTTTAATACATAGGAATGGACAAAATAGACATCAGAGCGATTCTTAACTGAATCCAGGATAGATTTATCCCACAATCTGTTAGGAGGGGTAGTTATCTCATTCCAGCCGATATGCGGGATCTTTTCTTTAGTGTTGGAGAGCGCCACAACTTTGCCGGGAATGATATTCAAACCCTTGAATTTGCCGAACTCATAGCTTTCAGACATTAAAAGCTGGGCCCCTAGACATATGCCGAGGATAGGCTTTCCACTTCGGGCAAATGCTCTTATTGCTTCTGTTAAACCTCTTATCTTTAATCCTTCCATGCCGGACTTAAAAGATCCAACTCCGGGAAGAACGATTGCATCTGCGGATTCAATATCTTTGATCTCTTCGGTAATGAAACTCTTCTGGTTAAAATGGCTGAAAGCTTTCAGTAGGCTATGAAGATTGCCTACCCCGTAATCAACTATGGCAACATTTTTTTTATTTTTAGTCATGTCGGATTGGGAATTTGTTATAGGCCAGATAATTCTTTATATCCTTTATATTATGATCCCGGTAGTGAAATATGGAGGCTGCAGACAATCCTTCCGGCCGGCAGATCTTCAAAATATCGAGAAATGACTCTGGTCCAGCTGCACCTCCGTGTACTACTATCGGGACAGGGGAGGAGAATGTGATCTTTTTAATAAGATCTATATCGTAACCCTTTTTTGTGCCGTCATTATCGATAGAGGTCAGGATGATTTCCCCAATACCTAGCTTAATGGCTTTTTTTGCCCATGCGACAGCATTTATACCGGTATGCTCTCGTCCGCCGTCGGTATAAGCTTCCCACCACCCGTCCGGATGTTTCTTGGCCTCTATGGATAAAACTATGCATTGGGAGCCGAATTTTCTTGCTGCTTCATTTAAAAATCTCGGGTTTTTAATGGCATAGGTGTTAATGGCTACCTTGTCGGCGCCTGCCCGTAACGCATTATTAATATCATTTGTTGATCGGATTCCGCCCCCGACCGTAATCGGGATGAATACGCCGTCCGAGAGCGATCTTAGAAGATCAAAATCAAAATTTCTTTGATATAAGCTGGCAACTATATCCATGCATAAAAGTTCGTCGGCACCATTCTTAAAATATTTGTACGCCAGATCTTTTGGGTTGCCGACAACTCGCAGCCCTTCACAATGGATACCCTTAACAATATTCGGGCCTTTTATATCTAAACGGGAAATTATGCGCAATTTTTTCATTATGGATTAAGAGTCTGAGAGTGCTCTTGGTAGAAATATAATTACAAAATAATCAATTAAACAGTATCAAAAAGTGTCAAAAGATGTCAAATCAGACAGTTGATGTAATAAATCGCACCATCGGGTGCGATTATATAAGGTTAGCAGTTTTTAAAAGCTCGAAAGCTTGGATAATATCTTTAGCTTTAAAATGAGGTTTTATTTGGCTTGGATATTGCCTATTTTCTATGAGTACGGTTATTCCCCCGCAGTTTAACCCCAGTTGGATATCCGAATCTTTATCTCCTATAAAGATGCAGTCTTCCAGTTTAAAGCCAAATCTTTGAGCTGTCTCTAGTGCTAAATATGTTTTTGGTTTTCGGCATTGGCAATTGCCGGTAATATCTGGATGATGGGGACAGTATTGAAAAGCTTCTATGTCAATTCCGTTTTCTCCTAATACACCTCTCATATGGCGATGAAAACGGTGCATATCGTTTAGAGTATAAAACTTCCGCGCAATCCCGGCTTGATTAGTAATGACGATAAATTTCCACCCAGCATCCCTAAACTTTCTAAGACCCTCAACTACTCCTGGAAGAATGACCATTTCTTCAATTCTATAAACATATCCCCGATCTTCATTAATTGTCCCATCCCTGTCCAGAATTAAAAATTTTGCCATTTGTATAACTCAAAAAACTGTTACTAACCTAAATAAAACCAAATGCATTGTCAATAATCAATTTTTTAGATTTCCGGATGGTTTGAGAACGAGTCTATAATCGGTTTGAAATCTTCGTAGTACTTGGATGATTTCTGCAGGACCTCAAAGTGTATATCTTTGGGACCTTTTTTATTTTTTTGGAGCCATTTTCTGTATGCTGTTTTTAAAAATGGAAATTGACGGCCAAGTTCTGCCCTGATCCTCTTTCTATAATTACTTAAATTATCCGGATTTTTTTTAGGCGGGAAGTATTGGGGATATTCGCGGGTTAATTGTTTCTCTAGAAATAGCCACAATCCTTGCTTAACGAATTTCTCAGCTTCAGATATCTGAATATTGTCAACAGACGCAGCCTCTTCCGATAAATGGCGGGAAAAATGATTATAAGCGTCAAGCCAATCATTGCCGGTAATCCAGTCAAAAGTATTTGGTAAGCCGTAATGGCCGTCATGAATCTGTCTTATAAAACCAAGGCAATCAATGGTCATTGACTTGCCGGCTATTATGGAGAGCGCTGAAGGAATGATTTCAGACCCGAAACTTTTATCCTTAACCTTGTCTACTCCTTTCCAATTCTTAAGCATTTGGGCGGTCCTGTTCACGGAGAATAGAGGTACGAAATAATTTTCAAAATATTTCACAATTCTTTCGCGGGCGGTTTCCGATTCAACATATGGCCGGGGATAATTTGCTACTCGTTCCAACTCTCCGTAGACTCCGTTTTTTTTGAGCCGGAATGAAACAGCATAGCCGCTTGCGGTGGCAAAATCTGGGTTGCTTTCTAGAAAATTTATGCATTTTGTGATTGAATCCGGCACTTGATAATCGTCGTCGCCGCTTAAGCAGGCATAGGGTTCATCCATAACGGATAAAAGATGAAAGATCGCCTCACGATCGCTAAAAGAGGGCAGGTGCTTGTATACGATTTTTATCCTGCTACCCAGAGTACTTATTACATTTTTAATTTTGGCCTTATGGTCTTCATTGCTCGAGTCGCCTATATAGATAGTGTGGGGGCATTTAACCATTGCATAATAATTCAGCTGTCGGTTAATAAAGTCAGATCGATTCATTGTGGGTATAAATATTCCGGCTCTTTTTATATTATTCATGGCAGTACTATAGAATAAGTTTTTCTTATTGGCAATTAAAAAAGAGCCGGAATGGGCTCTTTGAGTTAAATTTAATCTTCTAATATTTTTCTTCTTAGTCTAGGCATCGCGGCCATTTCCTGAATATGCTGGACGGTTTTTTCCCCGAATCTTCCTCTTACCATATTCAAGTAATTCCGGCTGGCGAAGTATTTCAGAAATGCTTCGTCACGGAATCTCAATACCTCTGCAGCGGATAGCGTATCGGTTGGAAGGGGAAGCGTTTCGTAAGAGTGCTGAGAATATCCTATCCATCCGGGACCCCCGAAATCATCCGGAAGGGGATGGCCCTTTTGTTTGGCCATGATATAGAGGGGAGAACCGGGATAAGCCATAGCAGAATAAAAGTTGGCATATTCACCATTAACCTCAAGAGCCAGATCTAGAGTTTCCTGCATAGTTTCCATGGTATCATCGGGTAAACCGAAGATATAATTGCAGCCGGCATATATATCTGCCGCTTGGATTTTTCTAATAACATTAATGATATTTTGGTTTACGTTTACTTGAATAATCTTTTCATTCTTAAACTTTTTATCGGCGCCATCCCGGACATGTTTTGAACCGGACTCAATGCCTATGGCTAGCCATCTGAAGCCTGCCCTTCTTAATTTTTCTAGGAATTTATCTTTGGTGGTGTCTATTCTTGTATAGGCCCAAATGTTCAGATCGTGTCCCAATTCAATAAGACCATCGCATATCCCAAGAACATGAGCTTCATTCAATACGAACATCTCGTCAACTATTTTTAAATTCCTAATCCCATAGTTTTGAACAAGAAAATCTATTTCCTGAACAACCCGTTGAGGACTCCACATTCTGTAGGTCGGTCCACTGAAAGAATAGCCAGGCCCGCTATAGGGGCTGTTAATACAGCAGAACAAGCATTTATACGGACAGCCCAAACTAGTATGAATTGAGGCGTAAGGCATTCTCTTGTCCGGATCATCAAAGCAGTGCCAATTGTGAGCTCTGTACTTTTTCATTGGAAGAAGATCCCAAGCTACGCCCGGCATTTCTTCGTCAAAATTTTTGATCAAAGGTAAGGGGTCAGTGAAGCGGACATTGTCACCGTCAAAGTAACAAAGATCGCCAACTTTGCTAAAGTCATCAGCCGTACTTTTTAATGCTTCGGCTAGCTGGACGATCGTATGGGGACCTTCCTTTGTGCAGACAAAATCGACAGCCTCTTCTCTTAATGTCCTTTCCGGCAGAGCGGAAGGATGGGTCCCGGTGATCAGGACTTTTGTTTGTGGGCTCAACTCCTTGATAAACCGGCATATTTTTCCGGCTGACGGCATATTTTGCGTAGATGCCGAAGGCTGGAAGCCATATACCGCCATAACTACAAGCATGGGGTTTATATCTACTGTCAAATTTGCAGCCTGTTCGGCAGATAATCTTTCAGCTGGGACATCAATGATATCGACGCTGAATCCTTTTCTTCTGGCAAATGTAGCGAATAGGCCGCAGAAAACAGGCGGCTCTATTGCCGAAAAATTATTAGATAGCTGCTGGTATACTTGCTTGGTATCGCCGGGGTTAATGAACAAAATGTCGGGCCCCTTATTTGTCATTGTGTGTTTTTCAAATAACTGTGGCTAGAATATAAAATAAAAAAGGAACTTTGGCAAGTTCCTCGTATATTCTATAAATTAGTAAACTGGTTTCTTTTTATAATTTGGAATCCCTTTATCAACTCGGTTATGCCCTCCTGCAAAGAAGTTTTCGGCTTAAAGCCGGTGGCCTCAATTTTTACATTGCTCACGATATAGTTTCGTTTGTCTGGATCTTCACCGATTTTAGCTTCGTGAAAATAAAACCCAGGAACTTGCTTTTTAATTTCTTCGCACAGTTCCAATTTGGACAGATTTGCATCGCTTAGGCCAACATTATACACTTCATTTTTCATTGCATCAAAGTCGGCCATACAATGCATAAATGCCCTTGCAACATCTCGGACATGAATGTAATTTCTTTTGAAATTTGCTTCAAATAAAATTATAAATCGATCGTTTACGGCTCGATAGACAAAATTATTGACCAGAAGGTCAAGACGCATTCTGGGGCTTATGCCGAATACGGTAGCCAGCCTTAAAACAACTGAGTTGTTCCTACTAAGGATTTCTTTTTCTGCCTCAACTTTCAGTTGGCCGTAGAGTGATATTGGATTTAGTGGCGATTTCTCAGTGCAAAAAATTCCTTCTTGGCCTATGCCGTAGCCGCTGTTTGTATTCGGGAAAATTATCGGTTGATTTCTTGTCCTAAATTTTAATATGGTTTTAACAGACTCCAGATTTACGGTTCTGGCGGCAATAGGATCTTTATCGCATGCCGGTGCCCCGACAATGCAAGCGAGATGAATAATTATATCAGATTGTCTTATTAAGCTTCCCAAAAGATCGTCATTTCTCACATCCCCGCTTACAATCCTAAGATAAGGATCATAACAACAATCAAGCAAGGAGGTCTGGTCGTACATGAAGTTATCCAAGACGATTACACGGTGTCCATTATTAAGCAACATTGGCACTAAAACAGAACCGATATATCCTGCTCCGCCCGTTACCAAGATTTTAGACATTACTTGTACTCCTTTCCTTGTCTGAAATATGTTGTTGCTCCGATGGCTACATTAGAAATATACTCAATATCGGATTCGGTTAATGCAGGATAGTTTGGCAGAAAAAATCCGCACTCATAAAGTTTGGTGGCTATTTGACCATTGAACTTACCGTATTTTTTAAACCAGTATGGCTGAAGACCTTGATTTCCCGAAGTAAATGGCCTTGTTTCTATGCCGCTGGCTTCAAGTTCCGAAATTATAAAATTTCTTTCGGGCTCACTATTGGCCAGTGCGCAAAAGTGAATACTGCAAACAGTCGTATCTTTGCTGAATATCTGGAAAGACAAGAAGTCCCGCAACAGTTTTTGGTAAAGCAGGTGATTAGCATATCTCCGTTCAATAAGCCACTCCATCCGGTTCAGTTGTCTTAAACCAATAAAAGCGTGGTCGTCAGACAGTCTGAAATTGTATCCTGCGTAGGGGAACACAAAACCGGTTCCGATATCTTTAATGTCGTAGAGGTTTAAATAGTGAGCTCTGATCTCGGGATCAAGGCCATTTATCCAACCGTGGCTGCGCAGCATAAAGGCGATGGTGCTAAGCTCCTTATCGTCGGTCGAAACAATCCCGCCTTCAATAGTTGAGAATTGGTGGCCAAAATAAGTTGAAATACTTGACATATCGCCGAATGTGCCTACCTTACGGCCACAATACGACGAACCCATGGCGGCGCAAGCATCTTCAAGGAGAAAGAAACCGAATTTTTCTTTAAGCAACATTATTTTGTCCATATTAGCCGGAACACCCAAAACCTGAACAAGCATTACGGTTTCAGGCAGATGTTTACATAGCAATTCTTCTAAGTGGACGGTATCTAATCCAAAATTAGATTTGTCTGCCTCGCACATTATTGGTTCAAATCCAAGCTGAATAAATGGGGCTATTGTTGTGACCCAAGCAGCGCTTGGAACAATAACTCTTTTATTTTTCAGCCTTTTTGACTCAAGCAATGTCGCGGCCATAAGAAGATTGGCTGATGAACCGGAATTGCAGGCCACTGAATATTCCCTACCGACCCAACTTGACCATTTTTCTTCGTATTTTTTGACTAATGGCCCCATTGTTAATCTAGGATTGGTCATTAGCCACTCCGCTCTGGTAATATTGTCTTCGGCAGTTATGGTATCGGCGACTAGAGGATATTTGAATTGATTCACTGTCTGCCTCTTTGTTAAAAAGCTTTGAGTTTGTTATACAGTATTTTGAGATTGCTGACAATATGATCCGGCTTTGACGATTCAAGTAATTTTTTTGAATGGAAACCCCAGGTTACGGCGATAGTCTTGAGTTTCAACTTTTTCGCGATTTTTATGTCCCCCGCAGTGTCAGTAATCATTACTGCCTGGCGGGGGGTTATTTTGTCTTTACGCAGAATTTCTTTTATCATATTTTCTTTTGTATTTTCTGTCGTTGCAAGGACCGTTCCAAATGGCTTGCCAGTCCCGTTAGTTTTGAGCAGTTTTAAAATATTTTCTCTTGAGCCTGAAGAAGCGATAGCTAAAATGTAATCTTTGGATAAATTCTTCAAAATCTCCGGCACATCGGGAAAAAGGCGAACCTTTTTATAATATTTGTTATAATTTTCTTTTCTGAACTTTGAAAAAATCTCATATTTATCCTCGTCTTTTATAAAGTTCCTGAATCCTTGATGAATGTTACCGATGAAGAAATTGCGATATTGATTTTGGGTAAGAGAAATGCCCGCGCTTTTCATGGCATTCTTTATAAGCATAAAAAAAGATTCAAAAGAATCAGCTAGCACGCCGTCAAAGTCAAAAATTATGAGTTTTAACATTGTCCTGAGATATAAACATTGCCGATACATTCTCAAAAGAATGGGCAGTATCGCGAAGTTCTTCCATCGTTAAAACATGGGGTGGTTTATATAACGGTTCGTCTAATTCTGATCTTATGATTCCGCTTGTAACTATCGCCAAAGACCGGCCATTGCTTTCAAGAATGTCATTCTTAGAGTAGAGATTCTTTATTTGCACATTTATGTTGCAAATGTTCTTTGGTTGGCCGTAAGCGTCGAATAATCGGATGCAGTCATCGCCAAGTCCCATTCTGTCAATATCTTCATAACCCTTTTCCGTTCTGCCATATTTATCCTCAAGGCGCACTAAATCATGTTTCATTGGCGGGGTTTCAAATTCAAAAACTATGAGACCATCCTTCGAAATACTTTGTGTTGAATGAAAAACACCTTGGTCAATCACTATCGCATCCATGGGCATTAATTCCCAAGATTCATTAATGGACGAAAATAATGCCCGCCCGTCTACAACTAGAAGAACCGTCTTTTTATTCGGATGGCAGTGCATTGAGGTTGACCTTTGGTATTTTATTGACAAATTCCAGACCTCTGTTTCCAGATTGCTGTATAACAGATATTCAGAGCCCCATGGCTTATTGACTATAACTCTTTCCAGATCAACATTAATCGGGCTAGCCGTATATGGACGGAGAGAAAGATATTTTTTATCGAGAGGCGAGGCCCTTAATTTTTTGATCATTTAAATTTTGAGAATATTGCTTTCATCAAATTGCCGACATCTCTCGGATGTCTTGCCGTGATAATATTGCCATCAATTACTGCCGGCTGATCTGTATATTTTGCGCCGGCATTATTTATATCATCTTTGATTCCAATATAGCCGGCTATCCTTTTGCCTTTAATAATCCCGGCTGATATTAAGACCCAGGGACCATGACAGAAAGCGGCAACAACTTTTTCCTGTCTGTACATCTGTCTTACGAATTCAAGTATTTCCGGTACTTGTCTCATTCTATCCGGTGCTTCAAATCCGCCTGGGATTAAAACAAGATCGTAATCTTTGGATTTCAGTTTTTTAGCGTCAACAAGGGTGCTGTAATACCGTATGATAAGCTCAAGAGGAAAATTAAGGCGGCCGTTGACCAGCTTAGCATCCTTAGTAGCGATATCTACCGTGAACCCTTCTTCTTTCAGTCGGATAACCGGATAAATGACTTCCTCATCTTCAAATCCTTCAGCGGTAATGATAACTGCCCGGAGTTGCTTATTTTTCTTTGGCATAGGTAGAAATATACCAAATGTTTTAAAAAAGTAAAACCGCCTTTTATGGCGGCGTTTTTTAATCCTTAGCAACTATTTTTCGTACATATTCATGAATTTTCTCTACAGATGGCGGTAAGTTATCTAAGTGCGGAGCAAATCCGGCTGTTCTTTCTTCAAGTCCCAGCACCCGGACCCTTTTATTTGATATTTGTGTTATATCGGAAGCAATGCATTTCGAAACCCCGTTTTCATAATCGGTGTCAATAACAATACCTCCGAACTCTGAACTTTCCAAAGGATGCAATATTCTATCAGAAACGATAAATGGCTTAAGCCAAAGGAGATGGACAACATTACAGACTATCCCTTCATCGGAAAGAATCTTTACGGCTTCTAATGCATTTAATCTTGCTGCTGATATCGGGAAAAGGGTGATGTGGGGCTGGGGATTGATGATATCCGGCATTTCATAATCAATATCAAAACTTTTTCTATGTTCGCTTATGTACATGGGATCATCGTGGCTGTTAAAATATTCAACGATTTGCAAATATTCACCTGGGGTCATTGGGGCGGCAACTGTTATTCCAGGCATTCTAGTGAACATTCCGTGGTGGCTGTTTGAAGCAACCGGTCCGATGCCGCCTTCCATGGCGATAGAACGAACCAGTAGCTGTCTTGCTACGCCCCAGAGTTCCTTTGATTTCGCGGCTAGATTAACGATGAAAGCAGCATTGAACCATTGGAACCCCTGATAACGGACGATATAAATAGTCGGCCTTACTCTTGAACAGCCGACAGCAATACCCGGACCGCTGGTATCATCCATCGATAGTTCTATTAATCCTTCTTCCTGGGTCATTTCTGGCACTGTTCCGCCGATCCAGCCTACAGCAGTCAGGCATTGACCCATTGCTTTACCGCCGCGATTCTTCAAAATATCGCGGGTGATCATTTGGATGACTTCTTTGACTTTCATTTTTTTCGGCGGAGCTATCGGATTTCTTTCGTACTCATATCGGGGATCAATAATAGTAAAAGTTTTTCTGTCAGGAAGTTCCTGGGGCGGTTCTTTGAGTTTAGCGTTCCATAATTTATCAATGTATATTTTAGTTTCGTTTTCTATGGTTTTAGCTTCATTAGCTATGCCCAGCTTGCAAAGCTCGGTTCTTACTATTTCAAAACGGTGCCATTCCGGTTCCCCGTCATTACCTGTTCCGGCATGCCACAATTCTCGACAAACATGTATATTCATCAAAGCGGGCAGAGAATTACTTAATTTCCCGGCATAATGCATGATAAGCCACGGGTCGTCGGTAATTTCTACTGCCGGCATTCCAAAATTGGCATGTTCATTCATTGTCCAGCTTCGGCGGACTTTTTTTTCTGTTAGAATTGATCGGTCATTATCGCAGACAATGAATAAAACAGGAAGTTTTTTGGTCGCAGCATAACCGATTGACCCAAGAACAAAACCCTCCTCGGCGCTGGCATCACCCATGAATGCTATCGTCAACTGTTTTCTTCCAAGGGCTGAGCCGACTGCATCCGCAACCTGTGTTCCCATGAGGCCGTCATGGCCTATCATTTCTATTTCCGGACAATGAATAGATGCCGAGCCGCCCATACCTCCGGCACAGCCGGTAGGCCGACCAATCAATTCGTCAATAAGTTTTGCCGGATCGCCGCCAAATGCCAGGTAGATATCGTGGTTCCTATGCTGGCCGAATAGGGCCGCTTTCCGGAAAACCATTGATAGAGCTGATGCGATGGTTTCCTGACCCACAGAAAGATAAACTGGAGTTTTGGGTATTAAACCCAGGTCATATGCCCGTTTAACATTGAATTCAAAATTTCTTATAAGGCACATTCTCCGGAACATTTCTAGTGTCTTCGCCGGAGTAAAGGCTTTAGTAAGATTTGGAATCATTCCGCAGTCTTTTGATCTCATTTGCCTCCTTTAAAGTTGTTAAAAATCTTACACAATAATAAATTAAAGATTAAGAATGTCAACCACAAATTCATAAACAAAAACCCGAGAATAACCTCGAGTTTTAAAAAAAATTGAACCGTGGATTATAATCCTCTAAGCGAGTACGCCTGATATGCTTAGTAAGAACCTGTGAGTTCAAGAAATCGCGGATTTGCCGACCAAAAGTCTGTTCTACTTTCAACTGATAAGCTGAGCTGTTATAAAATTTATTAAATGCATTATCCCGAAAGAAAAGAATGTCTTCTGCGGTGAGATTTTTATTTCTTACAGGCAAGGCATCGGGGGCGAAAAAACCGTATTGACCCCATTTTTCTGGTAAGGGAAATCCTTGCTGGATTGCCCATTGGCGCAATGGAGTTCCGGGGTAAGCCATAAAAATAAAGAAGTTTGCATATTCAGGACAGATTTCCAGTGCAAGATTAAGCGTTTCATGTACTGTTTCTTCCGTATCTTCTGGCCAGCCAAAGACGAAGTTTCCTCCCACATGAATTCCGGCCTTGTTTACATTTTCCAGGGCCCGGCGGATCTGGTTAACAGTTTGCTTTTTATTTACATCCATCAGTATAGCGTCATCGCCGCTTTCAAAGCCCATAAATACCCAATTAATTCCTGCCTGCTTCATTTTTTTCATAAAGGCCGGATCTGTTCTATCGGTTCGCGCAAAACACCACATATTGAGCTTGCCGCCTAAGCCGGCTTTGATTATAGCGTCGCAGAGACTTTCAACGTGCTTATAATTTACGGTAAAAGTATCGTCAATTATTTCGATATGCTTTACGCCGTAGCGCCCTACAAGATACTTTAACTCTTTGACTACATGTTCCGGACTGCGGTACCTGACGATATTGCGTTCGTAAACTACATTGACTGAACAAAAAGCGCAGCTGAACGGGCATCCGAGAGATGTGAAAACAAGGGAAAAACCCGATTGGTCAAGTCCAAAATCCCAAGTCTGCCAATGGTGGGCTCGGTACTTACTCATTGGGAGCAGATCCCAGGCGGGAAAGGGCAAGTTATTTAGGTTTTGAATTCCTCTTGCTTGGCCGTTACCAATAACCTCACCAGCTCTGTTTTTGTACCAAACACCGGAAATTGGAAACTCCTCGCGGCTATCTTTTAGTGACTGCAGTAATGCTGCCATCGGATAAAACCCCTCGCCCTTGATAACAAAATCCACTGCCTCTTCCTGAAGAGTTTGTGCTGGAATGGCTGAAGGATGATGGCCGCCTGCAATAGTTAAAACATTCGGCATGCGCTCTTTAATAAGCTGAAGAATTTTTCCCGCCGCAGTCATTTTAGTTGTAAATGCGGATAGTCCGACTGCCATCGGTTCGTAGTTTTCCTCGATGGTCTTGATGGCCATTTCGGGAGTCCAGAACTCTGCCTCTGCATCTAAAATATCAACTGTAAAACCTTGTTCGCGAACGTAAGCTGCCAATATGGCAATGCCCAATGGCTGGGCTACAGTCGCAAGCGGACTTAAATTCGCAAATTGTTCCAATCGGTTTCCTGGATTGACAAGCAGTAGGTCAACTTTCTTTTTCATGATTTACCTGCTGTATTTAAAGAACTTTTTATCAAGATAGCACGGATAATACCCTCTATGCAAAAATTGTGGACTTTTCTGATTAAAAAAGACCGTTTTAAAACGGTCCTTTAAATTTATTTTCATAGCTGTAGAATCTTTCTTCAGATAAATCAATTTCGGATAGTCCAAGCATTTTTTCGGCAGTTCTTATTATGGTCGCGGCATTAGGGTAGAATTTGTTTTCCAGAGGTCTAGTTGTAGGACATGGAGTTGGGGCGA
>Ga0082335_1001656_pt1 | contig 45599 bp, 53 predicted proteins | sample Subgrocontami58m_FD_72375 | JGI IMG/M metagenome (GOLD analysis project Ga0082335, IMG submission 72375) | Subsurface groundwater microbial communities from S. Glens Falls, New York, USA - GMW37 contaminated, 5.8 m (SPADES assembly) (version 2) ...
ATTACCCGGCGGATACAAAGATGTTTGGACAGATGTTTCCAGCTGATTTCATTCTCGAAGGAAAAGACCAAATCCGCGGCTGGTACAATCTCCTGATGGTTGCTTCGTTCCTGGCCTTTGACCAGCCTTCGTTCAAGAATGTCTATATGCATGGTTTTGTGACAGACGTGAGCGGTGTGAAAATGTCCAAGTCCCTGGGAAATATTACTTCACCGTATGAAGTTATTGACAAACATGGTGCGGATGTCTTGCGGTATTATACTTGTCAAACCAATGCTGGTGAAGATATTAACTTCAGCTGGGAGGAGTGCGTGGTTAAGCAGCGTAATTTGCTGATCTTGTGGAATATGCATAAACTGCTCCTCACTTTGGCGAGAGATCTGGATTATAATCCTTTTACGGTGAAAAAGCTAGATGATCTTGGCGTAGAAGAGAAATATATCTTTTCTAAGCTTCATTCAACTGTTCGCCAAGTAACGTCGTTACTGGAAGAGTACCGATTGGATGAGATCATCGCTCCGCTGGAAAGTCTCTATCTGGAATTGAGCAGGACGTATATCCAGATGGTGCGGGATAAAAGTACGCTGGGCACGGCTGATGAACGGGAAGTTTGTGTGTATACGCTGGGCCGTGTCCTGTTGGAGTGCCTGAAAATGTTCAGCCTCGTTGCCCCTTTTATTTCTGAAGCAATTTATCTGAATTTGAAAGAGGCGTTTAAACTGAAGGAAGAGAGTATTAGTCATTACAGTTGGCCGGAAGTAGATGAGACACAAATTGATGTCGGTTTGGAGAAGCAATTAGAGATTGTGCAATCAATTATCACTGCTGCTTCTGCTGCCCGTGAGAAAGCAAAGTTAAGTTTACGCTGGCCGATAAAAGAAGTTGTTGTTGGCAGTTCCAATAAAGATGTGATTGCGGCGGTGAATGCGCTAAAGCAGATATTATTATCACAGATTAATACGAAAAGTGTTATTGTAGCTCCGTTGGTGAAAGGGATGCAGCGGAAGATCAAACCGGAGTATGCCAAGATTGGTCCGGCGTTTGGAAAATTATCGACTCACGTTATTACGCGTTTGGCGATTGACAGCGCCGAGACGGTGTTGAAACATATTGAAGAGGAAGGAGCGTATGTGTTTAAAGCGGACGGAACGGAAGTGCGCGTGACACGCGAGATGATTTCGATTGAGACTACTGTCCCTGAACCGTATACTGCGTCTGATAGCAAATATGGTTTGGTGTATGTCAATACGGAACGAACAACTGCGTTAGAAGCGGAAGGCTATGCTCGAGAAATTACGCGGCAGATTCAAAGCGCGCGGAAGAATGCCGGTTTGCGCAAAACGGATGAAATTGAATTGGTGTTGAAAGTGAATAGTTCGTTGTATTCTTCTTTGAAAATGTGGGTTAAAGAGATTGAGGAGAAAGTTGGTGCGGTGGCGTTTGATGTAGGTGTGGATGATCCGAAGAAGAAGTATGATCAGCGGCAGGAGTTTACGGTGAAGAGTGAGAAAGTGGTGTTGTGGATGAGGAAGGCGTGAATGGATCTTTTGTTAAAGTATAGATTTTTGTTTACTATGTGATGTGGGAGTGAAATTAGACATAATCGCTATTAGGCGTTCCGACGACTGAAAAGAGGAGAGCGCAGAGTTATTCTTTGCATAAAAAGAATTTTAAAGAAACGATTTATTCTTGGTTATTATGAAAAGAGTAAAGTTTTGTTTATTGGTATCTTTTCTTCTTTTATTAGTCGGATGTGCTAAATCAGACGTAAAAGTTTTAAATGAGAAGATTTTAGAGAATAAAACAGATATGGAAAAAGCAAAATCTTTGGTGGTCATTGTACCAGGATATGAATTGGTCCAATCTAAATATCCAAAGTTTTTTGTTGATTTTGCAAGTAAGTTTTTGGGCGTAGATAATAATGATGAGTGGTCGGAAGATTTTGCAGGTTATGTACGATCAAACTCTAATTGTGATGTTGAGATTTTTAAGTGGAATCCGGGGTTAACAGAGAGATTTTCATTTAAACCAGCTGCAAATGATTTAGCAGATTTATTGAGGAAAAGAGAAAATTATAAAGACGTAACTATTTTTAGTAAGAGTTTCGGAGGAATTGTTTCTCAATTAGCTCTTGGAGAATTAAATGGAGAAAAAAATCCAAAAAGATTGGTTTATGTAGCAACTCCTCAAAAATCTGCAAATCCAAATCTCCCTGACGATATTGAAGTGATTAATGTATTTTCAAAAGATGATAAATTGGCGAGAAGAGCAAATATCTTACTTCATTGGTCTAATATTTATGAATTAGAAGGGAGAGTAAATATCGAATTATCTGGTTTAGCACATTCTGAATTTAATCATAACGGCGAAGTTATTTATGAGGGTAGGAATACAAAACTTTATGATTTATACGTACAATTGATAACAGCGAGTTTACCCCAAGAATAATTAAACATCACTCTTTATATCCCTAACTTAAAACATTCATTTCTCTTCAAAACCATACCCACTCCCCACTGGTCACCTGTGCGACGAATGTTTATATACTTTCTCTCTTCTGAAATTAGTGAGGTGGCACTCATGGATCAAAATCAAGCGTTAGTTGTATTTCAGGATAAACAGATTAGAAGAACTTGGTTCAATGAAGAATGGTGGTTTGTCATCAGCGATGTAGTGGCTGTGCTTACAGAATCAGTAAACCCTTCTGATTACCTAAAAAAGCTCAGAAAGAGAGATGATTCATTAGGCGAAGCCTTTAAAGGATGGGGACAACTTGCCCCCCCCCTTGGTTTGGAGTTTGATACGGCTGGTGGAAGGCAGATGATGCAGTGTTGGAATACTTTTGGCATCTTTCGGCTTATCCAATCTATTCCTTCTCCGAAGGCTGAGCCATTCAAGCTATGGCTCGCTAAAATTGGATACGAACGTGTCCAAGAAATTGAAAATCCAGAATTAGCGCAGCTAAGGATGAGAGAATTATACAGAGCAAAAGGCTACTCTGATAGTTGGATTGAGAAGAGAGTAAGAGGCATCGCCATTCGAGATGAATTAACAGATGAATGGGAAAAGAGAGGAGTTCAAACTGAAAAAGAGTTTGCAATATTAACTGCTGAAATCTCTAAAGCCACTTTTGGCATGACTCCTAGCGATTATAAAGAGCTTAAAAGTTTAAAAAAAGAAAATCTACGAGATCACATGAACGATTTAGAACTGATCTTTACTATGTTGGGTGAACGTATGACAACTGAACTTTCACAAGAAGAAAAACCAGATTCTTTTACTAAAAACAAAGATGTTGCTAAAAGGGGTGGGAACGTAGCAGGAAATGCGAGGATTGAAGCTGAAAAAGAACTCGGTCGTCCAGTAATATCGGGTGAAAATTATCTCTTAGAACCAGAAAAAAAGAAAAAGTTAGAAGATAAACGTAAATGAGATGGTTACAACATGTAACCAACTGAAATTACTTGCTTTGAACTAGAATTAGTAGAACATTTTTTAAATAACCCCCTTCTTAACAATCGTTAATGTTAACTGAAGCAGCTAAAGCGGAACTGGAAAAACAGCAATATCGCATCGTAGGCGGCCACTCGGCTGTGAAAACGTGCGGCTGGACAAAGAATATGATCAATGGTCAAGGCGGCTGTTACAAATTAAAATTCTATGGAATCATGAGCAACCAATGCATGCAGATGACGACATCAATCAGCTGCGCCAACCGCTGTACGTTCTGCTGGCGCGGCTATAAAGCGCCAGTTTCTAAAGAATGGAAGTGGAAAGTTGATGATCCACAGATGATTTTTGATAAGAGTATTGACGCGCATCATCATCTGTTAGTCGGTTTCGGCGGATCAGCGAAGGCGAACAAGGCGGCGTATGCTAAATCAAAGCAAGTGAAACATGTTGCTCTGTCGTTAACAGGTGAACCAATTACCTATCCGCGAATTAATGAATTATTGGATCACTTTAACAAGAATGGGATTTCAACTTTTTTAGTCACGAACGCTCAATTTCCTGAACAGATTCGCGACTTGAGACCGGTAACACAGTTATATGCAAGTTTAGACGCGCCGGAAAAAGAATTATTAAAAGAAGTTGATGTTCCGCTCTTTGCCGATTATTGGGAGAGATTGAATCTGAGTCTAGAATATCTTGCCCAGAAGAAACAGCGGACCTGTATTCGCTTAACGATTATTAAAGGGATTAATGATTCGATGCATGAGAAGTATGCAGAGATGATCCTGAAAGGCAATTCCGATTTTATTGAAGTGAAATCGTATATGCATGTTGGTCCGTCAACTGAACGGTTGACGCGAGAGAATATGCCGCTGCATGAAGAGATCGTGGCGTTCTCTCAGGAGTTAGTGAAGTTTCTTCCCGATTATGAAATTGTCTCGGAACATATTCCATCTCGAGTTCTGATGTTTGCTAAGAAAAAATTCAAGAAAGATGGGGTTTGGCATACGTGGATTGATTTCCCCAAATACGATGAATTAGTTAATTCTGGAAAAGAATTCACGGCAGATGATTATTCTATGAAAACGCCGCAGGTGGGGTTGAGTGGCAAGGGTACAATTGATCGCATGCCGGAGGAGAAGCGGGAGAAGTATCTGAAAGAGAAGGGTTCCTCACCTGAAGTGTTTGTTGATGAGAAGACGCAAGAGTTGGAGTTTTATGAGAAGAAAGAAGAAGCGTGAAATACAAGTATTCTAAATCAACTGATAGAAATTAAGAAGCAGAAGTATAGTCGTATAGACAATTATCCCCAGTGTGAAATATCCCGGATTGCTGGCTTTCTGTTGGGGTAATACTTCTTTTCCGACAATATAAATCAATACTCCGCTGACGAAGCCTAACGCTGGAAATAGCAGAGAGGTATTAATGTGGAAGAATTCGGCAATAGTAACTCCCAGTAAAAATGTTGCTGCGGAAACGATTCTCTTGGTTAAGACATGACTGCCTTTCTTGGCGTGCAATTCTTCGAAGAGGGCGCTGGTGGTGAGGTAGATGAAACTTAATGAGACGGCAAATAATATTCCGGAGAGTATTTTTGTTTCTAATAATTCAACAAGCGTTATTCCAACAACAGTGTGGTAGAAGAAGAACACAAGTAGATGAAGAATACCCAAGTCTCGGCGTAATTTTGGCTTTTTTTCGTATTTTGCGATTAGTTTCTCACCAATGTGGAAGATGGAAAAACCAATTAGTGTCGTGACGAAAATGGCGATGCCATAGGTGGGGACGCCTTGGTATGCTTCTGGCAATAATTGGAGGAAAACGTAGACGGTGGCTAAGCCAATCGTGAAAGAGGCAAATTTGCTTTTCTTCTTTTCAAAGCGTTCCATGAAATTTGGGCTAAAGAAACTCGCTGCACCCAACATCAGACTAAGGAGATAACTCAAAACCATAGTTTGGAGGTTATTCTTGGTGTATAAAAAGGTTTCTTTAGTGGGTACGTATTAAGTTCACGTAAGCGCCTCGCCGTTTCACTCGCCCGTTCTCAAAGTGATAATCAATCAAAGAAGAGATGTTATTATCGATAGAACGGGAACTAGTTTTCTTTTTTATAAGAAGCTTAGCTCGTGAAACATTTTGGCAGAGGCGCTAGAACTTAATACGTACTTTGGTAAACCTCTGATTAAACAGCAAAAGTATTATAAAATAGCCATCTCTTTACCTCTTTATGACATCCATCGACTGGCAGGAAAAGTACATGCAGTTTCAAATGCTGCAGCAACATATGGAAAAGATCAATGAACATCTGGAAATGCTCACTCAGCGACAGGCTGAACTGGAGATTTCCCGCAACGCGGTGGCAGAGATAGGTAAAACAGCGGTGGGTAATGAGATTCTTGTTCCAGTGGCAGATGGTATCTTTTTGAAAGCTAACTTATTAGATAATCAGAAACTGATCATTAATGTAGGTGCAGATACCACTGTAGAACATTCAGTGGATCATGTTGTTGGACTGTTGGTGAAGCAACAGGAGGAGATGATCGAACGCATTGCGGAAGTGGAGGAAATTCAAGTACAATTACAATCACAAGTTACGGCAATGTATCAAGAGATTTCTCAGAATGAAGAAAAAGAGATGGGAAAGTTAGCAAAATAGGTATTCTCTATGTTCGGCAAACTTAAAGATAAATTAAAAGGAGCATTATCTGTCTTTTCGAGTAAAGCAGAGAAAGAAGCTGATGTTACTGAAGTTGAAGTAGAAGTTCCCGTCGAGGAGAAGAAAGTAGTTCCTGTTCCAAAAGTAGCTTCTTCTAAGAAAGATTCTAGGATCGAAAAAGAGAAACCTAGAACCGTTGAAGTAAAGAAAGAGAAAGCTACTTCTGAAAAAAAGAAAGAGATCATTTCTGAGAAAAAAGAAAAAAGAGAAGAAGAGAAAAAAGAGGAACCTAAAGAAGAGAAGAAAAGTTTTTTTGGACGATTATTCTCCAAGAAGAAAGAAGAAGAGAAAAAAGAAGAATCAGTCAAAGAAGAAGTAAAAGAAGAGAAAATAAAAGATCATTCTAAAGAGATAAGGAAAGAAAAAATAAAAGAAGAAAAGATAAAAAAGACAGTTAAAGAAAAGAAAAGGGAAGAAGTTGAAGAGAGAAAAGAAACTGAAACCGAAGAAATAGATGAATCTGAAGAAGAAAAAGAAGCTGAAGAAGAAGTCGAGGAAAAAGTTATTGAAGAACCGAAAAAAGGTTTCTTTGGAAAAATCAAACAGTCTTTTACGACAAAAACGATCTCTGCTGAAAAGTTTGAAGAATTGTTTTGGGATTTAGAATTGGTGTTATTAGAGAATAATGTTTCTGTTGAAGTTATTGAACGAATTAAACTAGATTTACAGCAAGAGCTTGTTGACAAGCCTTTACCGCGTGATGTGATGAGTAAAATTGAAGAGACATTAAAGAAGACGTTAAAAGAGATTCTTTCCTCAGAAAAGGTTAATCTTCTTGAACGGATAGCGGAGAAAGGAAAGAAACCTTTTGTCATCGCGTTCTTTGGTATTAATGGTGCTGGAAAGACCACTTCTATTGCCAAACTGACACATTATTTGCAGAAGAATAAACTTTCGGTTGTTTTGGCAGCCTGTGATACGTTTCGCGCGGCAGCAATTCAGCAGTTAGAAGAGCATGCTGTAAAGCTTGGTGTGAAAATTATTAAGCAGGATTATGGCTCGGATGCAGCAGCTGTAGCGTTTGATGCGATTAAATATGCCGAGAAAAATAATGTTGATGTTGTGTTGATAGATACGGCAGGACGTTTGCATTCGAATACCAATCTGATGTCGGAATTGAAGAAGATTATCCGCGTGACCAATCCCGATTTGAAATTATTTGTGGGTGAGAGTATCACGGGTAATGATTGTATCGAACAAGCGCGTAAATTTAATGAATTAGTAGAAATGGACGGCGCAATATTGACGAAAGCCGATGTTGATGATAAAGGCGGCGCGCCGTTGTCAATTTCTTATACAATTAAGAAGCCGATTTTATTTCTCGGTGTTGGACAGACTTATGATGATTTTGAAGAATTTAATGCTGATGTGATGGTGAAGAGACTAGGGTTTTAGAGAAATGAAAATTCACGAACTCGGCCACATCGTCTTATACGTCACCAATCTTCAAAAATCGGTTCACTTCTACAAATCTATTCTCGGTTTTTCGGAGATTGCTCGTGCTAGGGGGATGGCGGTCTTTTCAACAGGAAGAACACATCATGAATTGTTACTGATTGAAATTGGTGGGAAAGTGCAACCAAAGAAACAGCCAACAGCAGGTTTGTATCACTTTGGATTAAAGATTGGCAATTCACGTAAGGAATTAGAGGAAGCAATACGAGAATTGGAGAACACTAACGTGACAATTGTTGGCACGGCAGATCATACAGTTACATTAGGTGTTTACGTTCTCGATCCCGATGGCAATGAAGTGGAGTTGTATGTTGATATTTCGGATACATGGAAGAAAGATCCGAAGATGATTTTGAGTAATCCCAAACCATTATAATTCTTCCCCACAATTTTTTTAAACCTATCATCCTCAAAAGCTCTCAATGACCACATTCACTATCATCACCTCCGGGAGTGATCATACTCTCTCCGATTCAGAGCAGATGGCTGGCTTGCTTAAAGAAGCAAAGTTTGATCCCGTAGATGATGTTGAGTCTGCGGATATCGTTATCTTTAATAGTTGCGCGACTAAAGAGTTATCTGAATCAGTTCTCTTTCTTCCTCTGGAAAAAGTTAAAACAGAATATCCCCACAAGATGATTATTATCGTTGGCTGTATTCCTCAGGCCGATCCATTGAATGCGAAACTAAAGTCGTATTCTCTTCTTGGGACGAGGCAGATTAACCAGATTGTTCAAGTTGCGGAGGAGGCGTTGAACGATAATATTGTGCATTTAGTGGAAATGGATGAAATGTCATCGTTGAATTTACCACGCCTGCGGAGAAATTCTGTGGTTGCTTTTATTCCGATTAGTGTTGGTTGTCCGGACGTGTATTCTTCTTACAAAACAAAATCAACTTCTCACGCTTTGCAGTCGTATTCGATTGCCGAGATAAAGAAAGAAGTTGAACTTTCCATTAAAGATGGTATGCGTGAAATATGGCTGATTTCTCATGATCTATTCTGTTATGGTTTCGATATTAATACGAATCTTGCAGCTTTACTGAAAGAAGTGGTTGAAATTCCGGGTAATTTTATGATTCGTGTTGGAAAAGGTAATCTTAATCATCTATCTCACCTTAAAGATAGGCTTGTTGAGATTTATAAGCATCCAAAGATGTTTAAGTTCTTACATCTTCCTCTTCAATCCGGTGATAATACGATGCTGACGGAGATGAAATGTGCTTACACTGTCAATGATTTTGTTGCAGCGGTGCATGATTTTAAAGAAGATGTGCCGGAGATAACAATTATGACTGATCTTATTGTAGGTTATCCCACAGAAACTGATGAACAGTATTTAAAGACTATTAATGTGATTCGTAAAACAATGCCTGATGTTGTCACACTTTCTCGTTTTTCGCAGAGTGACATGAAAAGAGTTAAATTGCAACCTCTCACTGATGAGATCGTTAATCACCGTCTCAAGACGTTGTCGGATATTGTTCATAACATTTCTAAGATGGAGAATGAACGCTGGCAGGATTGGCAAGGGGAAATTATTGTTGATGAGAAAATGGCCGGAGAGAAACAGTGGGTTGGTCATAATTATGCGTATAAGCCGGTGATTGTGGAAGGTGATTATCGGTTGGGGGATGTTTTAGTTGTTCGGATTGTGAGGACGACGGCGTTTGATTTGAGGGGGGAAGTACTGAGGAAATAGTTTGAATTAAATACTCAAGTTTCATAATCTTTAAAAGCTGTCTATCTCTTCACCGATTATGGCAAATAATTCAGATTATAACGTAAAACCATTTGAATCGTTTATGGATCTTTCCGGAAACGATCGTACACTTCATTGTTTTTATCATGGTGTGCATGATCCTCATCTTGAAGCAAGAATTATGGCGAATCCAGTTTCCGATCATAAGTTAAAAGTAGGAGTTAGTCTTCACCCAGATGACATTTCTAATCGTTGTTACGATTCAGAGCGTAGCTCGTTGGATATCTGGTATTCTGCACCTGATCCAAGTGAAATTCGAATTGCTCTCTTAAAAATGGAGTTATTTGAGGTTCCCGATTCAATCCGAGAAATTAATGTCTATGACGCGAAGAAGAGGTAAGATTTTTCTTTTAAATATTTCCTATCTTTTTCTCTTGACAAATAGTGATGGATCATAGACATGTGAAAGTAATCGATGATCTTTTGTTAAGTAGCCGTCAATTGTCTTCTTGTCGGGATATTGTTTCATAAATTCTTGGTCAACAATTTGTACATGAAGATGGGGATACCAGCCGCCGTTTTGAGAACTGGGTGCTGTAATACCAACAATGTCTCCTCTTTGACAGAGCTGCCCTACTTTAAGATTAATTGTGTGTTCGAGATGGCCGTAGATCAAATAGAGAGGCGTATCTACAATGCGCCAGATTATTCTTCCACCCCATCCCCCGTCTTGATCATGGTCGATCATAATATCTTCGACTATTCCTTTGCAAGGAAGTGAGACGGAAGTTCCGACGGGAACATTATAATCCATTCCGAGATGAATAAACGCGCCAGTTTCTTTCTGATAGTGATCTTTCCAGAGTGTTGATCTCTCTTCAAGAAAACCACCATAACTGTAGGATATTTTCTGTTGTTGATGCAACCAGTCTATCCACTGAGCGCATTCTTCTGGATTTGTGAAATCGCAGTTGTTCTTTCTGGCTTCTTTGTCTAGATTCATTTTCTGCCAGCGTCCAGGTTGAAGAGTTGGGAAGATGTTCATTTTTTTAGAAATAGTTTATTGATTCATTTTTCCATACAAATAGCCTACACCATATCCCAACAACGTTTCAATCTGATAACGTAAACCAACGGTTGCAGATCTTTTGCCAATATTTTCTAAAGAATTGTATTTTTTTCTTTCTTCTTCTGTCGTGGGTAGATGTTGTTTTGGATCAACGTAGTTGACGATTGTGGCAAGAGGATGTCCAGTTGTTGTTCCTATTCCGGCGCGAGCTGCTCCGATTACACTTAATGAGATCAACCCCAAAGTAATTTCTAATCCACTGAGATCAACACCCTGTGCTTGGGCCATACCTAACATCATGCCATCTCCGAAGGCGACAGCGCCGTAAGGGATTTTGAGGTGTCCAAGATGAATTGCAAGATGTGGCGTCTCTTTCAATTGTTGAAGAAGAGTTTTCATTTTTTTCTCTTTAGTTGTTATTTCTATAAAAACGTTTACTCTATTTTCATCGATTCGAACCAAGATTGATTATACAGTGTAAGGGGCATTCTGCTGATATCTGCTTTACTACCTTCAACAAGATACGTAAGAATCATCTTTTTGTCTTTCTTGTTGACTTCTAGATCGAGACGTTTTCGTTTTTGAAAGTGCAGTGCTTGTTCAATTGTCTTAATGTCTAAGACGCGGTTTGTTCGAATGATGACTTTGCGTTGGTATGAGCCAATTCCTCGTTGTTTAAATGAGCGGTCGAAGAGGAGAATGCACCACACACTGAGATAGAGAAGAAATCCGCTGAGATAGTTTCCCACGCCGATCATTAATCCGAAGATGGCGAAGAGCCAGACACTGGCGGCGGTGGTGAAGCCGGTGATTCTATCTGCGGTTTTAATCAATGCGCCAGCACCAAGAAAACCGATACCGGTGACGATTGAACCGAGAAGTGGAAGAGGGTTATCTGGTTGGAATGTGATGGCCGTGATTGCGAGGACACATGAACCGGCAGCGACGAACGTAAACGTGCCGAAGCCGACGGGTTTGTGCGACCATTCTCGTTCTAATCCAAAGAGGAAGGCAAAGAGGAAGGTAATTCCTAAGCGGAAGGTAATGAGGAGTGGTTCCATCGATTATTGGTTGTAGGAAGGGGATTATAAGTTTAATGGAAGAGAAATATTGATCTGTTTATAATTCAAATAATCATCACTTTCTCTTTCTATAATCGGGATGTTCTTGTTCCAATTTCCATTCTAAAGTTCTTAATTCTTGGAGTTCTTCTAATGGTGCTCTTAGTATATTACTCAGGGTGATTAAGGTGGGGGAATAACATTCAACCAAAGTATTTGATCCACAATAATATAATGGGAATGCAAATTCGTTCTTACCACGAGAACAATAGAACCAATCGTATCCTCCGCCATGGACGCGTGTGTCTTCATACAACCCCACTCGATAAATCATGCCCTCTTTTCCTTTTTTTAACACGAGCGATGGAATGAGACAGCCTGTTCTTGTATATTCATACTTCTCGCTTACTTTTTTCCTCATTGGTTAAAACCATACTTATTTAATTCTTTAGCTATCAGATGAGGATAATTTCTTAATGTCTGTTTATCAGTATCGATTTGGGCAATAGATTTGTAATAATCTGGGTGAAGAGATTTAGGCATAATTGACATAATCACTCTTACACAACTTGGTTGTAATTCATCGATGAGCCTCGTAGTTTGGACAACATCTACTCGCCAATCTCCTCCGAAGTCGCAATCAATAAACGCAATATCATATCTTCCTGTTTCTAAGTGTGTTCTTAGTTGATGGTAATCTCTCGCTTGGGTTATGTTTACTTCGTATCTTTTGAGTATTCTGTTGATATTTTCCTTTAAGTGTTCTGCTTCTTTATTTTCTACCAATAGTACTTCCAGTTGGTTCATCGATTACTTTTGAGTTATTTCTCGATATAAATTGTTGTCCTCCTTATTGAGGAGGATAGGAGAAAGATTTATTATGATTTGACTGTTTTTGGGGTTTATGGATTGGAAAATACTTTCAGATATAGGATTAACTAAAAATGAAGTAACTGTTTATACTACGCTTCTGAAACTTGGTTCTGTGAAAGTTGGTTTTCTCTTAAAAGAGGTTTCTTTACATCGAAGTAGAGTCTATGAAGCGCTTCATCGTTTGATTGAAAAAGGTCTTTGTTCGTCTGTTATCAGAAGTAATGTGAAATACTTTGAAGCGGCCGATCCACAGAGACTTTTGAGCTATATTGAGGAACAGAAAGAGATCTTAGCTGAAAAAGAGAAGAATCTAAAAGAGATAATCCCCAATTTACAAAATCAAATCTCTTCTCTATCACCTCATGCTGAAGCTCATGTGTTCTCTGGTAAAGAAGGATTTAAGACAGTGAGGAAAGATGTTCTGAAACAGAAAAAAACATTGTACTTACTGGGTGCGGTTGGAAAAGAGGATAAAGCATTACGCTATTTTTTTCCGACATTTGACAAGTTACGATTGCAATCGCGAATCAAGATCAAAGTATTATACGATCACGAAGTAAAAGGAAAACCGATTGCCAATTTAGATCTGATGGATTCGAGATTTCTTCCTCGAGAATATTCTAGTCCAGCCGTGATAAATATTTATGGTGATCGTGTTGTTACCGTATTATGGAAAGATGATAATCCTTTATGTTTTATGATCATTAATAAAGATATTGCCGATTCGTATCGTAAGTGGTTTCATTTTTTATGGAAAAAGACGGGATGATCTGGTTAGTTCAAATCTTCTTTCGTTATCCTTTTTACTTTATCATAATTCTTCTTTGTAAACTCGATCACTTTTTCGGCATATTCCTGTTCGAGAATTGTTCCATAATATAACATTCCATTTCGGAAATAACGCAACTGATTGGCAAATTGAACTTCCGTCTCTTTGAAATTCAAAACTCGAAGATAGGAAACTTCAGCTTCGTGGGCTCCCTGTCCCGTGGCATTATATCCCTCCAAGAGCATTTTCGCTCTGATCAATTCCATTAAAATGTCGTAACAGGATTTGATATAATCATTAGCATTATTTTGGCGAAGACCTATTTTGTCAAGCATTTCTTGGAGAAAGAGATATCCATTTTCGGCTTCTTTAATAAGAAATTCTGCCCTGGATTTATCGGGATGTTGGATTTTGATCGTTCCGTCGTTAATAAAATCCTGGAAGTGTCTGATCGCCTTCATAATTCTATTCCCCCTGCCAAGAAAATTCCGTTGCAGAGGTTTTCTTTTAAATGTTTATGTATTTTATCCCAGCCTTCGTAGAAGTTAATGTTTATTGTCCGCTCTAAGAGCTTGTCAAACTTTGTGGTATCTATTTTTTTTTCTTTTCTGCCGATGATTGCAATATCAATATCTGAGGTTTCTGTATCATCTCCTCTCGAATACGATCCAAAGAGGATAATCGTTGCTCCAGCGCATTCTTTCTCTATAAAATCGGAGAAACCTGATTCGTAAATCTGTTTTAGGTTATCGACTCGTTTTAATTGCATGGCTTTATGATTTTCTCTGTTGAGCTCAACAGACCATCTTTTTGATTCTTTATCTTGGGTGAGTCTGATTAAGTTATGTTTTGCTAAGTTGGGCAGGGCTTTCATTACTGCCGCTGGCGAAACGCTGAGAAGCTGAGCGATTCTTCGTTGGTTTAAAGACCTGCCCGCTTTAATGAAGAGAAGTCTTAAAATATTGTCCTGGAGGGATGTTAGGTTTAGTTTATTCATATTTACTATGGTTAATTGATGTTAACTTAAGTTAATATATAAATTTTTGGGTGATTAACCTCTTTTTTTGAAAGTATAAAAGAATCTTTTAGTATCTTACGAAAACATTAATTGTTTTACTAAAAATTGTCGGGAAGAAGTCTTCGGTCATTGGTTTGTTATTCTAATCTTTCTTTATTTTTTGTATTTTATAATCCATTATTTTAAATGCGGCAGTTAAGCGTGTTATAATCTGAGCCAGATCTTTTCTATGAATCCACTCAGTATCGATTTGTATTCTAACGAGTGGCTTTTTTAATTTTGCGTCATTAAAGTTTTCTTTACTTAATGGTTTCTTCCTTAGTATCTTACCTACTTCTTTATCTAAATAATATATTTTTATTCCTACAGGTCCATATTCCCAAAAGTATCCAACAGGAATTGCTGTATGATCCATAAATGGTTTCATTTTTACTTCTGCATTGTTAAACGGAATAGATTCTTTTTTAGTGGAGCCGTTATAAGTAGCTACCCAATAACGATAAACATATTCTTTTAGAAACTCTAATGTCGGAGCAATCATCTCATTCACTTTTTCTACTTCTGTTTTCATCCATGCTTGATATTCTGCCCAGGTCATTGAGTTTGTTGTTGCGAGTGCTTTTTTGGACTCCTCTTGTTCATGATGGTAAAGATCAATCATTTCACCCATTAATGCTTCGATTCTCTCTGGCGAGTGCTGTGCTTTTATTTCTCGCAATACGGCTGCAGGTTCTTCATCTTCAGAATGTTCTAAACGCAGAGTTAATTCCAATAAAATATCTCTAAGACTATCAACCCTTAATTTCATTTGGGAATAGATCGTATGAAGTAGAGCTAGTTCTCTTCTTGGGTCGATTTCTTTGGTCATGGTATTATATGATTCTCTGAGGAAATATAAAGCTTACTCTTTTCTTTCCGAAAACATTAAAAACTTCTCTCTGTATCAATCAGCAAATGAACCCCAAACAGCTTCGAGACCTGTACTTCCGCTTCTTTCAAAGCAAGCAGCATGTAGTTATTCCGTCTGCGTCACTCATCCCAACAAATGATGCTTCGGTGTTATTTAATACGGCAGGAATGCAACCGTTAGTTCCCTATCTGCTCGGTGGAAAACATCCTTCGGGTAAAAGATTAGTTAATATTCAGAAATGTCTACGCACGGTTGATTTTGATAATATTGGAGATAACACTCATCATACGTTCTTTCAGATGCTGGGAAATTGGAGTTTAGGTGATTATACTAAACAGGAAGCGATTATGTGGAGTTTTGAATTTCTGACTGGAAAAGACTGGTTGCATCTTCCTCTGGCTAAATTGGCGTTTACTGTTTATCAAGGTGATACGAAAGTACCGCGTGATGAGGAAGCAGCGCAAGCATGGTTGAAGTTAGGTGTTTCGAAAGATAGAGTTGCGTTTCTTGGAGCAGATAATTTTTGGTCAGCAGGAGAGACTGGTCCTTGCGGTCCGAGTTCAGAAATGTTTTATTGGACGGGGGAGGGCAAAGCGCCGGCAAAGTTTGATCTTGAAGACAAACAGTGGGTAGAGATCTGGAATGATGTGTTTATGACGTATAATAAAAATAAAGATGGCACGATTACTCCTCTCGCTCAAAAGAACGTGGATACGGGTATGGGCTTTGAACGAGCATTAGCTGTTCTCTCGGGTAAAAAGAGCGCTTATGAAACAGAATTATTTTCTCATAGTATCAAAAAACTTGAAGAATTGAGCGGTGTATCCTACAAAGAAAAGACCCGCGAGATGCGTGTTGTCGTTGATCATCTTAGGGCAGCCGTGTTTGTGTTAGGTGATGATTTTGCTCTTGTTCCATCGAATGTTGACAGAGGGTATGTTTTGCGGAGATTGATTCGCCGGGCAATTCGTTACGGAAAATTGATCGGTATCAACGTTAATTTTACTTCTGTAATTGGTGAAATAATTATTGCAGATTACGGTGACTATTATATAGAGTTAAAGAAGAATAAAGAACGAATTTTGTCAGAGTTAGATAAGGAAGAAGATAAATTCAGCAAGACGATTGAAACAGGTTTGAAAGAATTCAATAAAATGGCTGTGCAATCTGATATGATTTCGGGAAAAGATGCATTTCTTCTTTTCCAAAGTTATGGTTTTCCTTTAGAGATGACGCAAGAGTTAGCGCAGGAGCAGGGAATTTCTGTTGATGAGGCGTTGTTTAAAAAAGAATTTGAACAACATCAAGAATTATCGCGCACGGCGGCAGCGGGGATGTTTAAGGGAGGGTTGAGTGAGAATTCTCCGCAGACTACTAGACTCCATACGGCGACGCATTTACTAAATGAAGCATTACGTCGAGTTATTTCCAAAGAAATTCATCAGAAAGGAAGTAATATCACTGCCGAGAGATTGCGTTTCGATTTCAATTTCGATCGTAAATTAACGCCAGAAGAAGTAAAGAAAGTCGAAGATGAAGTCAATCGTGTCGTTAAAAAAGCTGTCGTTGTTCGACGGGAAGAGATGACGATACAAGAAGCGAAATTATTAGGCGCGCAGATGGAGTTTGGTGTTAAGTATCCTGATCGTGTTTCAGTTTATTTTGTCGGCGACTATTCCAAAGAATTCTGCGGTGGTCCGCATGTTTCTAATACTTTGGAGATTGGTGTGTTTAAGATTACGAAGGAAGAAGCCTGCGCTGCCGGTGTTAGACGGATTAAAGCAACGGTCGAAGAGAAGAAGTGAGGTTTTATGTTTTTATTCACATCCGATTATAAAGATCAAGAGAGAGTTATGTGGAATGGTTTTCTCTATGATCATCTTCGCACGATGGGAGAATATCGTGGAGTGGTTCTTGCTTTTCGTGAAGGTGGAATTAAATTGCCTGGCGTCGAGAGTATCATTCATCGTTATCTTTCGGAAACAGTTCCAGAAGTTCTTGTGGAGGCGCGGAAGAAGGCCGATACGGGATTGGTGTTGACGGTTGAACGTTGTTTGCAGAAAGTGAGGGGGGAGATTTATCCGTTACGAATTAGTTAGATGTGAAAGATTTTTTAAAGAGGAAGATTGTTATTCTAATCATGCCTTTTCTTTGTGACATTTGCCAACGGGAAATGCTTCCCATCAAACAAAAGTATGTCTGTCAATCCTGTCATCACATTAAGCCGTGTTGTGATGGAGATACCTGTCAAGGATAGAGCGAGCTTATTTCTTTTCTAACTCGTTCTAGGAAGTAGCTGTACTATCTCCTCTGGTATTTTTCTCTCAAAGAGGATAACCTGTTCGTAGCGAAATAAGGAGTTTGCTGGAAGTTCTGTTTGTTCTTCTGTATAAAAGTCGAGCGCTAATCTTTTTCCATTTCTGATAAATTGGTAATGGCCTCGATCTTCTTTTGGGAACGGAAGATTGGTGCGAATTTTGGCGGTGCTGGTGGTTGCAGCACGACATTCGGAGCGCAGATACCCCGGAAAATCATCGTGTTTGTATGCTCCCTTTAAAATTGATTCTAGTCTCCATTGCTGCCAGGAAACTTCTAGTGCTGGTTTTTCGTAGCTGGTGAGACTGAATGTCGCTTCTCCTTCTGTTGTCAGTTGATCAAAGAGGCAGAGCTCAACGTCTTTGACCGGCGAGAGGGTTGCATCTATTTGTTGGGCAGTATTAATCCACTCTGTTCTTCCCAGGAAGAATCCTAATTCAAATAATGCACGAGGGAAATCTTGTGTGATACGTGCGCCGATTTCAGCTTCTGTTTGATCTTCACTGTTAAGAAGTTTTTTGCCGTGATCGCAGTAGAGATTAATTCCTCTATATAATGTTAGGCTAATATTGGCGCGTTCTTCGAGAACCATTTAATTCTAATGAGGGTGATGATTTATTAAGTTTGTTTACTTGTTTCTAAAGGTTGGGACGCCGATCATTTTTTCGGCTACGTCTTCGAGGACAAATTGATTAAATAATAGTTCATATTCGAAGCGGTGACCGCAGATATTTGGAAGGGCAGTTTGGTTTAGAACAAGATATGAAATACTATTTGGAACATCATCAACTGCAATTTGAACTTCTCCTGTTCCACCTATTTTGATTGGATTATTTGTACGCAGTTTTCCTACTCCCCCATTGACATAGACAAATACTCTTTCGAAGAAAGTTGGAAATTCTAGATGAGGATAGCGTTCGCTGTTCAACCCCGTTGAGCGCCAGCGCTGCCAGGAGATGTATTCTGGCTCTTTTGCAAATGCCGTTGGTTCGGGGATATGTACGACGTGTCTGTTGTCTTTGTTCTTTTCTATCTTGACTGTTGTAACACAACTTTGTTCTTGGGGTAAAAGGCGGTGGTCACGGGTAAGTGCTTGATTATACCAATCTCGATTGCCTGTCAAGAAGCTCGCTTCATATAACACGCGTGGATAGGACTGTTCTAATCTTTTTTTGAGATCGTTATGTGTAGGGTTACTATGAAGAAATTGATAAACAGTATCGTGCCAAAAGATTGTTTCAGTTAATGCTTTTTCCAGTTCTTCGTCAAAATTCATATTTTGGAGAAATCTGGGGTGTTCTTTATAATATTTTTCTTTGAAAAAGCCAAATGGGATTGAATATGGTCCAAAATATATTTTCTTTTCTTGTTTATAATCTTCGAGATATTTAGGATAATGAATGCGGTAGCGGGGACTTTCGAGACAAGTTTTACCACATCACGTGGACGCGAACCAATTGGATTTTCTAAGCTAAACTTTTTCTTTCGAACCCCGGTCACAGCCTCTTTACGCTCAAGGCCAGTTGTTAGTCACCTTGCTTTTGGCAAGGCCGCATACTAACCACTATACGACTACCGCATTACGTTTGGCAAAAGGCTAATCATTAATAAATCTTTTCGTTGTTAAAAGTAGTTTTTTGATGAAATGAATATTTGTTAATTTTAATAACTTTTCTTAGTTCTTTAGAAAAATTAAAATAAAAAAATAAAAAATTCAATCTATCGTCTTGCGAGAACAAATACTGCGCGCATAGCTACAATAATTGTTGCAGGGACGAACAATGTTAAGATACCTTTTAACACATTGCTGATTACTGGAGCAACTTCGTCAAAGACACCAACTTGCACACCAAGGAACGAAATTAATACTAATACTGTTCCGCTGGTTAAGAAAGCTGATACTTCGTCACTGGCGATGTTCAATAAACCTACTACTAACCCTAGTAAGAACACTGCCCATAACATTGTTGCTTGGTATGTTCCTGTAAATCCTAGTCCTAACAATACTGCAAGAACTACACCAACAAGGAACGACCAGCTGCCCAGAAGATTTGCTTTGTTTACTCCACCTAATGCTGCTACTTTTGCTGCTTTAGCCATTTCTTTCACCTCTTTTTTTTGATGGTTATTTGAATCATAACCCGTTTACTTATGTTCTAAAGAATATTTTGCTCTTTATATTCCTTTTGTTTTGTCCAACACAAATATTTATAAAAGAGCCTCCTTTTTCCACTCTTAATCCCCCCTTAGTTTAGTGGCTAGAACACTCGGCTGTAGCAGTTGTTTGACTGCCGTCTTAGAGACGTCTGGATGAAAAACAATCAGCCTGTAGTCACCGAGGGATCCCCGGTTCGAACAGATCTCCTAATTATGTGAGATTCCGAAAGTCTGGGAGGGGGGACTCATTTTCCTGTGGGATTTTTATAGTTTCTCTTGATTGTTGTTTCATTATATGTTTCCTAAAATATATAAACTAACCATCGCCAGCTTCATTCTATGAAACCCAAAACTATGGTTGTTGGCTGTGGTCAAATGGGGAAAGCTCACCTTTCTGGGTTGCAATTGTTGAAGAACGAAGGAAAAGTTGATTCTCTGGCGGTAGTTGATAATGATCCTTCTCGTCTTGTTTCTCTTGGTGAAGGGGTGCGAGGATATAATTCTTTGGAAGCAGCGCTGGAAACTGAAAATCCAGAATTAATTGTTCTTGCTACAAATACGGCAGTACATGGTCAGAATATTAAAACCATTCTTGATTATGCTTTACAAAATGGAACTAGTCCTTCTCTCTTTGTTGAAAAACCATTTGTGGAATCATCTGCTGAAGTTGAAAAACTTCGTTTGGAGTTAGAACATGTTGGTTATGGTACAACGGTTCCTCTTGCTTTTGCTTATTTAATTCGTTTCTCTCCTGTCGTTGAAGATGCAATATTGTATCTTAATCAAACTTCTTCTCAGATTCAAAGTGCAGATATTTTCTGGCAGAAAAAACGGAAACCAGAGCGTCCTAGCGCGGGGATTCATATTGACGAGACAACGCATGGTATTGATACTTTTTGTTATCTGTTAGAATCTTCAGGTAGAAAAATTACTTCTGCAGTTCTCGAAGATAAAAAAACCGACTATGATCTTTCCATAGTTCATGCGGAAGCACAGCAGCGATTATATGGTGAGACTCATGTTCCGATGGCAAGAGTCCGCTATCGCTTTTCCATTGATGGAGTTTCTCTTTCTGGTTTTTCTTCATTTTTAGATGAACCACAACGTCGGGAAATGAAATTGACCTTGGTAGATAATTCCGTTCTCTCTTTGTCGTTTGACACTCAGAAGAAAGATATTTTTCAACGATATTCTCCGCAAGGTGAATTAGTTGAGACAAAAGAATATTCTCTTGATACACCGCAGTCTAATCGTGTCTATCAAGAATTAGGGGCGATGGTAGAATATCATCAGACAAAAGTGCGACCACAAAATCTTGCGGGGTTAGAAGATGCAATTCGTGATGTTACTGTGACGGAAATGTTAGGAAGAGAAGATTTGGTTTTGCCGTATCGATTTAATGTTTGAAAAGATGTTCTAATGACAAACGACAATTCCGATGATTCTTTAGAACGAAGATTATCTTCTGATGGTGAAGGAGAAGTCAAAACTACCGAACATTCCTCTCTTCCCGCCTACAGCCCACTTAAAGAATATCTTGTCAATACTTCAGCAACATCATTATTTTTCAATCCGTTGTTTGGCGTTATAGAATATTTCTCGGGAATGGAGACAAAACAGATTCTTTATTCTCGAGCAATTGCGACGGGTATTCATTTTACCCTTTCTAAACCATACGCAGCATTCCGTCAGAAAGTGGCCACGTGGATGGGCGCAGATTATTCTAGTTCACATTTTCGAAAATATGCGGTTGATACGACGGCAATGATTGTGACGTCTCTGCCCGTTTATTCTCTTCAACTTTATTTTGCCGGGGCGCCGTTAAAGGCAATGGCCGTGGCTTTACCTTCTGCTTTACTGACGTGGGGTGTTATTGGAAGACCTTTTGGTCGTTGGCAGGATTGGTGGCGAAAACAGTGGGGAGTAAAACCGACGTTGGATAAGTAATGAGACAAACCGAAGCTTATTTAAACTCTGTAATTTTCCCTAAATTTACATCGTAAAACTGTCAAACTATTGTCGAGAACAAGGATTCAACCGCAAGCTTTATAAACAAACTGCTTTTTTAGCTCTTCAATGGCAGCCCAATTTCTTTTTTGATCGTCGAAATCAACTAGAAAGAGTGCTGTCGTAAGGGTGCCCTGGTAGTGTAGCGGCCTAGCATGAAGCCCTGTCGAGGTGTGTTGATTCAAAATCACCGCATAAAGGCTTCGACCCGGGTTCAAAATCGGAATCCGGAACGCTGAGCTTACTGCTCAAACTGAATCCCGATGACTTTCCCGGCCAGGGCGTTTACGGGCCGGTAGCTCAGCTTGGTAGAGCGCTTGACTTTTAAGAAAGTCAAAGTTATCAAGCGGTCGCGAGTTCAAACCTAGTCGTGGGTAATACACGACGGTGAATGTCTCGTCCGGCCCGCTCATCCCTTATTATCATCAACCAAATCTATAACCTCACAATGGCATTTGACGTCACCACCCACAACTTAGTACCTAAGCATGTTAAGATTAGCGATAGTGAAAAAGAGAAATTCTTACAAGAACATGTTTTAGCGACAAGACAATTACCTAAAATTCTTAAAACAGATCCAGCAATTCTCAATTTGAAAACGCAAGCTGGAGATATTATTAAAGTTGAGAGAAAGAGCATTACTGCTGGTGAATCTTTCTATTACCGGGTGGTCGTCGATGAATAAACCAAAACAAGATCGTTCCGTACTGATCAAGAAATATTTCGAAGAAAAGAAATTTGTTGAAAGTAATATTCAATCATTTAATCATTTTATTGAGAAAGGATTGCAAGAAGTTATTGAAGAAAACAAAGAAGCTGAGCCTACAATAATTCCTCACAATATTGAAAAATTTAAAATTCGTTTCGGTCGTATTACGGTTGGAAAACCCGAGATCACAGAAGCTGATGGAAGTAAACGTCCAATTTATCCTGTTGAAGGACGGTTGCGTAAAATTTCGTATCACGCTCCCATTTATCTAGAAGTAAGTACTTATATCAATGACGTACAACGCGAAAACTTTGTCGCTGAAATTGGAAAAATGCCAATCATGTTGAAGAGTAAATTCTGTCACTTACATAAAGTTAGTAATGAAGAGTTGGTAAAGCATGGTGAAGATGGAAGTGATCCCGGTGGTTATTTTATTATTAATGGGACTGAGCGTGCGTTAATTAATATTGAAGATCTTGCTGCAAATAACTTTATGGTTGAGCGAGACACTGATGGTTCTTTTAACGGTCGCTTCTTTGCAGCACGTGGCTCTTACAAAATTCCTCATTCATTTGAACGTAAGAAAGATGGTTTGTATTATGTTACGTTCACACGTGTTAAACAGATGCCGTTAGTGGTTGTACTAAAAGCTCTAGGCTTGGTTAAAGATGAAGAGATTATGAAAGCAATCTCGATGGATAAAACTTACGAGGAAGTTATTTTAAATCTCTTTGAATTTGTTGATCTCAAGACGCAGGATGATGCGATTGATTTTATTGCTAAGCGCGTTGGTGTCGGCCAAGCTAAGGAAGTTCGTATGGAGCGAACAAAAGAAATTCTTGATAAATATCTTTTACCTAATATTGGTTTGGAAACGCGTGATCGTCCGGCAAAAGCACGTAATCTGGCAAAGATGCTCAAGAAATTTATAGATGTTAGTAATGGTGTTCGTGGTGAAGATGATAAAGATCATTATATGAACAAGAGAATTCGTATGAGTGGTGACCTATTGGTTGATCTTTTCCGTGTTAATTTTAAAGTTTTAGTTGGGGATATCTTATATAACTTCCAGCGCATTATTAAGAGAGGTAAATTGCCTTCTATTCGTGTTATTATCAGAGACAAGTTGTTAACCTCCCGTCTTTACTCGTCTATGGCGACGGGGGAATGGGTTGGGGGAAGACAGGGTGTATCTCAACGTATGGACCGATCTAACTTTTTGGCGATGATCTCTCATCTTCAGAGAGTGGCAAGTCCTTTATCTAACTCTCAAGAAAATTTCGAAGCACGGGCATTGCACTGTACTCATCTTGGTCGTTTATGTCCAATTGAAACTCCAGAGGGTACAAATATTGGTTTGCGTAAAAACTTAGCAATGCTCTGTTCTCTCTCTCAACGAGCGGAAGAGGGCGATGTTGTTGATAAATTAAAAGCAATAGGCTTGAAGGAAGCGATTTAACATGGCAGACGTTTACATTAATTCACGGTACATTGGCGTTGTTGAAAATACTCACAGTTTCGTTGAAGATGTGAAAGATCTTCGAAGAAAAGGTTCTCTCTCGGAGAATGTTAATGTCTTTGCAGATGAAACAGCAAACGAAGTTCATGTTTTTACTGATGAAGGTCGAGCTCGTAGGCCATTAATTGTTGTTAAAGAAGGTAAATCTCTTCTTACAGATAAGCAGCTTCAACAGGTAGCGCAGGGAGAATTGTCTTGGCATGATTTAGTTCGTCAAGGGGTTGTTGAATATCTCGATGCGGCGGAAGAGGAGAATGCTCTTGTTGCCTATGAAGATGGAGATTTAACTGCTGATCATACTCATTTAGAAATCAGTCCGGGAGTTATTGCTGGAATTACAACTGCTCTCGTTCCTTTTGCAAATTATGCGCCTTCTTCGCGTATCATTATTGGTAGTAAGAATCAGAAACAAGCTCTCGGTTTCTATGCGTCTAATTATCTTATTCGTTTGGATATGGATGCAAATGTTTTACATTATCCTCAGTTTCCAATTGTTAGAACAAAGATTCATGACGTGGCTGATTATGCGCATCATCCATCTGGACAGAACATGGTTGTTGCCGTGATGTGTTATGATGGTTACAATATGGAAGATGGTGTCATTCTTAACCGCGGTTCTATCGATCGAGGTTTAGCGCGAAGTACCTACTTCCGTCCGATGGGCGCAGAAGAATTGCGTTACTCTGGTGGTCTTGTTGATGAAGTTTGTGTTCCTGATAAAGATGTCAAAGGATATCGAACAGAACAGGATTATGCTAATCTTGAAGGCGATGGTATCATTTATCCTGAAGCGAAAGTGGACGAAGGGGCGGTTATTATTGGAAAAACGAGTCCTCCTCGTTTCTTGAGTGGTTTGGATGAATATAATTTATCCGCAGCGACGCGGCGGGAAAGTTCTGTTGTCTTAAAACACGGAGAACGTGGTGTTGCTGATCTTGTTTTGATTACTGAAAACGAAGAAGGAAATCGTTTAGTTCAAGTTCGCTTACGTGAAGAACGTATTCCTGAAATAGGAGATAAGTTTACCTCCCGTCACGGGCAGAAAGGAGTTACGGGGATTTTAGTTCCTCCTCAAGATGTGCCGTTCTCTGTAACAGGTATCGTTCCAGATTTAATTTTCACACCGCACGGTATTTCATCGAGGATGACCATTTCTCATTTGATTGAGTTAATTGGGGCAAAAGTCGGTGCAATGAGCGGTCGTTTTGTTGATGGTACTTTGTTTGAAGCAGAACTTGAAGAAGACCTGCGAAATGAATTACTCGGTCTGGGCTTCCGTGATGATGGTACAGAAACATTCTTTGACGGAAGAACCGGTAAGCAGATGCTAGCTCGCATTTATGTTGGAAATATGTATTACTTGCGTCTCCGCCATATGGTTGGAAACAAGATGCAATCTCGGGCGCGTGGTCCAATCCAATTGTTAACTCGTCAACCAACTGAAGGGAAAGCAAAAGAAGGGGGTCTGCGTTTGGGGGAGATGGAGAAAGATACACTCATCGCGCATGGTGCTTCGCTTCTCTTGAAAGAGCGTTTTGACTCCGATCGGGTTGCCGTTCCAGTTTGTGAGAAATCGGGGTTACTTGGTTTCTTCGATGCAAGATCCAATAAATTAATGTCTCCAGTCTATGGTGAAGATTCACAGTTATCTCATGTTGAGATGAGTTATGCATTTAAGTTGTTGCTTGACGAGTTATTGTCGCTGGGTATCTATCCTAAGATTGAACTGATGAATAAATACTAGTAATTTATCGGGAAAATAATGAAAATAATGTTTAAATCAAAAAATAAACAACAATAAATTAAAAACATAAAATTAATATTAAAAAATAACAGGTCGTGACCATGAGAACACCAATTGTTTCCAAAAAAATTAAAGCAATCCACTTTGGAATTTTGCCACCGAACATTATTAGAGATATGGCTGCGGCGAAGATCGTCACGCCAGAATTGTATGATAAAGAAGGTTATCCGGTCGACGGGGGTTTGATGGATACACGTTTGGGTGTTATTGATCCTGGTTTAGTCTGTAAGACTGATGGTTTAAAATTAAAAGACACGTTGGGCCATTTTGGTTACATCGATTTAGCTCGACCAGTTATTCACATTAAATTTGTTAGACAGATCCTTGATTTGTTAAAATCAACCTGTCGTGGTTGCAGCCGTATTTTGATTCCTGATGCGAATGTGAAGCGTTATGTTAGTATGTTATCTCAAGTTGGCGATGAAGAAGGATTTGAAGCGCGCCGTCATCGTATTAAAGAGATTGTTGCTCGCTATAAAGTTAAAGACAAGTGTCCTCATTGTGATGCTAAGCAGGAAAAAATAAAGATTGAAAAACCTTACAATTTTTATGAAGGAGAAACGCGCTTAAGTTCGATTGAAATTCGCGCTCGTTTGGAAAAAGTTCCTTCAGATGATCTTTTTGTTTTCGGTTTTATTGCTGGATTCCGTCCTGAATGGCTTGTATTAACTGTTTTGTCCATCCCGCCAGTAACGATGCGTCCAAGTATTACTCTTGAATCTGGTGAACGTAGTGAAGATGACTTAACTCACAAGTTAGGCGATATTGTTCGTATTAACCAACGTCTCTTTGAAAACATCAACGCGGGGGCGCCAGAAGTTATTATCGAAGATCTTTGGGATTTATTGCAATATCATGTTGCAACCTATTTTGACAACGAAATACCGCAGCTTCCTCCTGCTCGTCATCGTGGTGGGCAAGTATTGAAAACACTGGCTAATAGGATTAGTAGTAAAGAAGGTCGTATTCGTCATAACTTGGCTGGTAAGCGTACAGACTTTTCCGCGCGTACAGTTATTAGTCCTGATCCTCTAATTGAATTGAACGAGGTGGGCGTTCCACAGAGTATGGCGATGATTTTAACTATTCCTGAACGGGTTACGGAATGGAATAAAGAATATTTACGCAAGTTTGTCGATAATGGCTCTCGTCGTTATCCTGGTGCTAACTATGTTATTAAACAGGATGGAAAAAGAAAAACAATTACCTCTGAAACTAAAGATGAAATTCTACAAGAATTAGAAGTTGGTTACATTGTTGAACGTCATTTAGTTGATGGCGATGTTGCACTATTCAATCGGCAACCTTCATTGCACAGAATGAGTATGATGTGTCATCTTGTAAAAGTTTTACCTGGTAAGACATTCCGCTTAAATCCTGCTGTTTGTAATCCGTACAACGCAGACTTTGATGGGGACGAGATGAACTTACATATCCCTCAGACTGAAGAATCTCGCGCTGAAGCGAAAATTTTAATGCTTGTTGAAACACAAATTATTAGTCCGCGTTACGGTTTAAGTGTTGTGGGATGTATTCACGATGCGATTACCGGTAATTATCTCTTGACAAAAGAATTGGTGTTGAGTTATCATGAAGCAGTTGATCTATTGTATACCTCAGGTGTAACAGATATTTCTTCTTTGCCGCATAAAGACAAAATTGATGGAAAAGAAGTATTCTCTGTACTTCTTCCTCGTGACTTTAACTTTATTGGTAAAGATAAAGGTGGCAACGAAGTTCGTATTCTTAATGGTATTCTTAAGACCGGATTCATGGACAAAGCAAACCTCGGTCAAGAAAGTGGTTTAATGCTACGAAATATCTTTGAAAAATATGGTCCAGCACATACTGCGGATGTATTAGGGAAGATTTCAAAATTAGGAATAACTGTCTTAGCACGTCGTGGGTTCTCCATTGGTGTTGGTGATATGGATCTTGCTAGAGAAACTAAAGATGAAATTATCGCCGTTAACTCTAAAGCAGAAGAAGATGCGTTAAAATTAATTGATCAATTTACGGCTGGAGATTTAGAGCCGCTTCCAGGAAGAACCGTCGCGGAGACATTGGAAGTCCGCATCTTAGAAGTACTAAACCGGGCACGTAATAAGAGCGGGGATATCGCGATGAAACAAGTTCGTGACAGCGCGGCGTTGGTTATGGCGCGCAGTGGTGCGCGTGGTAATCCTTTGCAGATTGCACAGATGACGGCGATCGTTGGTCAGCAAGCGTTGCGAGGAAAACGGATTGAAACTGGTTACAGAAATAGAACTCTTCCTTATTTTAAACCGAATGACGTTTCACCGAAAGCGCGAGGCTTTATTAAAAGTAATTTTAAAAGTGGATTACGGCCTCACGAATTTTTCTTTGGAGCGATGACAGGAAGAGATGCACTGATGGATACGGCTTTGCGTACACCTAAATCCGGTTACCTTTATCGACGTTTATCTAACGCGATGCAAGATCTTAAAGTTGAGTACGATGGTTCGGTACGTGATGCTAGCGGTAAAGTTGTTCAATTTTCCTATGGAGAAGACGGACTTGATGTTTCTAAGACAAAAAACGGAGTTATCGATGTTAAGAAGATCGTCCAACACGTTGTGGAGGGAGTAGAATGAGTAAACAACATGAAGATTTAGTAAAATTGTACGAACAAAAACTGCCGTTGTCTGTTGTCGATGAAGTTATGGCAACTATTCCTGCTGCTCTTCCTAAAGAAAAATTAATTAAAATTTTTGATGAAGTTGTTGCTGCTTTTAAAAAAGCTCGTGTTAACCCGGGAGAATGTGTTGGCTTAGTGAGTGCAGAAAGTATTGGTGAACCTGGTACGCAGATGACACTGAATACGTTCCACCTGGCAGGAGTTGCAGAGATGAACGTTACGACTGGTTTGCCAAGGATTATTGAAATCTTTGACGCACGGAAGGAGATTAAGACGCCGATGATGGAAGTCTATTTGAAGTCTCCTCACAATCAATTGGAACATATCAAAAAGTTTGCTGCTAAAATTAAAGAGACGCTGTTTGGTGATTTGGTTTCAGAATATGCTTTGGATATCTTTAATCAATCATTGACGGTAACATTAAACAAAGTATTGTTATCTGACTACACTTTATCTACTGCTGATCTTGTTAAATTAATTAAAACAAAATTGAAAGGATTTGCTATCGAAAATACTGCCGATACGATTGTTATCGTGCATAAAGGGAAGTCTGAAGAATTAAAAGTATTGTATAATCTTAAAGAAAAATTGCGAGTAGTTAAAGTTCGCGGACTAAAAGGAATTAAACAGGTTCTTCCAGTCAAACGTGATGAAGAATACATTGTTTTGACTTCGGGAATAAATCTTCAAGATGTTTTGGATATGCCAGAAGTTGATGGTTCACGAACATTCTGTAATGATGTCCACGAAGTATTTGAAGTCCTCGGTGTTGAAGCAGCTCGGCAATTAATTATGAATGAAGTATTCAAAGTTATTGAAGAGCAGGGATTAAATATTGACATTCGACACATTATGCTGGTTGCAGATATTATGTGCGTCAGTGGCTCAATGAAAGGAATCACTCGATATGGTGTTGTCAGCGAGAAAGCAAGTGTCTTAGCGCGGGCATCATTTGAAACCCCAATTAAACATATTATTAATGCAGCTCTTGAAGGTGAGATTGATAATCTAACTTCTGTAGTTGAAAATGTAATGATTAACCAACCAGTCCCTTTGGGAACTGGTCTTCCTGGTTTAATTACGAAGATGCGTTAAAGGAGGAAAGTACAATGGCAAAAGAATCTAAAGTATCAACAACATCGGCTCTTGATGCGGAATTACGCGAATTGAAAGTTAAAGTACAAAATGAGAAAATCGTTGTCGGTGGAGAACGAGTATTAAAATTGTTACAAGAGAAACGCTTTGAAAAAGTATATCTTGCTAAGAATTGTCCTGTTAAGTTACGCAGTGATGTAATGCATTTTGCGCATTTAACTCAAACTCCGATTGTAGAGTTGGAACAAACAAATGAAGAATTAGGTATCTATTGTAAGAAAAACTTTTTTGTTTCAGTATTAGGAACGCGTAGTGCATAATTTACGGGGCAAAAAGTGGGAAAAATCATCCTTGATCAGGAAACATTTGGTTTATCATCGCTTTTTGAAAGGATGACGGGAGCAAAAGTTGTTGATTGTTTTCAGGATGCCGAGGTTATTTGTTTTGTAGTTGCAGAAGGTGAGATGGGTAAAGCGTTGGGAAAAAATGCCAGCAATTTGCATCGAGTTCAGCAGGAGTTTGGCAAACGAGTAAAGCTAATTGAATATAGTAAAGATCTCATCGACTACGTTCAAAATGTCATTTATCCGTTAAAGGTGGAGGAGATAATTCCTGGTGAAGGGATTATCACTTTGAAAGATACTAATAAAAAAACAAAAGGTTTATTAATAGGTAGGGACGGCAAGACCATACAACTGACGAAGAGAGCGGTAAAACGTTTTTTTAACGTCGATGTGGTTGTTGTTTAAGTGCAACCGGAATTATAATCAAAATGGCTAAAAAATCACACGGATTAGGGGCAGCGAAAAAGTTAAAGAAAAGACGACAGCAGTTTAAGTTAGTTTCACGTTCAAAAATGCGTTACAAAGTTGACCCATTAGAAGGTTCATCTCAGGCAAAAGCAATTGTTCTCGAAAAGATTCAGGTTGAGGCTAAACAGCCTTGTTCTGGTATGCGAAAATGTGCGCGTGTTCAATTGGTTAAGAATGGAAAACAAGTTACGGCGTTCATGCCTGGTGACGGCGCGCAGAAATTAATTAACGAACACGATGAAGTTGTTATTGAACAGATCGGTGGAAAAATGGGCCGTTCGAAAGGAGATTTGCCATGTATTCGTTGGCAGGTTACTAAAGTTAATGATCAAAGTCTTGATGCCTTGTTACGAGGTAAATTGGAGAAAGCACGTAGATAGAGTTGATACTTATGGATACTATAAAATTTTTCAATCGTTGGGGGACGGAAGGAGTTTCAGTAGAAGATGTTGGTTTGCAACGTTATCTCTCTGTAGATCCAAAGATTGTTCCAAAGACTGGTGCACGTTATGCTGGAAATCGCTTTCATAAATCTAACACGTTTATCGTTGAGAGATTTGCAACCAAGTTAATGGGTTCTGGTCATAAAGGGAAAAAACATTTTTTAAGTTCCGGTCACAATGCTGGTAAGAAAGTAAGAGTGCTTCGTATTGTTGAAGATGCTTTAGCAAAAGCTGAACAACGCTTAAAAGTGAATCCTTTGGTTATTTTAACACGGGCTGTTGAAAATGCTGCTCCTCGCGAAGAAGTTATCGCGATTGAGTATGGTGGTGCACGCTATCCTAAAGCAGTTGATATCGCTCCTCAGCGACGCATTGATTTGGCTCTGCGAAATATGACGCAAGGTGCGTATGCTAAATCGTTTAACAAGAAGCAGAAAATTGAAGATGCTCTTGCTGAAGAATTAGTGGCAGCGTATCAAGTTAGTGCTAAGAGTAACGCGATTGCTAAGAAGCGAGATCTTGAAAGACAGTCTGCAAGTAGTAAGTAGAGTTTTAATTTTGTCTTTACTTTTCTAAATATTTTTTTTGTGTTCTCTGTTTTTTGATTAATTCAACAGATTTTTTCAATTACAATCTTTTTACTTTTGCTAGTGGGTTTTCTACAATGTAATCAATCTGTTGATAGAAAAAATGATCTTTGTTTGTAAAGTATTCCCATTCTTGTGGTGTTATTAGAGAAACAGACGGGGTTAGTAAGATAGTTAGATCCAGATCTCTTGAAAAGAGACGTCGTAGATATGAATTAATATCGTCGCCTGGATAAATATCTTCTATCAACATGAAATCTCGTGCGTATTCTAAAATCCAGTCGTCTGGACTGTCTCTGCCGATAGGGGTAATGCCCATTAAGTTATGCTCATAATAAAGATTATCTCTACAACGCTTGGCTAATGTTGACTTTCCGGAATTAGGATTCCCAAAGAGGAGAGCTAAATAAGGCTTTTGTTCTGCGTGAAGAACTTGCTGCACAATATGATCCTGCGCTTGTTCAAATGAAATAATGGGCGGTCTCATGTTTAGTTGTTTTAATTTTTTGTTTCTCTTCTTACATCATCTTTTTCTGTTCTATTCTTAGAAAAACGAGCAATAAATTCTCCCTTAAATTTCTGGAATTCATTTCTTTTAATTGCTTCTCTCGCACCCTCCATTAATTTTTGAATAAAATAGAGATTGTGTATTGATTTTAATCTTTTAACAATTGGCTCGTGAACTTTACAAAGATGATAGAGATAGGCTTTAGTATACTGTTGACAAGTATGACAGGTGCAATGTTCATCGATAGGTGTAAAATCGTGGGCGTATTCTTTGCGGTCAATACTTATTTTTCCATTCTGGGTAAAGATGGTATGATGCCGTGCAACTTGGGAAGGATAAACAGAATCAAAACAATCTATGCCTCGACCAATTAATTCTAATAGTTCTTCAGGACTGCCTACGCCCATGACATAGCGTGGCTTGTCTTTGGTGATATAAGGAAGGGCGGCATCGACGGCGTTATACATATCTTCTTTTGGTTCTCCGATAGCTACGCCGCCAATGGCAATACCGTCGAAGTCTAAAGAGTTGATGAACTTGGCGCTTTGTTCTCTGAGGTCTGGGTAAAAATTTCCCTGTACGATGCCGAAGAGAAGTTGTTTTTCATGTCGATGGTTTTGTTTTAATTGACGGTGCTGTTTTAAACTTTCTTCTCCCCAGCGGTGCGTGTTCTCCATAGCTAGGATTGCTTCTTCTCTGGTTGCGCCATAGCCAGACATATCATCGAGCATCATTGCGACATCACTGCCAATGGTTAGTTCGATTTCCATGATTTTCTTCGGTGTAAGAACGACTTTGCTGTTATCATAAGGATTACGGAAATGAATGCCTTTTTTACTTTTGGTGTCAAAGATACTGCGTGACATTTGAAAGCCACCACAATCTGTGAAGATGATTCCAGAGAAGTTCATAAATTTGTGAAGTCCTCCTGCTTTTTCGATTGTTTGGATGCCCGGTTGGAGGCTGAGAATTAAGGCATTAGAGATGAGCGCTTTAGTTGTTGTATCTTTTCCTAGGTTTTTGTAATCGTCGGTTGTAATGATTTTTCCCGTGGCTTTCGTTGCGGCGGGCATGAAGAATGGTGTTTCGATAATGCCGTGCGCTGTTTGGAGGAGTCCGCAACGGGCTGTGCCGTCTTGATGGGTAAGAGTGAAAGTTGTCATTTAAGTAGTAAAATGAGGGGTGTTTTAAAAAATGAATGGTCGAAAATAGATATTGCACTTTGAAAACCGAAATCTATATATATTTCTCATTTATTTTAAATAATTATGGCTAATGATTACTTTGTTTGTCTGGAAAATCGGCTTGGTGAAGCGTCTTGGACAAGGTTTGATTCTCAAGCTGCTTTTAATGACTGGTATGACCATGGAAAAATGGAAGATGAAACTTCTCCGAAAGTAGAATATCCTCGAGTTCCATATCAAGGTTCCGATGAAAAAGCTTGTTCGGAGATGGCTGTCGTTCGAAATCAGCGATTATTAGAAGAGCCTGACGCTTATGCTTTAATATGTATCAATGCTTTGACTGAAAATTGGGGTGCTGTTGATAGGATATATCGTTGTTTTTTCTCAGATTAAATCTTTTTTTTCCAAATCTATAAATAATCTATTTCTTTTCCACATTAAGAAATGATTGAACTTCCCCATTATATCACAAACAATCTTCTCCATCTTAAAGTAATTCCCCATTCTGGCAGAACGGAATTGAAAGAAGAGAATGGCAGATTGAAGCTCTACTTGAAAGCAGCGCCGGAGAAAAATAAAGCGAATTTAGAATTAATCAAATTCTTCAAGAAAGAATTAGGTCTTGTTGTGGAGATTAAGTCGGGAGCAACGAGTCGAGAAAAAGTGTTGAGGATTCTAAACCAACACCCTTAACTTCACTCCTGCTTTCTCCAACAACTTCGTTCCTTCATCATCTGGATAGACGACTTTGCAGACAACTTCTCTGATCCCGGCATTAATAATTATCTTAGCGCAATTGACACAGGGAGTAAATGTTGTATAGATAATTGAATCTCTCGTAGAAACTCCGTTATATGCTGCCTGAGCGATAGCGTTCTCTTCGGAATGACAGCAGGTACATGGTTCGGGATAGGATCCTGATTTGAATTTTCCGAGGTGGCGGGCGGTGCAGCGCTGACAGCCGCCATCGACACAGTGAGTGATCCCTTTAGGTGTTCCATTGTACCCCGTGGAGATAATCATTTTGTCGCGGACAATAATTGCACCTTTGCGTGCGGAAAGGCAGGTTGCACGCATTTTAACCTGTTCAGCAATGTTCATGAAGTAGTGATCCCAGTCTGGGCGTTCTTCATGGAGTTTGTAGAGATGATCACTAACGAGCTTTTCTACTTTCTGCTGCAGTTTCTCAATCGTAGAATCATTAACAAGAGTTATTTTTGCCATTGAGGCCACAGTATGTAATTGTTGGGCGTTAGGGTCGCTGCTTTTTTCTTCTTTTTCTTTTACTCTCAATGTCTCTAGCGTTTTTGGGTCGCTTTCTCTGTTTCTCTTGACTAAGCGTTCTAAGCGCACTTTTTCGGGTGCGACAACATTCACTAGGATGAAATCTTTTCGTTGTTTGAGAAGAGAAACTTCTTTGGGGTTGCGCATTGATGTGAAGACATGGTTCTCGCCGTCTTTAATCGTGGCGATAGCTCTTCTGGCTAAGATGTCAGCGCCTTCTTTTTCGCGTAGTTCGTTGCCTACTTTTATTAACGCATCACGGGTTATTTCTTGTTTACGTTGCTGCAGTTCTTCTCGTAAAAAGTCAGAAAGAGAAACATGATAGAAGTTCATCGCTTTCAAGATGGCAGCAACAGCATCTTTTCCTGAGCCATTTAATCCAGTTACACCAATGATCATAGATTCTCAATAGAAGAGACACTTTAAAATGATTATGATGATCCAATAGGTGTAAGTGAATGAATATGGGGGAAATCAATATCATTAAAGATATATCTTTTAAAACTCCAATTGTAGTTGTATATCACTTTTTAAATTATCAACTCTAATCAAATGGAGATAGTATTTAATTAACAAGAGAATAATTTATGAATCAGTAAAAGGAGGCGGAGCATGCCAATCGTTGTTGAATTAATTCCCGAAGCAGAAAAAAAAGCAGCGCAGCTTGCAGTAGCATCTGCAATGACTTGTTACAGTGGTAATGGAATCGTACGATTAGATTCAAACAAATATGAGCAAAGACGAGAGATGGTTGAACGCATTCGTCTCTCAACATTAAATGCAGGACATAACACCACTCGCCAGCACCAGGATTTCACATTTACTCTATCTGGTATCTCAAGACAAGTTATTTGGAGTTTCCTGCACAGTCATCCGTTCTATAATTCTGAACAAGTAAGCCAGCGCTACGTTGAAGTAAAAAAAGCAAATTTCACAACGCCGAGCAATTTAACAGAAGAACAACGAGTGATTTTTCAAGAAGGCTTAGATTTAACATTTGAAGCATATAAAAAATTAGGAGAAATACTAGCGCAGCCAGTTGCAGATGAGTATTATAACATTTTTCCAGCACGTCAAAAGAGACCAGACATTAAATGGCAATCAGTAATCAAAAAGAAAGCACAAGAAGCAGCACGGTATGTATTACCTGTTGCTGCGCATGCTTATATGTATCATACAATCTCGGCGCTAACACTAATGCGCATGCATCAATGTGCAGATTTGTTTAATGTACCAACAGAGCAAAGGCAATTAGTTAACGCTATGGTAGTTGAAGTTGTAAGACAAGATCCATCTTTCTTATCAGAATTAAAAGAGTTAAAGACTTATGATTTAGAAGGTAGCTTAGAATACAAACTTCATCAAGAATTCTTCAATTCTGACAAAAGAGTATTCAAAACAGAATTCGATGAAGAATTGGGTGACTTGCACAGCAAATTAATTGGATACGACCAAAATGCGCAAGCAACATTAGCAAAAGCAGTTCGTGCAACATTGCAGGTTTCCAAAGCCGATCTTCCCGATGAAAGAGCGCTAGAACTATTATTAAATCCAAAAAATAATGGTAATTTAGGAGAAACAAATAACATCTCAACGTTTACAAAACTAGGATCAGCACTGCCGGTTGTAACCTACACTTTTCAAAAGAAATTAAGCCATTCTGGTGATTCACAAAATCAACGTCATAGGATGACACCGGGCGTTGCTCCAATATTCTATCTCTCCAGTGAGCCCGATGTAGTACTGCCATTCATTGTTGAAAAACACGAACCTGCAAAAGCGTATTTTGATGAAACGATGGAAAAGTTATGGGGAGTAATAGGAAGATTAAGAGATTCAGGCGCACCAGAAGAAGCAGTACAATATCTAGCGCCAAATGCTGTTGCCGTTCGTCTCATTGAACAAGGCAATCTACGTGACTTGCACCATAAATATCGAATGAGATTATGTTATAACGCACAGGAAGAAATCTGGCGTGCATCCAAAGAAGAAGTAGAACAAATAACAGCAGTGCATCACACAATAGGAAAATATCTCCTGCCACCGTGTTCACTTCGCAAATTAGCCCAAACAGGACCAGTATGTCCCGAAGGAGATCATTACTGTGGTGTTCCTGTTTGGAAGAAAGAAGTTAATGAGTATGAACGAGTGATTTAATTTTTGATTTGTTTTTTTTTTAAAATAATGAGGTGATGGTTGATGGGAAAAAGAGGAGCGATGATTGTTTTAGATGGAATGGTTGGCTGCGGTAAGACGACGCAGATGGACGCTGTTAAAAGAGAACTTTGGCGTCAAGGGGTTGATCATTTTTCAGGTCGTGAACCGGGCGGAGTTCCTTCTGCTGAAAAAATTCGATCAGTAATCTTAGATCCTGAGAATAGAGAGATGCATCCACTGGCGGTTACGTTCATGTTCGAAGCAGCACGCGCAGAATATTTTGCCAAGCTGGTCATTCCTACGATTGAGAGTGGCAAGACGGTTGTTACCGATCGCTCTTATTTTTCGACGATTGCATTTCAGGGATATGGTTCAGGCGTTCCTGTTTCTCAAATTGAAAAGTATAATCACGATGCTGTTTTTGGTTATCATCCTGATATTACATTTTTATTGGATGTTGAAAATGTCCGCGGTGCAGTTATGCGTGCACAGATGGCGAGTGGTAAACTTGGTGAGCCTGATCGCTTTGAGCAGGAAGACTTAGATTTTCATACGCGCTTGCGTGACGGTTATCGAGCGATCCCCGAAATGTATCCAGAGATGAAGATTCATCTTGTGCCACATTTTGAAGAAGAAGTTGGCGCGGAGAAACAGATTGCGCGGAAGGGGGAATATATTTTGAGTAAGTTGACGCCGTTTTTGGAGGAATATTTTACTAAGAAATAATAATAATAAAAATTCACTCTTCTTTTTCTCTCTCTTCCTTCTTCTCCTCTGGAAAGAATGAATCTAACTTCTGAGATCCCATCTTTGCTTTGTATGATATCTTTGGTTTATCTTTATTGTTGCTGGACATGGGACATCAATCACCTCTTTTTTTTCTACATCTATCGAGAATTTGATAAACGGATGAGCTATATAAAGACTGTTGCCATCTAAACTATAGAAATGGATTCACGTTTTCTGATGAAGAGAATTTAATTCTGTTGTTGTAGTTTTTCTACTTTCCTTTATCTACCAATTCCACAACTTGATGATCTTCTACTTTTCCATCAACGGTATTAATCTTAAGATTGGCAAATTTAATTGATTTAGTGATAAATGTGAAATTCCACAATGTTTTTTTCTGCAGTGTTTGAATTATAATAAAGCCATCACCCATTGCTTCATGGGGAAATTCTATGGTAGCTTTTTCTTGGAAGATTTTCCATGCGTCTTCAAAACTGACTTTGACGTTATCCATCTTGAGCTGTTCAACTTTGTCGGTTGGTTTTTTGAAAACTTCGTCTTCTGGTTTGATTTCAAAACCGTTTTGCGCTAATTGGACAAAAATAGTTATTTTTTGCGATGGTTGGTTGTAAAAGCCAATCTCCCAGGTAGATTTTAATTCTCCTTTCGAAGAGATGGGACAAAAGAAATGGGTGAGAAAACTTTTTCCGTGCTGTTTTTGCCAGTCTTGGAAGAGCTGTTCTTTTTGTAGGTTCTGCAATACTTGGTGAGGCGTATCCATTTACGCGTACTCTCGCCAGGTGTGGTTACATTTTGTACATTTAAAGAAACGCGTTTCTGGTTCGTCTGCTCCTCTTGTTTGTTGAGTCCAGTAATAGGCTATTTTGTTACCACATTTATCACAGAGAATCTTGACTTTAGGATTGACTTCAAAGTTTTCAACAACTTCAATTTTCTTGGCGCTGACATTGGTTTCTTTAATCTTCGTGTTGTCGTCTTCTCCAGGAGCTTTACTGAAGCCACAGCTGCAGAAGAGAACTTTTTTACCACCTTTGTCTTTAGGACGCAGGATTGAACCACATTTTGGACAGAACATAAATTTCACCTTTATTGTTTATTTAAGTGGAAGTAGGGAGGTGGTTTAAATAATTTACGTGCTTTTTCATTTCTCAACTCCTCCCGGAGTAGTCACTTTTTAGGAGTAAAGTTTATAAAAAGGGCTCTTTTGGTGGGTTTATGGACATTAATGCTCTTCCCCGGTTTGAACCTATTGAAAAAATGACTTATATAGATGATGGGGTACAAGGACTAGTTTACCGTCTAACGGATAGATGGTGTGTTAAAATTTGTCACGGATTCGGTGATCTCTCAGAACTTCTTCTTGAAGCGGAAATCAATCAAGAATTATATGGGAAGGGGATTTCAGTTCCGGAACCGAGAGGAATGTTTAAATTTTCCACTTCAACGATTCCTGATCTTCCCAATAGCTTGAACAGAAAAAAGTTTGTTCCTGGTTTTGTACGAGAGTTTGTAGATGGATTACTTTATGGGGTGATTCCGGTAAGTTTATTGGGAGAGGCACGTGAAAAATGTTCTCAAGAGTTAGATAAAGCGCGAGGATTAGGTTTTATGCCGTCTGGAGATTCTCATTATGCGGGTAATAATGTTCTGTATGAAGTTAGGGGTAATTCGTTAGAACGTGCCGTGTTAATTGATTTTGGTTTTTGGTGGATGAGAAAATGATTTTAATTAACGATCTTCCCATTTTTGAACCATTGAATCCTACTTTTGTAGATTTCGGAGCTGAAGGATATATTTATCGATGTTCTGACTCTCTGGCGATCAAAGTCCCTTTGGCGCCTTTTAATCAATATTTAGTTAGATTAGAGAATGAAAATACGATTAATCATCGTTTATACTTTGGTGGGGTTGCTGTTCCTCAACCTGTTGGTTTGTTTAAGATTACCGCTTCTTTCTTTCCTAGACTTCCTGGATGGTATGCGAATCCCGATTATGTTCCTGCTTTAGTGCGAGAATTTATTAGCGGTAAAGAATTTAACGATTTAACTGACACTCAGAAAATGAGAGCAATGATTCTCCATGAGCAAGAATTGGATAAGGTACATCAATTAGGGATTGTCCCCTTTGGCGATGCTTCTTATGCAGGTAATTGTTTTTATGAATTCGAAGATGATTCTTTGAAACGTGCTGTTCTGATTGATTTTGGATTTTGGGGGATGCAATGATTTTAATTAAAGATCTTCCTTTGTTTGAACCTATTGAAAACGTGAGTTATGTAGATGATGGAGTATTGAATATAATTTACCGATTGGACGGTCAGTCGTGCGTTAAAGTTGGAAAAAGAATAGACAAATCAGATGCTAGAAAACTTCTTAGAGAAGCGGAGATCGCTGAAAATCTGTATCATGGCGGTGTTTCAGTTCCGAGACCTCTTGGAATTTTTCGCTTTTCTGTTTCTTCATTTGAAGCTCTTCCTTCACCATTAAACGCTGAAACGTTTCTTCTGGGCTTTGTACAGGAATTTATTGAAGGGTCATTCTATCGAAATCTTCCAAAAGATTTTTGTGAAGAGGCGAAAAGAAAATATGCTGAAGAAATGGACAAAGTCAAGGCATTAGGTTTTATCCGATCGCCTGATTCTCCTTACAACAGTCGCAATGTTTTATATCAATTTAATGCTAATTCTTTAGAACGCGCAGTCTTACTCGATTTTGAGTTTTGGGGGATACGATGAAAACCTATCCTCCATTAGATAACGAAGACTTCTTTCACTTTCCTTTAGGTCTTGGTGGAGATGGTTCTGTTTACACAGTTCGACGTAAAGATAATTTAGTGGGGAAAGTATTCCCGCGAGAAAATGATTGGATGGCGGAGCATGAGTTTGATGTTGCATCTACACTGTATTCTCGGGGTGTTTCTGTTCCAAAACCAGAAGGAGTGTATACTCTTTCTCTATGGGGCGGATTGTTGCACAAACCGGCGTTTGTGATGGAACGGATTCGCGCGCCGAGACTTGATAAGCTTCTCAGAAAATGGATGGATTATTCTCTGCGTCAGGAATTGAACAAAAAATTAGATCGAGAATTGGACAAAGCACGTGATCTTGGTTTTCTTTTGGATGATGCCACGGCATATAATGCGTTTTATTCTAAAGAAGAGGATAGAATTATTTTATTCGATTTTGCGAGGTGGAGGAGACGATGACTTCCATTGATGATCTTCCTTACTTTGGACATATTACTGAAGTGAAAGTATTTGATGAGGGAGGAGAAGGAGTGGTGTATCGTCTTTCCACTACTCCGTCAACGCCTTTTCCGTTGTGCGCAAAAGTCATGGGTCTTTCTATGTATAGATCTGAAAACGATAGATTATTTCGGTTAGAAAATGAAGCTCGTGTTAATCAAAGTTTATATGAGGCAGGTATTTCTGTACCAAGGCCGGTTGGACTATTTCGTTTACTTAGTCCAGTTCACTCGTCGCCCGTTCCAGGTTTTGTGCGAGAGTGTATTGAAGGACGTACTTATTATCAACTCTTTTCATGGCAGAAAGAGAAAGCCGTGAAAGTTTTTGAGGAAGAGAGACAAAAAGCAATTGAACTTGATTTTATTCCTGAAGATTGCTATCCTACAAAAAATTGTCTCTACACTGTTAAAGGTTGGAGTGTTGAACGTGTTACTTTATTCGATTTCAGTTTCTGGAGGAAGAGAAAATGAGATCAATCGATGACCTCCCAGTCTTTGAAGATGTTGATGACAATTCAACAGTTATAGATTATGGTACGGAAGCACAAATTTTTCTGATTACTCCGGGACTTGTTGCTAAAGTTTATCGGAACCTCTTTTGGATTAATGAAGAAGATAAACGATTAAGGGGAGATGAATTATTTTCTCCTGAAACGATTAGGTATGCCCAGCGAGAGCTGACAATTTCAGAAGGACTCTATGCTTCTGGTGTTTCGGTTCCAAAACCAGAAGGATTATTTGCACTCTCTTTTCCGCGATTAGGTCTTCCAAGAATTCCTGCTTTCGTTATGCAGTACGTGGATGGAAAAGATTGGAGTTATTTTTCTGGCGAACAACAAAAACGTGTGGAGAGAGCATTTGATGTTGAAATTGCGAAGGCGAGAACGGCAGGATTTATTCCAGCGGACGATGCTCTTTCTGACTGGAATGTTCTTTATACAGTTAACAATGACAAGATAAAGGCCGTACTCTTTGATTTTGGAGGATGGAAAGAGAGAAGAGGAGGTTTGTCTTTACGATGACTACATTAGAAGATCTTCCGGTATTTACAAATCTCAATGAGCGACCAATTATTTTTGACTCCGGTGATGTGGGAAAAGTGGTCGTTATTGATCGTCAATGGAGATTTGTAGCAAAGATCTTAGATGATCGTTTTCGAGAAAGTTCTTACGAAATTTTACCTCACCATATTGCGGATCTTCAAGGAGAATATCGTGTTCAACGTTTCTTCTACGAGCATGGCGTTTCCGTTCCCAAACCAGAAGGAATTTTTGCTATTCCTTTACCACGAGCGTATCCGGATCATCCGCTGATTCCGGCATTAATCATGGAACGGATTGATGGAGATGATTTTTGTCTTTTTCATAATCCCAAAGATTTATTACTTGCTCAATCTTTATTTGAAACGGAAAGAAAAAAAGTTTATGCTTTAGGTGCTAGATTGCCGGATCATCGCCATGATTTAAACGTTCTTTATCAATTGCTGGAAGAGAAAGCAGTTCTGATTGATTTTGGCAGACCGCCGGAAGATGAATTTAATAGATCAGTTGAATCATTCTTTGGACTGCCAGATCTTACCGTTGTATATTAACTCCAAACGGTTTCAGCGCTTCGACAAACAATATCTTCAGCCAACCTAAATAGGGTATTCTAATAACACCTTTTCCTTCAATCCGTGAAGGATCAATGCGTGTCTCTCCCAATGCTGAAGCAATACTATCGCTGTTATGATCACCTTTTGTTTGATAATAGACTTTTCCATTTTCTTCTTTTATGACAACAATACGATGGATAATTGGCTGGGCGCGTGAGGCTTGAAAGACAAGAACATCACCAACTTTCAAATGATTCGCTCGCCAGAGAATGATCACATCGCCTTTATTGAAGCCGTCGCGAAATGAAAAAGAGGAGAATTGCTTTTTTGTAATATTATGTTGTTGATACCAGTTACCGCAGCTGTCCCAATAGTTATCAAATGATTCTTTGTAATCAGTAAGCTTTTTGCCGCAGATGGCATCATTAAATAGACTATGTTCCATGCTCTCGCTGACAACAGCGACGATGGGGAAGTTTGTTCCTAAAACAGCTCCTAATACGGGATATACGAGAAAGCGAATGAGCAAGAATGCGACAACGATGTTCAAGAGCCAGCTGCCGATAGTATCCTCGTGCCAGAAGTAATGCCAGCATTTCTTTGTGGTTGTTTTCCAGCTTTTAGTTGTGCTCATTATTAAGACAACGGGGGCTGCGTTTAAAAAGTTTTTTATAGTTCTGTTCTTTAATTCCATTTATGCTTGTTGGTAAAGTGAATATTCCCGAAGAACAGATGGTGGTTTTAATCGAGAATATTAAACAGAAGAAAGAATTGCGGGAAGTGAGCGACACGTTTGTTCGTGATCAATTGTTTCAGTATTTCCTCCGCGCTCCGCGCATGATCTTTTCTTTAGAAAATTCACGTTCAGCTCAATATAAACAGATTATTAAAGAAATGAGAGCTATCCTGCGTCGTGTTTATGGTCTTTTTCGGGTAGAGCAAGGGGCAGCTGAACGGCGGGAATTAGTAGAGAAAATAGCGACGTTATCACTTCCTGAACAAGCAGTTTACATTCCACGTATTTTGGCAACACATTCCTCTACCAAAGAACGGCTTGCGCATTACGAGGAGCTGTATCAGAAGATTTGGAAAATTACGGGGAAAACAACGAAAATCATTGATCTCGGCTGTGGGATTAATCCTTTCTCTATTCCGTTAATGGATTTGCCTCAGTTACAGTATTACGCTTATGATATTAGTGAAGATGAAATTGGCTTATTGCAGCAATTTTTCAAGCAGGAACATCGTTTGAATCTGGCGTTTAAGGGAGTAGCGGAGATCTTGGATGTGCTGCATTTTGCGGCTGTTGAGAAATTAAAGCAAGTTGATGTTTGTTTTCTGTTTAAGATGACTGATGTGTTGGATCGCGGCAAGGGACATAAAGTGACGGAAGAAGTTCTGCGGCGAGTGCCGGCGAAGTTTGTTGTGGTTAGTTTTGCGACAAGAACAATGTCGGGGAAGAAAATGACTGCACCACGTCGGCGTTGGATGGAATGGCTCTGTCAACGTTTGGGTTGGAAGTATACGATTGTGGAGATTCCCAATGAATTGTTTTATGTGATCAGGAAGTCTTAGTACCCCTGATTAGTAATTAATTGACAAAACTTTTATAAATGGCTGCTCTTTTGAATGAACTATGGCTGATTTAAAATATGTTGTCACTTTATCTCATAGGGGTAAAGGAATAGGTTTTAGCGCACGAGAAGCTTTACGAAATGCTGCAAAGCAAGATAAATCCTCAATCACGAGAGCAGTATTCTGTGGTGAACAAACGGGGACAAGCACTAAACTTGAAGTAACAATTGGAGATGATCTTCTTCGTAGGACAATTACTGGTGCTATTGATGTTAGTGGTAGAATGCCAACTATAAAAGGGTTATATACCATTGAGAGCGTGCTATTACAAGAAGGAGCTAATACTCCTGTAGAGGGCAATTCCATTCGAGATCAATATGCTGCTTCTCAGCAACAAGTGGCTGAACTTCGTGAGGAAAATGAAAGATTACGACAGGCTTTAGCAAAACCGAGGGATGAAGTGCATACGCCTTTAGAAGGTTTATTGGCTTACTTTGAATCCACAACGTATTCTCCTGAAGTACTTTTTGATGACTCTACAGATTTAGACTTTGCACGAAGAGTTTTAGGAAAAGAAATAGGAAATCAATTCTCTGATTATGTAAATGATACTCTCTGTGAAAGTTTAGTTGAAGATGAAGTTGACAGAATTCTAGCGTATACTCCGGAATCTTCAGATGAGCGAACAAAATCAGATGCAAAGTATGATATTGCCAGAAAAGAATTAGATTTTCTTCAAAAATTAAAATCTGGAAAAGTAGATATGCCAGACACAGTACGTGAATCTACTATTGCTCTGATTGAAGCAAAAAGACATCCGGATACGATTCAAGCATATAAATCTCGAATTCAAGAGCAAGAAGAGCTAGAATCAAAGCAAGAAACTCTTCGTGAACTAAAAGTGAAATACGATTCTTTCTCAGAAAAAATTGACCTATTAACTCAGGCGGGCGAAGATGTTCCAGTTATTTTTAACTTTGATGATGGAGGGATAGACTTATATTTCCCATTTCAGAGCGTAGTTACAAACCCGGGATTTGTTGATGATCTCGGAAAAGAATTAGGAACCTACTTTGGAAAATCTGAGATCCAATCTTTAGAGCATAAATTTGTTGGGTATAGAGTCTTGGGATCTGATTTAACTGGTGGAGTTGATCGCTTAGTTGAAGAAGCTCCTGTTACGCTTACAGTTGCTGGTTTTAATCGGATTATTCCTTATGGATTAGGATGATACTAGTTTGAAGAGATGATATTATCTCGTAGAAACATTTTTCAACTCTTCTTCTTTTTTATCCATTTATGGTCACATTTACATTCATCCAAACATTAGATCAATTAGCGGAAGCAGCAGAACTGTGGGAGAAAGAAGAGGAGATTGCGTTCGATTTGGAATGTGAGAATAATCTCCATCATTATGGTACATACATCACATTATTTCAAGTGTCAACGCGCAAAGCAAACTGGATTGTCGACATTCTGGCGTTAAAGACAATTGATCCGTTAGTTCATGTGTTGGAAAATCCGAAGGTACTTAAGATTCTTCATGATGTTAGTTTTGACTTACGAATTCTCCATCATCAATTTCAGTGCCGGCCGAAGAATCTGTTTGATACACAGCTGGCGGCAATGCTCTTAGGCAAAGAAAAAGTAGGTCTCGGCGCGTTGTTAGAAGAATATTTCCATGTTGAAAAAGATCGTCGATTTCAACGCGTAGATTGGACGAGACGTCCGATGACACCAGCAATGCTGCAATATGCGGCGGGTGATACGGCGCATCTTCTTAGACTAAAAGATACTTTTCTCGGAGAATTAGTGCAGCGAAAGAAAGATGCTTGGATGGAGCAGGAACGAAAACATTTAGAAGAAATTGATTTTCGCTATGAAGAACAGCAGTATCTTGATCTTCCTGGCGCGAAGCGTTGTTCTCCGGAAGAACGGGCACGGTTACATGTTTTATTTGACGAACGGCAGAGATTGGCGATGAAAGTGGATAAACCTGTTTTCTTTGTCTTCAGCAACAAACTTTTATTGGAGTGGATGAAGACTCCGCCTCATGATTGGACGCAGCTGCGAGGAGTTCATCCGATTGTGCGCAATGAAGCAAGGGTGTTGCAGCAGAAAGTAAACAATGCGGGAAAAGAAGAGTATGATCTTGTCCAGTCAAAACGTC
>Ga0082335_1001657_pt1 | contig 45559 bp, 54 predicted proteins | sample Subgrocontami58m_FD_72375 | JGI IMG/M metagenome (GOLD analysis project Ga0082335, IMG submission 72375) | Subsurface groundwater microbial communities from S. Glens Falls, New York, USA - GMW37 contaminated, 5.8 m (SPADES assembly) (version 2) ...
CTAATTCTCTCTCGGTCACGAGCTGATAGACGCCGGTATCTCTTTTGTTCTTTCCTTTTCATAACGCCTCCTTGCGGTTATTATATCCCGCAGGTGTTGCGTTAAATTAACGGAGCTACCTTAGTTGTTTTCCTGTTATTACCACTTAGAGCATTTAGGCTACCATTGTGAAGGAACAAGATGGCCTACGGCAGAGCATTAAAGCCGGTTTTAATGCGACCAGTCATGATCAAAAAAGGAGCACACAATGGCCGAGATAAAAAGTGAGTTGATCGTCATGTTGAATCAAGCTTTGGAGATGGAACACGCGTCGAGGATCCAATACCTTGCTCATGCAGAGCAGATCAAAGGAGTGGACGCTGAACCGCTCATTGCGCGGCTGAAAGAGATCGCCTCGGATGAGGGGAAGCACGAAGGTATATTCCGGGATCTGATCGGGAACTATCTCGACGGAGAACCGTCGATGGGGATCGCCAAGACGCATAAAGCCACCGAGAGGATGAGAATCCTAACAATCAATTTGGCCGGAGAAAAAGAAGCGATCGATTATTATAAAACTATCTATAAAAAGGTCACTGAGAACAAAGAGAAGCTCCTGTACGTCTATGAAACTTTGGAGCATCAGATCCGCCACGTGATCATCGAAGAACAGCAGCATTTGGCGGAGTTGACCGTATTAATCGGCAAATGAAGCGTCGAAGCACGCGCCCTGCTAGAGGAGATAAGAAAATGGAGAGTCGAATATTACAAAAGACGCCGGCACATATTCTGCCGTCATTACCTTACGCGGAACATGCGTTGGAGCCTGTTATTTCAGCCAATACGGTCAGTTTCCACTACGGCAAGCATCACAAGGGATACGTGGATAACCTGAACAGGCTGATTGCAGGAACAGAGTTTGCGGACCTGACTTTGGAGAGGATCATCACCGAGACAGCCGTTAACGCAGATAAGACCGTCATCTTCAATAATGCGGCGCAAGCATGGAATCATGCTTTTTACTGGAACAGTCTGGCTCCCAAGGGCGGCGGCGTCCCGACCGGTGCGTTGAAAATAAAGGTAGAAGCTTCGTTCGGAACCGTGGAGGCTTGCAAGAAGGAGTTGGCCGCTGCGGCGGCCGCGCAGTTCGGCAGCGGCTGGGTATGGCTCGTGCTGCATGGCGATAAGCTTGAAGTGGTTAAGACCGGTAATGCCGGGTCACCTTTATTAACCAAAGGGGCGAAGCCGTTGTTGACCCTCGACGTGTGGGAGCACGCCTACTACCTGGATTATCAGAACCGACGCGCGGACTACGTCAACGCCGTTCTCGATAAATTAATTAACTGGCGTTTTGCGGCGGACAATCTCGGCTAGCTCTAAAAGGGCAGGCGAGTTGTTCGCCTGCATCCCCGATATACGATCAAGCGTTTGCCCCGATTCCGTTACTCCCGCCCCTGATCCAGAATGAACCTGTTGAGGTGTAAACGGCGGCTGGTTTCTGGATTATCGAAATAAAGGAGATGTCATGAGAACTATAGCGTTGGTTTTATTGGTGCTTTTGTTGGTAGGAGCGCTTCCTGCCTGGCCCTACAGCATGCATTGGGGGTATGCGCCAAGCGGTCTTTTCTCCGTATTTTTTATTGTTCTGATCGTGCTCGCAGTCACCGGACGATTGTCATAACAAAGAGGTAGACCATTGAGAATTTCTTGGACCATTGTATTGGTTGCTGTATTGATTGCGGCTACCGGTTGTCAGGAAAAAGCGGGTATCCGCATAGAAGACAAAACCGTGGACTCGGTCAATACGCCGGGCGCTGTTTCTGCCGGGGGAGGTCCTGAGGTCAGTGTCGTGACGGGAGAGCCCGTGGTGGTGTCCGCTAAGGGCAAGAGGGCGGACGGCGCCACCGCCGAGGACAAAACGGGCGGTGTGGCCGTCAAAGTGCAGTATTGATGACGGTCTAAACCATGGAATATTTTTCGGCAGTTGCAAAGTGGCTTTCCAACAAAGCCGCGCAGCCGTTGGCGTGTTTTGCGGCGTTTCTTGTTATTTTGGTTTGGGGTTTGGTGGGCCCGTCGTTTCGTTTCAACAACACGTGGCAGCTCATCATCAGCACGTTCGCGGCGGTTATTTCTATTCTCATGCTTTTCATCATCCAAAACAGCCAAAATCGTCATACCATCGCGATTCAGCTCAAGCTGGATGAAATTATTCGTGCCACCAAAGGCGCGCATAATGAAATGATGGATATCGAGAAACTGACCGATGAGGACTTGACGAGAATTCAGAAGAAATACGGATTGCTGGCGGAGAAAACAAAAGAGGATCTGAAACACGGCAAGCTGGATACCCACACGCCTGACATCAGCGCCGCAAGAGTAAGAACTCCTGCGGCGCCCCAATCTATGGGAGGAAAATGATCATATGAAAATATTAAAACCCCGTACCAAAGACCCGATCTGCGGGATGGACGTAGACGAATCATCCGCTCTGTCCGCCAATCGCAACGGGCAGACATTTTATTTTTGCGGGAGCCGCTGCCAGAAGAAATTCATAGCTGCATCCGCCAGCGCGATGCCCGATGAGAAATCTCACGGCTGCTGCGAGTAACGCCCAGACCCTGGTCATGGGGGCACGCCCCGGGTCAAGGGGCGTGGTCTTTCGCGTATGGGCGCCGCACGCCGAAAAGGTTTACGTGACCGGGGCCTTCAATGGCTGGAGCGAGACCTCAACGCCTCTGGCCGGCGAGGAGAACGGTTATTGGTCCACGAGCGTGTCAGAGGCAAAAGCCGGGGATGAGTACAGATATTTGATCCACGGCGCCAAGAGCTCCTTCTCCCGCATTGATCCTTATTCGAGATCGGTGACCGGTTCCACCGGCAATGGAATTATCTATGATCCCAAAGCTTTTGATTGGGGACACGATCATTTTCACATGGCCACGGGGAACGAGCTTGTCATTTACGAAATGCACATCGGCACCTTTAACGTCAAAGAAGAGGGCCGGCCAGGTACGTTCGCCAGCGCCATGGAAAAATTACCCTACCTTAAAACATTGGGCATCAATGCCGTGGAAGTGATGCCCATAGCGGAGTTTTCGGGCGATTTTTCGTGGGGCTACAATCCGTCTCACCCGTTTGCGGTTGCAGGTATTTACGGCGGGCCGGACGCTTTTAAGCGGTTTGTTAAAGCGGCTCACGAGCACGATATCGCTGTCATCGTAGATGTCGTTTACAACCACTTTGGCCCGGGCGATCTGGACTTGTGGCAGTTTGACGGCTGGAGCGAGAACAACAAGGGAGGAATTTACTTTTACAATGATCATCGCTCCCAAACGCCCTGGGGGGAGACGCGCCCCGATTATGGCCGGGGTGAAGTGCGCCAGTATCTGCGTGACAACGCCCTGATGTGGCTTGAGGAGTACCGCGCCGACGGCTTGCGTTGGGACATGACAAGCTATATCAAAAGCATTGACGGTGATGTGGGCAATTCCGCGAGCGATATTCCCGACGGCTGGAACTTGATGCAATGGATCAATAATGAGATCCGGCAGCTGTTTCCCGGCAAGATCAGTATCGGCGAAAGTATGAGAAATAATCCGTGGGTCACGAAAGAGGTAGGGGAGGGAGGCGCGGGTTTCAACGCGCAATGGGATGCCGAATTCGTGAACCCCGTCCGCCAGGCCGTGATCGCGCTCGATGATAACCTGCGCGATCTGGGAGCTGTCCGTAAAGCCCTCGAGCATCGTTACGATCCAGATGTCTTTAGGCGGATCATTTACACCGAGTCGCACGACGAGGTTGCCAATGGCCGGGCCCGCGTGCCCGAGGAGATCTGGCCTGGCAAGGTAGACAGCTGGTTTTCAAAAAAACGCTCTACATTAGGCGGCGCGCTTGTGCTTACGTCGCCCGGCATCCCGATGATCTTTGAAGGGCAGGAACTGCTGGAGGACCGTTGGTTCCAGGATAAAGTCCCGATCGACTGGGCCCGGGCGGAGGGCGAACACGGTATTCTTGGAATGTACCGGGATCTGATCGCCCTGCGGCGCAATCTATCGGGCGTGACGCGCGGACTGTGCGGTCAAAATATCCAGATCATTCACTTTAACGAAGGAACCAAACTCATCGCGTTCCACCGTTGGGACAAGCAAGGCCCCTCTGATAGCGTCGTGGTGGTGGTGAATATGATGAATCAAAACCGCGATGGTACGGTCATCGGCTTTCCGCGTCCCGGATTGTGGAAAACGCGGTTCAACAGTGATTCCTATAATTACGCGTCAAATTTTTCCAACCATCTCACCCCTCATGTCGAAGTTTATGAGGAAAAAAGGGATGGGTCCCCTTGCGCCGGAAAGATCAATATCGGGCCATACACGGTGGTCATTTTTTCACAGGATCAATAGAAGTCACTATAATCAATAAACTGGAGTCCTATCTGTCTTGACGGAGATCAAAATCTTGCTCGAACAGATCTATGACGGGGTGGCGAATTTTGGTTTTTTCGCCCCCTTGGGGTACATTCCCATTTATATGATCGGGACGCTGCTCTTTATCCCGACCGCTGTTTTGACACTTGCGGCGGGCGCGTTGTTTGGCGTCCCCATGGGATTTTTGGTCGCCCTGGCCTCTTCTTTGCTGACCGCCTCCGGGGAGTTTTTTGCAGGCCGTTATCTATCGAGGGGCTGGGTATTGAAGAAGGTCGTTGCTAATCAAAAGATCCGGGCGATCGATGACGCGGTCTCGGCAAAAGGGTGGAAACTGGTACTGCTTCTGCGGCTTTCGGCCATTTGTCCGTTCACGATCCTCAATTATGGCCTGGGTTTGAGCCGGATCAGTTTTAGAGATTATTTTTCAGCTTCTTTGAGCGGCAGTATCCCGGGAACTCTTTTATATGTCTATTTAGGCTCCTTGGCCGGAAAAATGATCTTTGAGGATATGCCAATGCAAAAAACCCCGATGGAGCTGGCGCTTATCCTCTGCGGCCTTGCCGCGACGCTCACGATGGGTATTTATTCTTCCGCTCTCGCGAAGAAAGCCTTGCGACCGTCATAGCCTCTTCCTGAGGCGGGACCCATGACGGCATTTCCCTGATAGACGATCAAGCGCTTGCCCTGATTTCGCCGACGCCGCGGTCCGGCTAAGATACCCTTGTATATAAAAATTATGTTCGACGCAGGATTAAAAAGATTGAAGAAAGGGATTCTATGAACAAGTTAATGGTCGTGATGCTGGCGGTTCCGGTGATCGGGCTGGTCGGCTGTGCAAGCACGTCCAGACAGCATACCTACCGCAGTTCGCCCGAGTATGTATCGCAGCCTGTCTATGTCCAACCGCAGTCTTCTCCGCAGAATGATTACAACAAGAAGATCATTAGGGAGGGCGTTCTTGGAGCTGCCACGGGCGCCATCGCCGCGGAAGCTTCCGGCGGGAAAGCCGGAAAGGGAGCCTTGATCGGCGCCGGTACGAATATCATCGGCGGCGCGCTCATCGATGTCCTCACGACTCCGCAGCAGCCTCAGCAGGTGCAATACGTCCAGCAGCCGCAGCAGAACTTCAACCAAAACAGAGTTGTCCGTAAATACGATTCATATGGCAACGTCATTTCGGAAGAAGTTTATACAAGGTAACCAAGAAGGCTCTGCGGCCAAGGCGATCATGACAGTCGGTCGCGCTGGCGCAGTGGTGGATTTTACTGCCCGTTAAAGAATGGGGAGAGTATGGCCTATCAAACATGTAGAGTTTGCGGTATCCGCGTTCCGGCGGGTTTTACCCAGTGCGATAATTGCTATAAAAAGACGGATGACTCCGGAGAAAAAAAGGTTAAGAAATTGATAAAATTCTTCCTAGCCTCCTCGATCTGCAGGCATTTCCCTGACAGAAGGTTAGGCACTTGCCCTGATTTTGAGGGGATCCCCCATGTTCTATGATGTCTCTATGAAAAAGGTGACTCCCGGGGTAGTTCTTCTGTTTCTTCTTCTTTGCGCGACGGCAAGCGCGGTTGTTTTGCCCGTCCACACGCCGGTTCCTGGCTCCAGAACCTGGGTTTCCGAAACGGACCCGATCTTGAAAGCGGGCCCGCAACGCTCAAAAGTGCTCTACAACCGCGGGACAGGTTCCTATGGGAAAGGAAACTATAGGGTTGCGGTAAAATATTTTTCGAAGGCGATATATTTGGAGCCGGGATCGCCCGACGCTTATTTTAATCGGGGTCTGAGTTTCAGACGGCAACATATGATCGACGAAGCGATCTCTGATTTTACAAAAGCCATACAGATTTATCCGCATCAGCCTGCCTACTATCTTGAACGGTGCAACGCTCGTATTGTAAAAAACGATTTTAACGGGGCGATTGCCGACGGTTCTGAGGCGATAAGGCTTTCGTCTGGGGCAGCAGAAGCCTATTTTCTGCGCGGGTTGGCATTATTGCTTCAAGGCGATCTTAACGGGGCGTTTGCGGATGCTTCCAAGGCACTCGAGATCAGTCCCGACTACCGGGATGCCAGACAACTGCTATTGGAGACCCTCCTTAAAATGGAGCATCAGAAGTCAGATGTCCTTTCAGGCGTAGCCGGAGAATGACCACCGAGGAGCTGGCTTTACGGTACTCGTACGGCATCATCGAGGACTGGTCGGAGTTCGTGGAGCGGGTAACGGAGAATAACCTGATTATAAAACTTTTATCGATTAGTACGAATAGCACAGTAGAGAAGTCAAGGACTCTCCCTGAGAAGAGGCTTCTCCGGGAGACGACGTGATCTGGAAGAAGCTGCAGTGGCGTTTGTGGAATTATATCGTCAGGATCGTTGCCACTGCCGAAGGTTTTCCTGACCCGATCCTTCTTTTGTCTCACCTGAGGCGTTTTGCCCAGACGTCCGAGTTGACCGCCCCCCAGGAACTGTTGCGCGCCGGAGCGATCATGCAGGCCAGAGGGCTGATCAACAGCCAAGCCATCCAGCACAACATGGATTGGGTGTGGCCTTATTGGGTGGAGCGTCAGTTTGACCCCACCGGTGAATCGTTTCTTCCGCGTGCATTCAACCTGTCGCATTTGAATTTAACGCACCGGAATTGGACAGCCGTCGGTGTGCCGGACTCGAGCGAGCTATCCCTCGTGGATCCGCGGGGGCTCGTCACGCCGCACTACGACGAATGGTCCCTCGACGCGTGGGTGCTGACGCCGGAAGGGCTTCCCTTGATCATTCCCTCCAAGCTCACATCGGTACGCCAGAAATTTGTCATCCAAGGAAATCCCCGCGTTGAAACCACCGCCGAGCAACCGGGCGCCTGTCTTGATTCGCGTGTGGAATCGTATATGGACGATACCGTGACCGTTTGCCGGATAAAGCTGGCCGTATCTACTCAGAAAGGCGGCTGGTTGGCGGTGTCGCTTAGGCCTTACAACCCTGAGGGGGTCAGCTTCATCCACAAAATCGCTCTTCTGCAGAGCCGCCGCGGATGGAAAGTGGACGGGCGCTCCTGTATTCATTTTGACTCGACCGCCGACAGGACCAATTTTTCAAAGTATTGGGACGGGGATGTATTTGCCAAGGTCCCTTTAGCGTCCGACGAGGGATCGGTGGAGTGCAGTGTCGGCATGGCGACGGCTGTCGCTCTTTTTGAACTTAAGCCTAATGAAACGCGGGAATTGACGGTTTCTGTCCCGCTTAAAAAAAATTTTGATTCCGTTCCGGCCGCGCAGCCAGAATCGATCCCTGCGGGTAAGTGGGACGAAAACCTGAAGGGTTTATGCAAGCTGGATATTCCGGACAGCCACTTCCAATTTCTTTACGACGCCGCGATCCGGTCGCTTGTTCTGCATTCGCCGCTCGACGTCTACCCGGGCCCGTATACTTACAAGCGGTTTTGGTTCCGGGATGCCGCTTTCATACTGCACGCCATGCTGTGCGTCGGAATGAGCGAACGGGCCGAAAAAGCCATCGACCGGTTTGGGTCCCGCCAAACCCCCGGAGGATATTTTTTATCGCAGGACGGAGAGTGGGACTCCAACGGAGAGGCGCTTTGGATCATGCGCCGTTTCTGCGAGCTTACCGGGAAAAAACCAAATCCAAAATGGCGCGGGCCTGTTTACCGCGCGGCAGCATGGCTCAAGGCAAAAAGGATCAGTAAAAAAGAAAGCCCCTACTTTGGCCTGCTCCCGATCGGCTTTAGCGCCGAACATCTAGGGCCCAACGATTACTATTACTGGGACGATTTTTGGGGAGTGGCTGGATTTCAGGCAAGCGCTTATCTTGCCCGGCAATTCGGGGACCACGAGCTTGTCGATGAATTTTTGAATGAGGCCTCCGAATTTTTGTCCTGTATTGAAAAAAGTCTTGGAACGGTTCGCAGCAAGAAGGGCAGCCAGGGCATACCGGCCTCGCCTCACCGCAGAATGGATGCTGGAGCCATCGGGTCGATCGCCGCAGGGTATCCGTTGCAGCTATTTTCGTCCAACAACGCGCGGCTTGTGAATACGGCCGAGTTTCTTTTTCAGGAATGCTTCTTTGAGGGGGGCTTTTATCAGGAGATCAGCCATTCGGGGATCAACCCGTATCTCACGTTGCATATCGCCCAGTTCTTTTTAAGAGCCGGAGACCCCCGATATTTTGACTTGATGAACGCGATCGCATCCTTGGCTTCGCCTACGGGCCAGTGGCCGGAAGCGATCCACCCGAGGACTAAGGGCGGCTGCATGGGGGACGGACAGCACATATGGGCCGCGGCCGAATGGGTTCAGATGATACGGAATTGTTTCGTGTTTGAGGAAGCGCCGGAGCAAATGCTTGTTTTGTGCGCCGGCATCCCCGATGCATGGATCCCGGAGGGCTCCTCCATTTCGCTGGGGCCCACGCTCACGAGCTTCGGTCCCGTCAAGGTCGAGGTCAATACCCGAGGCGGGAAGATCCATATTCATTGGTCCGGCGATTGGCGCGACGAGAAAGAACCTCTGATCGAGATCCGCCTGCCGGGCTTCGCGCGGATCCAGGTAAAACCCGGTAAAAGCAGCGTGGAAATTCAGCGAGTGGCGCGATGACCCCACCACCCGATTGTTACAATTCCGAAGGAATTGGCTCGCATAGGCGAGTCAATCAGGTGGTGGGGTGAATATTTTAATGGTAACCAATACCTATTTACCCATTGTTGGCGGACTTGAGCTTTCTATACAGTCCTTTACGGCTGAATATCGTAAACGCGGTCATCGCGTCAAGATCATCGCTCCGGAATTTGATAACAGCCCACAAGACGCAGATGTGATCCGTGTCTCGGCCCTTAAGAATTTTAACGGGTCCAAGTATTCTATAAAACTTCCGATGCCTGTTTTTTTTGTCAAGGCCCTGGGAGGGTTCAAGCCTGACATCATCCATACACACCACCCGTTTCTTTTGGGAGACACCGCGCTGCGGTTGGCTTATGCCCACAACGTGCCCCTGGTCTTTACGCATCATTCGCTCTACGAAGAAAATATCCACTGGATGCCGGGGGCTACGGAGGCGCTCAAAAAATTCATCATTGCGCTTTCAACCGGTTATGCTAATTTTTGTGACACGGTTATTGCCCCAAGCGAAAGTGTCGCCGAAATGATCAAAGAGCACGGCGTCAAAACACCCATTGAGGTGATCCCTACAGGTCTTCATTTAAATCAATATAGGGGAACCAGCGAAAATTTTAAAAAAGAGAAACAAATTCCAGAAAAAGATTTTGTAGTCGGCTATGTCGGCAGACTCGCCGAGGAAAAAAATCTTCCATTTTTAATGCGGGCGACGGCTTCTTTTTTACAAAAGGAAAAGAAAGCCCTGTTTTTGGTGGTGGGAAGCGGTCCCATGGAAGAGGCCATTGCGACCCATTTTAAAGACCTCAACTTAGAAAAACAACTGCGTTTTGCCGGCGAAATGAAGGGGGCGAAGCTCATCGAGGCTTACCAGGCCATCGACGTGTTCGCGTTCGCTTCTCAGAGCGAAACGCAGGGCATGGTGCTCAACGAGGCTATGGCCGCGGGAACGCCGGTGGTGGGTGTCGACGCTCCGGGTGTCAGGGACATTGTGATCGACAAAGTGAACGGCAGGCTTGTATCCAGTGAGAACGAGGAAGAATTTGCGCAAGCTTTAAGCTGGGTTTACGACCGGTCTCCGGCCCAGAGAATAAAACTGGCTGACGGAGCTAAAGAAACCGCAAAAAAATATTCTGTGGAACTCAGCGCCAGTAAAGCGCTCAAAGTTTACGAGAGCTTGAAGACTGAAGAAACCGCCAGGCATCGGAAATTGAAAAAGAAGGACTTGTTTAAATTTCTCCAGCACGTGAACGCGGAATGGGACCTCTTTTCAAATTTTGCAAAGGCGACAATGGACGCCTTCCAATGATCGTCAGGGCAGAGGCCTGTTTTCGGAAATTATGGCGTGTGTTCAGTCCCGATGAATGGATGGCTTGTCTATTAAATCTCCAGAAGGAAAAAGATTCTGCGCACAAGCCCGGTCTGGTCATGATCCAGATCGATGGTCTTGGGTTTGCCCAGCTTAAACGTGCGTTAGAAAAAGGAAATATGCCCTTTTTGGTACGTTTGTCCAAGCGAGAGGGATATAGGATTTTTCGGCATTATAGCGGCCTGCCATCCAACACACCGGCGGTTCAGGCCCGTCTTTTTTACGGGGTCAAGTCCTGCGTTCCCGCGTTTAGTTTCAGGGACAGCCAAAGCGGGAAAGTCTTTAATATGTTCAATCCGGAATCTGCGGCCGCTGTCGAAGGCCGTCTGAAAGATAAGGGCGAACCTCTTTTGAAAGGGGGGAGCGCCTATGGTGATATTTTTACAGGCGGAGCCAAGGAGGCCCACTTTTGTGCTTCTTCAATAGGGTGGGGAAGTTTGTTGACAGCCGTGCATCCGCTCGGGGCGCCACTTGCCGTTTTATTAAACGTGCAGATATTTTTTCGCGCCCTGTTTCTTCTTTTGGTGGAGTTTATCCTGGCAGTCGTTGATTCTGTCCGTAGCATGCTGTCAGGAAAGAATCTCATGGGCGAAATCGGATTTATCCCTCTGCGAGTGGCCGTTTGTGTTTTGCTTAGGGAGATCGTCGCTGCGGGGGCAAGAATTGATATTGCCCGGGGCCTGCCGGTTATTCATATTAACCTGGGAGGTTATGACGAACAGGCTCATCATCGCGGACCTACGTCTACCTTCGCGCACTGGTCTTTGAGAGGGATCGACAGCGCGATCGCGACTGTATGGAAGTCGGCGCAAAGATCCCAGAGGCGTCATTATGAAGTTTTTATCTATTCGGACCATGGGCAGGAAGAGACGGTCAGCTATCAGGACGAATATGGCCGATCTATCGAGGAGGCGGTCAAACAGGTTTTGGAAGAAACAATATCAGCTGGCAAATGGAAAACGGAGTTTAACAGAACCGTTCCTTATGGCCGCGCCGATCTGCTTCGAAATACATTGGAGCAAAGAGTAGAGGTCGCCAATATCGAAAGCAAAGACACTCCCTTACGCGCAGTGGTCACCTCTATGGGGCCCGTAGGTCACATCTATTTTCCAGAGCCACTTTCGATGGAGGAAAAAGAACTAATTGCCAGTCGATTAGTCGTTTCAGCAAAGATTCCCATCGTGATGGTCCCTGGGGGGCCGGGGAAGGTGTTTGCATGGAATTCTCTGGGTAAATTTGCTCTCCCCGAGGAAGCGGACAAAGTGATGGAGACGAACCACCCATTTTTTAGTGATGTGGTGCGCGATCTGATCGAGCTGTGTCATCACCCTGATTCCGGGGGACTCTTGATTTTTGGCTGGAGAAAAGGGCCCAAATCCCTCACGTTCCATGCGGAGCAGGGAAGCCATGCGGGGCCTGGACCCGAAGAAACAAGCGCTTTTGCTTTGTTGCCCATGGGGGCTCTGCCACGATCCTTCTCCGCCAAAGGCGGATCCGCCTCTGGCGGACAAGAGTCGATCTACACCCAAGATCTTCGTGAAGCCGCTTTTCGAGCTCAGGAACGCGAAAACGAGAAAGCCGGAGCCGTGCCGGAAAGCATCATTCCTACGCCGGGTCACGCTGCATTACGAGTCATGACCTACAACGTCCACGGGTGCATGGGCAGGGACGGAAGAATTTCACCCGATAGGATAGCCCGGATCATCGCCCGGCATGATCCGGACGTCATTGCGCTGCAGGAGCTGGATACCAACCATCAGACTCATCAAGCTGAGGTCATTGCCAAAAAACTAGCCATGACTTTTCATTATCATCCCTCTTTTTCGGTGAAGAAGGGCCAGCACGGCAACGCCGTTTTGAGTAAGTTTCCCATGAGGCTTGTCCGCAACGGAGGCTTGCCCAAGCTTCCCAGGGCGTTGTTTTTGGAGCCGCGCGGGGCATTATGGGTAGAGATCGATGCGTGCGGACTAAAGATACAAGTTTTCAATACGCATTTGAGCCTTTCCCCGGCGGAACGTCTTTTGCAGATGAAGGTTCTCTGCGGACCAGATTGGCTCGGAAACCCCGCCTGCCAAGGGCCTGTCATTTTTTGCGGAGATCTGAATGCGTGGTCCAATGCAAAGATCTGCAGACAGCTCGGTCAAGTACTTAAAAATACCCACACTGAATTGGTCGGCCACCGCCCTTTAAAGACGCTGCCCAGTTTTTATCCGCTCAGTCTCGTCGATCATATTTTTGTGGGCCCCGGCATTGAAACAAAAAAAATCGAAGTGCCCAATATGGCGCTGGAAAAAATATCATCCGATCACTTACCGCTGATCGTGGACGTCCACGTCGGGTAGCGCTCCCCTCCCGGAAGGCGTTTCCCCCCTATGGAAAAGCAAGTATTTGCCCTGATTTTACTTGGGTAGCCGTTGTCTTATCCTGTCTGCATGGACACACTCGATACGGGATGCACGCAAGTTCTTAAGGACTGCCAAAGCCACATGCAGACGAGCCGCCAGCGCGACGAGGTGATCTTTTGCCATGCGATGGGCGCCGATGAACTGAATGTGCACCTTTTGCGAAAGATCATTCCGGGCGATTGCGCGTTGTGTGAATGGTTCGGAAGATCGGGACAAGCGCTTGCTGGTTAAAATGAAAAGGAGTTTAAGCCGATGAAGACGATCACGGGAAAGAAGACGAGGGCATTTTTTTCAGTATTGGCCGTTTGTTTGGCGCTTGCGAGCGGCACCGCAACAGAAGCCAGGGCCTCCACGGCCATGGAAATCGACGCAAATGTGGACATGACGCTTGCCCGCTTCTATAGCGAAGTGAAGGACGGAAAGAAGCTCGTTCAGGAGGCCAAGGGCGTTCTTGTTTTTCCGGATGTCTACAAGGCCGGCTTCGGGATCGGCGGCGAATACGGTGAAGGCGCGCTCAGGATCGACGGGAAAAGCGTCGATTATTACAACACGCTAGCCGGTTCGTTCGGGTTTCAATTCGGCGCTCAAAAAAAATCGATCATCCTCCTTTTCATGCAGGATGGAGTGTTGCATGACCTCCGTCAGGGCTCCAACTGGAAGGCCGGAGCAGGGGCATCGATCACGCTCATCACGCTGGGTGCGGACGGGTCCGTGGACACCCAGAAGCTCAACGAGCCTATCATCGCGTTCGTCATCGGGCAAAAAGGACTGATGTACAACCTCTCGCTCGAAGGCACGAAGTTTACAAAACTGGACAAATCAGGCTGATCGTCGGGATCGTCCCGGCGGTCGTTGTCAGGGGAGCCCCTATAGAGAGATCAGTAGTTGCCCTGATATCGAGAAGGCCGCACGCGGGCTAGAATCCAAGCACAGGATATTTAAAAAAAAGGAGCGCTTCGTGAATAGATTAGTCGGGGTCATTTTGCTGGTGGCGGGGGCTTGTTTCCTGGTGTACGGATTCAGCGCCGCGGATTCTGTCGCGTCGGATTTTTCAAGGTTCTTCAATGGAACGCCCACCAACCGGTCGATCATGCTGCTCATGCTGGGCGGCGTGTTGACGGTTTTGGGGCTTTCGTCATTGACAAAAAAAGAGTAGGCGTAACCGGTCGAATAAACAGTCATCCAGGGAGAAATAATCATGCGAAAGTTCTTATTGAACCGTAAGTTCGTTCTGACGTTGGCGCTGTGGACGATGATGATCAGCATTCCGCCTTCAAATGCTTTTGCGATGCAGAGCGCATCTGTTTCGGCGTTTGACGGCGTTTCCTTAAGGCAGGTACAGATGGGCAACATCTTGTCTCAGCTGTCCCGGCCCGAAGCGAGAGCACACATGATGCTGATGGGGATCAACCAGGCTCAGCTCAAAGAAAAGCTGGCCCAGCTGGACGACGCGCAGCTGGCGAGCGTTTCCAAGAAGGCAGACGCGATCAAAGTCGCGGGCGACAGCGGACTGGGTCTTATCATCGTGCTTTTGGTGATCGGGATCCTGGCGATCATCTTCGTCAGGCTGTACAACAACAAAAGAATCAACTAAGAGTACTTAAAGTGACATTTGCGAACAGGATGATAAGGCTCTTCGTCTTATCGTCCTGTTCGTTGTTTTTGGCCGGCTGCGCCACTTCGTTCACCTCCCGCGTGAACCCGCCTTCGAACTTTGAATCCCGCGAATCGTTCTATCTCGAAAAGGCCCCTTCTGTAGATCAAAAATCTTATCAATGCGGCCCGGCGGCGCTGGAATCGGTGATCCGTTATTGGGGAGGAAACGCCGACGCGGACTCTATCGGCAAGGCGATCTATGGGCCGAAGACGCGGGGAGTGCTTAATTTTACGCTCGCGCAGTACCTGAAAACGGCCGGTTTCTGGACGGAAGTCCATGAAGAACAGACGGAACAGGACCTGAAGCGGTGGCTGCGCAAGGGGATCCCGCCGATCGTGATGCTCGACACGGGGACGTTATGGGTCCGGACGTATCATTTTGTGGTGCTCAAAGGTTTTGATGACCGGCTGAATATTTTTTATGCGAATACCGGCGTGCTGGAAACGCAGTCCATCGATTATGCGGAGTTCGGGCGGCGCTGGAAGAAGGCGGGCCGCTGGAGTCTGATCACCGCTCCGCCGGAAAAAGTGGATTGGGAATTGGATGAGGCGCAGTCCATCGACATCGCCTTGATGTTTGAAAAAAGTGGAAACAGGGCTGAGGCCGAACGGCGGCTTGAATCGGCCTTGGTAAAAAATCCGGAAAGCGTCACGGCAAAATTCAACCTTGCCAATATCTACAGCCAATCCAACCGGCCGGAGCAGGCTAAAATAATTTATCAGGAACTTTTGCATAACAATCCGGCCCGACCGGAGCTAAGCAACAATTTGGCTTGGGTTTATTACCAAGAAGGCCGTTGCGAAGAGGCGATTAAAATAATCGAGGCGGCTTTTAAGAGCGGCGCCCCCAGAAATTACGAGATTCTGGATACGGTGGGAATGATCTATTGCAAATCGGGCCGCGTCGAGGACGCGCGGCGTGCCTTTTTGGAAGCCGAGAGCAAGGTTCCGGCCGGCGATGCCGCGGCGCTTCGGCTCATACAGGATCATAGGAACTCGTGTCAGTAGGGGGTTGGGCGATGATCCGCGGGTCCGAAGCTCTTTTATCCGTGCCTTCCCCGATAGGCGATTGAGGGTTTTCCCTGACCGATGATCAAGCATTGTCCCCGATTTTTTTGATTACCGGGGGTACTTTATGATACGCTGTAGTTCATAGTGGTACGCTTATAAATCGACAGGCGTATTCCAGATCGTATAAATTAAACACGGAGGCTGAGATGAAAAAATTTTTTTCTGCTGTTTTAATAGCTGTGATGTTGGTGCCGGTTTGGGCGGGAGACAGCTTTGCTGCAAGGCAAATAGTCAACCCCGGCGGCACGGTGGATGTCAATGGTCAGAATGAAGGCGTCGATATGCAGGGTGGTGCGGGAACCTTGATCGTTGGGGTCGGTTTCCCGAATATCGGTGCTGTTGGCGGCCCTTCCGTCACCACCACTGCCGCCAATACGGACGATATCGATTTCAATAACCTCGTGACCTCGACCGTGAGCGGAGACGTAGGTACGGTAGGACTATTCTTTCTCGACGTCACCGCCATTGGCAACGCCACGGTGAATTTTCAAGGGACGGTCTTTACGACTACAGGGAACCTCGGAACGGGTACAGTGAGCTTGAACAGCGGGACCGGCACGAACATCGGAGCCTGGAATTTTACCGGTGACGGCACGGTCAGTCTTGCCGCGAATACGACAAACACAGGCGCTCTCACAACCACGGCTGGGGCACAAACGGGCACGTTGTCGCTCGCCAGTGCGAGTCAATGGACCGGCGCCGTCGGCGGCGCGATCGGGCTTAGGTCCATCAATGTCGTTGGGGGGACTAATACTGCCGGAGTGACCGCAGGCATCACCGGTGCTGTGGACGTCTTTGGAGCTTCTCTTTTGACGAATAGGTTGAATATCACCGGTGCTCTAACGACGCACGCCGCCAGTGTGATCAATACGACCCTGGCTAGCACGTCGATCTATGGCCGCATCGTTCCGACGGGAGCCTCAACCCTTGTAAACGGGATCACGGTCAATGCGCTTGTCCCCTCGACGGCTGTTTTGCTGGTTGGAAACGAGTTCGATATCATCCAAGCCACGAGCGGCACTACTGGAGTTACTCCCTTGACGACAATCCAGAATCCCACCAACCCGCTTTACACGTTCACCGGCGTGTCTTCCACAAATGGTATACTGCGAATACGACTGACCGGTACACCCATGGGGTCCGTGTCTTCGCCGGCAGTGCAAAGCTTACAAAACACTCCTCAGACCGCTGACATCCTCGTGGTCGAGGCCGCGATCAATGCTCTCACCACCACAGACGCGGTCAATAATGCGGCCGCACAGCTCGATCCGACCAACAACGGCGCCGCGACGCAGGGCACTTTCAACCCCGTGAACACAGCGATAAACGCCATCACCACCCATCTGGGCGAGTACGGCAATTACAACCCCGACTCTTCCAGCCATCCCGACGAGAGCGGCCGCAGCGGTGTACGCGACCGCAGAGACGTGGATCGCAGCAAAAGTAGCATTGGTGACCGTACCAATATACGCAGTGGCGTATCCACGGGTGATTTTTGGACGGACAACGGCATTTGGGTAAAAGGTTTCGGCGACGATACCACGCAAGACGCGCACAAAGGCGTCAACGGTTATGACTCGAACATGTGGGGAGCCATTGGCGGCATCGATGGTATCCTTCGAGACAACGTGCTCCTGGGTATTGCCGGCGGTTACGCGGCGACCAACGTCGACAATAAGGGAGAAGGCGGCGGGACCGACATCGACAGCTATATCGGAACGATCTATGCCAGTTTTGACGATGCGAGCCCGTGGTACGCCGATGCGGGTCTGGCGTTCACGTGGCAGGACTATGATAGTGCGCGGCGCATCGTATTTCCGGGCATAGACCGCACGGCAACCTCTGACCCCGACGGGCAGACCTACACCGCTTTTGGGGACATTGGTTATGTCATCCCCATCGATCCGCAGTGGAACATCACGCCGATGGCTGGCCTGACCTATAACCACACCAACATCGACAGCTACACGGAGGACGGCGCGGGCGATCTGAGCTTGAACGTCGACAACCAAGAGTATGACCAGCTCTTGGGGAGCCTGGGCGCGAGGGTCGATACGACGATTCATGCCGATTACGGCAAGTGGGTGCCTGAAGTGCACGCCCGCTGGTTGTATGATTTTATCGGTGATCAGGTAGCCACGACGTCCACATTCGCCCCCGGCGGCGCGTCTTTTGACACCAATGGTTTGGACCCTGAGCAGAGCACTTATAACCTCGGTACGGGCATTACCTTCTATTCGAAGGGCAATCTCAACATCACCGGGATGTATGACTACCGATTTGGCACCGACTTCGCTTCCCACACGGGCACAGGCACGGTGCGTTGGACGTTCTGATTAAGTAAGAATGCGTTTTAGCTCGCCCGTCCAAAAACGCTTAACCGCGTTGGACGGGCGAGGTTTTTTTTGCGCGCTATTGTTCGCGGGCGCTCCGTTCTTGGCCGGTTGCGCGACCCTGGGCGGCGCTTTCGACTCGCAGGTCCATGCGAACCGCCTCGCGGGTGAGTCGCATTTCGTGAAGGAAAGCGTGCCGACCGGGGTTTTCACGCTGACCGGTTTTACCCGCATCCAGGAGCCCGGCAAGCCGCTCACCGTTTACATCGAGGGCGACGGTCGTGCGTGGCTGTCCAAAAACCGCCTTTCCGACGATCCCACGCCGGTCCACCCGATGACGCTTAAGCTCGCCACGCTGGACGATTCGCCGAATGTCGCCTATCTCGCCCGGCCCTGCCAATACGATAATTCGGTACTCGAGCAACCCTGCGGGCCCGAATACTGGTCGGATAAACGGTTCTCGGAGGAAGTGATTGCTTCCATGGACGAGGCTGTTGGTTTTCTGGCGCGACAGGCGAATAGCCGGCAGATCCACCTCGTCGGTTATTCGGGCGGAGGGGCTGTTGCCGTGCTGGTGGCGGCGCGCAGGAAGGATATTTTTTCGATCCGGACGATCGCCGGCAATCTGGACCCCGCCGCCGTCAACTCCTTCCACCATGTGTCTCCGCTGACCGGCTCGTTGAACCCCTTGTCAGAAGCAAAAACGATCTCAAGCATCCCGCAGACGCATTTTGTGGGGTCCCGGGATAAAGTGGTCCCGCCGGTCGCGGCGGAGAACTTTTTAAAGGCCTCGGGAAGCCCTTGTGCTCGGATCGTACCGGTCGATGGGGCGACACATCACGCCGGCTGGACCGAGCGGTGGAAAGAGCTGCTGAAAATTCCGGTAGATTCCTGCTGAGCCTGCGCGCTTTGTTATCTTTTTTAGTACGAAAGGTTGGGTACTTTCCCTGATAGCCAGAGGGACAGGACTCACCTATGATGGTGAGACATAAAACCGGGTATGCGAGGAGAAAATAATATGAAGAGGTTCATTGCGGGAATAGTATTTTTTGCGTGCGCGGCGGCGTTGGTCGGCTGCGAGACGATGAAGGGCGCAGGAAGAGACATCGAGGACACCGGGCAGAATATCCAAAAGACGGCCAGCTGATCGACCGTGAGAGATCATCCGATAGGATCATCCGTTAACCAAGCGTAGAATAAGGGCGCAAGCCTCTAGAATTTCGATAAAGGATGTCGATGAAGCGCAGTAGGTCAAAGAAGCCTCTCTTGAAAAAGCAAAAGCGTCCGCGCAAGCCGGCGGTGTTGTCCGAAGCGGTGCTGGAACGGCGCGTAGAAGTGCAGGTCGCTCTCCAGGCGTCCGAGATCCGGTATCGCCGGCTGTTTGAATCTGCTCAAGACGGTATTTTGATCCTTGACGCGAGTACGGGCGACATCACCGGTGTAAACCCCTATCTAGCCCAACTCTTAGGGCGAGCCCAAAGTGAGTTTTTGGGAAAAAAGCTTTGGCAGATCGGTCTGTTTCAGGATGTAGAAAAAACCAAATCGGCATTCAGGGAATTGCAGCGTGACGGCTATATCCGGTACGACGATCTGCCGCTTGAAACATGGGACGGCCGATATATCGACGTGGAATTTGTCAGTAATAGCTACAAAGCCGGCGGTGTGCGTGTGATCCAGTGTAATATCCGGGATATCACGGAGCGCAAGCACGGCGAAGTAGAAAAAGCCATTTTAGAAACGATCGAAGAAGAGCAGAGGCGTATCGGGCAGGATCTGCACGACGGCTTATGCCAGCAATTGACGGGTGTGGCGCTCATCGCCAAGGCTTTGGCGCATAAATTGCTTCCCGGGGCGCCGGCCGAATCAGCTGACGCTGCCGAAATTTCAGAGTTGATCAACCGGGCTATCGATCAAACGCGTGATCTGGCCCGGGGGCTTTCACCCGTGGAGATCGAGGTGGCGGGTCTTAGGCCGGCATTGCAAAAATTTGCAGCCATGACAGAGCGGCTTTACAACATTTCATGCGTTTTTGACTACGACGAACTTAGCCGGGCCCAGTATCCGTACGCGCCGTTACTGGCCACCCATCTTTACCGGATCGTCCAGGAAGCGGTCAGTAATGCCATTCAGCACGCCAAGGCCAAGCATGTGATCATCACGCTGACCACGATCCAAGACCGCGGCATGCTGACGATCCAGGATGACGGGACCGGGTTTCCGTCCGACGCGGAAGATAAACCGGGCATGGGCCTGCGCAGCATGCGCTATCGCGGGAGAATGATCGGCGCGCGGTTCAAGGTTTGCCAGGATCCGAGCGGGGGGACTATCGTCACCTGCGCGTTTCCTCATCAAAAAGAAGCGAGGTCCTGAAAAAAATGAAAAAAATGAAAAAAATAGCAAAGAAAGCCTTGGTCAAGACTGAACGGAAAAAAATTTTCATCGTAGATGATCACCCGATCATGCGGCGCGGACTGGCCGAGCTGATCAATCTGGAGAAGGACCTTGTGGTGTGCGGGGAGGCTGAGAGCGCGCAGACAGCCTTGGAGTTCATCAAACTCCATGAGCCCGACGTGGCGCTAGTGGATCTTTCACTTAAAAATGAAAGCGGTCTTGAGCTCATCAAGGATATTAAAGTTCGTTTTCCGGATCTTTTGATGCTGGTGTTGTCCATGCATGATGAGGCATTTTATGCCGAGCGGGTGCTCCGGGCGGGGGCTAAAGGTTATATCATGAAAGGGCAGGCTACGGGCCTGGTTTTGGTGGCGATCCGGAAAATTCTCGCGGGCGAAGTTTATTTAAGCGAGGCCATCTCGTCAAAGATCCTCCGAAACATTACGGGTGGAAAAACAGAGAAAGCCGGCTCTTCCGTCGACCAGCTCAGCGACAGGGAACTGGAAGTATTTCGGCTGATCGGGGCGGGTTTTGGGACGCGCCAGATCGCTGAAAAATTCTCGCGGAGCGTAAAAACAGTGGAGACGTACCGTGAGCACATCAAACAAAAACTGGATCTAAAGGACTCGGCGCAGCTTACCCAGACCGCGATCCAGTGGACGCAAAGTAACGCATAGGAGCGTTAGCCTAAGCTTCACAGGTTAAAGTAGACCAAGTTCAGCAAGATCTCAGGCTTTCTAAAGCCGTCTGAGTTGTCGGACGGCTTTTTGTATTTCATGAATCGTAAGTAACAGGAGGAACTAAAATGGCTAAAAAAATACACGGGTTTGGAGAATCGGAAGGTTTTATTGTCGCGACCCCGGTCAATATCGTCTGGGAGGGTATTCTGCTGGTTCCGATCTTCGGGATCATCGATTCAAAAAAAGCCCAGAGCATCATGGAAACCATGCTTACCAAGATCCTGGACACAGAATCCAAAACGATCATTCTGGATATCCTCGGGGTCGCCGCCATGGATAGCGCCATCGCAAACCATATTCTCAAGATCTCTAAAGCGACGAGGCTCATGGGTTGTGAATGTATCGTGTCCGGCATTTCTCCTTCGATCGCGCAAACGCTCGTGCATTTGGGCGTGGATCTGGGGCAAGTCGTCACTCGCGCGACTCTCAAAGACGCGCTTCAGTTCGCTTTCAAGTCAGCCGGTCTTGAACTCAGAGAGATCAGGGAAACGCAGCAGCCCTTGAAGAAGACGGCTTAAACCGCGTTATGACCCCACCACCTCTATTGAATCCATCATCGAGCGAGGTGGTGGGGTGAACGTGGCGAGCGGGTGCCTGGTCGTCACCTTTATAGAACACCCGAATGAACAGGCGGCACTCGAATTCCAGAGAGAAGTATTTGAGGAAGCGATCCAACGCGAGACGGATGGGATCATCCTCGATGTCTCCGGCGTTTCTTTGATGGATTCCTGCATGAGCCGGAGCCTGGTCGACATCTGCCAAGCCGGTCTTATTCTTGGAAAAAAGACCGTCGTGGTCGGCTTAAAGCCGGCTGTGGTCGCCTCACTGGTCGAGCTTGAGATCGACTTAAGTTGTATCAGCGCCGCCGTAAATACCGAAGAAGCGATCGCTTTGATCCACCCGCCGGAAGCCGATGCGGAGCCTTTCAACACAGAGGATACCGCCCTAGATGAAGACGTCGAGCCCGAAGAAGAGTCCGGGGAGCCGGACGAAGCCCAAGAAGAAGAAGAGTGCCTTTCCGAATAGTCAAACGTGCCGGATTTCCAGCGAGGCTGATATCGAAAAAGCCGTCGGATGGACTATTCTGATCGCAGGTAAGATCGGATTTAAGGAGACAGCCCGCTGCATGATCGGGACAGCCGTTTGTGAACTGGCACGGAATATCCACCGCTATGCCAAAAGAGGCGGAGCCATCCATATTTCAGAGTTACGGGGCGAAATAAGGCCGGGCATCGAAATAACGGCTACGGATGACGGCCCCGGTATTAAAGATGTCAGAAAAGCGATGCAGGATAATTACTCGACCACGCACGGTAGTCTGGGGATCGGTCTTCCCGGCGTCAAAAGAATTATGGATGAGTTTAAAATAATAAACAACAAGGGGACGACGGTCGTGGTCAGAAAATGGGTAAAATGAGCCGCGGCGTAGAGTGTCACTTTTCTAAAAGATCGTTTGCGAAACATGAGCCGTGCGCCGATCTCGGGCTTATCCTAAAAAACAAGCAGGGTCTTTTTTTTGCCATTGCTGACGTCGCGGGACATGGGGACGCCGCGCACCGGCTTTCTTTGAAGATCAGAAAATATTTTGTAAATAATCATAAAGACGATCTCATTGATCTTATGAGCAACCTCCATATTTTTTTAAAAGGGTCGCGCGGAGCGGTCGCCGCGGCCGGGTCCCTTGACAGAAAAACAGGGGCCATAGAATACGTCGGGTTAGGAAATATTACGGCGCGAAAAATCGGCAAGAAGGATACGAGGTTCATCTCGAACGAAGGGGTCATCGGGTATGTTATCCCCACACCTACGATCAGGCGTTTTCGGTTAGGGGCCGGTGATGTCTTTCTTCTCCACACTGACGGAATACACGATCATTTTCAGGCACGGGATTGCCCAAAATATTTTTTTGATCAAGACGCAAAACGTATCGCTAACGGCATCGTGAAATATTTTCATAGAGGGGATGATGATGCAGGCTGTATCGCCATACGATATAAAAACGGTTGACCTGGCGAGAATAATCGTAGCCGATGAACACTCTATCGTTGAAATACGTGAAAAGATCTCACGATTATTCATCCTGCTGGGGTACGATACTTTTCAGTCGACGTATGTCTCGACACTATTTTCCGACATTTGCCGTGAGATCCTCTTAAGCCATACCGCCGCCATCGAGATCGGCATTCATTTATCCACGAAGCCGATCTTTTTAAAATTCTCATTTTTTTTAAAGCCCTCCGGCGCTTTAGAAAGGAGGATGGAGCGTTTTTTTGATGTATTTGAAAAGAACGCCGGATCAAAAAGAGGTTCGCTGACAGCTTGTTTGAATCTGAGCCAGGGCACTCCATCTGAAAAGACCTTAAAGGAAATACGGGACCTGCTGAGTTTTGTATCGAAAGAACAGCTTACAGAAGAAAAGAAAAATCTGGAGAAAGTAAATCTGGAATTAGACAGCTTTGTTTACACCGCCAGCCATGATCTACGCGCACCTCTGCGGGCGATCTCTTCGTTCGCGAGTTTTCTTGAAGAAGATAACAAAGATCAACTGGACGAGGCCGGACGCGATCATTTGCTGGAGATCCGGAAGGGTATCGGGCGCATGACAAAACTGATCGATGACCTTCTTACCTTGTCCAAGATATCACGTCTTCATAGTCCCTATGAGGATGTGGATATAAACGACCTCGTTGAAAACGCTCGAAAACGGATCGCGTTCGATTTTAAGGAAAAAAATGTGAGGCTCAGTGTCCAGCCGGGACTTCCCACCATCGCCTGCGATCGTATCAAGATGGAGGAGGTTTTTGTGAACTTGTTGAATAATGCGGTGAAATTCTCTTCAAAAACGGACCGCAGGCCTGAGGTCCAGGTCGGTTGCGTGGAGGCCGAAGACGAGCGCCAATTTTATGTCACCGACAACGGCATCGGGATCGCCCCTCAATATCATGAACAAGTCTTTGGGCTTTTTAAGCGTCTCCACACCCAGGAACAATACGAGGGTACGGGAGCGGGGCTTAACATCGTGAAGAGGATCGTCGAGGATCATAAGGGACGTATTTGGGTGGAGTCGGACCTGGACAAGGGTGCAAAGTTTATTTTTGCGATCCCGAAGATGTCCGGCTCCGATAAAAGGGCGGCCCGATGAAGGGGCCTGCGAATACGCAAAGTGCCGGCGGTCATTCCGTTGATATTTTGCTGGTGGAGGATAGCGAAGCTGACATTAAGATCACCCTCAGGGCATTTAGCAAAGCCAAAATACAAAGAAGTATTTTTGTGGTGCGCGACGGCCAGGAAGCGCTGGACTATATGTTTCATCAAAACGAATATGCGGATGAGTCCAAATTTCCATATCCGGCCATAATCGTATTGGACATCCAACTACCGAAGCTGACCGGTTTTGAGGTGCTGCAAGCTTTAAAGAAGGACGATAAGATCAAGGTGACCCCCGTCGTGGTGCTGACTTCCTCAAAAAACGATAAGGATGTCATCCAAAGCTATGACTACGGGGCTGTCAGTTTTATCCAAAAGCCTATAGATTATCAGGAATTTGAAAAAGTCGTGGAGGGGTTTAACGTCTACTGGCACGTCATCAGCAAGCTTCCGAATTTTAAATAACGGGAAACCTATGTCAAAAAAGATCATGATCGTCGAAGACAACGCGCAGGACCGGAAGATCATGAAGCGCAATCTCAATAAAAATGGATACGACAATCTGATATTTGCTTCGAGTGGGGAAGAAGGGCTTGCGAAAGCAAGGTCTGAAAAGCCTGACCTGATCATTCTCGATATCAATCTGCCCAAGAGCAGCGGCGTGGAAGTCCATATGACCCTCAAAAATGATCCGGCGACAAAACATATCCCGGTCCTTTTCAATACCAATCTTTTGAAGCCGGGTGATGTTTACGAAGAAATGAACAGGTTTCTATCCAAATCATCGTCCACGGAAAATCTGGTCAAGGCCATCAAAACGATCCTTGGGCGCTGATCGCAGGTTTTAAGAATTGCGCAATAGCCCCACCCCGAAGCAGGCATATCCCCGATAAGACATCAAGCGGTCGCCCTGATTTTTATAGCTCCGTTCCCGGTTTATGATGCATACACACGAATAAAAAGGAGACTTTGAAAATGTCAAACAGTATCGGGAATTGGGTCGTGTTTCTCTTGATCGGCGGGATCATCGGTTGGCTGGCGGGACTTATCGTCAAAGGCCGCGGATTTGGGATCGTGGGGGATATTGTTGTGGGAGTCGTCGGTGGACTATTCGGCGGCTGGATCTTCGGTGTGTTGGGAGTGTCCGCTTACAGTTCGCTTGGCGCGTTTGTCACGGCGCTTGTTGGAGCTGTGCTTTTGGTCGCACTCACCCGTTTTTTTAAATTGGCTGCTTGATCAACGCAACATCAATGAAAATGAGAGACCTATGAAAAAATCACACGTCACATCGCTCGTCATATCACTGCTGCTCGTTTCCGTGCCGGTTCTTGCGGAAACGGTCGTTACGGTCGACAATAACAAAGTCACCGTGAATCAGGGCCAGACCTCCCCCCAGACGGTTGTTATTAATCAGGCTCCTATGCTTCTCGTGAACGAGGTGGGCACGGGAGTCGTCGAGGGTAGGGTCGTGGAAGTGAATTATTCAAGCAGCACAATCGTCATCGAAGACTCAAACGGAAACACCAAGCAGGTGACGGTGAAACCGGACATGATCAACACGTACCGCATCGGCGATTACGTGCAGATCCGCGTGGCCGCTGACCTCATGGTCGTCACCATGCAAGAAAACCCGAAGGATTTCGAAGGCGAGATCATCCGCGTCGACATGTCGGAAGGTCAGCTGGTCGTGCTCGACACCAACGGCCGTGAACGCCGCGTGCAGCTCAAGCAGGGCATGATCGGCACTTACAAAGTCGACGATTACGTCCGGATCCACCTGATGGCGGATCTCAAAGAAGCGAAGACCATCGAAACGATCCGCGGTATGCGCCGTTTCGATGGCGACATCGTGCGGATCGATAATTCGAGGAGCCAGATCGTTCTTCGTGACACGCATGGAGTGGAAACCGTCGTACTGGTGCGCCAGGGCACTGTCAATAATTACAGCGTCGGTAACCGCGCCCGTGTCTATATGCTCGAGAACCATGAAGATGTTCAGGTTATTCGGATCCTTCGCTAAGTAGAAGTTAGCCGTCTAAAATCCCTGATCCAGTCAATGGATCAGGGATTTTTTTTCATCGGGGTTTCCCCGATGCTCCCCCCGTGATTCTCGCCTAATAAAAACAGGGGTTCCCCCGATTTCAGAAACAGCCTCCGTCGTTTAGCCTGAGAATGGGAGAGGGGTGGAACCTATGCTGATGTCACACAAAGCCAGAAAGAAAGTGGCCGTGTTGCTCGTGAACAACGAGACCGCGCGGAATGCGATGAGGGATGTTTTGGGGGGTGCGGGTTTCGAGGTGCGGCAGGACGTGGGCGCTTGCCAGATCGCTGAGGTCGGGTTTATCGGCGCTTATTTCGCGCTTCTCGGAGTGGTCCGGCAGGTGCGGGCGATCGATCCCCTGTTGCCGCTGGTCATCGTCAGGAACGGAGATCATGAGCTCGGGACGGAGCTTGAACTTCACCAGGATTACTACGACGTCATTAAGCTCGATTACAGCAACGAGGTGGATGTCAGACAAAAGTTTTCCCGGTGGTTTTCTGAGGGCCATGGAAAAGTTTTGGTCGGCAGTGGGCGCAATAAATAGGAACTGGGGGGGCTACGCGATGAGACAGCCACTGATACCCAGAACGAATGATGTGTGGGATCCCTTTGATCTGGCCAGGGATATCCGCGAGGAGATGGACAGGCCTTTCGGCCGTGCGCTCCTGCCGGGCCGGTTGTGGGGGAGCGGGAAGGCGTTGTTTGCGCCCGACGTGGACATGAGGGATGAGAAAGACCGGATCATTGTGAAGGCGGACATCCCGGGGATCAACAAGGAGGATCTTTCGATCACCGTGAAGGACGACCTTTTGACGCTGAAGGGCGAACGAAAAGAGTCACACGAAAAGAAGGACAAAGACTACTTTTGTTCCGAGCGGTTCGAGGGATCTTTCGTGAGGGTGATCGAGCTGCCCTCCGGCGTCAAGTCGGCCGACGTGAAAGCGACCTACAAGGACGGCGTGCTGGAAATCGTATTGCCGAAGGATGAAAATTCAAAACCTAATGAAGTGAGGATACAGATCCAATATGAAGTCGAGTCAAAAAAAGGAGAAAGCCGTGGCTAAGTATCAAAAATCGCAGGCGGTCAAGATTCGGAACGGCAATAGCAGCGAGGCATTCGCGTTCTCGAAGAGCCAGACGGAGGCGGTTGCGAAGTTGGCGTATCAATATTATGCCGATGGCGGGTACCGGGATGGTTATGACCGGGAGGATTGGCTCAGGGCTGAAGCGGTCGTGGGACAAGAGCGATATGCAAATGGTTTTTAGGAGGGTTTGCACGTGGAGAGGTTTTTCAGCGACAGGCATGAGGCGGGGCGGTTTCTCGCTTCAAAACTAAGGCGGTACCGGGCGAAAGAGGGCGTCGTCGTCCTGGGTCTGCCTAGGGGTGGAGTGCCCGTGGCCTACGAAGTGGCGCAGGCCCTCGAGCTTCCGATGGATGTCTTTGTGGTCAAGAAGCTCGGTCTGCCTGGCAACGAAGAGCTCGCGCTCGGAGCGATCGCGACGGGCGGGATGTGTGTGATCAACGAGGCCGTTGTTCGCGAAGCAGGGTTGTCTGCCGGCGAAATTGACCGCGTGATCCGGCGTGAAAGCGTGGAGCTTGAGCGCCGCGAGCGCCTTTACAGGGAGGGGCCTCCCTTGGAGGTCAAGGGCAAGACCGTCCTTCTTGTCGACGACGGTCTGGCGACGGGATCCACGATGTCGGCCGCCGTTTTGGCTCTCAAAAAACGCGGAGCGGGGAAGATCGTCGTCGCCGTGCCGGTGGGAGCGCCCGATACGTGCGAGGAGCTCGAGGAAAAAGTCGATGACATGATCTGCACGATCAGACCGGAACCGTTTTACGCGGTGGGGGCCTGGTACGAGGATTTTCGTCCGACGACGGATGACGAGGTCAGGGGTCTGCTTCATCGTGAGCATGCTCGGGCAGCGCCATGAGGTGAGCCATGGTCAAGACGACGGAGGTTCCGGAAGTCGATATTCGGATGGGACGGGTGAGCCTGAAAGGCAATTTGACGCTCCCAAAGGCTGCGCATGGTCTCGTTCTTTTCGCGCACGGAAGCGGCAGCAGCCGCCTGAGTCCGAGGAATGGTTATGTGGCGGGGGTGTTGAATGAGGCGGGTTTCGCCACGCTTCTAATGGACCTTTTGACCGAGACAGAAGAGGCTGAGGACCAAGTCACGGGGGAGCTCCGCTTTGACGTCGACCTGCTTGCCGGCCGTCTGATCGGGGCGACCGAATGGGCCGCGACCCAACACAGTCTCTCGGGTCTACCGGTGGGGTACTTTGGGGCAAGCACGGGCGCCGCCGCCGCACTGATCGCTGCGTCCGGCGACAGGAGCATCAAGGCTGTGGTGTCGCGCGGCGGCCGGCCGGATCTTGCGGGTTCTGCGCTCGAGAACGTACAAGCGCCCACACTCCTCATCGTCGGCGGCGAGGATGATCAGGTGTTTGATCTGAACCGGATAGCGCTTAAGCTCCTCGGAACTCAACGGAAAGAGCTTTGTATCATACCGGGGGCGTCGCATTTGTTCGAAGAGCCCGGTACGCTGAGGCTCGCCGCCAAACACGCGACCCAATGGTTCGACGCCTACCTCCGGCCAGGAATAGCGTAGCCCATGTGGACCAAATGGCTGCCGTGCCCGGCGATGCCGGTATGCAGAGGGGCCTGTCGCCTGGAAGCCGGTCCCCGAACGTCATGACCGCCTGCCGCTTGACGGATCTTACCGCGGCTCTTAAATCCCTGGACGAAGAGGCTCGACTTTGACAAAATATGGATGTGACTAAGACCGCGGACACACCCAGTGTCGAGTCGATACTCAGCGCCATCGTCGATGCGATCGTGACGATCGATGACAGGGGCGTCATCCAGTCCGTCAACCCCGCCGCCGAAAAGATCTTTGGTTATTCTTCCAGGGAGATGATCGGCAAAAATGTCAGCATCTTAATACCCAGATCTTTCATCCGGGCGCATGACGAGGGCCTCAAAAAATATCTCAAGACCGGTCAGGCAAAAGTCATCGGCGCCGGCCGGGAAGTGTTCGGCCGGAAACGGGACGGGACGACGTTCCCGATCTACCTCGGAGTCAGCGAGGGTCACCGGGAAGGCGATCGGCGTTTTTTTACCGGCATCATCCGAGATATCACGGAGCTGAAGCATTATCAGGAGGACCTGAAAAAGCAAAGCGACTTCACCACGACGGTGCTTAATACCGTGCGGTCGCTTGTCCTTGTTTTGGACCGCCGCGGCCGTATCGTCGGTTTCAACCGCGCCTGCGAAGAAATGACCGGTTATCTATTGCGGGAAGTAGTGGGCAAGCCGTTTTGGAATTTCTTTCTGGCGGCGGACGAGCGGAGTGCGGCCGTCAACCATTTCTTGAATTGGAAGACCGGCCTTACGGCGAATAATTTTGAGACTCACTGGCTCACCAAAAGTGGCGACAAGCGGCTGATCGCTTGGTCAAATTCGCTTCTTTTTGACGGACAAAAATATCCTGAATACTTGATCGGCACGGGTATCGACATCACCGAGCAGCGGCAGCTCGAAGAGATGGTGCTCGAGATCACGAAGAAGGAACAGCAGCGGCTCGGCCAGGAGCTGCACGACGGCATCGCGCAGAATCTGGTGTCGACGGCGCTCGTGGCCAAACTGCTCGAAAAAAAACTGGCGAAAGAGCTGCCTTCGGCCGCGCTTGAACTCAAGCGCGTCGTCGGCATGGTGAACGAAGCGGTGTCCCAATCCCGTCAGCTCGCCCAAGGGCTCTACGCGCCTGAAATCCATTCCGAAGATATGGCGTCTTTGATCAAGCGGTTCGCGCGCGATACGGAGAAGGCATTCGGAATAAAGGTCGGCGTGCACCTGGCTTCTGATGTCCATATTTCGGACGATTGCACAGCCGCGCATCTCTACCGGATCGCCCGCGAGGCCGTGAGCAATGCCGTCAAGCACGGGCAGTGCAAGCATATCCGTATCTCCCTCAAGAAAATGAACGCTTCCGAGGCCCGGTTCAGGATCGAGAGCGACGGCAAACGGTTTTTGAAGCCGGGCCGGAGTGAGGGCCTGGGCCTTTCCATCATGCGCTCGAGGGCTGCAACCCTCAAAGCCGCTCTCAGTGTCGCCCCCGGAACCAAGAGCGGCACCGTCGTCACCTGCGCATTTCCCCTCCGGTCATGAAAAAAAAATCTGTCAAAAAAACGCAAGCCAAAAAACGGGTTTTTCTGGTGGATGACCATCCGGCAATGCGGCAGGGGCTGCAGCAGCTGATCGATCACGAACCTGATCTCCAGGTGTGCGGCCAGGCCGGTGACGCTCCCGCCGCGCTTGAGGGTATTCAGAAGATGAAGCCTGATGTTGCGATCGTGGATCTTACGTTGAAGGACGCGAGCGGTCTTGACCTGGTGAAAGATCTGAAAGTGCGCTGTCCCTTGCTGCCGGTGCTTATTTTGTCCATGCATAACGAAGCGGTTTACGCCGAGCGTTCCATCCGCGCGGGCGCGCACGGCTACATCATGAAGGAAGCCACGACGGAAAAGATCATCGAGGCCATCCGGCGCGTGCTGGCGGGCGATGTGTACCTCAGCGCCGACGTTTCCTCCCAGGTGCTCAAAAAAATGGCCGGCGGCGGCAAGTCTGAAACGGGCTCCATCGACAGCTTGAGCGACCGTGAACTCGAAGTCTTCAGGCTGCTCGGACAGGGTTTCACGACACGCGATATCTCGGGGCGTTTGAACCTAAGCATCAAGACCGTAGAATCCTACCGCGAACACATCAAGATCAAGCTCTGTCTCGACAACGCGGCCAAGTTGGTCCAGGCCGCTGTTGAATGGGTCCAGAGCCGCCAGGTCTGACCCGCTTTTTTCTGCATGAGGGAATCCCCTATGCAGCCCCCGATAATCTCCCCAATAAAATTCAGGGTGTCCCCTGATTTTGGCGCAACATCCCCGGGATTAGTCTCTTATCAGGAGCGGCGGGAGCTGCTAAGGAGGCGGTCTATGAAGGTCAAAGAGATCATGACGATGTGTGTTGAAAAGGTGGGCGCTGCGGATCTCATCCCCGAGGCGGCCAGGAAGATGGCCGATAGGAATGTGGGCGCTCTGGCCGTGTACGAGGGACACACGTTGATCGGGGTGGTCACGGACCGGGATATATTGGTCCGCATCGTCCAGCGTGGGTTGGATTTTTCCCATGCTAAGGTTCAGGACGTGATGACCTGGGTCGCGCACACTTGCCGCGAAGATTGGGACCTCGAAGAAGCCGCGCAAGTGATGGAGAAAAAGAAAGTGCGACGTCTCCTGGTGCTTGATCGGGAGGGGAATCTTTTGGGCATCGTTTCCATGAGCGACATTGCCGTCAAAGCACACAATGAAAAACTTGTTGAAAAGGTGATCGAGAGTACGGCCAAGCGACCTGTGCTGGTCAAGTGGTAGGGTCGGTGTCCGGGGAGGTAGGTATGAAAAACTTTGTCAGCGTCAATCGAGTTATCCTTCGTATCGGGCTCGTGGCCTTCATTCTATTGCTTGTCATTGCGGTGACGGCATGGTCCCGGGAAGCCAGGATGGCCGACAGTGACGGCGATGGGTACATGGAGGCGGAGGTTTTTTATGGACCGGATGGGGTTGTCAAAAGCCTGATCGACTTTGACCATGACGGGCGCCGTGAGACGGTCGTCAACTACAAGAATGGTTACCGCGACAATGCCATTCAGGACAATGATGGCGACGGCCGGACGGATCGGTGGGTCAGTTACTATTTCACCGGCGTTGCGTGGAAGATCGCCGATGATCTGAACCGGGACGGGGCCCCCGATTATTGGTCGTATCTCAAGAACGGCGTGATCTATAAATGGGAGCAGGACCGTAACCGTGACGGCAAACCGGATCTTAGGACGACGTACGATCCGGAGGGCCAGACCCGCGTGTTGATCCAGCAGACCTCGGACAACGACTGGGACGGCGTCTTCGAGACCTCCTCGGGTATCACCAGCGCCCGGAGGCAGGCGGCTTTGCCTCACTCGCTCGCCGAGGCTTTGTTGCGGTGACGGAGAGGGTCGAAGGGAGGGTGTCGTGCTGAGAGTTCTCGTCGCATACGATGGCTCGGAGTGCTCTGACAAAGCGCTGGGGGATTTGACGAGAGCTGGGATGCCCGCAGAGGCTGAGGCCGTCGTCTTCACTGCGGGTGATCGCTGGATCGACGAGGCGAGTCTCGCGGATTCCGATTTTGCCGAGCTTTCGTTGAGACAGGCGATGGAGACCGCCAGGCATGCCGCTAAGAAGCTGGAAGGTCATTTCCCGCGCTGGCAGATCCGCCCGGAAGCCGTTTCCGACTCCGCCGCCTGGGGGATCGTTGACAAAGTCGCTGCGTGGAATCCGGACATGGTGGTGATGGGTTCCCACGGCCGGTCGGCGGCGGGGAGGCTTCTCTTCGGCAGCGTTTCGCACAGTGTGTTGACACGCACACACTGCAATTTGCGCATTTCAAGGGGGCGGGACGGAGAGGCCCACGAGGTTGCGCCGCTGCGCATTATGGTCGCCTTCGACGGTTCACAGGAATCCGAGACGGCATTCGATATGGCGCTCGGACGGTATTGGCCGAAAGGGACCCATATCCGGCTTATCACCGTGATCGATTCAAAGGTTGCGACGGCTTTCGCTCAGCCGACAGGTCCTATCCGTTTTTGGATCAAGAATGAAGACAAGCACCCGCTTGATTGGGTCGAGAGGATGCTGTCGTGTCAAAAAAATGAGATCCAAGAGAGAGGATTCACAGCCTCCTCGGAAGCGATCAAGGGCGACCCCAAACGGGTTATTTTGCGTGAGGCCGAAAAGTGGGGCGCTGACTCGCTTTTCGTCGGCCCTCGCGGCCTTACAGGCGACAAAAGGACCATAGCCGGAAGCGTTTCGGCATCCCTGGCCACACACGGGCATTGCACTGTTGAGGTGGTACATCGGTTGTGGGGCGCTGCCACGTGTTGTGACAGCTCTCTCCGGGAACATCGGGCGTGTATGGAGGAGAAGGAGGTATTCCCATGAAATACGAACCCTTGATCAAGGATTATATGACCCAGCAGCCGGTGTCGATCGAAGCGAGTGAAGGCGTTGAGAAGGCGAAGCAGCTGATGGATAAGGCCGGCGTGAAGCATCTTCCGGTCATGGAAAATGGCACGCTGATCGGTGTGCTGAGCGAGAAGGAATTGAACCTTGCTTATGGGGTCGAGTCCGTCGACCCGGGCCGGTATTTGGTGGTGGACATCTGCTCACAGCGACCGTATGTCGTCGCTCCGGAAACGCCTCTTCGCGTGGTCGCCGATATCATGGCCCGCGAACACTACGGGTCGATGGTGGTGGCTGAATTCGGGCAGCCGGTCGGAATATTTACGACCTCTGACGCCTGCAGGGCTTTGAACGAAGCGATAACGGCGCTGGTGTCGGGTAAAGGGGCCGAAGCGATGAGGCAGTATTTGTACGATTACGAATACTGAGGTCCAGCTCGACGCGAAGGTCGCCGTTAGGAGCGCTTTTCATGATCGGGGGGTGGTCCGTTGGTCCCTGGCTCCCATGGGTGTTATCATGGTGGAGTCATGAAGAATCCCGTAAAGAACAAGGCGGTTTTGGATGGCGTTCGGCCGATAGCCGGTCCTGAGCGCGTTTTCGCCGTAATGCCATGCCCGCTCTGCGGAGCGTCTCCCAGCCGCCGGCTCCCCGCACGGACGCGCACGCTCCTCAAATGCGGCGTTTGCTTTCTCGTTTACGCAGAAAGATCAGAGCTTCTGCCGCGCGAACGCCTGAAAGAGCGCTATCTTTTCCACGAAAACGGCATTGAAAACGAAGGATACCGCGCATTCCTTTCCCGGGTGATCGACGCGGCGCGCCCCTATTTATCGCCGGGGGCCCGTGGTCTGGATTTCGGCTGCGGTCCGGGTCCGGTGCTTTCAACGCTCGCCGGGAGGGAAGGGCTCGTGATGACCGATTACGATCCCATTTTCTGCGACGTGCCGCTCAACCCGCCGTATGAGGTCATTTTTTCAACCGAATGTTTCGAGCATTTCGAAGAACCGGCCCGCGACATCGCCCGCGTGTCGGCGCTCCTGGGCGAAGGAGGGATCCTTTGCATCATGACAGAACTTTGGAGCGAAACGACGGACTTCGGCGAGTGGTATTACGCCGCCGATCCGACGCATGTTTCGTTTTATTCACAGGAGACGCTCGACCATGTGTGCCGCATGTTCGGTTTAAGACGCCTTGCGGGGGACGGCAAGCGGGTTTTTATTTTTTCGAAGAAATCCGGCTGAGCGATGTGTTAAAATAACGCCCCAGGAGAAACCATGGCCAAAGACGACATTTTTTTGAATAAAAAGAACGCTGAAGATTTTAATTTCGGCAAAGAGACCGCGCGTGTTTTCGACGACATGCTCGACCGATCGGTGCCATTTTACCAGGAAGTCCAGCGCATGATCGGCGAGATGTGCGCCGATTTCGCGGTGCCCGGGACCAACGTGTACGACATCGGCTGCTCGACGTGCAACACGTTTCTCCAGATCGAATCCAAGCTGCCTGACGGTGTGATCTGCGTCGGCGTCGATTCCTCCGAGGAGATGCTCCAGAAGGCCACTGAAAAACTCACGCGGAGCGGTTTTTCAAAGGAGTATCAGCTCGTCCATTCGGACATCAACAAAGGTATCGTCATCGAGAACGCCTCCATCGTGGTGCTCAACCTCACGCTGCAGTTCGTCCGTCCGCTTCACCGCGAAAGGATCATCCGGGCGATCGCGCAAGGCCTGAATCCGGGCGGCTGCCTGATCCTCGTTGAGAAGGTGTTGTGCCAAAACTCGACGCTGAACCGGTTTTTCATCAAGTACTATTACGAAATGAAAAAGCGCAACGGCTATAGCGAGATGGAAATTTCGCAAAAGCGCGAAGCGCTCGAGAACGTGCTCATCCCGTACCACTTCGACGAGAACCGGGAACTTCTTCTCAACAACGGCTTCAAGGCCTGCGACACGTTCTTCCGGTGGTACAACTTCTGCGGGATCGTCGCGCTTAAATGAAATCAGCCCTACGCGGTTTTCTGAAAGTTTCTGGCGACGTCATTTTCCGTTTCCGGAATGCGCTTTTTCCGGTGGTGGGGGCGATCATGGCGCTCACGTCGCGGCCGGCTTCGTTTCCCGAATCCGCCTCGGCCAACGCCGCGCTCGCTTTGGCCGGCGTCGCGGTCGCGCTCTCCGGGCAGGCTGTCCGGCTCATGACCATCGGCTATGATTACATCAAGCGCGGCGGCAAGGACGGCAAGGTCTACGCCGACAACCTCGTCACCGGCGGTTTCTACGCCACGTGCCGCAACCCGATGTACATCGGCAATACGCTCATTGTGATCGGTTTCGCAATGGCCTACGGCTCACGTGCCGGATATTTTGTCGTGGTCCCGTTCTTCCTTTACGCCTACGCGGCGATCATTATTGCGGAGGAGACGTACCTGGCGGGTAAATTCGGCGGGCAGTACGAGGCGTACAAGCGCGACGTGCCCCGGATATTCCCGAAACCGGATCGTCTTGGAGCGGCCCTTGAAGGAAGCCGTTATGACTGGAAAAAGGCGCTGCGGAAAGATTACGGGCAGGTATTTCAGACGCTTTTTATACTCGTTCTCATCGGCATGGCGAGGATCCGCCTCGCCGGCGGATCCTTTTCCGGAAGGAAAGCGGCCTTCTTGACGGCCGCCGCCGCTATTTCCATACTCTTTTTTATCGTCTCCCGCATCCTCAAGAAGACCAACCGTCTCGCTTCGGAAATAAAAAAAGCTTAATCGAAGCGGTATTTGACTCCCGCACCCACGTACCAGATATCCAGATCGACGGTGTCCACCGTGTCGCCGGTCGCGGTCGATGTAAGGTCGGCGCTCGCGTCCGTGAGGATATAGCCGAGCTCGAGGTTGTAGCCCCAATTTTCCGTGACAAACCAATCTATGCCGCCCGCCAGTTTGACCGCGAAACCGTCATTGTCGTGCACGGTGAGGTTGTTGACGCTGAGGTCGCGATTGCCGCCGTGGTCCACAAGCATCGCTCCCAGTCCCAGGTCAAGATAGGGCGCGAGCGAACTGTCGTTAGAGGGAAAGCGGTAGAGGATGTCGAAAAAGAGAGGGATCACCGTTTCAGAGCCCGCGTCGACCGTCGAACCGATCCCGTTGTCACCCTGGATCTCAATGTCGGCCCACCCGCTGGAGACGCCGAGGGCCCAGTTGGGGTTGAGGCCGTAGTTGACGGCACCCGGGATGAAGACCGCGTCGTTGGTGCCGCCGTCCGTGCTGAAGAGAGCCGCCACGCCGACGCCGGCGTCGATTCTCCCCGTAGGATCGGGGGTGGCGAAGGCTGGTGAGCACATCACGAGCGACAAGGTTAGGACCAATGCAAATTTTTTCATGCAAATCCTCCAAGGTTTAAGTGATATCAGCATATCCTTTTGGATTGTCCGGCGCAACTCAAAAAGATCATTGAGACCGAAACTCATTTGGGGTATGCTTGAAAAATGCGAAACAAGAGCCTGATGGTTCTTCTGGCGTTTCCGTTCATCCTGGGGGCCGATATGAAACCTGGCGACACAGTGGATATCTACGACCCGGTGACGGGCGGCACCGAAAGAGTCGAGGTGGTCGTCAAGACCGACGAAGAGTGGAAAAAGATCCTGACGCCGCAACAGTATGAGGTCACTCGTAAAAAGGGAACTGAGAGGCCGTTCAGCAATCAATGCGCGATCCCGAAGTCAGGCCAGGGGATCTATGTGTGTGTGGGCTGCGGCACTCCGCTCTTCGGCACGGGCAAGAAATTTGAATCGGGGACCGGCTGGCCGAGTTTCTGGAATCCGGTTTCCGATCACAATGTCGTGATCGAAAACGACGACGCCTTCGGCATGCGGCGCGAGGAAGTGCTTTGCGCACGCTGCGGCGCCCATCTCGGGCACGTCTTCGACGATGGCCCTCCTCCGACCGGCAAACGTTATTGCATCAACGCGGTCGCGCTGAAACTGGCCGGTGATGCGCCCTCCAAAGGCTAGCGATAGATCGCGCTCGTGAACGAAACCACGCCGCCGCGTGGGTCGGCGGCCTGCCCGTAGGTCAGGAGTTCCCCGCGGATGCCGTTGTTGAGCGCGCGGATCCAGCGCGCCGCCGTATAGAGCGTCGAGAGTCCGCACACTTTCCGCCAATGGTCGCCGGCAACAACGGATCCATAGAACGCCTCCGCGTCGAGATCCAGGAGATGTTCGATCGAGCGGCGATCTTCCGTTTCGATACGTTTTTCGGCCGCACGGTTTATAGGATCCGGGTCTCCGAAACAGGGCCCCACGTGCGCCAGGTCCACTCCGGCCAGAACGAGGATCCTTTTTTTCTTCGCGCGCTTTTTAAGCCTCTCGCCGATCTCTTCGAGCGCGTTCTCGATCGTCGGCACCGTCGATGGAGTGCCCTCGTCGCACAAACCTTCAAAAGAGGAACAGAGGATGGGAACCCACGGCGGCGTTTTATTTCCCCAGATGTATTTGAGCCAGACCGCCTGGAATTCGAGCGAATGTTCGTTGCGGTGCGCCCATTCGTCCCTTCGCGGGTCATACCATAGACTTTTTTTGATGTCATTGTAGAGCTCAGTGTCCACGCGCATCCGGCCGAAGGGAGTCTCATAGGCTTTGGGGGTCATGATCCACGGAGAGTCCGGCGAAATATGCGCGACGCCGAGGGCCACGATGGCGTCGGGCGGAGGCGTTTGGGCGAGCGCCTGGTAGGCCCAGGCGTAAGCCGGGCCGCCCCTAAAAAAATCGATGTGGGGACTGACGAGCCCCTTCGGAGAGGTACCCGAGGGCAGATCCGGTTTTCCTTTGCCGGGCCCCTTGGCATCGCGGAAAAAAGCGCCCAAAAATTTGGATAGCTCCTGTTTTCCGGAAGGGTAGCCGCCATTTCCAAGGTGCACGGCTTTGCGGACTGGACTTTCGATGAATTCTTTCAGGAAGCGGCCGTGCTCTGCGATGATCTCGGGCGTTTCGACCAGGCCGATCTTCCCGAGTTCAGCCACGATACGGAGCACTTCAGCGCGGTCGAGCACCGTGCCGGTTATCTGAGCGAAGAGCCGCCGGACCTCCTCGGCGGTGTGTTTACCGTCGAGGAAGGAAGCCAGGATCATCGCGGCGGAGGAAACGACCACCGGTTGGGGCAAAAGCCCTTCCTTGTCGCGGACCACGAACATGGATTTACCGGAATGTTCATAAGGGGATACGTCGAGGTCCCTGCGAAGTGCCGGAAGAGGTCCGCCGTCGTTTTCCATGGGGGCATTTTAACATGAAATGGAACCACCGCTATGATACAATCCTCCATTGCACCCGGCAGCCTTCGAGATTTGTTTGTGCCCGTAGCTCAATTGGATAGAGCGTCCGCCATCAAAGCGCCGGCGGACGTCCGCTGAGGCTTTAGTAGCGGACGCTTCCCCTGGTCGGGGAATGATAAATTTGTGCCCGTAGCTCAATTGGATAGAGCGCTTCCCTCCGAAGGAAGAGGTTGTAGGTTCAATTCCTATCGGGCACACCATCTTGTTCTTTATGAATGCCCCGCATTGTCATGCTGCGAGAAAAAACCTTTCGTTGTCAGAGGGGTGTTTTTTAGCTACAATATGCCGGCATTGAAATGGCTCGCTCATGGATGCCGGGCTAAATTTTTGCGCCGATAGCTCAGTTGGTAGAGCAGCTGACTCTTAATCAGCGGGTCGTAGGTTCAATCCCTACTCGGCGCACCATTTTGTATTGTTAGAGCACGGCAGGGCTTAGTGGGGCGCCGAGCAAGCTCGGCGGCCTTAGGTATAAAGACACCAAGGCATCAGTCCTCGGGCATAGTAGAAAAATGATGCCCTCGGCTGACACTATTATGTATTGTTATGGCAGAACAGGGCTTAGTGGGGCGCCGAGCAAGCTCGGCGGCCTTAGGTTTGAAAGCGCCTAGGCATCAGTCCTTCGGCTCGATAAAGGCGTTAGGGCCTCGGCTGCGCCTTCGGTTTAGAGACTCCGAGGCATCAGTCCTTGGGCGTGATTTAAAAGCGATGCCCTCGGCTGACGGCCATACACGATGCTAGGGCGGGTGGCGAAACTGGCAGACGCGTCAGCCTTAGGAGCTGATGGGGCAACCCTTGGAGGTTCGAATCCTCTCTCGCCCAGTTTTAATAGGGGAGTGGGATTCTCCGCCGAAGGACGGATCCGCCTCTGGCGGAGAAGAGAGCCGCGGGTTATCGATGCGACCATAAAGAGCATCGATGCGGCGAATGGCCGACCCGGAGCGGGCACCGCAGTGCCGCGGAGGGCGCCGAATCCTCTTCCGCCCAGACTTTTGGGCGGCCCAGGACTCGAAGTGAGCGCGCTCTTTTTTAAGTAAGTTTTCGTGCGGGAGTAACTCAGTGGCAGAGTGCAACCTTGCCAAGGTTGAGGTCGAGGGTTCGAATCCCTTCTCCCGCTCCATTTAAAGTCCTTCGGGGTCCTTCCCGAAGGACTTTTTTGTTTGCATTCCAGGGTTCCCAGCCCCTTCTTTTTATTGAGTTTAGCCCCATTTTTTGCGATAATGCCCTCTCAATGCGGAAACCGAAGGCGGGATCCGACAAAGCTTTTTCTTTCCTATTTCCCGACAACATGGAGGAATTACAACCGGATGAAAATCGTCGAATTTTTGAACGAAAAAGCTGTCACCGCAAATATTAAGGCCACCACGAAAGAAGGGGTCATCCGTGAGCTTGTGGACCTGCTCGCCAAAGCGGAGGGTATCCGCAACAAAGAAGAGCTTGTGAAGGTGCTCTTGAACCGGGAAGCGCTCGGTTCGACCGGTATCGGCCAGGGTGTCGGTATCCCGCACGGCAAGACGGACACTGCCAAGAAGCTTGTGGCCGCGTTCGGCATCAATCATCAGGGGGTCAATTTCGATGCGCTTGACGGCGAGCCTGTGTTCATCTTTTTCCTGCTTATTGCCCCTGAAGACTCCGCCGGCCCGCACCTTAAGGGGCTCGCACGCATTTCCCGGCTTCTCAAAGACAAGTTTTTCCGGGAATCCCTCAAGCAGCTGACAGATGAAAAAGCCATTCTTAAGCTGATTCGCGAAGAAGACGCGAAAAAACCCTGACACCGAACGTCCTCTTTTAGTCATAAAAGGCAGTAATAATGGGTTTATTCAAGTGGTTATATCCAGGCATGCGGGTCAAACGGTGGGTCATGCTCTGTTGTTTTGGCACCATCCTCTGTTCGATGGGCTTCGTGCTCACGATCACGGAGATCCACGCCAAGACGGGCGGCAGTCTTCTCGTGCTGGCCGGCGCCGGGTGTGTTGCGGTCGGTATCCGCAAGATCATCAAGTCCATCATCACCGTGCTCCTGCCTCAGCGTGAGAACGAGCTCGTGAACATCATGTACCAGAAGCGCTATCTTGAGCGCGGCCCCCGCATCGTTGCCATTGGCGGCGGATCCGGCCTTCCGGTCCTTTTGCACGGTCTGAAAGAATTCACGTCCAACATCACGGCGATCGTGACGGTCGCGGACGACGGCGGTTCGTCGGGACGTCTGCGGAGCCAGTTCAACATCCCGCCGCCGGGCGATATCCGCAACTGTCTGGTGGCGCTCGCGGATGCGGAGCCGCTCATGAGCGATCTATTCCAATTCCGCTTCCAGGAATCCGGCGAGTTTGAGGGCCATAGTTTTGGCAATCTTTTTATCCTCGCGATGCTGAAAGTCAACGGCGGTGATCTTGAAAAGGCGATCAAGGAATCTTCCAAGATCCTGGCGATCCGCGGGCAGGTCGTCCCCGCGACGCTGAAAAGAGTCTCGCTTGTGGCGCTCCACAAGGACGGCACGCACACGGAAGGGGAGAGCAATATCGGCAAGGTGAAAAGCCCGATCGAGCGCATCTATCTCAAGCCTGAAGGCTGCGCGGCCGCCTCTGACGCCATCACCGCCATCCAAAACGCCGAGGCGATCGTCATCGGGCCGGGGAGCCTTTATACGAGCATACTGCCAAACCTTCTGATCGACGACCTTGCAGCCGCTCTTGCGGCATCGCCGGCGCCTAAAATTTATATTTCGAACGTGATGACGCAGCCTCATGAGACCGACGCGCATACGGCGTTCGACCACGTCAATGCCATCATTGAGCATTCGCGTCCCGAAGTTTTAAGCCATGTGATCGTCAACAACGGCCAGATCCCGCAAACCATATTGAAGAAATACGCGAAGGAGGGCGCCTTTCCCGTCACTCCCGATGTCGCGCGTATACGGCAGCTTGGCTACACCGTCGTCGAGGCCAACATCATCCAGAGCGCCGACACCGTGCGTCACAGCCCGCGGCGGCTCTCACGCATCATTGTGGACATTATCGGGGCTGCACGCAAACGGATGTTCACCGATGAAAAGAAAAAGAGGCGCCTGGCCTATGCGAAGACACGCTAAGAGCCTCGTTCTTTGCGTCCATGCGCACCAGCCGGTCGGTAACTTTGACCATGTGTTCCGCGAAGCGTACGAAAAAGCGTACAAACCGTTCTTTGATGTCGTCGAGAGGCACCCCTCGATCCCCGTCGTCTGTCACTTCTCAGGCAGCCTCATCGACTGGCTTGAGAAGAACCGTCCGGAATTCCTGCATTTCATCGCGCGTCTTGAGACGCGCGGGCAGCTCGAAGTGCTGGGTGGCGCTTATTACGAGCCCATTTACGGCGTGATCCCCGAGCGGGATCTTTTGGGGCAGATCGCGATGATGCGCGCCAAGGTGCGCGCGCTTTTCGGTACGGCGCCCAAAGGCGCGTGGCTCACCGAGCGCGTGTGGGATCCGGGCCTCGTCAAACCCTTGCGGCGCGCGGGCGTCGAATACACGGTCCTCGACGACATGCATTTCTCGAAGGCGCATGTCGCCAAACCCGTCACCGGCTATTATCAGTCCCGCGACGGGCGCGAGACGCTGGACCTGTTCGCCTCGACGCGTGAACTGCGATATCTCATGCCGTTCCGTGCGCCGGAAGAGGTGATCGCTTTTATTCGTTCGGTCAAATCGAAGCCGGAGGACGTGATCGTGTTCGCCGACGACATCGAAAAATTCGGCATGTGGCCGGGCACGTATCATTGGGTGTACGAAGAAGGCTGGCTTGAGAAATTTCTGACGCTTTTGGAAAACGATCCGTCGATCAATGTGCAGACTTTCAGCCGCGCGCGCAGTCATTCGAAGCCCCGCCGCACGGTGCGCATTCCGCACGCCAGCTATAGCGAAATGATGGATTGGTCCGGAGGCAGTTTCGGTAATTTTTTCAAGAAGTACTCCGAGAGCCGTTACATGCGCGACCGCATGTGGAACGTGAGCGACACGCTCGACAAGATCGTCGCCCAGAACGGCCGCGCCGAAAAGTTTGCCAGGGCCAAAGAGGCGCTCTACCGTGCGCAGTGCAATTGCACCTACTGGCACGGCGTGTTCGGCGGGCTTTACCTGCACCACCTGCGTTCGGCGCTCTTCGGTAATCTCATCGAAGCCGAGCGTTTTATTGCAGAGACGAAAAAGGGCAGCGCTGAGGGGCCTTTTCGTGCGCACAAACTCCAGTCCGGCGAGCGGTGGAGCGTGCGTCGCAGCGACATCGTGGGTTTTTTCAATCCCGCGTACGGCGGCGCGCTCGAGGAGCTCGACTATCTGCCGAAGTCCCTCAATCTCATGTGCAATCTCCAGCGGCACAAGGAGTTTTATCACGACATCGTGCTGAAGAAGTCGATGCTTTTTTCAGGCGCCACCGGCGCTTCGTCGATCTATGCGATGCTCGGGCAGAAGGATCCGGACCTGGAAAAATACCTTTATTACGATTCGGCGCGCAGGCTTTCATTCATGGACCGCGTGTTCGCCAAGGAAGCCGGACGCGAAGAGTTTAGCCGCTCGCGCTACGCCGAGGCCGGTGATTTCTATTCCGGGGCTTACCGCGCGTCCCTGAAGGGCGACACCCTCCGGCTTGACCGCCGCGGCACCGTGACGTTGGACGGCCGCAAGCACCCGCTTCGCATCACGAAGACCGCCGAGGCCGTGGACGGGGGTCTGCGCGTGCGCTACTGTTTGAAAAACGAAGGGCGCAAGCCGCTTAAGTTTACATTCGGGACGGAATTCAATTTTTCTATCGGCGCCAGCGACGCCGCAAAGGCGCTCGAAGAACGCGCCGTGCGCGAGTGGACATTTCATGACTCATGGCACGGCATCAATATGCATATCGCCACTTCGCGCGAGTCTTCGCTCATGACGGCGCCGGTCGAGACGATCTCGGAGTCTGAGGGCGGCCTTCAAAGGACGTATCAGGGGCTGGCGGCGCTTTTTCAGGCGACGGTTTCACTTACGGGCGGAGAGTCGACCGAACATCACGTGGAGCTTTCGATCCGTCCATGAGCAGCTTCATTAAAAAAAAGATCACGATCCGAAATTTACAGGGGCTTCACGCCCGCCCGGCCTCGATCTTTGTGCGGATCGCCAACAAATTCGAATCCGAGATCCTCGTAAAAAAGGACGACGAGATCGTCAGCGGGAAGTCGATCATGGGCTTGCTTACGCTCGCAGCGAATCAGGGGACCGAGCTTGAAGTCGAGATCTCGGGCAATGATGCCGAGGCTGCGATGAAAGCGCTCGAAGAGTTTCTTACCGGCGAGGACGACGGCAAAACGCCGCCTCCGGCCGCACCGAGAAAGGATGTCTCATGAAAGCGTTGAAAGGTATCGCCGCTTCCCCGGGCGTGGCGATCGGCCGCGCTTATGTCCTCGACAGCGAGGATGTGTCTATTCCCAAGAAAGTCATTAAGGAATCGGCGATCCCCAAGGAGATCACGCGTTTCCAAGAAGCGCTCACCAAGACGCGCGCCGAGATCCTGGAGATCCGCGACAAGATCTCACACGAGATCGGTCAGGAGCACGGCGACATTTTCAACGCGCATCTGATGGTCATCGAGGACCGCGCGCTCATCGAAGAAGTCATGGAGCGCATCAAGAAAGAGCGCCTCACGTCCGAGTTTGTGTTCTCGCACGTTTTGAAGCGGTACATCCAGTCGTTCCTCAAGATCGACGACGAATATTTACGCGAACGCGTTTCTGACATTAATGATGTCGGCAAGCGCATCATCCGCAATCTTATCGGCACTCAGCGCGCGTCACTCTCGGATCTGCAGGAGAAGGTGATCGTGATCGCGTACGATCTTTCGCCCAGCGACACCGCGCTGATGAACCGGAAGAACGTCATCGGATTTGCTACCGATATCGGAGGCCGCACGTCCCACACCGCCATCATGGCGAAGTCCCTCGAGATCCCGGCGGTCGTCGGTCTCGAGTCGGTCACAAGGGCCGTGAAGGACGGCGATACGATCATCGTCGACGGTATCGAGGGCGCGGTGATCGTGAACCCGACTCCCTCAGAGATCCAGAAGTACAAACACGAACAGATCCGCCACCAGGAGTTTTCGAGGGGACTTAAAAAGTTTCGCGATCTGCCGTGTATCACGACCGACGGCCGCCGTATCGAGCTTGCGGCCAACATCGAGCTGCCTGAGGAGACGATGTCGGTGCTCTCACACGGCGCCGACGGTATCGGGCTCTACCGTTCTGAGTTCCTTTATATGAACCGCGCCGACCTGCCGACGGAGGAGGAACAGTACCAGGCCTATAAGAAGGTTGTGATGGAAATGGCACCCAGGCCCGTCATCATCCGCACGTTCGATCTAGGCGGCGACAAATTCCTTTCTCATCTGGAAATGCCGCATGAGATGAATCCGTTCCTCGGCTGGCGGGCGATCCGTTTTTGTCTCGCCACGCCCGATATTTTCAAAGTCCAACTGCGTGCGATCCTGCGCGCGTCGGCTCACGGGAAGCTCCGCATGATGTACCCCATGATCTCCGGCGTCGGCGAACTCCGGCAGGCCAACAAGCTGCTCGAAGAGGCCAGGAATGAGCTGCGCGCGAAGAAGGCCTCTTTCAATGAAAAGATGGAGATCGGCGCGATGATCGAAATTCCGTCCGCCGCGCTTACAAGCGACATCCTCGCGGAGGAAGTCGATTTTTTCAGCATCGGCACGAACGACCTTATTCAATATGCGCTCGCTGTGGACCGCATCAACGAAAAGATCGCGTATCTCTACGAGCCCGCGCATCCGGCCGTTCTCCGGCTTCTCAAGAGCGTCGTGGACACAGGCCACTCAAAAAATATATGGGTCGGTATCTGCGGCGAAATGGCCGGCGACCCGATCCTTACTCCGGTGCTGGTCGGCCTGGGGTTGGATGAGATCTCCACGTCGCCGGTCATGCTGCCTGAGATCAAGAAGATCATCCGCTCACTCAGCTACGCGGAAGCGCAAGAGATCGCCAAGTACGTGCTCACACTCAAAACCGGTGTGGAGAT
>Ga0082335_1001659_pt1 | contig 45535 bp, 42 predicted proteins | sample Subgrocontami58m_FD_72375 | JGI IMG/M metagenome (GOLD analysis project Ga0082335, IMG submission 72375) | Subsurface groundwater microbial communities from S. Glens Falls, New York, USA - GMW37 contaminated, 5.8 m (SPADES assembly) (version 2) ...
GCGCGCCCGCCGCGTGGTGTAAAGAAGGGGGGGGGGGCCCCCTCTTCTTTTTTCCCCCCCCCCGGGGGGGGGGGGGGGGGGGGGGGGGCCCCCGGGGGGGGGGGGGGTTCGAACCTCTCCATCGCCGGAACCCCCTCACCCCAGCCCTCTCCCCGCTGGGGAGAGGGAGTAGAAGCGCTGAGTTCGTTGGAAACCCGCTCGACATATCTTCGCAGGATCGGCGACAGGTAGGCGTCAACAACCGTGGTGTCGCCGCGTCCCACCAGCTTGATGAGCGGCGAGACTTCGTGGCTCACAGATACCTGCGGGAAGCCAAGTTCGCGCGCCAGCGCGGCAACGCGCTGCTCGTGTGCGGGATAGCGATAGCCATGCATGAAAACGATGGCGACCGTCTCAATGCCGTCGGCCCGCGCGCGTTCCAGCTCGGGGCGCAGCGCGGCGAGATCGGGCTCTTGCTCCAGCGTGCCGTCCGCGCGCACGCGCTCGTCGACCTCGATGACGCGCTCGTACAGCATCTGCGGCTTGACGATATGCTTGGCAAAGATTTTTGGCCGCGCCTGGTAGCCGATCTTCAGCGCATCGCCGAAACCCTTGGTGATGAGCAGCAGCGTGCGCTCGCCCTTGCGCTCCAGCAGCGCATTGGTGGCGACCGTCGTGCCCATCTTGATGGCGCCGATATGTCCAGCCGGGATCGGCTCGCCCCGGCTCAAGCCGAGCAGGTCGCGGATGCCTTGCACCGCGGCGTCGCCATAGGCCTCGGGATTTTCCGACAACAGCTTATGCGCGGCCAGCGCGCCGTCCGGCTTCCGTCCCACCACGTCGGTGAAGGTGCCGCCGCGGTCGATCCAGAAATCCCAAGTCTCTTGCAAGTTCCCTTGCGTCCGCGCGGGCTTACCGGCCATCATCCACCCTCGAAGCGCCCGCCCGTCCAGGCAGGCGCCCACCTTTCAGGAACACGTCATGCACAAGCTTGCAATCTCCCCGGCCGTCGCCGCCCGGGTCAAGGCACGCAGCGGCAAGCAGCATCCTTTCGATGTTTTGGACCCGCGCCGCACCGCGCTGCTGGCAATCGACCTGCAAAACTATTTTCTCAAGCCCGGGGCGCAGGGCGAAACGCCGAAGGCGCGGGATATCGTGCCGGCGGTCAATCGTTTGGCTTCCGAACTGCGCCGCCACGGCGGGCATGTGGTCTGGATCAGGAACAGCACGGCCGGCACGCGGCAAAGCTGGTCCACGTTTCATGAATGCCTGATGACGCCGGAGCGGCAAAAGCGCCGCTACAAGGAAATGGACAAGGGCGGCGATGGATTGGAATTCTGGCACGCTCTCGACATCCAGCCGGGCGATGCCAAGATGGCGAAGAAAAGATTCAGCGCCTTCATTCAAGGCTCTTCGCGCATCGAGCGGCATCTGCGCGACCGCGGCATCGACACGGTGCTGATCGCCGGCACGGCCACCAACGTCTGCTGCGAAAGCACCGCGCGCGACGCCATGATGCGCAATTTCAAGACCGTGATGGCGGCCGACGCGCTGGCCGCGCGCTCCGATGAAATCCACAACGCCTCGCTGACGAATTTCTATTCCAACTTCGGCGACGTGCAGACGGTGAATGAAGTCTTGGACTCGCTGGACCGGGGCGCGAATAGGCGCGCTCACGCGCCAAGGAGTTCCAGGCCGAGCACGCTGGCGGCGGCACGTAGGTCATGATCGAGTGTCGCCAGCGGCAGCGCGCGCCGCTGGGCGAGTTCGAGGTAACACGCATCGTACATCGTGAGCCGGAAACGATCGGCGAGAGGCAACGTGGCTGCCCATGCGGCTACATGCGTTTCTTGATCAACAGTAATGTTCAAACGCGCCAAGTCGGCCAGAGATTGATCTCGGAACGCAGCGTCTACGCGGCGACGCTGAACGCTGAATTGGAGACTGTTCGCGATCTCCAGGTGCCAGATCGAAGGGACCCATGCGCCGGATTGATCCGCGCTCCTGGACATCTCAAGAGCCGCCGGTGTTCTTTCGTCAATATAGATCCAGCCGAGCGCTACTGAACTGTCGAGAACGAAGCTCATTCCAGCCCTTCGCGCCGCCAGTGGATCATTTCGGCGACCTTATCGGGACTGAGATTTAAAGCTTTCGCCCGCTCGCGGATTCGGCGCATGGCTTCTTGGGCCTGTTGCCTCTGCGCCTCTGCGTGCGCCACCGGCACGAGTTCGGCGATCGGCTTGCCGCGCCGCGTGATCACGACCCGCTCGCCGCGCTCGGCACGGTCCAGCAGTTCGGAAAGCTTGTTTTTTGCTTCGAAAGTGCCGACTTCCGCCATGGCGCGTCTCCTAGCTAGCTAGAAAGCTAGCTTAGTAGCTTTGTCCACGATTTGCAAGTCTGGCCAGAAGCTTAAGAGGCGGGGATGTCTGAAATTGGCGGGGCGCCCGGCGGGTTCTCCGCCGGACGCCCCTTACTAAAAGCGTCAGCCAGCCTGTAAGCCGGGTTCTGTAAGGCGTCCTGCACGGATGCAAGACGCGTGACGGCCATTCCTCTGGGACGCCGGTTGCCCGGCGCCTCTAGCAACCTACCCGGGCGGCTGATCCGGACATCGATCGAGGATTTCTCCCCGCGCCGCCCCTATTCGGTTTTGCTCCCGGTGGGGTTTGCCGTGCCGTCTCCGTTGCCGGAAACGCGGTGCGCTCTTACCGCACCGTTTCACCCTTACCTCGGCCATACGCAACGCGCCGCGGCGGTCTGTTCTCTGTGGCACTTTCCCTGGGGTTGCCCCCGCCGGACGTTATCCGGCACCGTTAAGTCCATGGAGCCCGGACTTTCCTCCACGGCGGCCTTTCGGCCATTGCCGCAGCGGCCGTCCAGCCGACTGACACTATAGGGATGGGGATCAGAAGCTGCGGCGTCAAGGTGCTGGCCGGACTATTGAATCGACAGGCAAAAGGGTTCAGTGGAAAGGTTAATCGCGGAGGGGCGGCATTCATGGCCAATGACTTCGAAGACCATTGCTGGAAAGACGTCATTCCGCCGGAAGTGCTGGAGATTTACTCTGCCTACCAGCGCAAGACCTTCGTCGGCCCGGCGCCCGCGCTCGTCGCCATCGACCTTTACGAGTCCGCCTATCAGGGCGGCGACAAGCCAATGGCGGAACTGGCCAAGACCCATCCGAATTCCTGCGGGGCCAATGCCTTTGCCGCCATCGAGCCGACCAAGCGCCTGTTTGCCGCCGCGCGGCGCGCCGGGTTTCCGATTTTCTATTCGACGACGGACACGCGGCCGGAGAGTCTTCCCGGCGCGGTGACGGCGACCAAGCGCGGATCAGGCAAGGGTCCGCGCGATCCGGGCCTCTATGCCATCCGGCCGGAGTTCAAGCCGCAGCCCGGCGATGTCATCATCACCAAGCAGCGCGCCAGCGCCTTTTTCGGAACCCCGCTGGTAGCGCATCTCACCCAGCTCGGGATTCGCACGATCATCATGTGCGGCGAGAGCACGTCAGGCTGCGTGCGCGCGTCGGCGGTGGACGCCTATTCCTACGGCTATCATGTGGTGCTGGTGGAGGAATGCTGCTTCGATCGCAGCGACATTTCGCACAAGGTCAACTTGTTCGACATGCATCACAAATATTGCGACGTGATGCGCGTGGATGAGGTAACCGCCCATCTCGACGGGATGGCGCGTTCAGCAAAAGTGGATACCGGTTTTGCGCCCGAACGCGCCATAACTATTTAGAATCGAGCGTTTTCTTCACGCGAACCGGATTCCACTTCGCTTGAAAACGCTCGTGCGGTGCGCAAGGTCGGTTGACTTCTCGCCGCTCACGCAACCGTGTGACGCTTCTCCAGCAGCTTCTGCAAGGTCCGTAGCGTCGAATGATCCGCGACGCCGTCCACCTTGGCGGGGCGGAAGCGCCGCTGGAATGCGGCAACCACAGCGCGCGTCGCTTCATCAAAACTTCCGCTCACTGGCACGCCGTAGCCAAAATCCGCCAGCGCCGACTGAAGCCCACGCACGTCCTCGCCTTGGTTTCCCAACGCGAAGCTCGGGCCGCGCTCGCTGATGCGCGATGGCTTCACCCATTCGCCGACGCCGGAATCGTGCAGCAGGCGCCAAGGGAACTTCTCGCCGGGATCCTGCTTGCGCGAGGGCGCCACGTCGGAATGCGCCAGCACCCGGTCGGGCGCGATGCTGCGCCGGGCGATGATGCCGCGGCACAGCGTTATCACCGCCGCGATCTGCCGCTTGGGAAAGTCGGGATAGCCGAAATCATGTCCGGGATTGGCGATCTCGATGCCGATGGACAGCGAGTTGATGTCGCTCTCGCCCGCCCAGGACGACACGCCCGCGTGCCAGGCGCGGCGTGATTCCTGCACCGATTGCACGATGCGCCCGTCCTCGAACACAAAATAATGCGATGAAACCTTGCTTTCCGGCGAGCACAGCCGCTCCAGCGCCGCCTGGGCGCTCTGCATGCCGGTATAGTGGAGGAGAATAATGTCGGGCTGCCGGCCGTCCTTGCGCTCGTCATGGGTGGGCGAGGCGACGACGTTGGCGACGACCGAGGAATCCGGCTGAAATACTGACATGGCCGGCACATACATGCTCGGACTCCGAAAGGAAAGATGATCGTCGGAGCTTGTGGACGCAATCACGGCGGATTTTGGCCTGGCGGAAAGCAATCGCAAAAAGGACGGCCCAGCTGATGCTGAGCCGTCCCCGGGTACGCCACTCGGACACTACAACGCTTTAGCGGCTGGCCGGCGCGTTGTCGCCCGGCGCGCTGCTTTTGGGAGCCATGCTGTCGCCGGGAGCGGAGCCGGTCGTTGTGCGCTTCGATTTATATTCCTCAAAGGCGGGCGCCTGCGCCAACTGCTCCTTGCTCAGGCTGACCTTCAGCTTGAAGGTATCCTGGTCTTTGCCCGGGATCACCTGCGCCGCCGAGGGAGCCAGCGCGATTTCCTTGGCGCCGACGCCGAGGAAGCCCCCGACGCTAATGATATAGGCGTCGACCTTGCCGTCCTTGGTGAACAGGATGTCACTGACGTCGCCGATCTTCTCGTTGTTCGTACCGAGAACGTCAGTGCCCTTAAAGTTTGAGGCGAGCCATTGGTCCGGCTTCTGCGACGTAATGAAGTTCATCGAACCGGACGCGCTGGCGCCCGACTTGGACATGTCGGACTTCGAAGCATCCTGCTTCGTTGTGTCGGAAGCGCTTGTTCCCGGCTGGGACGCATTCGGGGTTGACGGAGACGTATAAGACTGGGCCAGAGCGGACGAAAGCATCAGGCCGCTCACGGCTGTGGTAATCAGAAGTTTCTTCAACATCAGGGCCTCCATGTTAAGGATCAGGGAAATTGGGCGATAGACTCGAATAGCCGGCTTGCTGCGCGATCAGCCGGCCGGCCTCGTAGGGCAACGTTTGAGTCCTTGGGCTGTTCCAAGGATGCGCTTGTGTTCCGCGCGAGCGCGGTGCCGGTCCGTATTCAGCGGGCGCGTATCTTTTCGCGTTGCGATAAAAATTTCCGGCAAAAAAATCAGCGGCAACGCGGCGCGCGCCGCCGGCCCAGACGACGTGATGCCCAAGGCGGGCACGGCCATGCCCTCGCGGTGCACCACCGCAAGTTGTCGCAACCGATCTTTAAGATTAACCGGGGTTAATAGCGGCCTGAGAGCCCTTTGCGCTCCGCCGGCGGTGCGACGGTGGCGCGCCCCGATGCATTGACGCCCATAGTATCCCATGATAGCCCATAAAATCCCATGTAGGGAAGCGGCCCGGCTGGTTTCGCGTCACGAGGGGCGGCATGGACCGCTTTGTGTCCAATTACACATTGCGTCTCGATGCCAAGGGCCGGGTGTCGATTCCGGCGCCGTTCCGCAGTGTGCTGGCGCGCGACGGCTTCGAGGGACTCTATTGCTACCCGACGTTGGACCGCCGTGCGCTGGACGCGGGCGGCAACGCGCTTCTCGCGGAGATCGAAGCCTTGATCACGCGCTTTCCACCTTACTCCGAGGAGCGGGAACGCTTCGCAACGGCGCTTTACGGCACCAGCGAAACCTTGAGGATGGATGCCGAGGGCCGGGTGGTCTTGAGCGAGCCGTTGAAGAGTCACGCGGGCATCAAGGACGCAGTGGCGTTTGTTGGTCTTGGACAAAAATTTCAGATCTGGGAACCCGGCCGCTTCCGCGCGGAGCTCGCGGAGGCCACCGAGCAGGTGCGCGCGCTCAAGCAGCAGTTGGGAGCCCAGGTGGCGGCGCCGAAAGCGCACGGAGCACGGGAATGACGATGGGCTGCGGCAGCGGGCAACCGGCTGTCGCTGGCGGATCCGCCCGTCACATTCCCGTGCTCGCTCCGCAAGCTCTCGAATTCCTGCAAGTCCGCGACGGCGGCGTCTACGTCGACGGCACCTTCGGCGCCGGCGGCTATGCGCGGGCGATTCTCGGCGCCGCCCATGCGCGCGTGATCGGCATCGACCGCGACCAGACCGCGATCGCGCGCGGCACCGGGCTGGTTGAAGCTTCCGCTGGCCGGCTGACCTTGGTGGAAGACAAGTTTTCCAAGCTCGATACGGTTGCGAAAGAAAGCGGCTTCAGCGCCGTCGATGGCGTGGTGCTCGATCTCGGCGTCTCCTCCATGCAGCTCGATGAAGCAGGGCGCGGCTTTTCCTTCCGCCTCGACGGCCCGCTCGACATGCGGATGAGCAAGGCGGGACCGACCGCGGCGGATGTGGTTGCCGCGGCCTCCGAGCACGACCTCGCCGACATCATTTTTATCTTGGGCGAAGAGCGCCATTCACGCGCCGTCGCCCGCGCCATCGTTGCGGCGCGTCGCGAGGTGCCGATCCGCACCACCGGCGCGCTCGCTGACATCGTCGCGCGCGTGGTGCGGGCGCGGCCGGGTGATATCCATCCGGCAACGCGCACCTTCCAGGCGCTGCGGATTTTCGTCAATGACGAGCTGGGCGAACTGACCGCGGGGCTCGCAGCCGCCGAGCGTGCGTTGAAACCCGGCGGGCGTTTGGTAGTGGTCTCATTCCATTCGCTGGAAGATCGGATCGTGAAAAACTTCCTCTCGGAGCGAAGCCGGACTCCGGCCGGCTCGCGTCATCGGCCAGAAGTTGCCGCCGCCGCGCCGACTTTCCGCATTTTGACTCGCCGTCCGGTTGTCGCGGACGAGGCTGAGATCGCAAAAAATCCGCGCGCCCGTTCGGCCAAGCTGCGCGCGGCCGAACGCACCGAAGCAACCGCTCGCCCCGAAGCCCCGCTGGCCCCGCTCGGCTTGCCGTCGCTCACTGACATCGTGCGGGGGCGCTGATGGCTATGCGGCTTCTCAATATCGGCGTGATCGTGGGTCTCGTTCTCGCCGCGGCCTACGTCTACGACATCAAATATCAATCGACCTTGCGCGCCGAGCGTGCGGCGAAGCTGCAACATGACCTGCGGCGTGAGCGCGACGCCATCGCCAGCTTGCGCGCGGAATGGGCGCGGCTTGGCAATCCGCGCCGCATCCAGACTCTGGCGGATCGTCACCTGTCACTGGTGCCGGTCGAGCCCAGCCAGTTCACCGATTTCGAACGCCTCCCCGAACGCCCGCCACAAATCGTGCAGCCCGCCGGCGCGGACCCGATCGGAGCGATGCTCGATGATTCCGCGGATCCCGGCTTTTTCACCGGAAGTATCGATTCCTGGCAGCCGAAGGCGGTGAAGCCATGAAGTGGAAGACCACGGCGGAGCCATCGGCTGAGCCGGCCGCTTCGGGATGGCGCCGCCGCTTCATCCACACGCTGCTCTATGGACCGAACGTCGACCGCGGCGCCAAGTCCAGGGCGCGTGTTGGGCTGGCTATTCTTGCTTTCGCGCTAGGCTACAGCGTCATCGCACTGCGCCTTGTCACGCTCGCCGCCGCGCCCGATGGCCATAGTGTGCGCCGCGTGAGCACGGACGCGGTCTCCACCGCCCGGCCCGACATCCTCGACCGCAACGGCGACATTCTGGCCACCGACGTCAAGGCGGCGTCGTTGTTCGGCGAACCGAAAAAGATCATCGACGTTGATGAAGCCGTCGAATTGCTCACCGCGGAGCTGCCCGATCTCGACCCTGTGGAGCTGCGCGAGCGCCTGTCCTCGCGCAAGGGATTTGTCTGGCTCAAGCGGGAAATCTCGCCAAAGCAGCAGGAAGAGATTCACCGGCGCGGCATCCCCGGCATAGGTTTTCTTGTTGAGAACAAGCGGGTCTATCCGAACGGGTCTGAGGTTTCGCATCTCATCGGCCATGTCAACATCGACAACCAGGGCATTGCCGGCATCGAAAAATGGCTCGATGGGCGAGGGCTCGCCGACCTGCATATGGCGGGCCTGGCCACCGAGCGGTTGGTGAAGCCTGTCCAGCTTGCCGTCGATTTGCGCGTTCAGCATGCCCTGCGCGACGAACTGCTGCGCGCGCGCGACAAATATCAGGCTATCGCTGCGGCGGGGCTTGTTACCGACGTGCGCACCGGCGAGGTCATCGCCATGGTGTCGCTGCCGGATTACGACCCCAACAATCCGCGCGAAGCGAACGATCTCACCCGCATCAATCGCCTTACCACCGGCGTCTACGAGATGGGCTCGACCTTCAAGGCCCTGACGCTGGCCATGGCGCTCGACTCCGGAAAAATCTCGCTGTCGTCGTCCTTTGATGCGCGGGTGCCGCTGCGCTACGGCAAATTCAACATTAGCGACTATCACGCGCAGAACCGCACTCTCACCGTGCCGGAGATATTCACCTATTCGTCCAACATCGGTACGGCGCGTCTCGCCCTTGCTCTCGGCGTCGACTATCACCAGCAGTTTCTGAAAAAGCTCGGTCAGTTGGACCGGCTGCGCACCGAATTGCCGGAAAGCGCGGAACCGCTCGTGCCGAAACGCTGGGCCGAACTCAACACGGTGACCATCGCCTTCGGCCACGGCTTGTCGGTTGCGCCGCTCCAGGCGGTGATGGGCATCAACGCGATAGTGAATGGCGGACTGCTGATCCCGCCGACTTTCCTCAAGCGCAGCCCGGAGGAAGCCGCCGCTCTCGCCGCGCGCGTCATCAAGCCCGAGACCAGCGAAAAGATGCGCTACCTGATGCGCCTCAACGTGGAAAAGGGCACGGCAACCAGGGCCGATGTGGCGGGCTATTACATCGGCGGCAAAACCGGCACCTCGGAAAAGGTGATTGGCGGCCGCTATTCCAAGACCAAACTGCTCAACAGCTTTACCGCGGTGCTGCCGGCCGACAATCCGCGCTATCTGCTGCTCATCATGCTGGACGAGCCCAAGTCCACGCCGGAGAGCCACGGCTATGCGACCTCGGGCTGGAACGCCGTGCCGGTCGGCGGAGCCGTGATTGCCCGCATCGCTCCCCTGCTGGGCCTGCAGCCGCGCTTCGACCTGCCGCCATCCGAGTACCTGATCCTGGCCAAAGGCGGGCAGTAGGATAAAACGCCGATCGTGCTTGTCAGGCCCGGCGTTGGCGGGGCATTCAGTGGCGGCCATGAAGCTTAAGGACCTGCTCAGCGAAGACGCCGTTGCCGACACCCTCCTTGCGGGCCTCGACATCGCCGGCGTCACCTCCGATAGCCGCAAGGTCCAGCGCGGCGATCTGTTCGTAGCGATTGCCGGGGCCAAGGACGATGGCTTGCGTTTCGCCGGGCAGGCGGTGGCGGCGGGCGCGGTCGCCATTGCAGCGGAGCGCCGCTCGAACTTACTTCCTTCCGGCGTGGCCTTCATCCAGGTTGCCAATGCGCGCCGGGCCCTGGCGCTGGCTGCGGCAAAATTCCACCCGCGCCAGCCCCGTGTGATCGCCGCCGCCACCGGCACCAGCGGCAAGACTTCAGTCGCCGCTTTCACCCGCCAGATTTGGGCCGCGCTTGGCCATCGCGCGGCGAGCATCGGCACCATCGGCGTTGTCTCGCCCGACGCGGAAATCTACGGCTCGCTTACCACGCCCGATCCGGTCGAGCTGCACCGCCGCCTCGATGCGCTGGCGGGAGAGGGCGTCACGCATCTGGCGCTGGAAGCATCCTCCCACGGTCTCGATCAGCATCGCCTCGACGGCGTGCGCATCGCCGCCGGCGCCTTCACCAACATCTCGCGCGACCATCTCGACTATCATTCCACGATCGAAGCCTATCTCGCCGCCAAGCTGCGCTTGTTCGAAGCGCTGATCCCGCCGGGCGGCATCGCGGTCATCGACGTGGATCACGATCGCGCCGCGGACGTTGTCGCGGCGGCGCGCAAGCGCGGGCTTAAGCTGCTCAGCGTCGGCCGCAAAGGGGAGAGCATCCGCCTCCTCGGCACGGCCATCGACGGCTTCGCGCAAAAGCTCACGCTGGAACATGCGGGCCGGCAATACAGCTTGCGCCTGCCGCTGGTGGGCGCCTTTCAGGTGGAGAATGCGCTGGTCGCCGCCGGGCTCGCAATCGGGACGGGAAGCGATCCCGCGGCCGTTTTTACCGCGCTCGAAAAACTTCAGGGCGCCAAAGGCCGCCTCGAATTGGCGGGCCAGCGCGCTGGCGCGCCGATCTTTATTGACTACGCCCACAAGCCGGATGCGCTGGCCAAGGCGCTGGAGGCGCTGCGCCCCTATGCCTCCGGCCGCCTTGTCGTGGTCTTCGGAGCCGGCGGCGACCGCGATGCCGGCAAGCGGCCGATGATGGGCGCCATCGCCGCCGAGAAGGCCGACCGTGTCATTATTACCGACGACAACCCGCGCAGCGAAAAACCCGCCGCCATCCGTGCGGAAATCCTCGCCGCCGCGCCCGGTGCGCAGGAGATCGGCGACCGGGCCGAAGCCATCCGTGCCGCCATCGCCGAGCTGCGCCAGGGCGATGTATTGTTGATTGCCGGCAAGGGCCATGAAACCGGCCAAATCATCGGCGACCGGATATTGCCGTTCAGCGACCACGAGGCGGTCGCGGCGGCACTCAAGGGGAAGACCGGATGATGCCGTTGCGCGCCGAAACCGTCCGCTATAGCCGCGCCACCTTGCGCAGGGCGTCATTGATCCGCCGCTGCCATCCCGGACCGCGCCGCCGGAAATGCTTGATCACGTCCGGGTCAAGCCGCAACGATACGAGCGTTTTTGTGCTCTCGGCCTTTGGCCGTCCGCGCGCAGGCTTCCCCGCCTTGTGCCAGGTCCCGCGGGCGAAGTCCGCTTCAGTTAGCTCGGGGATCTCCCGGTATTCTTCGCGGGTGATGACATGGGCGTCAGTCTTCTTCATGTCGCTGCCCGTAACGCGCTTTCTCTCTGTCATTGGCCTTCCTCATCGAAATGACGTGCCGCGCACCGCCACGCGGTGTCCACACCACAATCACCATTCGTCCGTGCAGATGTCCGACGCTGATTGTCCGGGGCTCGCCATAGTCGCGGCGCAGATCAGGGATGTCGATCGTTACGCCTGCAAATACTTAGGCCGCGTCGGCGAAATCCAAGCCGCGCTCCCGCAGGGTGGTTTCGCGTTTGGCCGGGTCGAAGGTGATCTTCACGGAATTAATGTAGCTACAAAAAATGCTTGGGACAAGGTTTTTGTAGCTACAAGAAATAAAATACTTTGGCGCCGGCCAATCGCGGGAGCTGCCGCATGAAGGATCACCCGTTGTGGACGACGGAGGCAATGGCTTCCGCCATGCGCGCGCGCCGCCAAGGCGCGCTGCCGGATGCCGCGCATGGTCTGTCCATCGACAGCCGCAGCATCGGTCCGGGCGAGGCCTTTTTCGCCATCAAGGGCGACAGCCGCGACGGTCATGCATTCGTCCGCGCCGCCCTCGACGCCGGAGCGGCGTTGGCGGTGGTCGCGGCCGATAAACGCGAGCAATTTTCCAACGACTCCCCGCTCTTGATCGTCCCCGACGTGCTCGAAGGCTTGCGCGATCTCGCGCGCGCCGCCCGTGCGCGTTCCAACGCCAAGGTCATCGGCATCACCGGCTCGGTCGGCAAGACCGGCACTAAGGAAGCGCTGCGGCTTGCGCTCTCGCCGGAAGGCGAAACCCATGCTTCGGTCGCCTCCTACAATAATCATTGGGGCGTGCCGCTCTCGCTCGCCCGCTGCCCTGAAACCGCGCACTTCGCTATCTTCGAGATGGGCATGAGCCATCCCGGCGAGATCGAGCCGCTCACCCGGCTCGTGCGCCCGCATGTGGCCATCGTCACCACGGTCGAGCCCGTGCATCTGGAATTCTTCCCATCCCTCGAAGCGATCGCCGACGCTAAGAGTGAAATCTTCCTCGGCCTGGAGCCAGGCGGCGCGGCGGTGATCAACCACGACAATCCGCACTACGCGCGCCTGCGGCGCAAGGCGAAAGCCGCGGGCGTCGCGCGTGTCGTTTCTTTTGGGGCGCACGAGGCGGCCGATGCCCGGCTGCTGAAATTCTCTCTGCATCCCGATTGCTCGACGGCGCATGCATCCATTCTCGGCGCGGAAGTGACCTACAAGCTCGGCGCGCCGGGATACCACCTCGTCATCAATTCTCTTGCGGTGCTGGCTGCGGTGGCGCTCGTTGGTGGCGATCTGGCGCTGGCCGCGCTTGCGCTTGCGGAGCAAAAGCCCGCCGCCGGCCGCGGCGCCCGCGTGACGCTGGGTTTGCCTGGCGGCGCAACCGCGCTGCTGATCGACGAGAGCTATAATGCCAACCCTGCCTCCATGCGCGCGGCGCTGGCTTTGCTCGGCAAGGCGGCGCTGGGACTACGCGGCCGCCGCATCGCCGTCCTTGGCGATATGCTGGAACTGGGCGGCAAGGGCCCCGCGCTGCACCGCGAATTGGCGGAAGCGGTTCTCGCCAATGGCGTCGACCTGGTATTTTGCTCCGGCCCGCTGATGCAGGAATTATGGCAGGCCCTTCCCTCCGAGCGCCGGGGCGGCTATGCGGAAACGGCGGCGGCGCTCGAATCGTCCCTGCTCGCCGTGGTCCGGCCGGGGGACGCCATCATGATCAAAGGCTCGCTCGGCTCCCGGATGGGACCTCTGGTCAAGGCGCTGGAACGCCGATACCCCTGGCACGTGACGCGCGAAGAAGCGCCGGCTCAAGGCTAAACCCATGCTCTATTGGCTGGTCGATCTCTCTGACAAAATCTCCTTTCTCAACGTTTTCCGCTACATCACCTTTCGCACTGGCGGCGCGACGGTCACCGCCTTGCTGTTCGTCTTTCTGTTCGGCTCCTCGATCATCGACCTGCTGCGGCTGAAGCAGGGCAAGGGCCAGCCGATCCGCGCCGACGGGCCGCAATCGCATCTGGTGACCAAGAAAGGCACGCCCACCATGGGCGGGCTGATGATCCTGTCCGGCATCGTGGTCGCGACGGTGCTATGGGCCAATCCGGCCAATCCTTATGTCTGGATCGTGCTCGGCGTCACGCTCGGCTTTGGCCTCGTCGGCTTCTACGACGACTACCTGAAAGTGACCAGGCAGACCCACGGCGGCTTCTCTGCCCGTACGCGCATCCTCGCCGAAGCGCTGATTGCGGCCGCTGCCTGCTTCGCCTTCGCCCAGCTCGGAAAGCCGCCGTTCGCCACTTCGCTGGTATTCCCCATTTTCAAGGACCTTATTCTCGATCTCGGTTGGTTCTTCATCCTGTTCGGCGCCTTTATCATCGTCGGCGCGGGCAATGCGGTGAACCTCACCGATGGCCTCGACGGCCTCGCCATCGTTCCGGTGATGATTGCGGCGGCCAGCTTCGGCTTGGTCGCCTATCTCGCCGGTAACGCCGTCTTCTCCGACTATCTGCAAATCCACTACGTCGCCGGCACCGGCGAGCTTGCGGTGCTGTGCGGGGCGGTGATCGGGTCCGGCCTCGGCTTCCTCTGGTATAACGCGCCGCCCGCGTCGGTCTTCATGGGGGATACCGGCTCGCTCGCGCTCGGCGGCATGATCGGGTCTATCGCGGTGGCCACCAAGCACGAGATCGTGCTCGCGGTCATCGGCGGGTTGTTCGTGCTCGAGGCCATCTCCGTGATCGTGCAGGTCGTGTCCTTCAAGCTGACCGGCAAGCGCGTCTTCAAGATGGCCCCGATCCACCATCATTTCGAGCAGCTCGGCTGGACCGAGCCGCAGATCGTGATCCGCTTCTGGATCGTCGCCGTGGTGCTGGCGCTGGCCGGCCTCGCTACGTTGAAGCTGCGGTGATGCGCTCAATTGTCATTCCGGGGCGCGCGGTAGCGCGAACCCGGAATCCAGACACATACGCCGTGTCTGCCTCTGGATTCCAGGTTCGCTCGCTGGGCTCGCGCCCCGGAATGACCAAGGTGGTTTATGACCCCAATTACAGGCTTTGCCGGAAAAAAGGTCGCCGTCTTCGGTCTCGGCGGTTCCGGGCTTATCAGCGCCAGCGCGCTTCTAGCCGGCGGTGCCGATGTCATCGCCTTCGACGATGATGCGGCCACGGTGGAGCGTGCCGCCGCGGCCGGTATTCCCACCGCCGACCTGCGCACCATCGATTGGTCGAAGATTGCCGCCTTGGTGCTCACCCCAGGCGTGCCGCTGACCCATCCGGCGCCGCATTGGGCGGCCGCGCTCGCCCGCGCCGCCGGTGTCGAGATCATTGGCGATGTCGAATTGTTCAACCGCGAGCGCGCCACCAGCGCGCCGGACGCGCCTTTCGTCGCCATCACCGGCACCAACGGCAAGTCCACCACCACCGCGCTGATCGCGCATATTCTCCGTACCGCCGGCCACGACGTGCAGATGGGCGGCAATATCGGCGTGGCCATTCTGTCGCTGGACCCTCCGGCCCCGGAGCGCACGCATGTCGTCGAGGTGTCATCCTACCAGATCGATCTTGCGCCGACGCTCGCGCCAACCATCGGAATCCTGCTCAACGTCACGCCCGACCATCTCGACCGCCACGGCAGCATGGAGAATTACGCCGCCATCAAGGAACGCGCGGTAGCGAATGCCGATACGGCGGTGATCGCGGTGGACGACGATTTTACCCGCGCCGCCGCCGTGCGGCGCGAAAGCACCGGCCGCCCGACCGTGCTGGTCTCCGCCGAAACCATCCTCAATCGCGGGCTTTACCTCGACGGCACCTGGATCGTTCGTTTCGGCTCGCGCGAGGAGGGCCGCATCGCCGACCTTGCGGGCATCACCACCCTGCGTGGACGCCACAACGCGCAGAACGCGGCGGCGGCCGTCGCGGCGGCGCTGGCGCTGGATGTGCCGGTCGAGGCCATTCGCCGCGGCCTCTCTACTTTCCCCGGCCTTCCGCACCGGCTGGAGGAAGTCGGCCGCAAGGGCCGCGTGCTCTTCGTCAATGACTCCAAGGCGACCAACGCCGATTCCACCGACAAGGCGCTGTCGTCATTCGCCGGCGACATCTTTTGGATTCTCGGCGGCAAGGCCAAGGAAGGCGGTATCGCGCCGCTCAAGCGCTTTTTTCCCAAGATCGCCAAGGCCTACCTCATCGGCGAGGCGACCGACTCCTTCGCGGCCGTGCTGGAAGGCCAGGTTCCTTACGTCCGTTGCGGCACGCTCGACGTGGCGACGGCGCAAGCCGCCGCCGATGCCGGGGCCTCGATAGCGGCGGAGCCGGTGGTGCTGCTGTCCCCCGCTTGCGCCTCCTTCGACCAGTACCGGAATTTCGAGCTGCGCGGCGACAACTTCCGCAGCCTGGTGCGCGGGCTTTTGCGGCACTAGGTAGCGAATGCACCAAGCGAGTGAGGCGGGGCTAGGCTGCGGGCCGAAAAGTATAGTAATTCTGTGGATTACCGAGGAACTAGCTCCGCGCCCGTTTGTTACCGCCACGAATAGAAGTATGCTCTACCTACCACAGCTTGGGGTAATCAATTAGGGGATTATCAAGTTCTTGTGGGTAGGCTAATCTGTGCGTACTGATTCGATCCGTAGGGGTTGAAAAAGGTAGCGATATGGGCTTTCTTCGGCGGCCCGTCCCGCGTTCCAGGGTTCGCACGCCGCCAGTGCAGTTCCCATGAGTGACGGCTAAAGGGCGGTTCACGGCACACAGGGATATAAGTCATGGCACTCGTTCACGCCGAGGAATTTTTCGCGCGCCGGCACCGGGGCGGCAGCCTTGCGAAAGGGACCTGGGAATGTAAGAGTTGCAGCACTCCCTTGCAGGAATCTATTACAGGTTGTCGCGAACTTGGTAACGGTTCGTACGTCTGCAGCGATTGCTACTTCCGAGACCTAGGAAACGAGCTGGAAAAGTACCCAATCTTTACCCCTCGCATCAGTCGGTCCTAATCCTTGATCACCCATTTTTTGGGTCGCGAAGAAGTCGCTGCCTATGGCAGCGACTTCGCAAGGCGGCTTGCCAATCTGAAGAGCGATTTCCCTTCCAAATGGTTTCCAATAGGACTTTCAGGCGAGAAGATCGCTGAGGTTGTCTATGGATTCCTTCCCCAAGAGTTCAAAGATAAGGTCGAAGCCACAACCGCTTATTTAGACCGCAAGGCGGGCGAAGTAAAATTTGACGACCCATTGACTGACGTTGTTTTTGATGAACAGCCAATTTTACTGATAGACAGCGCCGTTCATTCAGGCACGACAATGTTGAAGATCTCTCAGCATCTTTCTGGGCTGGGAGCAAAAAATATTATCTCCTACACGCTGATGCTCAAGCGAACATCCACGATGATACCGACATATTTCGGCATCCTGGTTGGAGACAGGGACCGAGTCTATTTTCAGCTTGATCAGATGCCCAACAACCGTCTCTGTGAGTTGCCGCCATTCGGGGTCCTACGTACCGTTTCCAAAGGCGACGGCGGGCGAAAACTTCACCAGCTTGGGGAACCTTTCAAGGACTTTTCGTTGGGAGACCTCCTTTACGATCAGGAGACAAAAAAATATCGCCCCTACGTCTACGAGATAGGAAACGACATCTGTGGCTTGGTCAGTTTTACGAGAAAGAAGAAGCATATCTTGTTCATCGACGCTTGGGCCACGTCTGTTGATTTTCAAGGTAGGGGCATTGGCGGCGCTATGATGCGCTGGGCAGAAACGTGGGGGCGCTCCAACAAATGCAATCTCATTGAACTGTGGGCCTTCGACAAGGCCGTACCAACTTACCTAAAAATGGGCTACGCCGCAGTTGCGGGGCGAGAAATGACATTGTCACCCATCCATCGCTACACACTGATGACCAAAAAGATATTGCATAACACTGGCCCAAAAAGTCATTAAGGCTCCCTCGTTAGATCGCGCGGGCCTCAGCTTTATTATTCAATGCCAATATAATTCCGCAGTAGTGACTCAAAAATGAGTGGCAACGCGCAGCGCGTGGCCTGGCCGCTTGGTGTATTTGCTACGTAGTGCCGGGCTTTTGGGCTGAAATTTTTCAACCCGTTAATCGCCTCTAAACCATAAGGAGTCAGGAGTTAGGTGGGGGCAAAGTCTTTCGGGGAATCCGCATGGTCTTGCGCGCGCAACGCACGCCTTTCGGCGAATGGTGGTGGACGGTCGACAAGTTGATGCTGGCCGCGCTGGCGATCTTGATGCTCGGCGGCATCGTGCTGTCGCTGGCCGCAAGCCCGCCGGTTGCCGCTCGGCTCGGACTTGAACCGTTCTTTTTCGTGAACAAGCACGTGCTGTTCCTGTTGCCTGCGATCGTTGTTATGCTGGCGGCCTCGTTCCTCTCCCCGCAGCAGATCCGGCGGCTGGCTCTTGTCGTCTTCACCCTGAGCCTTGTCATGGTGGCTGCGACGATTTTATTCGGCGCGGAAATCAAGGGTGCGCGGCGCTGGCTGGTGGTGCTCGGGGTCAATGTTCAGCCGTCCGAATTTCTCAAGCCGTCATTCGTGATCTTGATCGCCTGGCTTTTCGGGGAGTCGTCGCGGCGTCCGGAAATGCCGGCGAACAGCCTCGCGCTCGGCCTGCTGCTGCTCGTGGTCGCGCTCCTCGTCATGCAGCCCGATTTCGGCCAAACCATGCTGATCATGCTGGTCTGGGGGGCTTTGTTCTTCATGGCCGGGATGCGGCTGATCTGGATGGCTGGGCTTGGCGCCGTGTCACTGGTGGGTCTGGTGAGCGCCTATTACACGGTGCCGCATGTGGCGCTGCGCATCCAGCGCTTCCTCGACCCCGGCAGCGGTGACAGCTTCCAGATAACCACCTCGCTCGGCTCGTTCATGCGCGGAGGCTGGTTCGGCCGCGGCCCGGGCGAAGGCACCGTCAAGCGCATTCTGCCCGACAGCCATACCGACTTCGTCTTCGCGGTCGCCGCGGAAGAGTTCGGCATCGTGCTTTGCCTCATGCTTATCGGCTTGTTTGCCTTCGTGGTCGTCCGAGCGCTGCGCCATGCCATGTGCAATGAGGATGCTTTCTCGCGCTTTGCCGCAGCCGGCCTTGCCATCCTGTTCGGCCTTCAATCGGCCATCAACATGTCGGTCAATCTGCATCTGATGCCGGCCAAGGGCATGACCCTGCCGTTCATCTCCTATGGCGGTTCCTCGATGCTCTCGCTGGCCTATGCGATGGGAATGCTGCTGGCGCTCACGCGCGAGCGTCCGCGCGCTGAAATGCTGGCTGCGCCCGGCCATTATGCCGCCGCCGGGAGCCCAGCCTGATGGGAACAGGCCGCGCGCGGCTCGTGCTGGTGGCCGCCGGCGGCACCGGCGGGCACCTCTTTCCGGCGGAATCCTTGGGCGTGGCGCTGGCGCGGCGCGGGATTGCGCTTGATCTCGCCACCGATGCCCGCGCGGTGCACTATGGCGGCGGCTTCCCCGCGCGCGCGACGCATGTCATTCCCAGCTCGGCCCTGCACGGGCGCGATCCGCTCGCCTTCGCCAAGACGGGTCTCATCATCGGCGTCGGCATCGTAACGGCATGGGCGCTGCTTTTGCGGCTGCGGCCGATCGTGGTCGTCGGCTTCGGCGGCTATCCCACTATCCCGCCGATCCTGGCCGCCGTGCTTCGCGGCATCCCGACCGTGATCCATGAGCAAAATTCGGTGATGGGCCGCGCCAACCGTCTGCTGGCGCCGCGCGTCACCGCCATCGCCACCGGTTTTCGCGGCGTCGGCCTGTCCGATCCAAAACTTGCCGCCAAAATCACCTGGGTCGGTAACCCGGTGCGCCCGGCGGTGATCCTGGCGGCCGCAAAACCTTACATGCCGCCGGAGGCGGGCGGCCCGCTACGGCTCTTGGTTTTCGGCGGCAGCCAGGGCGCGCGCATCATGGCGGAGATCGTGCCTCCGGCGATCCAGCGGCTGGAGCCAGCCTTGTGGCCGCGGCTGCACATCGTGCAGCAGGCGCGCGAAGAAGATGTCGGCGCAGTGAAAGCCGCCTATGCCGAGCTGCGCGTTTCCGCCGAAGTCGCGCCCTTCTTTGCCGATTTGCCTGCGCGCATGGCGGCGAGTCATGTCGTGGTGTCACGCTCGGGCGCCTCGACGGTAGCCGAATTGGCCGCCATCGGCCGCCCGTCGATCCTGGTGCCGCTGCCGCACGCGCTCGATCAGGATCAGATGGCCAATGCCGGGGTGCTGGAGAAGGCCGGTGGGGCGATCCGGGTGCCGCAGCCGGAGTTCACCCCCGACCGCCTGGCCTCGGAGATTTCCGCGCTCGCCGCCGAGCCGGCGCGGCTCGCCGCCATGGCGGCCGCCGCCCGCAAGGCCGGCACGCTGGATGCGGCCGAGCGGCTTGCCGATCTGGTTTTGCGGGTGGCGAAATTATAAGCGTCATGCCCGGCCTTGTGCCGGGCATCCACGTCTTCCTATACAAGCAAAGACGTGGATGGCCGGGACGAGCCCGGCCATGACGAAGCAAGGAAACGAAAATGAAACTGCCGCACGACATCGGACCGATCCATTTCATCGGCATCGGCGGCATCGGCATGAGCGGCATCGCCGAGGTCTTGGTCAATCTCGGCTATGCGGTACAGGGCTCCGACGTCGCCGAAAGCGCCAACGTCAAACGGCTGCGCGAGCACGGCATCAAGGTCGCCATCGGTCATGACGCGAAGAACCTGGACGGCGCCGAAGTCGTGGTCGTCTCTTCCGCGATCAAGCGTGACAATCCGGAACTGGTCGCCGCCCGCGCGCAGCGGCTTCCCGTGGTGCGGCGCGCCGAGATGCTGGCCGAGCTGATGCGGCTGAAAAGCTGCGTGGCCGTTGCCGGCACCCATGGCAAGACCACGACCACGTCGCTGGTGGCGGCGCTGCTCGACGCCGGCGGCCTTGATCCCACCGTCATCAACGGCGGCATCATCAACGCCTATGGCACCAACGCGCGGCTCGGAGCCGGCGACTGGATGGTGGTCGAGGCGGACGAGTCCGACGGCACCTTCCTTAAGCTGCCCGCCGACGTCGCCATCGTCACCAACATCGACGCCGAGCATCTGGACCACTTCGGCACCTTCACCGCCGTGCAGGAAGCCTTCCGCGCCTTTGTCGAGAATGTGCCGTTCTACGGTTTTGCCGTCATGTGCAGCGATCATCCCATCGTGCAGCGGCTGGTCGGGTGGATCGAGGATCGCCGCATCGTCACCTATGGCGAGAACCCGCAGGCCGATGTGCGGCTGGTTGATCTCGATCATGCCGGCGGCCAATCGCACTTCTCTGTCTTGTTCCGGAATCGCGCGGGCGAGGTGGTGCATAAAATCAAGCAACTCTCGCTCCCCATGCCCGGGCGTCACAATGCGCTCAATGCCACCTCAGCCATCGCGGTCGCGCACGAACTCGGCATCGGCGACGACCAGATCCGCAAAGCGCTGGCGGCTTTCGGCGGCGTGAAGCGGCGCTTCACCCGCACCGGCGAATGGAACGGCACGACGGTGATCGACGATTACGGCCATCATCCCGTGGAAATCGCGGCGGTGCTGCGGGCGGCGCGGGAATCCAGCAAGGGCCATGTGATCGCGGTGGTGCAGCCGCACCGTTACACCCGGCTGCAATCGCTGTTTGAGGGGTTTTCAACCTGTTTCAACGACGCGAACGCGGTGATTGTTGCCCACGTCTATTCTGCCGGCGAAGCGCCGATCCCCGGCATGGATCGCGATGCGCTGGTGCAGGGCCTGCGCGCGCGCGGCCACCGCCAGGTGATCCCGCTCGACGAGGCCAAGCAGCTCGCCCCGATCGTAAAAGGACTCGTCCGGCCCGGCGACATCGTGGTCTGCCTTGGCGCGGGCAATATCACGCAATGGGCCTATGCGCTGCCGGGCGAATTGCAGGCGCTCGCGGGATGAGCGGGATGGCTACTCGCCACGCCGCGTTCTTTCTTTCACCTCTCCCCAGGGGGGAGAGGTCGGCGCGCTTGGGCGCGCCGGGTGAGGGGGTTCGCACGGGAGTTACATTACTCAGGTCGGTCCCCCCTCACCCCGACCCTCTCCCCACAGGGGAGAGGGAGAAGGGGGCTGCATGACCTTCCCCGACATCATCCCTGATCTCAAAACGAAAATGCCGCAGTTGCGCGGCCAGCTGCTGGCGAACCAGTCGCTCGCGGAGCTGACGTGGTTCCGCGTCGGCGGGCCGGCGCAGGTGCTGTTCATGCCGGAGGACGAGGCGGACCTGTCCTATTTCCTCGTGCATCTGTCTGCGGATATTCCGGCAATCGTTATCGGCCTCGGTTCCAACCTCATCGTGCGCGACGGCGGCGTGCCCGGCGTGGTCATCAGGCTCGGCCGCGGCTTCAACGAAATCGCGGTGGAGGAGGGCGCGCGCATCCGCGCCGGCGCGGCGGTGCCGGACGTCAAAGTGGCGCGCGCCGCGCAGGAGGCCGGCATCGCGGGGCTCGCGTTCCTGCGCGGCATCCCCGGCGGCATCGGCGGCGTGCTGCGGATGAACGGCGGCGCTTACGGGCGCGAGACCAAGGACGCGCTGCTCGCAGCCCGCGCGGTGGATCGCCAGGGCCGCGTGCACGTTCTTACCAATAGGGACATGCATTACACCTATCGCCATTGCGGCGCGCCGGAGGATTTCATCTTTACCCAGGCGACATTCCAGGGCACGCCCGGCGATCGCGCCGCCATTGCCGCCGAAATGGATAAGATCACCGAATCCCGCGAAGCCACGCAGCCGATCAAGAGCCGCACCGGCGGCTCCACCTTCAAGAACCCGCCCGGTCATAAAGCCTGGCAGCTCATCGATGCCGCCGGCTGCCGCGGGCTCAAGATCGGCGGCGCCCAGGTTTCGGAGATGCACTGCAACTTCCTGATCAACCTCGGCGGCGCCACCGCCGCCGACATCGAGACCTTGGGCGAAACCGTTCGTCAGCGGGTGAAAGAGATTTCCGGCATCGATCTCGAATGGGAGATCAAGCGCATCGGCGTGGCAGGTTAGCGTTTGCCGCCATCCTTCGAGACGCGGCCAGTGGCCGCTCCTCAGGATGAGGACTGTGTTGAAAAAATCCACCTCACCCTGAGGAGGGCCCGAAGGGCCCGTTTCGAAGGGTGAAGCCGCCGGGACTCTCGACGGCCCGCTCATTCTCGATTCTATTGGAGGTGATTCGAATCAGCGCGGGGGCTGAGGCCGAGGGGGCATGTCCAAGCACGTCGCCGTTCTGATGGGAGGCTGGTCGGCCGAGCGCGAGATATCGCTGCGCTCCGGCAAGGCCTGCGCCGACGCGCTTGAGCGCCAGGGCTTTCGCGTCTCCCGCGTCGATGTCGGCCGCGATATCGCCTCGGTGCTGACCAAGCTCAAGCCTGATGTCGCGCTCAATATGCTGCATGGCCGCCCGGGAGAAGATGGCACCATTCAGGGCCTGCTGGAAATTCTCGCCATCTCCTACAGCCATTCCGGCGTGCTCGCTTCCGCGCTGGCGATGCAGAAGGACACCGCCAAGGTCCAGATCGCGGCGGCCGGCGTCCCCGTCGCCGAAGGCGTGGTGGCCTCCCGCTTCGAGGCGGCCAAGCGCCATCTGCTGCCGCCGCCCTATGTCATCAAGCCGGTGGCGGAAGGCTCCAGCGTCGGCGTCTTCCTGGTCACCGAGGGGCACGATCATCCCCCGCAGGAACTGTACCGGGAGGATTGGGCCTTCGGCGAATGGGTGCTGTGCGAGCGCTACATCCCGGGCAAGGAGCTGACCTGCGCGGTCATGGGCGACAGGGCGCTCGACGTGATCGAGATCGTGCCGATGGTGCGGTTTTACGACTACGAGGCGAAATATGCCGCCGGCGGCTCTAAACACGTGCTTCCGGCGCCAATTTTACCTTTTGTTTACCAAGAGGTCCGAAGACTAGCGGTATCGGCGCATTTGGCGCTCGGCTGCCGTGGAGTGAGCCGGGCGGATTTTCGCTACGACGATCGCGTCGAGGGGACGGGAGGGTTGTTCTGTCTCGAGGTCAACACACAACCCGGCATGACCGAGACGTCGCTCGTGCCCGAACTCGCTGCCTATGCGGGCATAACGTTCGATGAGCTGGTGCGATGGATGGTCGAGGACGCCTCGCTGAACCGCTGAAGCGGCCGAGGCAATCAAGCCGGAAACGGTCGCCTGCCGCGGGAGCGCGGCGGCATCTGCGCGCCGGCCGCCAGCGCCGCCATCGCCTGCGCCGCATCGCCGAATTCACCGCCAGATACACCACCGCCCCGATAGGGCGGCTGCTTCAGCGCTTGTTGAAGCCGCTGATCGATCTCCGCATGCCGCGCGGCATCGGTATCGCGACCTCCGCGTTGCTGATTTTTGCGAGCCTCCTTTTTGGAACGGTGAGGGGCGGGCATGTGCCGGAAATCCTCGGCCAACTCGCGGACCTGCGTGACGCGGGCGCCAATGCCATCGGCTTCCGCATCGCCACCATCGCGCTGGCGGGCCAGAAGCAGCTCAGCCGGGAGGAAATTCTCACCAGCGCCGGCATCACAGGCCGCAGCTCGCTGCTTTTTCTCGACGCCGACGCGGCGCGCCAGCGGCTCAAGACCAATTCCTGGATCGCCGAAGCGACGGTGCTCAAGCTTTATCCCGGCCAGGTGCAAGTCCGCATCACCGAGCGGCAGGCTTTTGCGCTATGGCAGAAGAACGGCCAGCTATCCGTCATTGCCGACGACGGCACCGTGCTCGAGCCTTATGTCGCCCGCCGTTTCACGGCTTTGCCCCTGGTCGTGGGTGCCGGGGCCGAGGGCAGGGCGAAGGAATTTCTCGCCTTGATCGGCCGCTATCCGGAAATCCGCGCCGCGGTCAGCGCCTCGATCCTGGTCGCGGAGCGGCGCTGGAATCTGCGTCTGAAGAACGGCATCGACATCCGCCTCCCCGAATCCGGCGTCGAGCAGGCGCTCGACACGCTGGTGGCGCTCGACCGCGAGAAGAAGCTGTTGTCGCGCGATGTCACCGTGATCGATCTTCGGCTGCCGGATCGTGTGACGGTGCGGCTCTCCGAGGAAGCCGCCCAGGCGCGCGAAGACGCCCTGAAGGCCAAGACCATAAAGCGCAAAGGGGGTTCCGCATGAACTCCCTGCATTACGGCGTCACCCCCAAGATGCGGCCGGTATCGCCCAAGCGCACCACGGTGGTCGCGGCGCTCGACGTCGGCACCAGCAAGATTGCCTGCCTGGTGGCGCGGCTGAAGCCGCAACCGCCGCAGGAAGTTTTGCGCCGCCGCAGTCATGGCATCGAAATCATGGGCATTTCCCATACGGTGGCGCGCGGCATGAAGGCCGGCGCCGTGATCGATCTCGCGGAGACGGAGGCGGCCATCAGCCATGCCGTCGATCTTGCCGAGCGCATGGCTTCCGTGCAGTTCGAAGCGGTGGTGGTCTCGGTTTCTGCCGGCCGCATCGGCAGCGAACTGTTTGCCGCCTCGGTCGACGTCGCCGGCCCGGCGGTTTCGGACAGAGATATCGCGCGTGTGCTCGCCGCCGGCAGCAGTCATTCGGTGCGCGACGGCCGCGCGGTGTTGCATTCGTTGCCCATCAGTTACACGCTCGACGGCACGACCGGCATCCGTGATCCGCGCGACATGCTCGCGCGCAATTTCGGCGTCGACATGCATGTCGTTACCGTCGACATCGCCGCGCCCCGCAACCTGATGCTCGCCATCGAGCGCTGCCATCTCAGCGTCGAGGCGATGGTGGCCAGTCCCTATGTTGCGGGACTTTCGGTGCTCGCCGACGATGAAGCCGATCTCGGCGCCGCGGTGATCGACATGGGCGCCGGCACCACGACCATGGCGGTATTCTCCGCCGGCCATTGCGTCTACGCCAGCGGCTTTGCGCTCGGCGGCCATCACGTCACCATGGACATCGCCCGCGGCCTCAATGCCCGCATCGCCGATGCCGAGCGAATCAAAACGTTCTATGGCAGTGTGCTCACCGGTGGTTCGGATGAACGCGACATGATTACGGTTCCGCCGGTCGGCGACGACGCGCGCGAGGCGCTCCAGTTCGTCTCACGGGCAAATCTCGTGCGCATCATCAAGCCGCGGGCCGAGGAAATTCTGGAAATGGTGCGCGACCGGCTTGCCGCGTCGCCCTTTGCCGCCGAGCCGCGCGGCCGCGTGGTGCTCACCGGCGGCGCGAGCCAGCTCAACGGCTTGCCGGAGCTTGCCGCGCGCATGCTCGGCCGCCCGGTGCGCATCGGCCGTCCGCTTGGCGTAGCGGGTCTTCCCGAGCTCGCCAAGGGACCAGCTTTCGCCGTTGCGGCAGGCCTTCTGGTTTATCCGCAAACGGCGCATCTCGAACATTTCGAACCGCGGCGAACGCGGCAGCTCATGACCGGGACAGGCGGCTACATGAACAAGGTGGGAAGATGGCTTCGCGAAAGCTTCTAACGGCCCCATCACCAGATTCACTTCGCAGCCGGCGGCGGACCGGCTGCGCACAGCGGCGTTCGCGCGCCCTCGTATGGAAGAGGCACTCATGACAATCAATCTGAAGATCCCGGACATTCGGGAGCTCAAGCCACGCATTACGGTTTTTGGAGTTGGCGGCGCCGGCGGCAATGCCGTCAACAATATGATCAACGGGGGCCTGGCGGGCGTCGATTTTGTTGTCGCCAATACCGATGCCCAGGCGCTCACGATGTCCAAGGCCGAGCGCATCGTGCAGATGGGCGTGCAGGTCACCGAGGGTCTTGGCGCAGGTTCGCAGCCCGACGTCGGGCGCGCCGCGGCTGAAGAGGTGATCGACGAAATTCGCGATCATCTCAGCGGCGCGCATATGGTCTTCGTCACCGCCGGCATGGGCGGCGGCACCGGCACCGGCGCGGCTCCGGTGATCGCGCGCGTGGCCAAGGAGCTGCAAATCCTGACCGTCGGCGTCGTCACCAAGCCGTTTCATTTCGAGGGCCAGCGGCGGATGCGCTTCGCTGAGCAGGGCATCCAGGAATTGCAAAAGGTCGTCGACACGCTGCTCATCATCCCGAACCAGAACCTGTTCCGGGTGGCGAACGAGAAGACCACTTTCGCCGATGCCTTCGCCATGGCCGACCAGGTGCTCTTTTCCGGCGTGGGCTGCATCACCGACCTGATGGTCAAGGAAGGTCTGATCAATCTCGACTTCGCCGACGTGCGCGCGGTCATGCGCGAGATGGGCAAGGCGATGATGGGCACCGGCGAGGCTTCCGGCGAAAAGCGCGCGCTGACCGCGGCGGAAGCGGCGATCGCCAATCCGCTGATCGACGACTCCTCGATGAAGGGCGCCCGCGGCCTGCTGATTTCGATCACCGGCGGCAAGGACCTGACGCTCTATGAGGTCGACGAAGCCGCTACCCGCATCCGCGAGGAAGTGGATCAGGACGCCAACATCATCGTCGGCGCCACCTTCGATGAAAGCCTCGAAGGCATCATCCGCGTCTCCGTCGTCGCAACCGGCATCGACAAGGCCGCGCACCAGGCGGCCGCCACCGACACGCGCATCGCGGAACTGACTCACAAGCTCCGCTCCGATACCCAACGGTTGACCGACCGCATCGAGCGGGCGGACATCACCGGCGCCGGCCGTCAAAACGCCTCCGTCCCGGCGATGGGTTCGTCCTTCACCGACTCCATCGAATCCGCGGCTAAAGCGGCAGTTGCCGCCGCCGTCTTATCGCCCAGGGCGTTGGAAGACGTGATGATCCGGCCGATCCCGCCGAAGCCGTCGCTGTTTCCCGAGCCGGCACGCGAGCTGGAGCCGCAGGAACCTGCGGCCAAAAATTTCATCCCGCCGCGGCCGGAACACGCAGGCATCCGCGCGCCGCGCATGCCGCGCATCGACGAGTTGCCGATGCCGGCGCAGAACCAGCTTCGCGCCAAGCGCGGGGTCATCAGCGATGCCGATCATCCGGAGAAGCGCCGCATGACATTGATGCAGCGTCTGGCTGCCGTCGGTCTCGGCCGCAAGGAAGAGCCGGGCGAGGTTCCGGAAGCGCGGCCGGCGGTGCGGCAGATGCCTCCCGGCCTCGACCGGCTGCCGCCGCGTCCGGCGCCGCGGCCGCATGATTCGCGGGCACAGGAGCCGGTCTCCGACTATGCCAAGCGGACGGTGCCGCAAGGCCTTGATCCGCTCGGGCGGCAGACGGCTGTGCATAATTCTCCCGAGGAAGATCAGCTCGACATCCCGGCCTTCCTGCGCCGCCAGGCGAACTGAAGCCGCCAAGGCCTGCCGGGTTCCAGACTTAACGCCTGGGCCCCGGCCTCGCCGCCGGCTATGGCGCGACCTGGTTAATCTCGTCCAATCTATTGATTCTTATAGGGTAACTTGGAGGAACCGATTGGGGGCCGGCGACTGTCCCGTTGTCCATGCCATCCGGCCTTTTTAACCGCAGCAAGGACCGCGCGGCGGGGTTTTGCCCCGGCTTTGGCAAGATTGGGGCGGCATCAAGGTAACACTCGGTAAGAAAGCGTGAGTTGGAGTCCCCGGCGGGCCTGACTAAGCTCCACTGCGTAAAGGGGCTTTTCGTCCCACGGGACGAAGGGGGACTGCAAAAAGCTTCAACCGATCCGTTCTCCCTTGATGGCGGAATCACGGCCAGGGGGAGTCTTTGGGGGGCAGGCCTTGCGCCGTGTGCGCGCGGCCGGTGTGCGGAACGAGAGAGTATGAAGGCGGGCAGGCAAACCACACTTCGCGATCAGGCCGCGGTCAGCGGTATTGGTGTGCATTCCGGATTGCCGGTGACGCTCACATTGCATCCGGCGGATGCGAATACTGGCATCGTCTTCGTTCGTTCCTGCATGGAAGGCCGTTATGAGCGGGAAATTCGCGCCGATGTCCGCGCGGTGACCGCCACCGAATTCCAGACCGTGCTGGGCGATGCCTCCGGTCCTCTCGTCTGCACTGCTGAACATGTGCTCGCCGCCCTTCGCGGCCTCGGTGTCGACAATGCGATCATCGAGCTGGACGGCCCCGAGGTTCCCATTCTTGACGGCAGTGCTTCGCCTTTCGTCGCGGCGATCGACCAGGTCGGGCTGGTCACGCTCGCTGCGCCCCGCCGCTACATTCAAGTGCTCAAGCCCGTGCGCGTGGCCAAGGACGACGCCTATGGCGAGTTGCGGCCCTATGCGCGCGGCTTTCGTATCGAGGCCGAGATCGAGTTCTCGCATCCACTGATTGGCCGCCAATCGCTGGCGGTCGATGTAGAGCCGGAAAGCTTCCGCCGCGAACTCGCCCGCGCCCGCACCTTCGGCTTCATGCGCGACGTCGCCAAGCTGTGGAGTGCAGGTTTTGCGCTCGGCGCGTCATTCGAGAATACGCTTGTGGTTACCGAGAACCGGGTGCTCAATCCGGATGGCCTGCGTTTCCCCGACGAATTCGTTCGCCATAAGGCGCTCGACGCTCTCGGCGACCTGGCGCTGGCCGGCGCTCCGCTGCTCGGCGCCTATAAGACCATTCGCGGCGGGCACAGGCTCAATCATGCCGTGCTCTCGGCCTTGATGGCCGATCCGGACGCCTGGACCTGGGTCGATGGCGCGGAGCAGGGCCGGCGGGTGCGCGGCTATGCCGATGTCGCCCATGGCCTGGTGGCCCCGGCCTATGGCCCGGACATGTCCTGAAGAGCGCGTTCAGCAAAAGTGGGCACCGGTTTTGCGGAAAGCAATTAAGCTTGCGCAGATTGCGTAAACTTATCTGCGATACGCGCTCTAACTCTTTAGAATAGAGCGTTTTCTTTACGCGAACCGGTTCCCACTTCGCTTGAAAACGCTCTAGCCCCTTAACCTTTCGCCACATTCCCGGCTGAATGACAGCATAATCCTTTGGTTTGAACGCGCCCTTCCGGTAGATAGGGCGCGGTTTTACAAGGGGCGCGAGATGCTCGCGCGCGGGTGGGATTTAAGCGGCCGCATGCATTTGCCATCATCCAGGTCCGTCAGGGTCCGTCGGAGCGGGCGGCAGCTTGCTCTCATCCTGGCGCTGGCGCTCTTGCTGCCGCCTCTCGGCGGTTGCAGCAGCCTGCCCGACCTCGACTCCTTCAATCCGTTCAGCAAGAAGAAGCAGCCCGCCGATGAGCCGGCCGAGAAGCTCTACAACGAGGGCGTCTTTCTTCTGAACGAACAGCAGGACTACGCCGAGGCCAACAAGAGATTTGAGGAAGTCGACCGCCAGCATCCCTATTCCGAATGGGCGCGCAGGTCGCTGCTGATGAGCGCCTATAGCTCCTACCAGGCCAAGGAATATGACGAGTGCATCAGCGCGGCGAAACGCTACATTGCCCTGCATCCCGGCACGCCCGACGCCGCCTATGCGCAATTTCTCATCGGCGCTTCGAATTTCGACAGAATTCCCGACGTGAGCCGGGATCAGGCTCGCACGGAAAAGGCTCTGTCCGAGCTGGAAGAATTGGTCCGCAAATTTCCCGATACGGAATACGCGGCCAGCGCCCGCAGGAAGATAGACGTCGCGCGCGATCAGCTTGCCGGCAAGGAAATGCAGGTCGGCCGCTATTATATGGAGCGGCGCGACTACACCGGCGCGATCAACCGCTTTAAGGTGGTCGTGACCCAATACCAGACCACCCGCCATGTCGAGGAAGCGCTCATGCGGCTGACCGAAGCCTATATGTCGCTCGGCATCGTGCCGGAGGCGCAGACCGCCGCCGCCGTGCTCGGCCACAACTTCCCGGACAGCCGCTGGTACCAGGACGCTTATAAGCTCGTGAAGAGCGGCGGCGTGGAGCCGGCCGAAAACAAGGGCTCCTGGATCAGCCGGGCGTTCAAGAAGGTCGGCCTGGGCTAGAGCCTCGTCCGTAGCGCCATCCACATTCCGTCATGCCCGGCCTTGTGCCGGGCATCCACGTCTTTACAACTTCGCTATCAAGACGTGGATGGCATCGGAACTCGGGCCTGCCCGAGTTCCGTAGGGGTAAAGACAAGCCCGGCCATGACGCAGGCAAACGGGGCAAGGTCATGCTCTCCCGGCTATCGATCCGCGACATCGTTCTCATCGACCGGCTGGATATCGATTTTACCTCCGGCCTCTCGGTGCTGACGGGGGAAACCGGCGCGGGCAAGTCGATCCTGCTCGATGCCTTCGCGCTCGCCTTGGGCGCGCGCGGCGATGCCAGCCTGGTGCGCAACGGCTTGGAGCAGGGCCAGGTCACGGCCTGCTTCGACGTTGCGCGGGACCATCCGGCGCGCGCCCTGCTGGCGGCCAACGACATCCCCGCCGAGGACGATCTCATTCTGCGCCGGGTGCAGCTCGCCGACGGCCGCACCCGTGCCTTTGTCAACGATCAGCCGGTGAGCGTGCAGGTGTTGAAGGGTCTCGGCTCCCTGCTGGTCGAAATTCACGGCCAGCACGACGAGCGCGCGCTGGTGGATGCGGCCACCCATCGCCGTCTGCTCGACGCCTTTGGCGGGCTCGAAGCTGAGGCCGCCGGGATCGAGAAACTCTGGAACGAAAGACGCGCCGCCCAGGAAGCGGTCGCCACGCATCGCGCCGAGGTCGAGCGCGCCCTGCGCGAAGCGGACTGGCTGCGCCATGCCGCCGACGAGCTGCAAAAGCTCGCGCCCGAGGCGGGCGAGGAAACCGCGCTGGCCGAGCGGCGCAGGGCCATGATGCAGGCGGAGAAAGTCGCCGAGGATCTGCGCGAGGTGCATGAGACCGTCGCCGGCGGCCAGTCGCCCGCTTCGGCGCTCGCCGCCGCCATCCGCCGCCTGGAGCGCCGCAGCGCCCAGGCCCCCGCGCTCGTGGATCCCGTCATCAAGGCCCTCGACGGCGCCCTGACCGCGCTGGAGGACGCCCGCCTGCATCTCGAACAGGCCCTGCGCGTGGCCGATTTTGACCCGGCCGAATTGGAGAAGATCGAGGAACGGCTGTTCGCGCTGCGCGCGGCGGCGCGCAAATACGGCGTGCCGGTCGATGATCTCGCCGCGCTCGCCACGAAATACCTGGGCGATTTGGCTTTGATCGATGCCGGCGCAGCAAAGCTCACCCAACTCGAAGCCGCCGCCCGCGAGGCCGAGCAGCGTTACGCCAAGGCCGCCAAGGCGCTTTCCGCCGCGCGAGCGAAAGCCGCCGAGGCTCTCGACCAGGCGGTGAACAAGGAGCTCAGGCCGCTGAAGCTCGAACGTGCGGCTTTCTCCACCGAAATGGCGAGCGAGGCCGAGGCAGCCGGCCCGCACGGCATTGACCGGGTGGAATTCTGGGTCCGCACCAATCCCGGCACCAAGCCCGGCCCGCTGATGAAGGTCGCCTCCGGCGGCGAGCTGGCGCGCTTCCTCCTGGCACTGAAGGTGGTGCTGGCGGACCGTGGCTCCGCGCCCACGCTCGTTTTCGACGAAATCGACACCGGGGTAGGGGGCGCGGTGGCCGATGCCATCGGCGTCCGCCTCGCCCGCCTGGCCGGCGGCGTTCAGGTCATCACCGTGACGCACGCGCCGCAGGTCGCCGCCCGCGCCGCCCGCCATTTCCTCATCAGCAAGGATGCGCTCGACAAGGGCCGCCGCGTCGCCACCCGGGTCACCGAGGTGGCGGCCGACCACCGCCGCGAGGAGATTGCCCGCATGCTCGCCGGCGCCGAGATCACGGTAGAGGCCCGCGCCGCCGCCGAGCGGCTGATCCGCGCGGCGGCGGGGTGAAAAGAGCCGTCATCCTGAGGTGCGACCCCGGCCTTGAGCCGGGGGAGCCTCGAAGGATGGCGGCGCCGTCGCCCTTCGAGGCTCAACCGCTGCGCGGTTTCGCACCTCAGGGTGACGGCGCAGGAACGCTCGGCTAATTTCCGTTTATGCCCCCTCGCGACACCAGCAACCCCCCCGTCGAAGACCTGACCGAAAAGCAGGCCGAGGCCGAGCATACGCGGCTCGCCGCCGAGATCGCCGGGCACGACAGGCGCTACCACCAGGAAGACGCGCCGACCGTCTCCGACGCCGAATACGACCGGCTGCGCCGGCGCTACGAGGCGATCGAGGCGCACTTTCCCGATCTGCGCACGCTGGAAAGCCTCACCATGCGCGTGGGCGCGGCGCCGGCGCGCGGCTTCGCCAAGGTGCGCCACGCGGTGCCGATGCTATCGCTCGACAATGCCTTCAGCGGCGAGGACGTGGCCGAGTTCGTCGAGCGCATACGCCGCTTCCTGCGCCTCGATGCCGATGAAAAAATCACCTTCACCGCCGAGCCGAAGATCGACGGGCTGTCGCTGTCACTGCGTTACGAAAATGGCGAGCTGGTGAGCGGCGCTACCCGCGGTGACGGCACCGAGGGCGAGGACGTCACCGCCAATGTGAAGACGGTCAAGGACATCCCGCATCGCCTGAAGGGCAAGGACGCGCCAAAGGTCTGCGAGATACGCGGCGAGGTCTACATGACCAAGCCCGACTTTCTCGCGCTCAATGCGCGCCAGGCGGCAGCAGGCGAGCAGGTCTTCGCCAATCCGCGCAACTCGGCGGCCGGTTCGCTGCGGCAGAAGGACCCCGCGATCACCGCCTCGCGCCCGCTCGGTTTTTTCGCCTATGGCTGGGGCGAGATGAGCGAGCGGCCGGCGGATACCCAGTCCGGCATGCTCAAATGGATTGCCGCGCGCGGCTTCAACACCAACCCGCTGTGGAAGACCGTCTCATCGGTCGACGAGATGATCGCTTTCTACCGTGAGATTGAGGCCGAGCGCGCCAAGCTCGACTACGACATCGACGGCGTCGTCTACAAGGTCGATCGGCTGGATTGGCAGCAGCGGCTCGGCTTTGTCTCGCGTTCCCCGCGCTGGGCCATCGCGCATAAATTCGCCGCCGAGCAGGCTACCACCGTCGTCAAGGATATCGACATCCAAGTCGGCCGCACCGGTGCGCTCACCCCGGTCGCCAAGCTCGAGCCGGTCACCGTCGGCGGTGTGGTCGTCTCCAACGCCACGCTGCACAACGAGGATTACATCAAGGGCGTCGGTGGCAATGGTGAGCAACTGCGCGAGGGCCGCGATATCCGCATCGGCGACACCGTCATCATCCAGCGCGCCGGTGACGTGATCCCGCAGGTCGTGGACGTGGTGCTGGACAAGCGCCCGAAAACCGCCAGGCCCTATCATTTCCCCAAGAAATGCCCATGCCATCTGCACACCGACGTGGTGCGCGAGACGACGGCCACGGGCGAGGAAGGCGCGCGTGCCCATTGCACCGGCGAGTTTGCCTGCCCGTATCAGAAGATCGAGCATCTCAAACTGTTCGCCTCGCGCCGCGCCTTCGACATCGAGGGCCTTGGCGAGAAGCAGATCGAATTTTTCTTCGAGCAAGGCTGGGTCAAGGAGCCGGGCGACATCTTCACGCTGCCGGAGCGTAACAAGACCATCAAGCTGCAAGAGCAGGAAGGCTACGGCGAAACATCGGTGCGCAACCTGTTCGAGGCGATCGAGCAGCGCCGCAAAATATCGCTCGACCGTTTCATCTATGCTCTCGGCATCCGCCATGTCGGCGAGACCACGGCGCTGGCGCTGGCGCGCGGCTACGGCTCCTGGAAGGCGTTCCACGACGCCTGCTTGAAAGTGGCCAAGGGCGACGAGGAGGCGCGCGCCGAGATGGACGCGATCGACCAGATCGGCGGCACGGTGATCGACAGCGTCTCCGCCTATTTCGGCGAGAGCCACAACCGTGGCATCGTCGAGCGCCTGACCAGGCAGGTGACGATCCTCGACGCCGAGAAGCCAAAAACCGACAGCCCCGTCGCCGGCAAGACCGTCGTCTTCACCGGCGCGCTGGAGAAGATGACGCGCGACGAGGCCAAGGCCATGGCCGAACGCCTCGGCGCCAAGGTGTCAGGCGCGGTATCGAGTAAAACGGATTACTTAGTTGCCGGCACTGGTCCCAACGCAACCGCCAAACTGAAAGATGCCAAACAATACGGTACGCCCGTGCTTACGGAAGATGAGTGGTTCGCTCTAGTCGGTCGCCAATAGCATGCGCGGGCGCACCAGCAGCAGATAGGCGGCGACGCCCGCGATCACGAAAGCCAGCATGACGAGCGCCAGCGGCAGCGCGCTCGACGCGCCGGCCAGCACAGTGGTTGCGATTTGCGCCGCCGCCGCGCCCATCGCCATCTGCATAAAGCCGGCGATGCCGGAAGCCGCTCCCGCCGAATGCGGCCGCACGCTCACCGATCCGGCAAAGGCGTTGGGCAGCAGCAATCCGTTGCCGGCCGAGATCAGCACCTGCGGTAGGAATACCGTCGCCGGGCCGCCGTCGGGCACGAACGCAGCCAGCCCGACGGAAAGCACGACGCCAAACAGCGACACCAGGATGCCCCACCAGATCATCCGGTCGACGCCATGCCACGCCGAGTACCGCCATGCGCCGAAATTACCGGCCATGTAGCCGAGTGCGTTGACGGCGAACCAGAGTCCGTATTCCGCGGAAGTGCGGCCCATGAGCGTCACCACGACATGCGGCCCGCCGCCGAGAAACGTGAAGAACGGCGCCGTGCCCAGCGCGCCGCACAGCACATAGCCGACGAAGCGGCGGTCGGTGCCGAGCGCGCGAATCTCCGGCATGAAACGGATCGGGCGGGCCTCCGGATGCGGGACCAGTGTTTCCGGCAAGGCCCAGGCGGCCCAGACGAGCACGGCAAGGCTCGCCACGGTGAGGAACACGAAGATCCATTGCCAGCTGAGCACGGTATCCAGAAAGCCGCCGAACAGAGGGGCAACCATCGGCACGACAATCACCACCATCGTCACGGACGCGATCATCGAAGCGGCGCGATCGCGATGATACAGATCGCGGATGATCGCGCGTCCCACCACAAGGCCGGTCGAAGCGCCCAACGCCTGCAAACCGCGTGCAACAATCAGACCGGTGATGGACGTCGCGGCTATCGCCGCGGCGCTGGTGATCGCCGTCAGCGCCAGTCCGCCGAGCACGACCGGCCGGCGTCCAAAACGGTCGGAGAGCGATCCGAGCACGAGCTGCGAAAACGCCAGCACGAGAAGGTAGAGCGAGATCGTGAGCTGCACCGTGCTCACATTGGCTGCGAGCGTCACGGCGAGATGCGGCACGGCAGGGACAATGATGTTGAGCGACAGCGGCCCGATCGCGGTCATGGCGATCAGCAGCGCCAGCAAGCGGCGCCGCGCGGCCGTTGCTGCGGCGGTCTCATGGTCCTCACGGTTCTGTGGAAGCTGGATATCCACGCAGAATTCCTTAGCAGAGTAATAGGCGTTTCGCGGCCAAACTGTTTCCGCAGGCGACGATGGAGCCAGGAAAGCAGCAGAATAGAGGTGTTGGCTAGGAAGCGGTCAGCGGTCGGGTCGCACTCCGGAGCCAAGCTTGGGTTTCCGCATCCACCAGCGGCGACAGCGCTTCCCGCACCCGCGCGTGATAGCCGTCGAGCCAGGCGATTTCGTCCGCGGTCAGCAAGCGCGGCTCGATCAGGCGGCGGTCGATTGGCGCCAGCGTCAGCGTCTCGAAAGTATTGAGCGGCTTCTCCGCGCCGACCACCGCGGCCGCTTCCGTCACCAGCACGAGGTTTTCGATGCGGATGCCGTAAGCGCCGGTTTTGTAATAGCCCGGCTCGTTGGACAGGATCATGCCGCGCTTGAGCGCCGCGGTGCCGAGCCTGGAGATGCGCGCCGGGCCCTCGTGCACCGACAGATAGCTGCCGACGCCGTGGCCGGTGCCGTGGTCGAAATCGAGTCCCGCCGCCCACAGATCTTGCCGCGCCAGCGAGTCGAGCTGCGCGCCCGTGGTGCCCTCGGGAAAAATTGCCCGCGCGATGGCGATATGCCCCTTCAGCACGCGGGTGAAGCGGTCGCGCATTTCGGCGGTTGGCTCCCCTACGACAACAGTACGGGTCACGTCGGTCGTGCCGTCCTGATACTGTCCGCCAGAATCGATCAGGAACAACTCGCCCGGTGCGATGCGGCGGTTACTCTGTCGCGTCACGCGATAATGCACCACCGCGCCGTTCGGCCCGCTGCCGGCGATGGTGGAAAAAGATACGTCCTTGAGCAGCCCGCTTTCGCGGCGAAAACTTTCCAGCGCTTCCACCGCGTCGATCTCGGTCAGGCGGCCGCCCGGCGCCTCGCGGTCGAACCAGGCGAGAAAGTTCGTCAGCGCTGCGCCGTCGCGCTTGTGAGCGGCGCGCGCGCCTTCGATCTCCGTGGAATTTTTCACCGCCTTCATCAGCGCGATAGGGTCGGCTCCACGCGCGGCCTTGTCGCCGCTTTGCTCCACGATCCGTGCCAGCGCGTCGGCGGCGGTGGCCTGATCGAGCCGCACGCGCGTCTTGGCTGCCGCAAGCGCGCCGAGGTCGGACACAAAAGCCGGAGGCTCGCGCAGGTCGGCGAGCCGCTCCAGCGCGGCGCGCACCTCGTTCGTCAGCTTGCGGCCGTCGAGATAAAGCGCCGGCCGTCCTTCCTTGCGAAGGATGGCGAAGCCGAGCGCCACCGGCACATGCGCCACGTCGCTGCCGCGCATGTTGAAGGTCCAGGCGATGGCTTGCGGGTCGGACACTACCAGCGCGTCCGCCTGCAGCTTGGCCATTTCCTCGCGGATGCGCGTCAGCTTTGCGCTTGCTTCTTCTCCCGCGTAACGCAACTCGTGCAGCACGGCCTTGCCGAGCGGCGGCGGCGGCCGGTCCGGCCAGATGGCGTCGATGGGATTGGATTCGGTGGCGGCCAGCGTCACGCCCGCCGCCGCGCAGGCTTTGCCGAGTTTCTCCGCCGCTTCGGCGGTATGCAGCCACGGGTCGTAGCCGAGCTTGACGCCTTGCGGCAGGTTCGCCTCCAGCCACTCATGCAGCGGCTTCTCCACGCTGTGCTCGATGGTGAAGATCGCCGGGTCAGTCTGCTCGCGCGCCTGCAACGTGTAACGCCCGTCGGTGAAGAGGATGGCGCGGCCGGCGAGCACCACCGCGGTACCGGCCGAGCCGGTGAAGCCGGTAAGCCAAGCCAGCCGCTCCTCGGAGGGTGGGAGATATTCGCTCTGGTGCGCGTCCGCATGCGGCACGATGAAGCCGTCGAGTCCGCGCCGCTTCAGCTCCGCACGCAAGGCGGCTACGCGCGGGGCTGTTGCCGCCGCTGCTCCAGGATCGTCGAAGGATTGAAACTTTGCCTCGTACATGGCGGCACTCTATGGGTCGGCGCTCATCGCGGCAACGTCGGCCGTTTCACCACCAGCGTCACCCAGCCTTCCAGCTCAATTCGCCGCTCCAGCCTTAGGTCCTGCGCCCGGTAAGCGGCCAGCACCGCATTCGCTTGCGCGAGCAGGAGCCCGGACAGCACCGCCCGCCCGCCGGGCGCGAGCAGCCGCGCCAGCGGCCGCGCCATCTGCTGCAACGGTCCAAGCAGGATATTGGCGAGCACGATGTCAAAGGGCGCTCTCTGGCGGAAACGGCGATGGTGCAACCCGTCGGCGTGAATGACCTCGACCAGCGTCCTAACTTTGTTCAAGCGCGCATTCTCGCGTGCGACCCTCACGGCAAGCCGGTCAATGTCGCTCGCAAGAACGCGCCCGCGCAGCGCCTTCGCGGCCGCGATGGCGAGCACGCCGGTCCCGGTGCCGATGTCGAGAATGCGGATGCCGCGCATGCTCTTCTCCCTCTCCCCATTGGGGAGAGGGTCGGGGTGAGGGGGTTCGGGCCTATCGAGAGGGTTGTTCCCCCTCACCCGACGCCTTCGGTGCCGACCTCTCCCCACGGAGGAGAGGTGTTTCAGAATATTGTCCATCGCCAAAAGACACCCCCGCGTGGTGCCGTGGTGGCCGGTGCCGAAGGCGAGCGCGGCTTCGATTTCGATGCCGATGCGGCTGCCGCGCAGGCGCGCGCGATCGTGCCGGCCGTGAACGACAAAGCGCCCGGCTTCCACCGGCGCCAGTTCCGCGAGGCTCGCCGCCACCCAGTCCTTGGTTTCGATCTTCTCAAAGACCAGCGCGTTCGCCAGTTCCGCGTCCGTGGCGAGAGCGACCAGCGCGCGCACCGCCGTTTCGTTCGGCGGCTCGGGGAAATGAATGGCCAACGTCCAGCGCCCGTCCGGACCTTCATAGGCGGCCGTGGCGACGCCTTGGTCTTCCAGGCTTTCAGCGAGGACATCGCCAAGCCGCCGCGCGGCGGCCTGGTCCATGGCAAGGCGCGCCAGGTGGGTGGCGCCGGGCAGGGGCGGGTTATCAACCATCGTAGAAAGAATGGACTGGTTGAGCGGCGAACGCGCCTATTTCCACCCTCATCCCCTGTTTATCAACAGGCTGTCCAAAGGATTGCCCCCGGCCCGCGCCCCCACTTCCGCGCACATCGCTCAAATGCCGGGCATCCGGTTAATCGTTAATTAAGCAAAACATTTCCCTAACGCCGCCGCCGCGCTATCCCGCTTCTGATGGCCGGAACTGGCCAAAGCAAAACACAAGTCATGCAGCGGGGCGGGGATGAAGGCGTTGCTGGTGCGTTTCATCAAGGACACGTCCGGCCAGGGATTGCTGGCGCAGGTGCTTTTGATCTCCGGCGTATCGCTGATGATCATCCCGACGGTGCAGGACGTCGGCGCACGCCTGGTCGGGGTCTTCAGCAAGATCACCAAAGCGCTGCACTGAAGCTTTTCCACCGCCGTTCACACCGTTGTCCAAGCGATTTCCACAGCGTTATGCCACAGGCAGCCGCGCGGCCGCCTGCTGCGCGGGCATCGCTTGCCAGCATCCGATGGTCTAAGTTTCAGGCACGGCAAAAGAGGCTATATGTCCGCCGAGCTTTTGTGAGGAACCGCATGCAAAATTCTCCCGATAAGCCGAAAGGCGCCAACCCCGTGCTCCGCTGGCTGCAAGGCACGTCGAACCGCACCTTCGTGCTCTACCCGATCCTGATCATCGCCTTCGAATATGTCTGGACCGTCGGCCACATCAATTTTGCGCCTTTGGGCCTGGTGCTGCTGGCCTGGGGCTATCTGCAATACCGGCTGGTGGGGAATTATCGCGAGCGGCTGGGCGGTGGCGGTCCGGGCTTCGCCATCCCGCCGGAGCGCATCGTCGATCAGGGACCTTACGCCTATACCCGCAACCCGATGTATCTCGGCCAGCTCATTTTCATGCTCGGGCTCACCGTCACCTTCTGGTCCTGGGCGGCCTTGCTGCTGCTCGGCTTCCACGTCATCTGGTTCCAGCGCCGCGTGCTGGAGGACGAGGCACGCCTGCGTAAGCTCTTCGGCGAGCAATATGCTGGTTACCACCGCCGGGTGAAGCGCTGGATTCCCTACGTCTGCTGAACCGGACGCCGGCGGGCGCAAAAGGCAGCCGCCGGAGCCGCGAAGGGCTCCGGCGCGTGCGCCAGGCACGTTGAGCATGATCCCGAAAAAGCCTGCCCCGGACTTGATCCGGGGTGGGAACCGGTTTTCGGAAAAGATCATGCTCAAACAAAAAGCTAGAGCCCGGTTCTGATTTATCAGAACCTATAAGGCTCTAGTCTCTATTTGATCCCGGTTTGATCGCAAAAGAACGAATCGCGTCGCGCGATTCGCTTGCGGGAACTGATGAATGAATTGTAACCGGTCGGCGCGAAACGCGCGCCCGCTTACTTTTTCCGCGCCGCCCTGGCCTTTTTCCGCTTGCCGCGCCGCTGCGAGTTCAGCGACAGGCCGAGCGCCAGCGCCTTCTGCCGGATGGCGCCTTCGGTGCGCTTGAGCAATCTGGCGATCCGCTTCGCCGGCACGATGCTTTTCGCCGCGGACCTGAGCGCCTTCACCTCTTCGGCGAGCCATGCGCGCCGTGTTTTCTTTCTGGCCAATGTTGCCTCCTGCTGTGTTTGATGTAGCCTTGTAGCACAGGGCCGCCGTTTGAGAAGTGGAATTTTCCGGAAGGCTTTCGTGGTTCTTAATCACATTTCCGACAAGTCATTAATCGCAGCGCCCGCGCCTGACGTTGCCAAGCTCCGGCGCGGCGGCCCAGAGCAACAATAACGCCCATCGCCATCAATAATAAAGCCGATATGCTGCATTAGTTCCGTGGCATCCCCTTCGTCGTTCCGGGTCGCGGACAGGAGACCCCCCACGTCATGGCCGGACCTGTTCCGGCCATCTCGCTTAGGAAGGCACTGCGTTCCTAAGCGAGATGCCCGCGCCAAGCGCGGGCATGACAAATAAGAGTGCGAGATGCTAGTCTGCCCGCATGAACGGCCAAACAGCGACGCTGCGCCGGCGTCTCAATCTCCCGCTGCTCGTGCTCTACGGCACCGGCATCACCGTCGGCGCCGGTATCTATGTCCTGATCGGCGCGGTCGCCGGCCATGCCGGCAAGCAAGCCCCGCTGGCTTTCGTGCTGGCGGCGGTGGTGATGGCCTTCACGGTGGCCTCCTATGCCGAACTGTGCACGCGCTATCCGGTGAGCGCGGGGGAGGCGGCCTATATCCGCAACGCCTTCCGTTCGCGGCTGCTCTCCACCATCACCGGCTCGCTCACCATCGTCATCGGCGTCATTTCCTCCGCCGCGGTGGCGCTCGGCTCCGCCGGCTATATCCAGCAATTCCTCGACGCGCCGCAGGCCCTCATCGCCGCCGCGGTGGTGATCGTACTCACGGCCATCGCCTGCTGGGGCATCCTGGAGTCCGTGCTGCTGGCGAGCCTGTTCACCCTGATCGAGGTCGGCGGCCTCGTTTTGATCATTTCCGGCGCCGCCTATACCGGCCTCCCGCTCGATCCCGCCGCCTTCACGCTGCCGCTCGATTTCGCGCTCTGGCCCGGCATCGCGTTCGCCAGCCTGCTCGCCTTCTTCGCCTTCATCGGCTTCGAGGATCTGGCCAATGTGGTAGAGGAGGCCAAGGCGCCCGAGCGCACCATGCCCGCCGCCATGGCGCTGACGCTGCTCATCTCCACCGTGCTGTATGTGGCGATCGCGGTGATCGCGGTGAGCGCCGCGCCGGTGGAGCGGCTGGCGGCGTCGCACGCGCCGCTCAGCCTGGTGTTCCGCGAGGTCACCGGCATCAGCTCGGCCGCCATCAGCGCCATCGCCATTGTCGCCACGCTCAACACCGTGCTGGCGCAGATGACCATGGCGGCGCGCGTGGTCTACGGCATGGCGCGCCAGGGCGACTTGCCAGCCGCGCTGGGCCATGTGAACCGCGTCACCGCCACGCCGGTCGTGGCGACGCTCTGCGTGATGGCGGCGGTGCTGGTGTTCGCGGTGGCGGTGCCGCTGGTGCGGCTGGCGGAATGGACCTCGCTGGCGACGCTGTTGGTCTTCGCGCTGGTGAATTGCGCGCTGATCAAGCTGCGCTGGGGCAAGCCGCGCCCGCTTGGTGCGCATTTCACCGTGCCGCTCTGGGTGCCGGTGCTGGGGCTGCTGACGTCGCTGGCGATGATGGCGGGGGCGATCCTCTGACCGTCATGGCCGGACTTGTTCCGGCCATCCACGTCTTTTCCCCCTAAAACATCATCGCGATTTTTTCTTCTTCAGCTTCACCCCCGGCTCGTCGCCGTTGATGAACACGACACCGGCCTTTTCCAGCGCGTATTGGATAGCCGCGAGATTATTTTTCATCGGCATGCGCCGATCTTTCTCAAAATCGATGATCACATTCCTCGACACAGAAGCGGCCTTCGCCAGCGTCGCTTGGTCCATGGCGATCAAAGCGCGGGCGGCGCGGCACTGGGACGAGGAAATTTCCATGTTAAACGTTAAACTTTATGTTGACATCGATGATGGCTATACATGATGATGACTATACATAATGTCTGACGTTGAACCTAAGCTCAATGGGGCATCACCATGCCGCGCAGCAAACCTGCGCCGGGCAAGTGCCCGCGCGCCAAAACGACCGCGAAAGTCCTGCTGGCCGAGGCCGTGCATCGCGCCTTTGACCTGGAGACGCCGCTGACCGACACCCGCCACCTCGTTGCCGCTCTGCGGATGATCGGCGACGGCATGGTGGCCGACCGCAACGACGAGGGCCTCCCGATCGCGGCCGTCGCCCGCGCGGCATCCGCCCGCCTCGATGACCTGGAACGAGTCTGGCTCGGAATCCTCAAGGCGGGGCGGAAGTGAGGGGCGGCATCTAAATAGATGGGATGCGGCGAGCGGTGGTAGCGCACCCTAGTTGTCATTCCGGGGCGCGGGCTTTAACCCGCGAACCCGGAATCTAGCGGCACGCTCTGCATCTGGATTCCGGGTCCGGCGCGGAGTCTGTCATCGGGCGGCGCTTCGCGCCGACCCGTTGGCGCCATCCCGGAACGACAACTTGGATGCCTGGCGCGCTCCGCGCTCGTGCCTCGCAGCCGCCGCAAAACTTGACTCCGCCCCCCTGGGGCTTGTTCGGTTCCACCATGATGATCGACGATGTCGCGCTGGCGCGCGCCCTGCATGTCCTGGCCTTGGTCCACTGGATCGGCGGCGTTGCCGTGGTGACGACGGTCGTTTTGCCGCGTGCGCGCAGCCTGCCTGACGCTCGCGAGGCGCTCGCCGCCTTTGCGGCCTTCGAACGCCGTTTCGCCGCTCAGGTCCGGGTTTCGGTGCTGCTGGCGGGGTTGTCCGGCCTCTATCTGCTGCACAAGCTGAACGCCTGGGACCGCTTCGCGGATATCGCGTTCTGGTGGCTGCATCTGATGGTCGCGGTCTGGGCCGTCTTCGCGCTCATGGTCTACGTGCTCGAGCCGCTGGTGATCGACCGTCTGTTCACTGCCTATGCCTTGCGCGATAAGGGGCGCGCCTTTGCCTTGGCGATCCGGCTGCATGCCATCGCGCTGACGATCTCGGCGCTGGCGATCGTCGCCGGCATGCTCGGTGCCCATGGTGGCCTGCCGTGATGCGGCCGGCGTGACGCGCTTTTCGCTGGCCTTGTCGAAGGCGATGGTGAGCTTGTTGCCGCAACAGCAACCACGTCGCCGTTACCGCTATTCGGCCGCCTTGGCTTTCGCCCGGAACGGCACCGCGGCGATGACCGCGTCTGCCGCGTCTTGCCGGAACTCGGAATCGGCGCGCAATTCGTCGATGTTGCGGGGCCGCGGAAATTCGCCGGGCCAATCCTGCGCGACGAATTCAAGCGCCTCGGCCGCCTGCTGCATGGCTTCGTCAATGGTGTCGCTGGCGGTGATAACGCCGGGCACGTCGGGAAACGACACGCCATAGCTACTGTCGGTGTCTTTATGGATCAGGGCGATGTAGTGGGCCATGGTGAAACTTCCTAGTCCTTCGGCCCCGGTCGGGACAAGCGTGGGCCTAATCGGGAAAATTCACTTGACAATATTGGCGATGATCCCGTACTTGACGGATTATTCCGTCGATCGCATAAGGTCTTGCGACAGTCCGGCGCAATTCTGATTAGCAGCCTTGTACTGTGCGGGGCTTCCCAAGCCTATGGCTTGGGAGCGCCTCAGAGTTTTGGCCGGATCACAACCCAAACGTGGTCCTGGGGCACCGTATCGTCTTGCATAGAGGACATGCTGCCTAGCTGGCTGAATGAGTCCATTACAGCTTTGAGCCGCACGTCAGTTCTTGGGTTAAAGGGCCAAGGCGGCACAAAGATTGTTACCCACGAATTGGCGCCGCCTGTCCACATCATCGGGATGTTCTTTAGTAGCGGGGCTTCCCGAGAGATCATTTCTGGCATCTCTGGGTCCCAGTTGACTGCTTTCAGTATGTACAATGTTTGCATCGCAAGAATTGGACCGTCAGCCGCCTGCTCGGAAAACAAAATCCGCACCCCAGATGGTTTGGGCTGGGTTGCCAAGAGCTTTTGGAACAAAGCCCCATCGAGCGTGCGAGGCCCGACCTGTTTCTTGACTGTTTCTAGCTCTAGCTGCGCTGCTGCGGTCGCAGTGCGCGATTTTTCCAAGTCGCCTGAAAGTCGCACAGTTTCTTTTGATAATTCCGCCACCTTCAAATCTTTGGCGTCATCCACCGCTTTTTTGTGTGGCTCTCCGAGTTTAAGCGCCACAAGTTCAATTCCGAGAGCGAGTATCACGGCAAAGAATGCCCAGTGTTCACTTAGAGTCCAGAACCAAGACCACCATGCATGGTCAGCCAACTCAGCATCACTCATACGAGCCTCCTGGGACGACTTTAGGCTGTCGGCCGGATTGGCTGCACTTGCCGCGCTGCTTCTGCTTCGTAGGGGATTTCGCAAATGACTATCCCTCCCACGGCAAGAACAATTCCAATTGCTCCGGTAGGCGCTCCGTTTTCTGCTTGCTGGCCTCTGTTTCCTTCATCTGAGACAGTGACCAGTGACCGTGCCTCAGCAGCATCGCATTGCAGCCTGGAAAATCTCAGGGTTGTGGCGGTGATTGTAGCGGAATTGGAATTCCGCAACATAGAGTGCCATGTACTTGCAGCTGACCTTGTGGAACGTGCCGACCACACCGCGCTTGAAGATCGACCAGAAGCCTTCAATCGTGTTCGTGTGCACGGCGCCGACGACGTATTCGCCAGCCGAGTGCTTGACCATCTTGTGCGTCGGATAGCCCTCAAGCGTGGCGTAGGCCGGATGGGTGTCGGTCGCGAGCAAGCTAACCTTGTTCGAGACGGCTTCGCGGACAAATTCTTGCAGCGTGAATTGCGAGGCAACCGTAAGAGCGCGGGCCACAATATTGCCCTGCCGCTCGACGGCACCAACGATGGGTGTCTTGCCCTTGTGACCGCCGCCGGTCCCGCTACGGCGACCGTGCTTGTTGTAGCCCTTGCCGCCGATATAGGTCTCGTCAACCTCGACGATGCCCATGAGTTTGTGGAATTCCTTGTCCTGCAAGGCCGCCCGGATGCGGTGGCACATGTACCAAGCCGTCTTGTACGAGCCGAAACCCATGTAGCGGTGGACTTGCCGCGCGCTGATACCCTTCTTGCTGGTCAGCATGAGGTGGATGACCTTGAACCACTGCCGAAGATCGACATTCGTATTTTCGAAGATGGTCCCGACGAGGTGGGAGAACCGATAGGCGCCCCCCTCACGGCAATCCGGGCATTCCCACTTGAATGGCATCGTCTTGAGCGGATAAACGCGCGCGCTGCCACAGCGCGGGCAGTGGACGCCCTTGGGCCAGCGATTGCCGACCAGATAGCGGTCACAGGCTTCCTCATTCGGAAACATCCGCTCAAACTGACCGACGGTCATTTGGATGATCTGCTTGGGCTGCTTACGGGCCATGACACCTCTCCCCACCGACAAAAGCAGCCTACCATGGAAAATCCTATCCGTCAAGTTAGGGATCATCGCCACAATATTCCTAGGGTATATAATCCTACACCTGCCTAGCTCCCCTCGCGGCGTCTTCTAGGGACGTCTCGTTGGCGGAGCTGGGTGCGGTGCCATCATGCGCCGCAGGTGGAGCGCCGGGAGGCGCTGGGCCCTT
>Ga0082335_1001232_pt1 | contig 45519 bp, 43 predicted proteins | sample Subgrocontami58m_FD_72375 | JGI IMG/M metagenome (GOLD analysis project Ga0082335, IMG submission 72375) | Subsurface groundwater microbial communities from S. Glens Falls, New York, USA - GMW37 contaminated, 5.8 m (SPADES assembly) (version 2) ...
ACTATCACCAAACCATTCCGGAAGCCGACGATGGAAAATGGAATATCTATCTCACCTGGACTGTTGCGAACAATGCTGTGAGCTATTGCACTGCAAACTGGACAACAGACCGATTCGATCTGAAAAACGCGAGGAGTGGATACGTTAAGGTGCCGTCATCAGGAGGTCGGTCAATCGTGCTCTATGAAATGAGCTGCTTTGATGCAACAGGAAAGCTCCTCGGTGTGAGCAAGATGAAAATTCACGGAACTAAGGCGGCGGCAGACCAACCGGCATCGCTTCCGATCATCAAACCCCCCTCCTCAGATACTTCTCTGACCAGTCCGCAATCCCCCCTCTCCCCGCTCATCCAAGAACTCCGCGAGCGCGTGAAGGCGCTCGAGGCGGACCGCGACAGGTTCAAAGGACAACTTGAGGTAATCAGGCGGCAGCGGAACTATTCGCCTCCTCCCGCCGCAGAGCAACTCAATGCAACGCCGCAACCCACGCCGTACGCTGCGGAACCCCTCCGACGGCAGCTTGGAGACATAGCGGAGACACTCTCGTCCATGCTTGAGTGGCTCGACCGCGCGGTAAGGTAAGGCAATAACGCCCGCCTATTGCAGGCGGAGCATTTTTTTTGCGATGCGCGGCACTTCGCTGCGGAAGTATTTTTTAATCTGTTCCCATGTCGCGTCAAAAAAGAGGGTGGGCATCGGGTCGTTTTCAGCGTCGTCAAAATAATTCAGAGCCTTGATAATATGATGGAAATTATGCGCAATGTTCGGATATTGGCGCGGTAATTTCTGAACCACGGATTCAAGTGGAGCAACATTTTTTACATACCAGTAGAGGTCTACGAAGTCGCGTTTACGCCCGCGCTGGCTGATAGCGATGATTTTCATTACCGCAATATCTTCTTTCGCAAGTACTGCAACCGCTCCGTATTTCAGCGGAGGAACGGCGGAGACGAAAAACGGGTAAGCGATAAAACTGACCTTTGCTTTGCACAAAATGCCGTAAATAGTCCCCTCCTTTATTATCTTGCCCTGCCACACCGTGTCAGGAAAGTGTCGCGTTACCTCAGCGGGAGTAAATGTTTTCTCTTGAGTAAAGAAATCAAGGTCAATTGATTGGCGGTGTCCGACTTGGAGCGCGAGCGCAGTCCCGCCCGCAAGATACCAGCCGCTTTCTCCAAGCCAGGTCTCATTGCGCGCATACTCAAGCGCTTTGCGCGTGGATGACGGAAGTACTTCAAGTTTTGGATTCCACTCATTCATGCTGATAGCATTAAACCCCAAAATGAGCGCGTGGCGGGAAAGAGTACGCGCGAATGCTCCACCACTTTTCGTATGAGTGCATGCTCGTAATAGTTCCACATCCATCTCACCTCCGCGTCATCGCCGAAGTCCAGTATCCGTTCAATGACATAGACCGCATGTTTCTTCGGGTCAATCGCCTTCGGGTCCACGTCCCAAAAAAGCGACTGGCGGAAAGCAGTGCGCGGTTTTTTGTTCGCCCGTCGCGCCGCATTTTTCATACATACAAGTATAGCATGTGCTTCGGCATTTTTCTTGAGCGTTGCATTGGGCAAAACTCCGTGCCCTTCCCGCGCCGACAACTCGGAGATATTGTGGAGACGCTCCGCGGTATAATGGAGTGGGTCGAGTAAAACGCGCGGTAGGACAAACAAAATTTTGGTGGGCCAGGAAGGACTCGAACCTTCGATCCTCTTGGTATAAGCAAGATGCTTTAACCACTAAGTCCCGACGCCTTCGGGTCGGGAGGCCGGCCGCAACGTCGGCCCTACTGTGGGTATGCCTGGATTCGAACCAGGAACCGGACGTGTATAAGACGTCTGCTCTGCCGTTGAGCTACATACCCTTTGCGCCCTACCTCCTCAATCTACACACATCCAACTACAAACTTCAAGGTACCGCACGACGTTGAACTCCGACGCCTTCGTGTCGGAGAGCCGACCGCAGCGTCGGCCCTACTGGCCCGCTCTTATCTCCTTATATCTTACTGCTTTACTATCGCGTCAAACCGGTCCATTGCCTGTCCGGCTTGGCCGTTGAACGTGTTGATTGCCTGCACTTCTGCGTTTATCTGATTCACGAGCACCGCCACCTGCTTCGCCGAGCCCGGCACTCCTTCAAAACGGTCCTGCAACGCTTTGAGAAGGTCGCTCAAGTAATTGCTGTAATTGATGAGTTTATTCAAAAGCGCCAGGCGGCTCGCGATAGACTCGAGCGCCGCCTGCCGCGCCTCGAATGATTGGATTCCCGAGAGCGCCTTCGTCATCACGCCAATCTCGTCCGCGAGCGCTACCGCTTGATTGCGGATATCTTCGCTCTTTTTTGCGGCATCAAGCGTGATAGCGAGCGCGTCGGAGAATTTCCCCTCTTTGTCGAGCGCGCTGATCTTCTCGATATTTTTCCGAGAATCATTTGAAAGGTTCACGATATTTTGCGCAATCAGCGCACCCCGAAGACGGGCATCCTGAAACTCCGAAGGAACCCCCTGCGAGAAAGAGAAGAGGCGGCTTGCGCCATATCCCCCCAGCACGATTGCAGCAAACACTGCAAATATTGTGGTACGCCGCGACATACGTTTGCATTCTTTGTAGCGCATTCCGGGAAAAAGTGCAACAAGGTGTGGAAGCCGAACCAGCTAATACAATATGGTATAATGGTGATATGATAAGAAATCCAACCCTACGAGAACAAGCAGAAAAGCTAAGGAAGAGCGGGTGTTCTTACAACATGATTAACAGAAAAATTGGAGTTTCTAAAAGCACGTTGAGCGATTGGTTCAAGGACAAACCCTTTACACCAAACCAGGAAGTTCTTCAACGAATCCAGTATGGCCCAATGAAATCCGGAGCGTTGAAGCACAACAGGAAGGTTGAGGAAGTTCGGAAGCTCCGTGAGGAAGGGGTGAGAGAAATCGGGACGCTCACAAAGAGAGATTTGTGGTTACTAGGAATAGGACTTTATATCGGAGAGGGGACAAAAACTCATGATATAGTACGAGTTATTAATTCCGACCCAAAGGTCATTAAATTGGCAATACGGTGGTTTCAAGAAGTCTGTGATTTACAGAAAGAAAATATCACGGTAAGACTTTTCCTCTATCCAGACAGCGATATACGCGAATGCACAGAATTTTGGAGAAAAGCTACAGGGATACCCTTAATGAACTTTAGAAAATCTCAAATTGACCGGCGAGTGAACAAATCTGCTGCGAACAAGAGAAAGTTGCCTTACGGAACCGCACACGTTACCATTGTGTGCGGGAACGATCCTTCTAAAGGAGTTAGACTCCATAGAAAAATAATGGGATGGGTTGCGGGAGCGCTTTCCTAGCTAGATGGAAAAGATAAATGCGGGCGTAGTATAGTGGCAGTACGGAACCCTTCCAAGGTTCAGGTACGGGTTCGATTCCCGTCGCCCGCTCCACGTTCTTATTTCACTTTCGCGCGGAAAAAGTGGCGCTTGCCGATTTTGATTGTTTCACCGCCCGAAAAAGACGGCGCCGCTTGCGGGTCTTTCAATGACTTGCCATCAATGTGCACGCCTCCCTGCGCAATGAGACGGCGCGCCTCGCTTTTACTTCTCACAATGCCGGTCTTAAGCACCACGTCAACGAGCGACATCTCCCCAACCTCCAAACCGGGCATGTCCGCGCCTCTTATTTCCTTTTTCGAGAAAAGCGTAGTGAACTTCTCCGCTGCTTTCTCCGCTGCTTTTTCTCCGTGGTAGCGCTTCACGATTTCGGATGCGAGCCGTTCTTTCACTTTCTTAGGGTTCACCTTTCGATTTGCGAGTTGCCGTTCAAACTCTTTTATTTCAGGCTCCGGAACTTCGGTTGCAAGCGTAAAGTAGCGCACGATGAGCGAGTCGGGAACAGACATGATTTTCCCGAACATTTCTGCGGGCTTTTCATCTAAACTGATGTAATTGCCGAGACTCTTGCTCATTTTCTTTACTCCGTCCAGCCCTTCAAGCAGAGAAGTGGTCATAATATCCTGCTCTCCCATCCCGAAATGCCGTTGCACGCGGCGGCCCATAAGCAAGTTAAAAAGCTGGTCTGTCCCCCCAAGCTCCACGTCGGCCTCCACTTTCACGGAATCATAGCCCTGGAGCAGAGGATACATCACCTCCAAAAGCGTAACGTCCTGGTCCGCGCGAAGACGCTTCCTAAAATCAGCGCGCCGCAACACCTGCTGCATGCTGCCGGCGCTCGCGAGCTGTATCAGCTTTTCCATTCCTTCAGTCGCAAACCACTCGCTGTTGTGCCGAATTTCCACCTTCTTGATGTCCAGTATCGTGCCCGCGTGAGCCACATACTTCTTTTGATTCGTGGCAATTTCTTTTTTGCTTAATACTTTCCTCGCTTCAGACCTACCGGACGGGTCCCCCACCTGCGCGGTAAAGTCTCCGATGATGAGAACTATGGTATGGTCAAGCTCCTGAAACTCCCGAAGTTTCCACAGCACCACCGCATGCCCCAGATGCAAATCCGGCGACGTGGGGTCAATGCCCAATTTTACCCGCAGTTTCTTCCCGCTCCGGAGCGCCGCGGCAAGGTGCCCGCGCTCAATTACCTTCTCCACATTCCGCGTGAGAAGATGTTCTATTTTTTGCTCATTTACTTTCGTCATACCCTCATTCTATATGAAAAACCCCGCCAGTCCATGGACTGGCGGGGCGAATCCTCACAGCTGACAGGCGCACACGCGTAATTATGACTTCTTCACAATCTGATCCACCAGCCCATACTCTTTCGCTTCCGCAGCAGTCATATAGAAATCGCGGTCGGTATCCTTCTCAATTTTTCCGATGGGCTGCCCCGTGTGTTTTGCGAGAATTTGATTCAGGTTGTCTTTAATTTTAATGATGTGCCGCGCCGTGATTTCCACCTCAATCGCCTGTCCTTCCGCGCCGCCCATAACCTGGTGCAAGAGGATTTCCGAGTTCGGCAACGTAAAGCGCTTCCCTTTCTTTCCTGCGGCGAGCAACACCGCACCCATTGATGCCGCCATGCCCACGCACATCGTAATCACATCCGGCTTCACATACTGCATCGTGTCGTAAATCGCCATTCCCGCCGTTACCGACCCGCCGGGAGTGTTGAGATACAACTTAATGTCTTTTTTCGAATCCTCGTGTTCAAGGAACAGCAACTGGGCAATCACATTATTTGCCACCGCATCATTCACAGGTCCTCCCAAAAAAATGATGCGCTCTTTGAGAAGGCGGGAATAAATGTCGTACGCCCGCTCGCCGTATTGGCTTTTTTCGATAACGGTAGGGATAAGATTCATAGGAGTAATCGCTAATAATGCGAATTATAATTCAATAATGCGAATTGTTCAAATGCATGAGTGCATTCGCATTATTTGCCACCTATTTGCGTTATTCGCGATTACTCCTAGAGGAAGGGCACCAGAAGCAACGCAATAATATTAATTATCTTAATCACCGGGTTGATTGCGGGACCGGCCGTGTCTTTGTACGGGTCTCCCACCGTGTCGCCGGTTATTGCCGCTTTGTGCGCCTGCGAACCCTTCCCGCCAAAGTTTCCTTCCTCGATATATTTCTTCGCATTGTCCCACGCGGCGCCTCCGGAGGTCATCGAGAGCGCGACGAAGAGCCCTGTCACAATGGAACCGAGGAGAAGCCCCCCCAACGCCTGCGCCCCCATCCCCCATGCCACAAGAATAGGAATCGCTACCGGCAAAAGCGCAGGCACCACCATTTCTCTGATCGCCGCGCGCGTCACGATATCCACGCACTTCGCATAATCCGGCTTCGCGCTTCCCTCCATAATCCCCGGAATTTCTCTAAATTGCCTCCGCACTTCCTGCACCACGCTCCCCGCAGCGACACCTACCGCGCGCATGGAGATTGAAGCGAAAAGGTAAGGAATAAGGCCTCCGATGAGAAGCCCCGCGATCACCTTGGGGTCGGTGAGGTCAAAGGACTGCCCCGCGTGCCGCGCACCGAGTTCATGCACATACGACGCAAAAAGCACGACCGCCGCAAGCCCCGCCGAACCGATTGCGTACCCTTTCGTCACCGCTTTTGTCGTATTCCCCACCGAGTCAAGCGCGTCCGTAACTTCCCGCACCGATTCCGGGAGCCCCGCCATTTCCGCAATGCCGCCCGCATTGTCCGTAATCGGACCGAATGCATCGATCGCAACAATAATACCCGTCATCGAAAGCATGCCCATTACCGCAAGCGCCACGCCGTAGAGCCCCGCAGCCGCATAAGAACCGAGTATGCCTCCCACAATTACCAAGACCGGAAGCGCGGTCGCCTCCATCCCCACCGAAAGTCCCGCGATGATATTCGTGCCGTGACCGGTTTCGGATGCCTGCGCAATCGAGCGCACGGGACGGAACTTCTTTGAAGTGTAGTACTCGGTAATCAACACAATGAGTGCGGTAACCGCAACTCCTATAGCCATCGGAATGAAAAGCTCCCAACGTCCCAATCCGAACGCCCCTGAAAAGCGCGCGCTCACCAACCAGAATCCGGCGAGTGAGAGCACGCTTGAACTGACGAGCCCCTTGTAGAGCGCCCCCATAATGTTCGCGCTTTTTGCGGAGCTGCCCGCAGCACCCTGCTTGTCGGCAGGCAAACGGACAAAAAATATTCCCAGCACCGAGGCAATAGCCGCGATACCTCCCATAACGAGCGGCAGCGTAACTGCCGCCGCGTTCCCGGGGAACGTAAGCGCGCCCAAAATCATCACCGCAATCGCGGTGACCGCATATGTCTCGAAAAGGTCTGCCGCCATCCCCGCACAGTCACCCACATTGTCGCCGACGTTATCCGCAATGACCGCCGGATTCCGCGGGTCATCCTCCGGAATCCCCGCCTCCACCTTCCCCACAAGGTCCGCTCCCACATCCGCTCCTTTTGTGAAAATGCCGCCGCCCAAACGGGCGAATACGGAAATCAAACTTCCGCCGAATCCCAAACCGATAAGCGCGTTCACATCTCTCGTCGCCGCATAAAACCCGGCAACCGCGAGAAGCGCAAGCCCCACCACAAGAAGCCCGGTCACCGCTCCTCCCTCGAATGCCACCGCGAGCGCCTCGCGCAATCCGCGCTTTGCAGCTTCGGCGGTTTTCACATTCGCGCGCACCGATACATTCATTCCTATATATCCCGCCACTCCCGACGCGACAGCTCCCACAATAAATCCCACCATCGTCGGCACATTCACCAATGCTCCGATGAGCACCGCGATGAGCACCGCAACCACCGTGATGGTTTTGTACTGCCTATTTAAATACGCACCCGCGCCCGTCCTGACCGCGAGCGCAATTTCCTCCATGCGCTCATCACCCCGCGCCCGCTTCGCAACGCGCCTCCCCAACCATGCCGCCGCAATTATAGATATCACACTCGCCCCCACCGCAAACGTGATTGCCGACATTATTGACTAATAACTTATAACTTATGCATTCAACCTTTACTTTGTATCCTTACTTTTCTCTTTCTCATTTTCATGATTATTCTCCTCCTTCTTTTCTTCAACCACAATTCCCGCCACTCCCCCCTCTTGCGCTTCCTCGGGACGCGTCTGGGAACGCACATCGAGTTTCCACCCGGTGAGTTTCGCCGCGAGGCGGACATTCTGCCCGCCTTTCCCGATTGCAAGACTCAACTGGTCTTCGGGCACGTACACACGCGCCTCGCGACGAGGAAGCACTTCGACGCGCTCGGCTTTTGCAGGCGACAATGCATTGCCCACAAATTCCCCCGGGTCTTCCGACCACTCTATAATATCCACTTTCTCCGGCCCAAGCTCGTTCGTAACTGCCATAACCCGCGTGCCGCGCTGTCCCACAAGCGCGCCCACCGGATCCACTCCTTCCGCTTTTGATGTCGCCGCGACTTTCGTACGATTCCCCGCTTCCCGGGCGATCGCTTTTATTTCCACGACTCCTTCCGCAAGTTCGGGAACCTCGAGTTCAAAAAGTTTTGCGACAAATTTAGGGTGCGAACGCGAAAGCACGATGCCGGGCAGGCGCGTATCTTCCTGCACTGCAAGCACAAGAAAGCGCAAACGCTCGCCCGAGCGGTAGTGTTCTCCCGGAATGGACTCGTTTGCAAACATCACTCCCACCGTACGCCCGAGGTCGACATACACATGTCCCCGCTCGAATCGCTGTACGATGCCGCTCACAATCTGCCCTTCTTTGTCGCGCCACTCGGAAAGAATCGAGTCGCGTTCCGACTCCCGTAGTTTCTGGAGAATGATTTGCTTCGCGGTCTGGGCTGCGATGCGGCTGAAGTCCTCGTGCGTCTCAAGCGGGAACAACATCTCGTCGCCAAGCTTCACGTTCGGTTTTACTTTCTTCGCTTCGTCGAGCAACACATGACGCTCCGTATTGTAACGGGGCAAAACCGCTTCTCCCTGCTGATCCGCCGGGATTGCTTCGGGCGCTGCCGCCTCTTCCGTTCCCTCCTCCACTATCCGCACCGTCGATTCATCAACAATCGTCTTCACCTGCCAGAAACGCAACTCGCCCGATTTCGAATCGAGCTTTGCTCTCACGATGTCTCCGCGCGTTCCATATTCTTTTTTATATGCAGCCGCGATGGATGACTCAATCGCTTCAAGCACCCGTTCAGGCTCAAGCCCCTTTTCTTCGGCGACTTGTTTGAGCGCACGGGATATATCTTTTATGTTCAGCATCGTATTAATTAAAAATCCCGCATACGCGGAATTCATTCCTTATCTCCCAGATTACTCCAATGCAAGAGGGAGGTCAACTGTGCGTTTGTCCTGTTTCTTGCAGGGACGCTATCTGCGGCGGGCTGCCGCACTCCGAGAAGCCCTGCAAGAAACAGGACTGCACGCTGCTGGGGATGCAGAGAAAGTCTAAATTAGCACACATTCTCGTAATGCCGGATGGCAAACTTTTCCTCTTCCATAGTGATTGCGACGAGGTCGATTTGCCACCCGCGCTTTTCGCGGAGCAGATCGGTGCGCTCATTCGCAAACAGCGCAGAGGTGCGCTGCAGTTTTCGTATTTTAGCACCCGACATCTGGTCTTCCGGCTGGAGACTCCCCTTGCGCATCGTTTTCACCTCCACAAAAACCAGCGTACCGTTTGGATGTTTTACCACAATATCAATCTCTCCCCACGGTTTGTGGTAATTCCGCTCGATGATTCGGTAGCCCTTCTTCGAAAGGAATTCGCAAGCAATATCCTCGCCAATTTTTCCCGTTTCGCTCTTTTTCATCTCATACGTTTAATACATTATAATGATACTGTATGCGTGCTAACATTTAAACTATGTTTCGTGATAAACAAATGCTCACTTACGATTACATAAGGGGATTAATAACGGGTGAGGGATGCTTCACATTTTGCAGCGTCAGATCAAAGGAGAGAGGAACTATAAGCAAAATTCCTACATTTGCATTGGGGATGAGCGAAAGGGATAAGATTCTAGTAGAAAGCGTAAAAGAATCGTTAGGTCTGAGAAATAGGGTTTACGCATATGCTCCGAGAAAAAGGAAGGATGGGTATAAAAGGACAGGAAGCGTACACCTCATGGTGAGGGACTTTGGACAACTGAAAAATGTGATAGTGCCGCTCTTCTACAAGAAGTTAAAAGGGTATAAGTCAATACAATTCGAGGAATGGATACTCACGATAGAAAACGACCCAATGGTACCAAAAATATACAAACTCATACCAAAAATCTATAAGTCAGGATTTTATGAGAATATCAAAAAGTTTGATTAAAGTTTTTCCATTTGTTTGTTGAATCACAAGTCAATTTTTAAAAAATCGGCCTATAAGCTGAAAAATCAAGCATTACCAATGGTTTGTCAGTGTTTTACAAGAATTTTCCAATTTCTGACAAACAAAAAAGTTTGTCAGAAGTATTCATTTTTCACTTAAATCTTCAATGTTTTCTCTATAATACGGCAATAACTCGGCAAAGTACTTTGCCGAATCCTATTGCCGATTTAGTTCGTTCGTTCTTTTATAGACACCGGAGGTCGCGTTCTGTATTCAGTAAGTTTGAGCATCTCCAATTCCCCATCTTCACCACAATCGAGAACCTATGCGTGCTGTGAGTAAACAATGAGGGCCTATGTGGTATGCTAGACTCCATGGACTCAAAAAATCTTTCGGAGTATAGGAAGAAATTGGAGGCGAGGAAAGAAACACTTCTTGCCGAGATGAAGTCGCATAATATCCCGGGAAGTTTTGGGAATGATGTTGACGGTTCAAGCGAAAAAACCGACCAAGCCGAAGAAGAGGGGAACAGCCAGGCGATCGCGGAATCGCTCCGCGAGGACGTCAACGAAATAGACTCGGCGATCGAGAAAATCCAGCGGGGAACGTACGGCGTATGCGAACAATGCGGCGCCTCGATTGAAACCGACGTCCTTGCAGCTGCGCCTGAATCCGCGCTGTGCCACTCATGCAAAAAAAAGTAGTGCCGCCCCGCATGGTGCCCGCGCCGCAATTTTCCTAGTTTCATGCGCGACCACCTCGCCCGCGTACACTCCGCAGAACTCGAAGGCATCCACGCGCGCCCCATTGAGGTGGAAGTGGACTTAAACGTCGGGCTCCATTCATTCACCATTGTCGGCCTCGCCGACAAAGCATTGAACGAAGCCCGCGAACGGGTAAATTCTTCGCTCAAGAATTCCGGAGTCAAACCGCCCAACCGGGAAAACCGGAAAATCACGGTGAACCTCGCTCCTGCGGATGTAAAGAAAGCCGGCTCGCAGTACGACCTCGCAATTGCAATCGGATATCTTCTCGCGACTCACCAAATAAAAGAATTTGAAACGCACGACAAGCTCTTTGTAGGGGAGCTCGCCTTGGACGGGCGGCTTCGGCCGGTGCGCGGAGCATTGAGCATCAGCCACATGGCTGCTCAATCGGGATTCCGGTATATATTTCTCCCCGCCTGCAATGCGAACGAAGCGTCGGTAGTTTCCGAAACGCACGTGGTCCCGGTTGAGACCTTAAACGATGCAATCGAATTCCTTGAGGGTCGCCGGTCGCTTACGCGCCACGCGTACCACCCCGCAGAAACCGCCGCTTCAAACGTTCCGGATTTCGCCGATGTGAAGGGGCAAGAGAATGCAAAACGCGCGCTCATCATCGCCGCAGCAGGAGGGCATAATCTTCTACCATTATATTTGTAATTTTGTGATTCTTGGTTTTACCCTTATCAAGTAAGGGTTTTCGCTCTTTCCCTTCATTCGCGTCCGTAGCAGCACCCCCAGTATTTATCGGTATGTAGCCCCTGACTCTAATCCGCTTCCCGTTGAAAAGTATTTCCTTAACAAGTAATTGGAGAATTTGTTTCTTTGCATCAAAGTCGAGAGTCTTCATCACGGCAGCAATACGCCGTGAGAGAGTTTTGACGTCTTTCTCAATCCCCGGTCCGCTTAAAGATCGGGCATTTTCGGCTCTTAGGCCCTCGACCTCCTTCAGAATAGCTGCTCTGTCTTGGGAAAGTCTGTCCATGGGCTCCTTAACGCTCTCTTCGCCCAATATTCCTTTCTGAAACCCGAGGATCAGACGCTTTTCCTCGGCGTCAATGCTCTGTAAACGATTATTGAGTATTTCTAACTTTGCCTTGAACTCGGCGTCCCCACGGTCATCTAACAAACCCCTGTTTTTCTCGAGTTGCCCTATGAGAAACTTTGGGCTGCTGAACACTTCCACGAGCGTATCCCAAATGAGGGGCTCAATCTTCTTGGCGGATATGGACGGAGAATCGCAAGTCTTGGGAAGAGGGAACTGCTTGGCCTTGTTGCCGTCTTTATAAAAGGGGAGTCCATGCGTTGATGTGCCGTAATACGAAGAACTGCACTTTTCGCAACGAAGCATGCCGCCGCTCAATAGATATTTTGCTTTCGCGTTCCTCGGAGAATACACGCGGTTATTTTTTAGGCGCTCCTGCACCGACGCGAATACCGTGTCGTCCACCAACCGAAGATCCGGGTATTCGACGAGCAACCACTCCTCTCGCGGCCTTATCACCCTGCCCGTATTCTTATTCTGCCTAAACTGCCTCACGGCGCGGCTGCGCGATGATGGAACGCACTTCCTCTTGTTGTACCAGAACCGACCAATGTAGTTTTCGTTCTTGAGCATCCGCAACACGCTTGACTTGCTCCACTTCGGCAATCTCTTGCGGGTAGGGATACCCATCCGGGTGAGCTCCCGAACCACGTCCCGCGCACTTATTCCTTCCAATCCAACCCAGCGAAAAACCATCTTCACTACGGTTGCCTCTTCATTAATCTCATAGTGCCCTCCCTCACCCTTCGATTTGTCGCGATGTATGTAGTTATAACCATAAGAGGGGATAGCGCCGATGAACTGCTTATTGACTCGCACCTTAAACATCCTCCCTCGTTGCAGCCGCTCTAATATCACATCATGCTCGTATTCCGCGAAGCTCGCGTGCACGTTGAGCGTTAGTCTCCCCGATGGCGTATCATCGGCCTGATTCTTAACAAAATAGATCTTGATCCCGTATGCCGCGAGTTGCTTCATCGCGCCCTTAAAGATGCCGACATCGCGTGCCAGACGGTCAACGCTGTAACAAGCCACTGCGTTAAACTTTTTTTCCTTGGCAACCTCTAAAAGTTCATAAATAGCAGGCCTCTCATTCACGTCGAATCCACCCGACCATCCGTCGTCTTTGAAGCGATCTGATCGATCGAATATCTGAAACCCCTGATCTTTACAAAATTTTTCAACCTCATATATCTGAGATTTGATATTCTGCCCGATACGTTGTTCATCGCTCGAAACTCTCGAATATATCGCGGCGGTCACAGTTTCTTTTTTTTCTACGACATCCATCTTCTTAAAGCTCAAAATAATTCGCGACGTTGTGCCGATTGATGTAGTCAGTCACCGTTTCTTCTTCGACGGTTTCCCGGGGTATTCGTCCCTTGTTTTCCCAAAACCGAAACTCAACCTCATCGCGGAGTTCCGCTTTGACCTCCTCGACAAGGCGGTTCTGCCCTTCGGTGGTTAAGTCTTCAAAGAAGATTGGGATTTTAATCATATGAATTTTTCTCTTGTTTATCGCCCTCAATTTTTACGATGGTGAGTCTACCTTGCTCGTAAATCACATCCACGGCGTCCCCGACGTGAAAACCGAACTGATAAAGAAAATGGTTTGCAACATGAAGCATCGGCACCGTCGTGGCGTTTCTTGTCTGGTAATAAATTTTCATTCTGCGTTTCATTTTTCGAACAAGTTCAAACTTATATCTTAAAAATAATGTCGGGCGTTGCGTATTCAAGTGGGTATGGGGTGGATAACTTTTATTTTTCTTTCATGGGAGCGGGCATCTCATTCATATCCCCGCCCCCTGAATCTTCCGGAAATGCCTATTTTGCCCCAGTTACCCCCGCGCGTTCTCCTCGCCTTGAGCATTCCCAGCATTGGGAGCATTTCCAGAACCTGTCTTTTGGATCGTGATGGTCTCGGCGCTAACTTCATGCCATCCAAACACGATCCCCGCATGCTCAAGGTTTGTCCTTATTTCCTTCACTCTCCTCCACAACCAATTCGGAGCTTTCGGCCACGCTCTCACGTTGGTATCCACGCCGCGTTTCTCCGCTTCCTCCTTCAACCCTCGAAGGAGGTCTGTGGCCGTACCATCCCAAGAATCCCTGTCCTCCATGAACCAAACAACGGCCGCGCCCACCAAGCTCGCCGAAAGCGCCTCATTGTTTTGGCGATTCAAGTTCGCTCTATAGGCGATCAAGAACCTCTCGCGCGTTAGCTCCAAAGATTCTGCCACCGCGCATCCGACGCGAACGAAGTCCGCCATGCGCAACCCCGGAACTTCTTGGATGTCATCGAGGAGCCGAAGGGATTTCACTGTCAAGTCCAGAATCGCCCCGAAAATCCTTGGCCTTTCGATTTGGAATCGCTGCCAGAATTTTTGTTCGGATTCGAACTTATCAACCCTTTCCAGCCCAATCAACAACGATCGATCGAGGAGATCCGCTTTGTCCGGGGCGATGTTAATGCCATTTAATCCGATAGTGCGCTTGAATGAGTAGATCACGTCGTCGTCGTCGGTGTAGAGCTGCCTTTTTGAGTATCCCTGGCCCGTGCACATTCGGCACAGCGCGTCCGAGAATAGTTCTGACATGTTCGAAAGATTGTCGAATGGAAGGAAATAGTGATGCGCCGCCTGTTGCACTAATTCACGCATGCCGTCAGGGAAACTGAGCGTCTCGGTTTTCGAGGGATCGATCAACATTCTCAACACTCGGAAAAGGGTCGTCTTTGCCGAACCTTGGGGACCGTGCAGCACGAGGATCGGGTGCGGAATACTAGGGAAGAACGAGGCCACGATCCACGTCAAGAGAAGCAGCCGCTCAGTCGAATCCCCGATAGACGACCCCGGTATGTTCGCGAAGTCGAAGAGGGTATTAACATCGCCACCGGTTTCAGGAATCACCTGAATGTTTTGGTGGCTCATGCGGCGGAATAATATCGGAACTTCCTCGGTGACTTTCCAGCCATCGCGACCGATGCGAACCGCGCGACAATCGCCCAAGTCATACCAAACGTCGCTGCCGTAGCTCACAATCCGTACGTCAAGTTCGCGCTTCTCATTTTGATAAACCGCCCACCCTTCCAACACCTGTATCACTGACTCACGCGCCGACTTGCCGAGCGCCCTGCCTTCGCACTTGAGGATTGTGTGTGATAACCAATTCTTAAATTGTTTCGACCCCAGCTTTACGCATTTTTTTGAGCCGTCGGGAATGATACCGTGGGGCTCGTCGTATTGGTCGTGAAAGATTACCAATCCTTGCTCCAGCGCGACGTTCGCATACGCCTCTATTTCTCCTATTTCCAATTCCGGAAATTCCCCGGCAAAAGGATTGCCCAACTCGTCGTTTGTGCCCCCGGGCGAAGATTTCTTATCGTTCTTGTCCATCGCAATAATCAATTTAATTTTTCCGACCTTTCGGTTCTACCAAATAAGCGTGGGAAAGAAGGTGGCGCACCGCCTCCACGAACCCCAGATTGTGAAGGAGGCGGACTAGTTCTATGGTGTCGCCGTCGCGCCCGCACCCGAAACAATGAAATCGGTTTTGGGATTCATAAACGCAAAACGACGGCGTCTTTTCGTGGTGAAGTGGGCACAGGCATTTCAAAACGTTCCCCGATCGCCGCAGTTCCGCGTCCACGATATTCTGAATCGGGACGGCTTTCGCGTTCTCGATGTCGAGGCTTGAAATCCCGCCCTCCCTTCTTTGGAGGGTGCCTGTGGCATGTTTCAGGCGCGCAATGTGTTTTCTAATACGACTCAGCTCTTGCTTCTCGTGGGCCCTCATACACTCCCACAGGAAAACTCTCGTTCGCTCAGATGGCTTGCTGCGTTCGAGATGAAGAAGTTTGCGCTTAATTTCCCGGAGCAACCTCCTTTCCTCGACTCTCCATTCCAAAACTTTTAACGGAATTATTTCTCTCGCTTCGGGGGAAAATATTTCCAACCATTCGCGTTCGCTCCGCGGCAGGTTGTTGCGGCACCATTCGCGCCACACCCTTTCCTCCCGTTTCGCAAAGCTTCGAAATTCATCATCAAAAATTTCGAGTCGACGTAAAACTGACCCACCGAGGCCAAGCCGCCAGAGCAACCGCAACCATCCGGGGAAGCCAGCCCAGTGTCGCCACACTTGATAAATTGAATTACGCTTCTTCGCCATCATTTTTTTGTGCACGGATTTTGTCGAGTAGAATTTTTAGGACGATCCGAATGCTTGATATTTCGGGAACCCCCGCGCTTTCGTAAACAATCACCAACTCCGCAGCGGTTTCGCGCGTACCCACGTCTTTCTTTTTTTTCTTATCGTTCACCCTTACATGGAATCAGAACCACTAGTAAAGACTTCTCTAGTGGGTACAGGTGGGTCACCACAACAAAAAACCCTTGATACACAAGGGCTCCCGAGGGCTAGATTCCAAACCTAGAAAACCGAACCCTCTTTTAGAGTTTTATCAAAACCTCCCTATCTAACAATTCAAACCGAATGGTGCCACGTTTCACCCCGGCTTTCTTTAGTTTCGTCTGTATTTCCTTAATAGTATTGGAAATAATCCTTCTTTGTTCTCCAAGGCGGTCGTCGCTCTCTCCTAAATATTCCTCGCCGTAAATATCTTTACTTGAAACAACTCCCTTTGCGGCGTCGTAGCGCCGATGCATAAAATCATTAAAAAGGCCTTCAATCGTCATCATGGAAACAAACCCCGACTCCCGAAAGAATGCTCGCAGAAACCCGCTCTGTCTCGTCTCATCCAAGCATTTAATTTTCAGATTCTTACTGAATTTCAGAAAGCAAATACCTTTCTTGCAAAAAAATTCTGGTATCTTTCTTCTCTTCTCTCCTCTTAAATAATCTAGGAAGCGGTAACGGTAGAGTTTGATTTCAGCGATTACTACTCTTTCCGGCGGGAGGCCTGGGGCGTCTCTGATCACAACCTTAAACTTCTTTATGGCGTCGTCGTCTTCAAGCTTTTGAAGATACCTCCTTTGGATTTCAATTTCTGCCTCCAACGCGTAATCATCTAAAGTATCACCATCCGGCGCGAACCCTAGGTCAAGCGAGGTTGTGAGTAAGCTCCTATCGCTCTTCTTAAAAGTGAGAGTCTTAACCTCGAGACGCTCTCTGATAGCCTTCTCATATTCACTGTAATTTTTACCGACTGCAATAAGGCGGAAACGGTCGCTCTCAAAAGCATCGGGGTATTCCTTTCTTGCTTGTTTGAGTATTTCACCGAAGCCCGGCATGACTTGATTATAAGTCGCGGAGCAAATAAACTAAAAGAGCAATTCAATACCACCGATAGCCTAAACTGTACCTTCGCGTACGGCACGGCTCAAAAAACCGATGAGAGATAAAGAGCTCCTAGTCAGAGCACTCTCATCGGTCGTATGGGGAAACTCATACGGGTCCCGCAAGGGATCGCTGGCTGGGAGTTTTTTGTTTTCAACTAATCCCTAAAGAGTCGAAAAAGTAAGTTCAATCATTCAACGAAATGAGAAGAAAAAAATCTTTGCTGTTTGCTGATGAAGCCGAACGACTCGCACACGTTCGCGACAAAAAAATCTACCAATATCTCATCGGAGATAACTTCTTCGAGGGGGGTTTCATGGAAACCTACCTAGAAGAGCACCGATACAAGAAACTTGGGCTGCAACAACCAATCTACTCATTCGCGGGGAAGCCCGGGAGGGATAAGGATTGCTGGTTCAGCTATCACGGGGGAGTGATGGGAGATTCCGTGGGAGCAATGGCGGATAGAATCGTATTGTTCTAGGACTCGTTTAGCGTGTTTTTTGGGCAGTCATAGAAGTTAAACAATGAAAAAACTAATTGTAATTGCAACCATTGCTTCGTTCTTATTCGCTGGCACCGCGCAAGCGCGAACCACAAGCGATCTGAACGCTCTCTACACCAGAACCCTACAAACGCTGATTGATCTGCTCATCCAGCAAGTGGCTCAACTACAGAAACAACTCCAAGAGCTTCAAGCGAAACAGGAAGCGATGCAACAGCAAATAGTTCCTGCCCCGCAAGTTACGGTTGGAAGTCCTGCTGTTGTCCAAGCCACCTCTACGCCAGTAGTTATTCCTACGCCACCAACCCCTCCTGCGCCGATTGTTCAACAGCCACAAACACCTACCTCGTCTCTTCCAACTCCAGCCTTCGTCGCAACTCCATCAATACCGCCAAGCATGCAACCAACAACCACAACCCCCAACACAACCCAGCCCTCAAATCCCGTCGTGGTTACGCCGAAAAGTCAGGATGCTCCGATTGTGATTGCCGAGGTACAAATCACGGGCGGAGTGGGGAAAACTGATAACGACTTTGTAAAACTATATAACCCCGCCCTCTATGCGGCTGATATCGGAGGATGGAAGCTGCGCAAGCGAACAAAGACGGGGAACGAATCGTTAATTCGCGTGTTCGCTACCGGAACGACAATCCCGAGGGAAGGATATTATATTCTGGCGAATCCAAGCGGAGGATTTGCAGCTTCAATCGGAGCGAATGAATCAACGAACAATTTAGCTCTTGCAGGAGACAACAGCGTCGCGCTCTTCAACGCGTCCGGCGTCATCATTGACGCTCTTGCGTGGGGTAATGGACACACCAACCCATTCGTGGAGGGAAATCCATATCCAGCGAACCCGGAAGGAGGACAGATACTCAAACGAAAAGTGGCGAGTGGGGTAATTCAAAACACACGCAACACAGCGGGGGACTTTGAAATCCCAATCCCCATAGCGGATACCAACCCCACCTCTTTAATGGTAGCCGCAAATGCCCTCGGTACAGGAACCGGACGGTCGAAATCCGCAATGGATGACATAGGCAACATCACATTCAGCGCAAGCGGGAGAAGTTCAGTCAGTCTAAAGCAACTCACTATTGCCTTTGGCGGTACCGCGCCGTCCTCAACAATGTTTATGGAAAGCGTGGATCTTGTTGACATGAACGGCAACCGGGGAGCGGGAGGAGCCGCATCGTCAACAAGCGGGGCTTGCGCGGGGAACGACACTTGTTCTAAAACGTGGAACTTTGGGGCAGGAATTCCCATTCTTCCCGGAGATTCCTACGTCTTAAAACTTAGGATTGATTCCACAAGGGCCTATTTCGGGGGAGCGGGCGTTTCCACCACGTTCACGGCAACGATAGACTCGGTGATAAGCAATGCCGATGTACCGATAAAAAGCCTCCCTGTTCAGATCAACTCCGTGGCGTATGTGCAAGGTTCGTGACCCACGCACCATCCAGCCCAATACAATCCTCGCCTTTCGCGTTGTACACCATCGCCCTTCGATTTTCGTGCTGGAGTTAATATATTGGACATCTAACCCCCAAGGCTAGCTCTAATGCGAAAAGGCGAGGAATCTTCCAATGAGTACAATTGAGGTATGAGGTTCTTTGCTCTGCAGCTCTTTCTCTACATCCTGCTTATGGCAGCGGCGATGTCGTTGCCTCAACTTTTTTATATGGAAGGAAAACATGCCCTCGCCTCACTCTCTGCGGTAATTCTTGCGCTCTACTTGTGGAAATTCTTTAGGTTTTTGTTAAAGAACAAAAGGCTTATAGATGGGAAGTGAGTTTGTTGTGAGTTGGGGTTGACCTGTGCGTACACTAAACCTCGTCGTTTGCTAGGATAAACGTATGGAAGTCGCCAAGCGAAACGAGGAAATTCGCAAGATGCGCAGACCGAGGTTCACGCTGCGACAAATCGGTAATAAGTTTGGCATCACCTCCGAACGTGTCCGACAAATACTTTTACGAATGCGAAGAAAATACGAGCAATGCCGACGCCACGGAGTTTTATATTTTGGAACATGCAGACATTGCATTAATGAAAAAAGTTACAAGAAGAAATTGCGGGACATGGGTCCCGAAATCAAAGCAGAAATCGCGAGGTTGGCCGTAAAGGGAAGAACCGGAGAGATGGTTCAGGAAAGAAACCTGTTGATCCAACACCTCGTTGAGAAAAAAGGGTTCAGCTTTAGTCGAGTTGCTCAACTCCTTCATCGAAGCCATTCGACCATATCCAAGACGTATAAAAGATTTGGAGCGCGCCGATTGAGGGGCAGTACTGCGCAGTGATGTTAACTATCCAAAAACTCCCAGTGAAGTATTTCATGGGAGTAGAATTTTTCAGATTCGCGGGATTAAAACCGCCGGGTACACACGAATACTTCGCCTGTTTGGATGTGATGCGGGTATTATTTGATCACCCCGATTTCAAAAGCTCTACTCCGGGGTTTTACATAAGCGAGTTAACCAACGAGGATGGGCGTAATTCGCTTCGCTTGGTTTACCACAGCATTGATCCGACAAAAACACAGGATTTTATAAAGAGATTTTTGGAAGAAAACAAAAGTAGCGTTACCCTTTTTGTCTCTACAGAATCCCGGAAGCCGCAGCCAAGTGCTCCTGAAAACGAAGAATATAGATTCCAAAGTTTTTTAAGCACGAACACACAAGTATTCTTGGAAGTGTCACAATCCTTCGGAATAGAATCGTTGCGGGCATTGGTATTCAGCTACCGGTGTAATTGTTTCCCTCAGAGAATTCCCCCAGAGGCAGTCTTTGAATGGACTTTCACGAAGCACAGTGAGTGTTTCAGGCAATTACAAAGCGCCTCGACCGACAAACAATATTGGAGTGACCTTGTGCATTATTTCAATGGGCAAGACTTCGGATTGCATTTCTTGGTTAATATGAGCGCCTTGCAAGACCCAGCTTACGATCCTAAATCTTTTAAAGAAGATTGGGTTCTGAGATAGGGTAGGAATGGTTGTTTTTTCGTTGGTACAAGTCCCAACTGTGTTCTCGAAAAAAGCCCAGAAGATTCTCATTCGATTTTTTATATTAGGAAGAGCCATTCCTTTTATATTTCTTGTTATTTTTTATGATATAGAAAGTTGCAATGGATAGGTTGGTGATAGTCTTTGTATTTTTATAGTGGTAAGCACTGTTCCAATCTCATTTTCCATAGATTTGACCAATATAGAATATCCTTCAAGTTTATAGGACCAAGGCTTATTTCTTTCATATTTTTCCTATATTCTGGTCCTATGAGTTTTGCATCAGGTCTAGACTTTATTAGCCTGCTGTTTAAGAACTTTGTTAAATTAATGAGTTCGTAATTGGAAGCTAGAACATTTTCTAGTAAGACGCTGTATATCCGAGTTAGAATCATGAAATGAACGTGCCTCGCTCACTTACCCCCATCGCAAAGGGGAAGATTGCCCTTTCCAACAACAAAGTTTCGATATCTAAACGCTTTACTACGTTCCCGCTTTGGAAAGGCGTTCCTTTGCAGAACACCTACGGAGGAAAGGCCGTTATTGATGTCGGCGGGAAGCCCGTGTTTGCAGAGCTTGCCGTACTCAATCTTTTTCTCAACAACGGATGGCGTGGTGTCTGGGTAGATACCTACGGAAAGAAATTCCGCGTCGGTCTGCCGGATATCGAGAAACCAGTAGAACTGCCAAAGAAGCAGCAAGAGATGTTAGATAGAGTCTCGTCTAACGCTGGCGGGATCAAAGGATGCTGGGATCTCTTTCTTTGGAAAGAGAGTGATTTTCTCTTTGTTGAGTTGAAACGAAAATCGAAAGACGCGATACGAAAGACTCAAATTGAGTGGCTTGAGGCCGCGATAAAATTAGGGGTCTCGTCCGATAACTTCTTGCTCGTTGAGTGGGATGTAAAAAACCACCCGAAATGACCGAACATGAATATTTACTTAGACGGTTCTGCGCTAAGAAACCCCGGCCACGAAGGAGGGATTGCCGCTATTTTGCAATATGACGACGAACGAGAACCGGTTGTTATTTTCAAGGAGAGTTATAAAGAAACCACAAATAATAGAATGGAATTGCGAGCGGCAATTCACGCCATAGAATATCTTCGAAAGATTGCAAAAAAGGAGCGGGTTTATGGGACAACCATTTGGAGCGACTCGCAATATCTTTGCGACAATCTTGTTCGAGCGCGCTACTGGCGAAACGCTGGATGGGTCAATGCAGAGGGTCGTCCCATTGAAAACAAAGATCTTTGGAAAAGGTTGCTGTCTCTGCTTAACTGGTCTCCTTTTTCGATCTCTATTAGGTGGAACGAAGGGAAAACAACCCCAGTACTTAAACAAGTTGATAAGCTGGCCAAGGGTGCCGCAAAGGGGGTTATTCGGAAAACAGATTACGGCTACCGCGTCAGCAGAGTAGCTCGATCCAAGGCTGAGAGCAACGAAGCCCCGTCATTATTCCCGGCCTCGGGGCAAGAAGAAGTAATCAGAATCTATGCCCACGTTCTAATGAAAACCAAACCAGATATAGAGTACAAAATAAAGTTCGACCTCTACTCCCCAGAGGATCGGCGATTTATGTCAAAACATGTCGCATACATACGTTCCGAAAAGTTGAGAGTATTCCATCGCAATCATTGTTATAAAGCTACTTTCAACAGCAATCCTAACTACCCAGTGATTGAGCATATCTCCGATCCGATAAGTTGCCCTTAATGAGTTTGGAAAAGTGCGGGGCCTTACTTCCACCCAAACCAATTCAAAACGGACTCCCAAAAATTCTTTTGAGGAGGAGGCATTTTAGGCTTGGCGTCATTAATCTTCACTGAAGAGGGAGCGACCTGTTTGCTCCCCAACTCCGCATCCTTTTTTCCTAAATCAACCGAAGAGCTAGCAGCCTTATCCTTAGGCTTTTCCACTACTTTGTTTTCTTTTTTAGCAGGGGGCTTGGGTGTTTCTTTGTTAACAGGAATGCTTGGGGGCTTCGGAGCGGGTTTGCTGGTGACGGGCGAGGGCTTGGGCAAGATAGTTTCGGAAACTATAGCTGGTAAAACGGGTTTGATAATTACTCTCTCGGCACAAGCTCCTCCTTTGAGCTCATAGCCTGAGTCGCATTCACAAGTCTTGGAAAAAGAGTCGAAACTGGAATGATAACCGAATTTAACTTGGCAGTAGCTCTCGCCACTGACACAACCATCTCCCGAAACCCCGACTACATAGCCAGATCTACAACGACACGCATCGCCCAAAAGATCAGACTCAGAATTAGACCCGAATTTACTCTGACAATAGGCGTCTCTTGTCACGCACTTCCCACTAGAATCTTGTAGATGCCCAACACCGCATTCGCATGTTTTACTCAAACTATTGTAGGAAGAATTGAATCCAAAATTGTCCCAACAATAATTTGTTGCGCTCACACATTTCCCTCCGTTAATGATGTACCCCGAGGAACATTCGCATTTACCATAAAGACTATTGTAGTGAGAGGAGTAGCCCAGTTCATCCTGACAAACACTGTCTAGTGAAACACACTGACCTCCTTGTACGGTATAACCCGAATAACATTTACAGCTTCCCGATAAAGAATCATAAGAGGAGAGAACTGGGCAAGAGGGAATGCTTGGATAGCTGGGTGCGGAGTAACTGCTAGAGTAGTCAGGCCAAGGCTCAGTCCAACCCGTTCCACTTTCTCCGTAATGACTTCTTATTGGGTACTCGGGTTGAGATGGCCCTTTCGAGTCATGGCAATGATATTCGCCCGTGCTCAAACCCCACGAGCTACAATTTGTGCGGCATGTGTGACACCCAGAGCTATCGGTATTCCCGGGATGCGCCAAAACAACAACGGGCAACCAGACTGTGGCAAGCAAGGCCCAAAAAAACACCCTCTTCATGCTTTTATACTAAACCCGGCAGACTGAATATGTCTACTATGAATATTAAAGCACCTGCACGTGAGAGTCTGCCATAAATGACCCGTAAAACACTACTGAGAAATCCTCTTTGCGATTTCATACTGCTTCTCAGTTAGCTCCAAGTTGCACTTCTTGCATTTGTATAAGCTTGAGTCAGTTAAAAACCCCAGCTTGGTTATAGTGCCGTAAGGAGAACCCGTTAAGCTGTTTCCAGTGTCCCCTAAAGAAAATGAAGGGGAGCCACAGCGAGGACATTTATCGCCAGCCATGTAAGGATGTTCAAACCAAGAAACACCCGGCTGTGTCGTTAACAACGCCCCGAATCCAAATCTGTCTCTGGGAGGGGTTATCATCTTCCTCACCTCCTCTTCTAAGACTTTCTCGAGTTCCTCTTGAGTGTATTTCTTTTTTGGTTTCCCATCCTTTACATTTTCCCTCCCAAACAAAGAAACGGCGATTTTTGATATCTTTTCCCAAATTGTGCCCATTTTCTTGACCACATTCTCTTCATCAAAAATTATCTCATCATCAGCTTTATACCCATGCACAAAGCAATTACGCACCTCGTAAATATCGCGCAGCGCCTGAAGTTCATCCGGCGTGAATATTCTTCGAAATACAATACCGAACCTTTTTATGATATTTTCTATTTTTACAGTTTCAATATTTTTCTCTTTCTTTAGCGCAACAGCTGAGAGAGCGTCGTCGTCTTTTACTGACGAGGTCTCGAAGATGAGTACCGGGTTTCTCTTATGAAGCTTTACTTTCAAAACCTTCTCAACGACTATACAAAAAGAAACGATTGCGTCCGGCAAATCCTCCTGCGCAATGTCTTCGTTACTCAGAAAGTCGCTGACTCGGGAGTAAAGAAACGATAAATATTTATAATTTGCTTTCTTTCTCGCCATCTCCTTTGAAGAACTAGCCCTTCGGTCTTTTTACCACTCCTACAATCTTTCCACTAATACTAAAGTCGTCGTCGGGGTGTAAATAAATCGGTTCGTAGTCAAAAGAAGAATCGGCTTTTAAGACAATCTGCCCGTGTGCGCGGTCATCAATAAATCTTTTTATGATTGCTTTATTATCTATAATCGCTAAAACAACATCACCTGTCTCGGGGGACTTTTGTTCACTATCTACAACCACAAAGTCGCCATCCTCAATAATCTTATCACCGATTTCCACTCGATTCATAGAAGAACCGTCGGTCTTAATCACGTAAAGCCCATCAGGACGCGTTCGCCCCACCAACTTACTAGAGACTCTCAAAAATCCATGGAAGTTCTGCTCTGCGAAAATAGTTGCTGGTCCACAACTTGCAGTTCCAATAATAGGAATGGAGAAAAGGCGAGAAGCTTTCTTTAGTAGTCCTTTTGCCCAACCGGGATTGAGCGCAGCTCTATCCATGACTCCCTTGGCGCGGTCAATAGTTAGAAATCCTTTTTTCTGAAGTTGCAAAAGGTGATGCTTGACTTTCTGAGGAGATTCCTTCGGCATGCCGATATGAACCGCCATATTTCTCAAACTCAACTTTGCAAGATTTTCCTTCTCAGAAAGACGCAGAAGCTTCTCTTGGATAGGGTGCATTCTTAAGGAGGTTACACCAGATTGGGGGATAGGTCAATAACTGTATTAAACCGGTAAAGCTTGACATCATTCTTGCCCTCAGTCATCATAGAGGCAAAGCCGAGGACGGTAAGACGGGGTGGTTGAGGAGTGGTGACGGAGTGCCTGATAAAACGTCGTCCGTTATTCCACAAGGAATAAAATCAATTTAAATGAGTAAAGAATCGAAAACGGTTACTCGTGGACGAGATGCAAAAACGGGTGAGTTTACTACGGTGGAAGAAGCGAGGAGACACCGCGAAAACCACGTTGTAGAGCGAGTGCCAAAGCCGGGATACGGAGATACGGGAAGAGGGAGGGGTAAATAGAAGACGCGCGTGGCAAAAGCCACGCGTTTCTTTTATGAAAGTTAAAGTTTAGGACTGGAATCATTTCTCGTCGTCATCGAAAAATTCATAGAGTGCAATCGCGGCAAGCGGACCCACAACACCCACAAAGAACAGTTCCTCGTATGGGACGGGGTTGTTACCGAGAGTGTTCAGCGGCGGGAGGAGATAGCTTCCCGTAAATATCCATTGCTGAAGATGAGTGGCGGTGATTTCAAATAATGCCGTGAGGTAGAGAAAATATCCGGCGACAGGCAGAAACCGTATCAGAAATTGAGGAAAGCGCCAGAGAAATAACGCCGCGGGCAATAGAAAGAAAGCGACGCCTAAGTACAAGTATGCATACTGACTGCCCCACACGAACGCCCCCTGGTTCCCAGAGGCAAGCACAAGAAAGAAAGCACTCAGCCCCAATAGGGAAAACAATACAAAATGCCACATCCGCCGATCAGCAAATTCCCGTTTTCCTCTATCAAGAAAAATCTCATAAAGAACGATGATGGTGTACGCCGCCACAGCCATCCAGATAAAATCTTCCCAAGGGATAATATCCAAGAATCTCCCCGGAAATAGGGTGTGCGGCGCGTACCATACGCCGCTCACCGTGCCGATATAGTCCACCACAAGCGCAAACGGGAACGATGCGACAACAGCAAAAAACAGCGCTTTGATTGCTTGCCAGCGGTGTCCGAAGCGAAGGGCGCAATAAATGCCGGGGGCTCCGTAGAAGAGGAGAATGGAGAGAAGATACGGCGCATTAAACCCAATCGAAACAAGCGCACCTGCAATTGGTATACCCACCAATACCAATCCATCAATCCAATACAGATGTTTCCGCAATCTCATTCTATTGGGGATTCTCATGTTGTTTTATTCTAACAGTTCAGAGTGCTTTAAAAATTGCGAATAAGTTGTAGTAAGGGATTATTTGAGGGTAATCCCTTTTGATTTAAAAAATCAGAGTTTTTTCACTACCTCAAACTCAAACCTACGAGAAAAATTGCGAATATAATGTTCTTATGAGCGGTCCTCCCGGAGTAGGGAAAAGCCTTCTCGCCCAGGCGATGGTGGGCATCTTGCCGCCGATGGACCAGGAGGAATCCATCGAGACCACGAAAATATGGAGTGCGGCGGGACTCAATGTGCAAGGACTTCTTACCACGCGGCCTTTCCGCTCACCTCATCAGACCGCAACTCTTCCCGCAATCGTGGGAGGCGGCACCGACCCTAAGCCGGGAGAAATAAGTCTTTCTCACCGCGGCATACTCTTCCTTGATGAATTCCCCGAGTTTCAGCGGCACATTCTCGAAGCACTGCGGGGGCCCATGGAAGCAGGCGTGGTGCATGTCGCCCGCGCCAAGGGAACGCTCACGTTTCCCGCGCGTTTTACGCTCGTCGCCGCGATGAACCCCTGCCCCTGCGGGTACTACGGCGACCCGGAGAAAGACTGCAAATGCTCGCCATATGAGGTGATCAAATACCAAAAGAAAATCTCCGGACCGCTCATAGACCGGATTGACTTGCACGTTACCGTGCCCCGGGTGCCGATTGCGCGCCTCCGGGCATCACACACTTCCACGCTCACAAGCGCAGATGCCCGTGAGACGATTACGGCCGCACGCGCGCGCCAGCGCGCGCGGCTCAACTCGCTCCGCATCACTACGAATGCCGATATGAGTTCCAAACACGTTGAGTCTCTTCTCAAGATGGACCGCACCGGCGAAGAATTTGTCGGCACGCTCGCACACACCGAACTCTCGCCGCGCGCATACTACCGCCTCCTTAAAACCTCCCGCACCATCGCCGACCTTGAGGAGTCCGACTCTGTTACCGCTTCACACCTTGCGGAAGCGTGGGGATATCGCGTCCGCGAACAGGCGTAGATAATCCGAATAGGTTATGGGCTGTTGGTTGTAGAAGCGAGTTGGGTCAATCGTCATAGGTCTATGGAGCGCCTTATACTAACAACCAATGACCATCCACTTTACTCGCCTCCAAAACTTTCAACCAATAGCCAGCTAGCTATTTAACAAACGGATTCACCGCTCCCAACACTTCAAAGTGCACATGGCACCCGGAGGCGTCTCCCGTATCGCCCATCGCGCCGATTTGCTGCCCTTGTTTTACATATTCACCCACCTCCGCCGTTGCTTCCTTCAGGTGGGCGTAACGCGTCCGTACATTCGCTCCCGCCGGGTGCTCGATAAGCACAAATTTCCCATAGCCCCCGTTCCAGCCGTCGTCGCCCTCGCCGTATTGCTCATCCGGAATCACCAATCCCTCCGCGGCCGCGAGTACCGGAGTGCCGCACACGCCCGCGACGTCCACCGCGTTCACCGGGTGCAAACGCCCCCAATTAAACCCCGCCGCAGGAGAAGTGAAGTATCCCTTGAGTACGGGGAACGGCTTCCCCTGCTCCGTTACACGCGCACCCGCCGCACCCGGAACGATGAGGCGCGTACCCGGACCGATGAGCGCGAGATTTACCGAACGGTTCACGCTTGCAATGTCTCCCGAAGCGACACTGAAAATATCCGCAATAGATTCAATGGTGTCTCCGTCTTTCGCGACATATACGACGCCGGACACCGGAGGAATCTGTAAAGTCGTTCCTATGGCAAGCCGGTTCGCCTTCGCGCTCGGGTTCGCCTTAAGCACCGTTTCCAGAGAAACGCTGAACTTTGCGGCAATTTTAGAAAAGGTATCATTTCGGACCACTTTATATGAAACGAATTCCGTCCGCGGGGAAAATCCCGGCGCAGTCCCAAAATCATCCAGCATCGTCGGGCGCTCCGCTTGCGCCTGCGTGGCAACCACTTCCTCTCTGAAGTCGGCAGTATGTGCAGGAAACAGACCAAGGCGCGGCTGGCTTGCGATGAACGCGCCCGCCGCGGCAGAAACGCCTCCCCATCGCGCCTGCGCTACCGGTCCGCCTGCCAACGCCTCGAAGACAGGCCCGTGGCGGGCAGGTCCTCCCCACACTCCTTTTTCAGCGCCTCTTACAGGCCCTATAAACACACTTATAAAGCTTGCGGCGATAAGCCCCGCAAGCAAAAAAGCGGCCACGGAGAATGGCTTCTTTTCGCTCTTCAGTTCTTTTATAATAATGGTGCCGATACGACCTAGTATACCGCACCCGCCTTCGGCGGCAACATGGATTTTTCCTCGCTCAATACGCAACAACAACGCGCCGTACAATCCCCCCACGCCCCGCTCCTCATCGTCGCAGGAGCAGGAACGGGGAAAACACGCACGCTTACGAGCCGCCTTCTTCTTTTCATCGAGCAAGGGGTGGCGCCTTCCTGCATCTGCGCACTCACTTTCACCAACAAGGCGGCGCGGGAAATGGCGGACAGAGTTTATAAGTTCAGAAGTTTAGAAATTGGGAAGTTGCCAAAGAGTCCGGACTCGCAACCCTCTCAACCCGCGCGCCTCCTTGCAAGCCAGCCGTTCATCGGTACGTTCCACTCGCTTGGCGCACGAATCCTTCGCGCCGAAGCGCGCGAGCTGGGACGCACCCCGCACTTCACGATTTTTGACGACCACGATGCGCTCTCCGCGGTAAAAAAAGTGCTGAAGGAATTGGACATGAAAAGCACCAAGCCCGCGCGCCTTCTCCAGCTCATCTCTTTCACGAAAAGCGGGGCTTCGCGCGGGGAGCGGTTCCATGCGAAAAACGAGGAGGCGGCGCTCGCGCGCTACGAAACTTTCCTCGCGCGCAACAATGCGTTCGATTTCGACGACCTCATCGCAAAAACCGTGTGGCTTTTTGAGAATCATCCCGTAATTCTCGCAAAATACCAGGAACGCTATACGCATATTCTTGTGGATGAATACCAGGACGTAAGCCCCGGGCAATATGCGTTTGTACGTCTCCTTGCGGGCCCCCGCAACCATGTGAGCGTAGTAGGGGACGACGCGCAGATGATTTACGGGTGGCGTTATGCGAATATCGAGACTTTCCTCGGCTTCGAGCGGGACTGGCCGAACGCCCGCGTCGTTTTCCTCGAAGAAAACTACCGCTCCACCGCAACAATCGTGCATGCCGCTTCCGCGGTCATCGCCCAGAACAAGATAGCCCGCGAGAAAAATCTCTGGACGCAAAATCTCGACGGAGAACCGCTCGCCATTATCGAGACAGTTGACGAAAATGATGAAGCAGAGTGGGTAGGCGCGCAAATTGCGCGCACGATGACTAATAACCATAACGATGGCTCTCTCCGTCATAGTCATAGTCATTCTCATAGTCATAGTGACGGCGACTCCGTCGCCGTGCTCTACCGCACGAACGCCCAATCGCGCGCAATCGAGCAGGCGCTTCTGCGGCGCGGCATTCCGTACCGCATCTATGGCGGGCTTAAATTCTACGAGCGCCGAGAAATAAAAGATATTATTGCCGCACTTCGCCTTACCCTGAATCCCCGGGATGAGCTCAGCCGTGAGCGGCTCGAGAAAGCGTTCCGGGTACGCACGTTCCGCGAGCTCCTTCCTGTGCTTCTTGCAAACGGCAAAAAAAGTCCTGCCGCGGCAATCCAATCATTCCTCGCCGCCGCAGATTATTTCGATTACCTGGAACGGGAGACAACGAACTCCGAAGAGCGCCGCGAGAACATCAGCGAGCTTATTCGCTTTGCGGAAGGATTCGCCGAACTTGCGCCCTTTCTTGAACATGTCGCATTAGTGCAGTCAACAGACGACATGAACGCAAGTAAACAGTCGCTCTCCTCCGCCAACAAGCCTGCCGCACATCTTTCAACCATCCATCTTGCAAAGGGCCTTGAGTTTGACCGCGTGTTTCTCGTAGGATGCGCGGAAGGGCTTCTTCCCCACGCGCGCTCAATGGAGAGCGGAGAGGGGATTGAAGAAGAGCGCCGGCTTATGTACGTTGCCATGACGCGCGCGCGGCAAGAACTCGCCATTTCATTCTTCGGAATTCCTTCCCGATTTATAGGAGAAATTCCCGCGGGTTTGGCGCATTTTATGCGAACCGAGAATTCCTCCGATTTTGAAGACGATGAGAGTGGAACCGAGATCCAACTTCTTGGCGACGAATAATCCCTTTAGCTCGTGCCCGCCATATACAATTTCCCGTCATAGTTATCAACCCGGCAACACTTCCCCTTGCATACCCGCTGCTTGCACTCTCCTGATTCTTTGTTATACAATCCGATGATATTTTGTCCTGAAGTCGGATTCTTGTTGATATAAAAAAGCGGGGAGGCAAATGTTGCCCATGAAATAAAGAGGGACAGAGAAGAATTATCCACCGCATTTTTTAGTGTAATGATGAATCCGAAGTTGCACAAAGTGCAGTCCTTTCTAAAATTAATCTTGCCTCCAAAAGGACTTTTCCCACCCGCCTGTGCATATGCATTTTGAGGAATGAACGGGATGAGCTTCGAGAAAAAACCGAAGATGTCCGGCGTGCGCGAGGATGCCTGCTCTCTGACGCGACTGCCTATCTCTTGATTTTGGTACGCCCCGGTCGCCGCGTATACGGCGACTTTGCGCTGGAGTTCCCCGGACGGTTTCCCGCCGTTCGCAACAACTTCATCAAGAAGCCCTGCAGTGAGCATGTCGAATGCCACCATCGTGCGGGCGAACTCCACCGCCCCGCCGGAAACTTTCACGGTTTTCACATACGCAATGCGCGCCTTTATGAAATCTTGCAACGTAACCAGCGAAGGCTCCACTGCCACCCACTTTCCGGAGGCAAGACTCATATTCATAAGGTCAGTAACGGAGTAGGGGATCCCGTCATCCTCTTTTAAAAGCGAGGCAAACCGCTCGCGCTCAAACAGGAACGGTGCATCGGGGTCTATTAGAACGCGCACGAATTCCTCAAAACTTTGCGCCCCGCCAAATACGACCGACAATTCGCTGTTGGGAACCGAAGGGAGGGGGAGAAGAGATGCGGTGGGGGATATGTTGCTTTGTGTCTTTGTTGAGGGCGCGGCGCGATTTTGCGGCGTAGTAGTGATAGTGAATGAAGAGCTTGAGGGTACCTGCGACACAAGCTGTGATAAGGGCGGAATCTCAAAAGTCGGCGCCACAGAGATCGGCGCAAGCCGTCCCTGTCGCGAAGGCATGAATGCGTTTGGCGGATTGGGCCTCGCCGGTTGCTGTGCCGGGGGTTTCTGCGCCAGCGGAAGTTTCCCAATCTCGCCGCGATAAGGGGTAAACAGGGGGATGACCACCACGGCAATGACGAATGCGCCTGCAAGTATCAGCGCCGACCACCAGAGCTTCGAACCATAAAACATCTCTCTATTATATATCCAACACTTCACACTTCACACCCTACCATTCATAATGCTCGCATGTCCCGAGCACGTTTAGGCCAGCACTTCCTCCACGACCGCGAAGTCTTGTGCGCGGTTGCCGGTGCGCTTCAGATTGCGCCGGGCGACACAATCATCGAAATCGGCGCGGGACACGGGGAGCTGACTGCGGAGGTTTTAGGTTATAGGTTAAAGGTTAAAGGAGAAACGGTGCGAATAATCGCCATCGAGAAAGATGCGAAACTCGCGGAGGAATTGCGAGGAAGGTTCAGGGAGAAGGAAAGCTTTGAGATTATTGAAGGAGACATCCGCAAACTTCTCCCCACTATAACCTCAAACCTAAAACCTAAAACCTATAAACTATGCGGCAACATTCCCTACTACCTCACGGGATTTTTGCTCCGTCTTGTGAGCGAACTCATTCCGCTCCCTGTACGTTCGGTCTTCATGATGCAAAAGGAGGTGGCGGAGCGCATATGCGCACAACCGCCACAGATGAGTCAGCTTGCCGCGAGCGTGCAGTTCTGGGCAAAGCCGAAAATCGTCGGCGTTGTTCCGCGCTCCGCATTTGCACCGCCGCCGAAAGTCGACTCCGCCATTATTTCTCTCGAGGCGCGGGGCGATGTGCTTGATGCGCGATCTTCTACTGCCTCGTATTATGCCGCGGTGCATGCGCTTTTCCGCCAGCCGCGAAAGACATTGCTCAATAACATTGCCGACGCGACCGGCCTCCCGAAGAATGAGGTGGCTGCTGTTTTGGAGAAAGCAGGAGTTGATTCCGCAACGCGCCCACATAATCTTTCCCTCGCTCAAATCTCCGCACTTGCCGCCTGTTTTACTTTTCCGAACGCAAAAAATCTTAGTGAAGGGCGGAAAAGTGCCGCCCAGGGGGAAATCCTCGCCTAAAAACTTCCGGCTCTACGGGGCGCTGTGTATAAAAATGGACAACTCGAGGTTTTGTGCGGGGTATAATAGAGGTGGCGGAGTCTATCCACCGCCGATCCACACCTTTTCCACATGCCCCCCGACATCAAGAAGCTCACTACGGGGTTTCTCTTCTTTGCCGTGCTCGCGGCAATGCTTTCGCTTGGATTCTCGGCATTTTTCTCATCATCCTCCTCGCAACACGCCTCTCTTATAACCACTCCCATAGAATCCCGGGAAGGGGAGAATGCATTCATCCCGAAGAACCAAACCGGAGGAGCTTCCCTCGCGGATGGCTTGGTGCCCGCATCGGGCGGCGCCCTCGCCGCATCCACGAATCTTACGCTGCGCCTCGGAAATCTTCTCGCGCAACAAGTCATTAGCACTAACGATGCGGCGGGAACATTAAACGCTCCTCCCAACGGACTCATTACGCCAAAGAAAAGAGAGCTTGAGTCCGCAATTCAAGCAAGCCTCGCCAACCTTTCCGACGCGCGCGCATTCCTCCCGCGATTCGACGAGCTTGTGCCCGACCGCACCCTCACTATTCTTAACTCGCCAACTGCGGAGGACTTTTCGCGCTATACCGACGCCACTGCGCGCACGCTCGAAGAAACCGTGGGGAGCGCCTCTTTCGAAAAACTGCTCGCCGGAAAAGCGAGTCTTGAAACGGCGTACACCGCAACCGCGATGTACGGCAACCTCACACAAACTCTTGCGCTGATTCCCGTTCCCCAACCGCTTATAGGATTCCACAAGAGTATCATTGCCGCGGTGCGAAATCGCAAAACGCTCGTCGACGTCGCCCTGGGAGACTCCTCCGACCCGCTGAAGTCGCTCGCCACAATTCAAGCTCTTGAAAGTCGCATTGATGAAATCCTCGCGCGTGACACCGTAAATTTTGAACAGGAGGTTCGGCGCCTCCGAGACATCTCTTTCGCCCCCCCTGCGGAGACGCAGAGTCTCCTTGCGCGCCTCTTCGGCGTCGAGCGCGCGTTCGCGCAATTCATAGTGCCGCCGTCGGTTGGCGCGAACATAGGGCAGACAGTGTCGAAAATCGCGGGTTCGCGAGTACCGGTGAACGACCCCACTTTGAATGCAGTCACCAAATACCTGACCGGGAACCAGACGACTTCAAACGCGAAGAATTGGGTGGAACGCCTGTGGGACGTGGCGCAGAAAATACTCCTCCAGGAACTTAAAAATCAGCTCATTGCAATGCTCCAACAGCAAATCGTGAATTGGATAAACGGCGGCGGCAAGCCCCAGTTCGTCACCGACTGGAAGGGGTTTATCGGGGACGCGTTCAACAACGCCGCGGGCGCGGCAATTGATAAACTGCTCCCCGAACTGTGCATGCCGCTGAACGCCCGGACCTATATCAATATCACGCTCCGGCCCCCTCTCATTCCCGTCTATACCGGATGTACGCTGAACCAGGTAGTGAACAACGTGAAAAACTTTGCCAACGATTTCAGGAATGGCGGCTGGCTCCAGTACAGCGTAACCATACAGCCCACCGGCAACTACTTCGGCGGCCTCATCGAAGCGCACGACGCGGGACTCTTCGCGGGACTTGCCGGCTCCGACGCCGCAAAGAACAAGGCGCTCTCGGGAGCCGGCTTCCTGGGAAGCGAGGTATGCCCCTCAACCGGCAAGCCGCCGGATGAAGAAGGCAATCTCTATGGTTATGGGTGCCCCGGCGGCGAGCAACCAATCACCCGGACTCCGGGGAAAGTGTTGGGGGATACCCTCACCAAAGGACTCTCCTTACCCTCCGAACTTATCGTGAACGCGAACGACATCGCCGGGCTCGTCGCGGTCGTAACCGACGCCGCGCTCACGCGGCTCATGGCGGTGGGCCTTAGTGCAGCAACCGGAAAATCTACCGGGCAAGGACTGAGCGCCATCGGAAGACCCGTGCCGCAGGCCACCGCCTCAACCGCTGCTGCGGCGGCCAAAAAATCCGCCGCAGACAACCCGATTGCTCGCCCCACGGAGGGCGACGTGCAAAACGAACTCGCGAAGAGCGGGGAAGTTGGCGACGTTGGAGATGAAACATTCTCCGTTGCGGAATCGTCGGCATCGCGCATAGACCTCACCGACGCCGGCGCCGCCCAAAGCACCACCGCCAACCGCGACTCAAACGGCGACCACAACGCCAAGTCCGCGATAGACCAGTCAACATTCTCATATTCCCAAACAGGCTCCGCAAACCCAAGCTGGTGGGAAATGACGCTCCCGACCCCGCAATATATTGACGAGATACGAATCACCACGTACGGCGGCAGTTACCCGCTCCGCAGTTACGGAAATCCAAGAACGGGTCCTTTTCTCATCCTTACTGACGATAAGGGCACATCCTCAAGAATCACACTCACCGACCCCACGCAAAATAAAAATGCCGACCTCACTACCGAGCAGGCGTATAACGCAGTTACGGGGCAAGGAGTCATTGCGAACACCATTAGGACGAAGAAGGTAAGAATCGAGGCAAACATACTCCTCCTTGTGGAAGTGGAGCTCTTCCGCCATATGCCTCCGGAGGTGGACATCTCAAAAGTCCCGTCCACGCTCAGCAAGCCGGTTGCGACGAACTTCGACCCCATGCAGTGGGTAAGCGCCCTCTCTTACCCCGCGCATAACAGCGCGCCACAGCTCGCCCCCGAGGCCGTCATCACAATTACCATCGCGCGACAAAACGACCCCATGGGGGCCAGCATCCAACCGCTCTCCACCGGTTCTCCTTTCTACCGGCTTGACCCGGGCTCGTACCGATTCACCTACACCGCCGAAGTCGGGGGCGAAACTAGCGCGCCGCGTACGCGCACCGTCACGGTAACCGAATGATAAAGAGTCTCCTCCATATGCTTCTCGAAAAGGCGCGCCGCGTGGGCCGGTTTCTCTCCGCGCACCGTGTGGCGGCAGCGGTTAGTCTCTTTGTCTCCGCCATCGCTTTTGTTCTTCCACAACTCACGTACGCAGAAGGCTTTGTCTCAAAAGTCATAGGATGGGGCTTGGGACTCACAGGAAGCGCCGTGGGAGATGTCGCCGGATCGGCGATCGGGTGGGCCGCATTCACACTTGGTTATATATTTGCCTCACTTGTGGGAGCGGTTATAGGCGTTGCCGCATACCTCATCAACGTAGTGCTTCAACTCAACACGCATGTGGTGGACGCAATCGCGGTCCAGCAAGGATTCAGGGTCACACTCTCCCTCGCGAACCTCGGGTTCGTGCTCGCGATTATCGTCATCGCCATCGCCACTATTGTCCGATACGAATCCTACGGGATGAAGAAGGTACTTTGGAAACTCATCGTCGCGGCACTCCTCGTAAACTTCAGTCTCGTCATCGCGGGGAGCATCATAAACTTCTCGGACCAGCTCTCGGGTTCGTTTATAAGCGCGTTCCCCGGGCAACAAGGAGGGAATACTCTCATGCCCGGAGACGTGTGGGCTAAGGTGAAAGGAACTTCGAACTTCGCTTCTGGCCTTGCAGGCGCATTCAACCCTCAGCGCAGCTGGACTTTCGCCGCCCTGGGGAAAGCCAGCACGAATGCAAATTCCGGCGCACAAGCCGCCTCAATCGGCGGGCAGGGGATCGGCAAGCTTTTTGTCCCTTTCATCCAGCTCGCATTCACGGCGGTGACCTCGATCTTCATCCTTTTCGCGCTTCTCTCCCTCGTCGTGCTCCTTATGATTCGCTACATTTACCTCGGCATTCTTCTCATTCTCATGCCACTCGCGTGGCTCCTCTGGATTTTCCCCCTCACCGAGAAAAATTGGAGCAAGTGGTGGGGAAAATTTATCAAGTGGACGTTCTTCGCCCCCATTACCCTCTTCTTCCTCTGGCTCGTCATGCTTACCTCCTCCGCGATGAGCAAGAGTGGGGCTGATGACCCCATCGGGGGCTTGAGCGGATTGGGGTATGTGCCCGCAGGAGGCGAGGGTATTCTTGCAGACATAAGTGCGCTCTTCGGCGGAGCTATCAATCAAATCCTCGGCAGCTTCCTCCAGGCCACGATTCTTGTGGCGCTCACCATTGCCGGATTCTTCGCCGCGAACGCCTTGGCGCTCGAAACGTCGAAAGCCGCCACGAAAGTGATGGGGGCCGCAAATAATTACATTGGGCGGCGCATGGGGCATTATGGCGGCCGCGCGGCGAACCGGCTCGGGGTGCAAAAGCTTGCGACAGCCGCACAACAACAGGGCACGAGAGGACTCCGCAACTTCAGCAGTAATATCGGCGGAAACAGCCACCCAATATTCCAAAAAATCCTTAAGCCTGTTAATTGGGGAGTTAATACGTTGGTGAGGGGGACAGGATATGCCGCCTCCGTTATTCCAGGAGCGAATTACCTTACGCGATTAATGGGCCGCGGGGCACAAGCCGGACTCGCCGCAACGGGCGCTGGGATAGTGGACGAAGAGGCAAAGCGCGTCAAAAAAGAAACCAAAGGGTACACCGGCGCACAAAAAGGCTCGATACTTGGCGGTATGAATCCCGACGCTCAAAAAGCCCTGCTTGAGGATATGTTGAAAAAGAAAGAATTGAAACACGCGCTTTGGCAGGAAAAATTATGGGCGCCTGATACCAAAGAAGAATGGGAGCGTGTCGGCAAAGGAGAGGTGTACGACAAGCTCAACGAAGCCACCCCGGGAACACACGAGCAGGAAGCGAGAGAAAAAGGAGGGAAGGTATACGAAGAAGCGGAAACGCAAGCGAGGAAACAAGCGGAAGAAGACTTCAAGACCCACGAGACCCTAGAATCCCCTGTCTCCAAGTTGCCCCCTGCGGAAAAGGAAGAGTGGCTCAAGAAAAAATCCGGAGAAGAGCTCCAGAAGATGCAAAACAACCCAGACTCTCCGCTGAACAAAGGCCTCGAAAAGCTCACAACGCTTGCCGCAGACGGCACGAAAGTGCCGGCGATGGACAAGCTCCAGCACACCGTGGAAGAACTCCTACGTGTGACGAAGAAGAATGCGAAAACTGCCATCGGCTCCTTCTTCGGCGAGAAGCCCGTGCCCGGCTACTCAATGGCAGAAACAAGAGTGATGCGCCGCGTTTATGTAACCGGGCTCGCCAACGCGAACCCCACGATGGTCCCGAACCTGATAACAAACATGAACTTCGCGGAGACAACACAATTCGGGGCCGAATACGGCGGCTATCTGAACAGCGAGGTAGACCGCCTCGAGAAATCGGGTGCCAATCCGGATCGCCTTAAGAAGTTCCGAGAAAGCCTTGAAAATCTTGAAAGAATCATCGCCCGACAAGGTTTCTTAGAAGGACCGAAAGAGAAAGAGGAGGGGGAAGAGAAAGAGGAGGGGGGCGGCGAACACCCTAAAGGCGACTAATCATCCATGAATCTCAAACCCACCACAATTCCAAGAAAGCAGCTTGCCCAACGCTGGGACATGCTCCCCATGAATCTCCGCGAGGCACTCACGTCCGAACGCAATTCAGACATACTCTGGAAGGTATGCACCGACGAGCACCTCTCGGAGGAGAAAACCCGCGAGGTCGCGCGCATCGCCGCATGGGTGATGATGGGCTTCCTCCATCCCTCGGACGTCGCAAACGAAGTGAAGCTATCCATCGGCATCCACCCCGAACTTGCGGCGACGATTGCGAACACATTGAACGCGAAAATCTTCGCGCCGATGCGGGAAGAGCTCGAGGGCACGTACGCCCCTCCGGGAACCGAGCCGCATTACCAAGAATCCGCCGCAGTTGCCACGCTTGAAGACATCAGGCCTCCCGAGGTAGTGGAACAAACGCTCGCGAACATCAGCAAAGGCGCTCCTTCGGAACCGTTCTTTAAGGAAACACCCGTAACGCTTGAGGCGCTTAAGGAACAAGGAACAAGGAGCAAGGAGCAAGGAGAAGCCTTCGAAATACCACCGGCGTTCGAGATGCCGCCACCTCCTCCCGGAGGAATTACCAATTACCAATTACCAATTACCAATGCAGATATTCCTCCTGCGCCTCCAGATTCACTAACACCTAAAACCTCCAACCTAGAACCTACCCCTTTCATCCTCCACGAAGAGGCTCCCGCACCGTCCCTCTCGCAAGTTGGAGATTTCTCACTGAACATCCAACCCGAAGAATTCGGCCCCTCGCAGCCGGAGTTCGAGAATATCCCGCAGGCGAATATTGAGATAGGTGGGGCACAAGCAGAAGGAACAAGGAACAAGGAACAAGGAACAAGCGGCGAAGGAGATAAAAGCCAACGCACCGTTCACTATGGCGACCTCCGCACGCCGATTGAAAATAGTTTGGAAGTTGGGGGTGAGAAAATTAAAGGAGACACATCTTCTGAAGCGCTCGACTTCTCGAGCTTTGGGAGCCCGTCCGTTCCCGCGGAACCGGAAGCAGAACCACCCCCGCCCCCTCCGCCGCCGCGCAAAGTTTCTGAACCCGCCGAAGGACAAAAAAAGCCGGGATTCTTCGCGCGGTTTTTGGGGAAGAAAGGACACACGGAGGTTAAACCTCCGGAAACGGAAACTGGAGGTTTAACCTCCGTAACTTTCGCGCCCGAACCCGACGCACCGCCACCGCCACCCTCGCTTTCTCCCACCCCTCCTTCGCCAAACGACGACATAATCAACCTCGATTCTCTCAACGTATCCGAGGGCGCCCCACTCAAACCTAAAACCTAAAGCCTCTAACCTATCCTATGCAATTCCAAGTCCCTCAATTCGTGGAAACGGAAGATAAGATTGTGGGCCCCCTCACGCTCAAACAGTTCATCTATGTCGCCATTGCGGGCGGCATCTCTATGCTGCTTTACTTCATGGTCCAGATATGGCTGTGGTTTATACTCTCCATCCCCATCTTAGGAATCGGCGTCGGCTTTGCGTTCATAAAAGTAGGCGGAAGGGCGCTCCCCGCCATCGCCCGGGCTGCGTTCTACTATGTATGGAAGCCCCAAACCTATGTGTGGCAACCGGAAAAGCAGGAAGCGGCAAAGAGCAAGGAGCAAGGAGCAAAAAAGCCCGACGAAAAGCCGGCGGGGCTTTCGCTTGAAGAAGTCCTTTCGGGCTTCGCGCTCCACCGGACATGGCAAAGGCTCCAAACCGGCGCCGGCAAGATATCCCCGGGGCTTTTCCTCGGCAAGTCCCAAGACCGCTATGCCATCTATCGCAAGCGCAGCGGGGAGTTGGGAGCGGCGAGGCGCGTTGATTACAGATAGGTGATAGGTTTTAGGTGTTAGGTGTTAGAAACATATGCAATCTTACAAAGAACTCATTGTCTGGAAGAAGTCTATCGACCTCGTAGAGGAAATCTACAAACTTACTAATCAGTTCCCGAAAGAGGATATGTACGGCTTGTCCATCCAGATGCGCAGGGCTGCAGTTTCGGTTCCTTCGAACATTGCGGAGGGCTCGCGCAGGAAAGACCTTCCGGAATATCTTCAGTTCTTACGGTTTTCCGATGCTTCCTCTGCGGAACTAGAAACACAACTTATTATTGCAAAACGAATCTATCCTCTCCTCAACTATAAAAGAACTGAAGCGCTTCTCGAAGAAATTCAGAAAATGCTCAATGTGCTGTTACAAAAACTCCGAGAAAAACAAGCGCTCGGCGCTGCGAAAGGGTACAATAAGGAGTGTAGCTAAAACCCAAAACCTATCACCTAAAACCTATGCCGAAGGAATTTGCGAATGCGCAGGATTTAGTCGCGGTAAAAGAAATCCGGGAGGGGACATTGCTCCTTAAAGACGGCAGCCTCCGGCAGGTGCTTATGGTAAACGGCATCAACTTCGCGTTGCGTTCGGAAGTGGAGCAAAATACTATCACCGCCTCGTACCAGAACTTTTTGAATGCGCTCGACTTCCCGCTCCAGATTATTATTCACTCCCGCAAAATCAACATTGATAAGTATTTAGAGAAACTTGCCACGTGCGAGCAGGCGGAGCCCACGCCGATCCTGCGCAACCAGAATGCCGAGTACCGGGAATTCATCAAAGGGTTTATCGAGAAGAACGCGATTATGGAAAAAACCTTTTTTGTGGTCGTTCCCTGGGTGACCGTATCTCTTCCCACCACGAAAAGCCTCATGCGGTTCATTCCGTTTCTGGGACGCAGCAAAAACGCCGATGCCGCCGAAGCGAAAGAGAAAGAGGAGTCGTTTGAAGAATCTCTGGAGCAGCTCAAGCAGCGCGTTTCCCAAGTCGTTGAAGGGCTTGCCTCGGTGGGACTTGAAGCAATACCTCTCGGCAACCGGGAACTTGCGGAAATGCTCTATAACTTTTATAACCCCGAGTCCGTCGAGCGGGAAAACATTCCGCTTCCGGAAGGAAGCGCAAATACGAAATCCTAAATTCGAAACTCTAAACAATACCGAAATTCTAATGTTCGAAATCGAAAACGGCGCATTGGTTTATGATTTGGAATTTAGAGTCTGGTTCTAACTTCGAGATTGGGATTTGTTTAGAAATTAGATATTAGAATTTAGAATTTTATTACCACACCATGTCTGACCCCGGAATTCCCGACATCTCAAAAATCATAGCCCCTGCGGGAGTGGAAGTGACTCCGAATTATCTGAAGATAGGCAACAAGCTTGCGAAAACATTCTTCGTGCTTTCCTACCCTCGCTATCTCACGACGGGCTGGTTTGAGCCAATCGTGAACCTCCCCAGCCTCCTCGACGTCTCCATTTTCATCAACCCTATGGACACGGGGAGTGCCTTAAAAAACCTCCGGAAAAAAGCGGCGCAGCTTGAGTCGCAAATCTCGGATGCCGAAGAGAAAGGCCTCGTCCGCGACCCGCTCCTTGAAACCGCCCTGCGCGACGTGGAATCCCTCCGCGACACGCTCCAACAATCGGAGGAAAAGCTTTTTAATACCGCTCTCTACATCGCAATCTATGCCGACACTCCCGATGAACTCGCGCGTCTCGAGGGTCGAATCACTTCCCTCATGGAAGCGAAGCTGGTCTATATCAAGCCCGCGCTTTTTGAGCAGCTCGAGGGGCTTCTCTCCGTATTTCCCTTCGGCAACGACAAACTCGGCATCGGGACCTCGATGAACTCGAGCCCCATTTCCTCATTTTTCCCCTTTGTATCCGAAGACCTCACCTCGAACGAGGGAATTATGTATGGCATCAACCGCCACAACAACAGCCTCGTCGTCTTCGACAGGTTTTCGCTTGAAAACGCGAACCAGGTGGTATTCGCCAAGTCGGGTTCCGGAAAATCGTATTCCACGAAGCTCGAAATCATCCGGTCGCTCATGGTGGGTACCGAGGTCATCGTTATCGACCCGGAGAATGAATATCAGCGGCTCGCCGAAGCCTTGGGCGGAAGCTTCTTTAATATTTCACTTTCATCCGAGGAACACATCAACCCCTTCGATATCCCCATCATCCCGGAAGGGGAATCGCCTTCCGATATCCTCCGATCTCATATCGTGAACCTTGCGAGTCTTGTGAAGCTCATGCTTGGGAAAGTCACTCCCGAGGAAGACTCGCTCCTTGACCGCGCGATTACCGAAACCTACGCCTCACGCGAGATTGTAGTTGGAGAAGATTTCTCCAATAAGGAAACTCCACTCCTTGAAGACCTTGAAACCGTGCTTCGCAACCTTGAGGGCGGCCGCGCGATGGCGGAGCGGCTCTATAAATATACGAAAGGCTCTTTCGCGGGGTTCGTGAACCAGCACACGAACATTGACATCGCCAATCGCTTTATCGTTTTTTCCATCCGCGACCTTGAAGAAGAGCTTCGTCCCATCGCGATGTTCGTCATCCTGAACTTCATCTGGAACCTTATCCGCGCAAAACTGAAGCGCCGCATCCTCATCATCGATGAGGCGTGGATTATGATGAAAAACGATGACTCCGCCACCTTCCTTTTCGGACTTGTGAAACGCGCCCGAAAGTATTACCTCGGCGTCTCAACCATCACACAGGATGTCGAGGACTTCTTGCGATCCCCGTATGGACGCCCGATTATCACAAACTCCTCCCTCCAACTGCTCCTCAAGCAAGCTCCTGCGACGATTGATGTCGTCGCAAAAGCATTCGACCTCACCGAGGCGGAGAAGGGCCTCCTCCTCGGCGCGGAAGTCGGCACCGGGCTCTTCTTTGCGGGGAAAAAGCACGTGGCAATCCAGATTGTCGCATCGTATTTTGAAGACCAAATTGTCACCACCAACCCCCAGGCGCTCCTCGATGAGAAAAGTGAGAAAGGGGCGGAAGAAGGGGAAAAGAAAGCCGCTTAGGGGATGAATGAAGAACAGGAAGAGGGGACGCATAAGGGGATTGACTATTTCGGCCCGGGAATTGTGATGGCGTTCATCGCTGCGTTCGCGGGGGACTTACTTTGGCTTTTGGTAATCGGCGCACTTATTCCCCCGCCGCCCATCGGACTCACCTTCCTCGCCGCAGGACTCCTCGCCCACTACCTTGCGGGAGTGATGGTGGGCGGGTTTATTTTCTTTGAGCTCAAACACTTCATCCCAAAGCTCGTGCTCGGTGCCGCAATCCTCCTGCCGCTCCCCCTGCTTATGCTCGGCATCGGTCTTGCGCTTGTGCTCCAGAACAGGATTATAGAAGCCCTGCTTATCCAAGGGGCAACGAAGCTGCTTGAGGCGGGTCTTGTCGCGACAGGCGTCGGGGCATCTGCCGCAGGAGCGATCGAGGCGGCGGCGGACGCGAAAACAGCGCAAACCCTCGCGAGAGGCGCGAAAGCAGCTACCACAGTAGGAAAGGGTGGCCGTGCCGCAGAAACAGCCGCGCAGAGGGCGAAGCGTATTGCGCGCCGCCTACAACGGTACGCGCCACAAGGCGGAGGAGAAGAAGAATATGAAGGCGAAGATGGGGAGGAGGAAGAAATCGAAGGCGGCGTATCAGAAGAAGCGTTTGGGGTACAAAGGGGAGCCATCGAAGAGCTCCAACAATCAACGATGGAGGAACTCCCGCAAGTAGAAGAGCAGCCGAGAGGAAATGAGAATAATGAAGCGGAGAACGAGGAAAAAAAGCCTCCGCGGCTTGAGGACATCCGCAAACCGGAGTCGCTCTGAAATAGTTTATAATTACTTCATGGCTCGAATTTCTAAGACGGTACTATACGGAGCGTTCGCCGTCGTAGTATTCGGGTTGGCGCACGGATGGGCAACACTTCTTGCCCGCGCCGCCACGCCTCCGCAAATAGTCATAAGCTGGCGCGCAGACACCTATACTCCTCCGGGTTATGCGGGCAAGGCATTCCCCACCTCAAACTCTACAATCGTGACCTCGCTCGACATAGTAACGAACGGCAAATCCGCCGACCTCTCCGGACAACCCATATATTGGTACGTGAATAATCGCCTTGCCGGAAGCGGGAAGGGGAGAGTCTCGGTAACGTTCCGCGCGCCTCCCTCCGCGCCGGACACGCTCGCGCTCCGCGTGGAAGTCCCCGGATACCCAGGAGGCGCCATCATCAAATCAATCAACATCCCCGTGGTAGTCCCTGAATCGGTCATCGAGGCGCCACTCCCGTTCTTGCGCTTCACGCCGCCCTCCACAACACTCACGGGAACTCCTTACTTTTTTAATGTGCGCGACCCTCTCCTCCTTGAATTTGAGTGGGTGGCGAACTACGCGACCCTACCTGCCGGACAGACTAATAACACACCGAAGGGCGACCCGCGCGTGCTCGCACTGAACCTCAACCCCGATGCACCTAAAGGCGCGCCGGTGCGCGTAACGCTCGGCATCATCAACCCGTTGAGAGAGGCCGAAGGGGCGCAGTCATTTATTACGCTTACAACCCAATGATGCGGCGCGCGCTCAATGCCATCTCGGCCATCCTGGGTTTCTGCCTCACGAGCGGGGTTGTTTTTGCAGTCACCATCAACACCAACATCCCCGGCGGCAACCCCACCGTGAACAACCCCGGCGGCTGGGTCGCCAATTTCTACCAATTTGCGCTCCTCCTCGGAGGACTTCTCGCCTTCGGCGCGATTGTCTACGGGGGAATTACCTACACGCTCTCCGCAGGGAATCCCGAGAAGCAGAGTGACGCGAAAAGCAGAATCACGCAGGCGCTCCTCGGGCTCACGCTCCTCCTCGGCGCGTACATCGTATTGAATTTTCTGAACCCCAAACTCACCAATCTCCAGATTGATACGTACGGACTCACTGCGGCGTATACGCCGCCAGTGCCTTTAACAGGAAGCCTTGCGCAAGACATCGCCGAGGCCGAAGCGGCGCACAAAAAAGCCCAGGCTGCCGCGAATAAGGCCGACGAGCTCGAGGCGGAGGCCGCTAGACTCCGAAGTGATGCAGAAAATGTAGGGGGGGGAGCAGGATCGGAAGCATTCCAAAAAGAAAATCGCGACAAGGCGCAACAGCTCGAAAGGGAAGCGGCGAATCTGCGCGCCGATACGGTCATAGATCTCCAGGACCGGCAGATAAGAATTGCGGAACTGTCACAAGACGCGGAAGCCGTCAAGATTCACCGGAACGTCATTGATGGAAGTCTTAATACGAGCATTAAAGAACTTGAGAAAAACGGCGATAAGGAGGGTGCATCACAACTTTTGTTTAAAAAGTTTAAGGAGGATATTGGCCTCGACGGAAGCGTCACCGCAACCATAATCGCCGCGGCAAAAAACCAGAACTCCGGATACATCGCGGGAGCCAATGCGGGCGCAATAGAAAACATGCGGAGAATCGCGGCGGCGGGCACTGCCTATAAGAACGACCCGGTGAGAGCAGCGGCAGTGCAAAAGGCCTCGCAAGACGCAATCAATAAAATCAAAGCGGAGTGCGCAAAACAAAACCTTTCCTGTAAAAACTTCCAGCCAAATCCTTAAGCCATGAAACGCCTTCTCTACCTCCTCATCATCCTCGCGGCCATCGGCATCGTTGTCGCCGCCGGATTTTTCCTGCAGTACCGCAGCGAACCCACCCCGCAGCAGCCGGAGACGCAGCCCACGGGGGATACTCTCCCTATAGCACTCTCTCCGTCATTTGAAGTTCCACCTGCCACTCAAGACGAACCCGCCGCCACAGAGCTTCTTGCCAAGCCCGTCGCGCTCGGCAACGGCCTCCGCGTCCTCTCGCCGCGCC